>LSQX01322227.1_pt1 | contig 38196 bp, 25 predicted proteins | sample 654561 | NCBI WGS metagenome assembly LSQX01 (sample SAMN04489861, study PRJNA283612) | anaerobic digester metagenome | isolation source: 4 biogas reactors fed with cattle manure at either 37C or 55C with and... | place: Denmark: Kongens Lyngby | collected 2014 | reverse complement strand
CGCTCCCGTTCGTAGATATCGCCCTCTTCCGACAGGCGCTGAATGGCATCGAAATAGTCCAGCTCGAGCGTGATGCCGAAATCACGGGCATTGACGTTCTCGCGGATGATGATCGCCAGTTTGTTGTTGCCGACGATCACCTTTGTGACATCCATTGCGTATTTACGGGCATAAATGGCCGAAAGAATGTTCCCGATGTTCAGATTCAGCTCGAACCAACGGGATATGAGGCTGTTTTCTGCCTCCAGACCGTAATCCATGTAAAAGGAGGAGATCATGTCCTCCAGCGTACTGCTTTCATTCTGTACCTCATCGTCCAGCCACCTTTTGATAGTGGCTTCGTAATAGGAGGGAATCTGTTTGTTCCCGATGGTGTCGCCCTCTTTTACCTCCTCGATGGCAACCTGCATCTCTTCAATGGTGAGGTTACCCTTGTTGTTCAATGCCACGTCGTTATTTTTCAGTATGTTGAGGAGGTTGGCATTGTCAAATTGGAGAAAATAGTTGCTGAGAAGCCTCTTGTCTTCCGGTTTCAGCTCCTCGTCGAGCATCACCTTGAACTTTTCGACAGTGAGGGGGAGCTTCATGCTGTCGAAAGTGAAGTCGGGCAGTCCGGATACAAAATAGTAATATTGATTTTTGAAAAGCATAGGCTTGGTCTGGCTGAAATAAGAGATTACTCAATCTCCCCGGTTAAAAGAGAAGGTTCTGTATCTGGGGACGTAAAAACTCCTTGAAGTAAGCGATGAACTCATCCTCACCGAATCGGACTTTATAGGAGCCATCTTCGGGTGAAAGGGTAAACCCGGTTTTGATGCCGTTCACAGATTCTATTTTCAATCCATTGTCAAGTAGTTCCTTGATGTTGGAAGCGATGTAAGACTCCAGCTCTTTGGGGTTCTGAACGCCTATGGATAGTGTTTCGTTCTTCGACCAGTCGCGCACCAGCTCAATGATAAGTTGCTGCATAAACGATTTCTCTTCCATCGCCGCCTTGACGTTCAACGTGGCCAGCTTGTCGGTCACCAGGTTGATGATTTCGGTTTTCAGTGCTTCGGCAGATTGTGCCGCATAGAGCTTCAGTTCTGCTTCGGTATGACGTTTTAATTCTGCCTGTTGCTTTTGTGCAGAAGTGATGATTTCACTGGCTCTGTCCTCCGCTTCATTCACTATTTGTTGCGCTTTGGCATTGGCTTCTGTAATAACTCTTTCGGCTTCCTCCCTGCCTTTTTCAACTCCCTCGGAGTAAAGCTTTGAGGTGAGTTCCTGAATTTTGTCCATGTGGTATATCCTAAATGATGTTATTGAGTTTTGATCTGTACTTTTGTGACCGGTTTTTTAAAATTATTCAGTAATGCATACCGATACACTATATTTCTTGTTAAGGAGATGAGACAAAGTTACAAAAAAATGAATTATTCTTCTCTTATCCATTTGGAAAAAATGCATCATTTCCTCTTCACAGGATACAATTCTATATTTTTAAGTGAAATAAACCTTTAATTTCGGCATATCTCCTCTTTTTGGATTATTTTTGCGCGAATGGACAGGAAAATCTTCAGATTAGCGTTACCCAACATCATCACCAACATCACCGTCCCATTACTGGGTATGATTGATATGGCTGTTGCCGGCCGTCTGGGATCGGTTGTCTTTATCGGTGCGATTGCTCTGGGAGCGAATATCTTCAACATGATCTACTGGAACTTCGGCTTTCTCCGCATGAGCACGAGTGGTTTTGCTGCCCAGGCCTACGGAGCCAGGGATATGACGGAAGCGATGAACGTGTTCATTCGTTCACTTGTGATAGGGTTGGGAATAGGTGTACTGATTGTGCTGCTGCAATATCCCATCGGTAAGTTTGCATTTTCGCTCATCCGGTCAGGTCCCGAATCGGTCCATCACGTGGAGAGTTATTTCCGTATTGTGATATGGGGTGCACCGGCAGTACTTGGGATGTATGCTTTCAAAGGGTGGTTCATCGGGATGCAGAATGCCCGGATCCCCATGTTCATCGCCATCCTGAACAACGTGCTGAATATTATCCTGAGCGTCCTGTTCGTCTTTGGTTTCGGAATGAAAATAGAGGGTATCGCACTGGGGACGGTGCTCTCCCAGATTATATCGATCATGGTTGCTGCCGCCTTCTGGTGGAGATATTACCGTCGTCTGCGTAAATATATCCGAAAGGAGACCATATGGGATAGGCGATCGATAAGATCATTCTTCAGAGTGAATGCCGATGTCTTTGTACGTACGTTCCTGCTGACGCTGGTAACCACTTTCTTCACCTTTGCCTCATCTGGTATGGGAGAGATCACGCTTGCCGTGAATGCTTTGCTGATGCAGTTCTTCATGCTCTTCTCCTATTTTATGGATGGGTTTGCCTATGCGGGAGAAGCGCTGACGGGCAGATATGTCGGTGCGCGTAACAGGAAAGCGTTGAAGCTGATGGTAAAGCGAATCTTCTTCTGGGGCTGGATGGTGAGTATCGCTGCAGTGGTGATCTACGCCATTTTCCCCAATCAGCTGTTGCATATTCTGACGAATGACGTGCAGATCATTGAAAGTACCAGGGACTTCATGTACTGGACAGTGCTGATTCCCCTCACCGGCTTTGCGGCCTTCCTGTGGGATGGTATTTTTATTGGCGCCACAGCATCCAGGCAGATGCGCAACGCCATGATCCTTTCATCGCTGCTATTCTTTGTCTCTTATTTCATCATGACGCCTCTATGGGGTAACAACGGTCTCTGGCTCTCTTTCATCCTCTATTTGCTGGGGAGAGGTGTCATTCAAACTATATGGTCGAAGAAAGCGTTGAATGTGTAAGCTTTCATCTATCAGTTATCAGCTTTTTTGGTGTAAGCTTTATGGGGGCAGCGGTCTGGGGTTAGATATAAGGAATTAGTTGTCAGTTGTTAGCAATCAGTGGTGATTGATCAACCATATGAATGCATATTGCCGAAACAATAAACGATAAAGATATAAGAATGAAACAATTTGATACAATCACGGAGCTTGTTGGATTCCTGAACCGGTCATATGTTGAGGAGATCGCTGTGCAATCGCTTGATCTTGATGAGATTGAGGAGCAGATGCTCACTGTCAGTTTCTCGAAATCTCTTTTTTTGGGATGCAGCATGTCAGACAAACTTTTGCATCACCTGCTGCCCGATAATTTTATCTTCCCTGCGCTGGATGTTCCTTTCAACACGTACCCGAGCACTCTCTACAGCAAAGATACCCTCTACAACGGGTTCGATTACCGGGAAAGGGAGACCTATGCAGGCACTACAGATAAGATTGTTTATGATTACTATCAGCAATCGCTGGTGAAGAACTCCATCAAAGATACGCTGGCACAAAGGCTGCATGACCACTCTATCACCGACTCGCTGCACGAGTATATTACGCAATTTGATGAGCTTAAACTGGTGGCCATCATGGGAGGACACAAGATTAAACGAACAGATGCGATGTACCTGCAGGTTGCTCGACTGTCTAAATTGCTGACTGAGCAGGGATACCTGATGCTCTCCGGTGGGGGGCCGGGGGCCATGGAGGCGACACATGCCGGCGCCTGGATGGCGGGCAGGAGCGACGATGAGTTGTTGGATGCTCTCTCCATTATCGGCGCAGCTCCTCTCTATTCAGATGATCAGTGGCTGGCGACGGCCTTCCGTATGATGGAACAGTACCCTGATCCGCCATTTGAGAGTCTGGGTATCCCCACCTGGCACTACGGGCACGAGCTGCCTACGCCGTTCGCAACGCATATTGCCAAGTATTTCGAGAACAGTGTGCGGGAAGAGGGTTTGCTGGCGCTGGCAAAAGGGGGTGTCATCTTCACGCCCGGCAGCGCCGGCACCATGCAGGAGGTGTTTCAGGATCTGGCACAGAACCATTACGAGTCGTACGGTTATGCCAGCCCGATGATCTTTTTGAATACTGTTTTCTGGACGCATGACCGCCCCATATTCCCCATCATACAAAAAATGTCGGATCGGGGAGACCTGATGAATCTCAACTTAGGGCTTTACGACACGAGTGAAGAGGTGATAAACCATTTACATCAGTTTCAGCGGTAATCTGTCGCATACACATCATCCGCAAACAGTTGCCTGATGGAGACAGCTACCCTTTAATTCAGATAAGTTGCTACATTACCGCTGATCTGCAGCAGAGATATTTCATACAGTTTGGTTCGGTATTGTGCTGTCAGGAGTCGTTGCTCGGCTTCCAGCAGGCTGTTTTGTGCTTCCCGCAGCTCCAGACCGGAGAGATCCCCAATCTTGTAGCGCTCCATGGCAATCTCATAATTGAGTTCTGCATTACGGAGACTCTCTATCTCAAGCTGAGTCAGCTCCATGTTGTTCTGGTAGGACATCCACATATTGGCGAAATCACTCTGTAGTGCAAGCCTGCTTCTCTCTATCTCCAGTTCTCTGTTCATGACAGATATACTGGCGTTCTTCTGTTCCCTGCTGCGATTGAACCCGTCAAAGAGCGTGTAGCCGAGCGTAACACCCACATTGGGTCCCCAGTTACGTTGTTTGTCGAGTGTGCCCTTGTTGTAGTCGTAATGGGTGAATCCGTATCCGGTGTTCAGTCGCAGGTAGGGGAAGTTGCGACTCTGCAGGTTCTTCAGCTCCAGCTCGCTCAGGGTTTTGTTCTTCTCTGTCAGCAGGATTACGGTGTTTTGCTGCAGCGCAGCATCGAGCAGCTCCTGTTTCAATAACATCCTGTCAAACACAATGGTGCTATCCTCTGCTGAAAAATGGTGATTCACATCACCGCCCATCAACTCATTCAGTTTGATCCTGGAGTTGTTCAGGATCTCATACTGCTGAATGAGCAGTGAGCTGTCGGCATTGAAATAGACGCGTGCCTGTTGCAGATCGAGGCGGGAGAGCGATCCCACCTGATAGCGTGCCTCCACGATGCGCAGACGCTCTTTCGACAGGGAAACTGCATATTTGAGATTTCCAAGGCGGAGTTGTTGTTGTACATAATTGTAATACTCTGCTGTCAGGTTGGCAATAAAATCCTCCACTGCCAGACGGGTGTTCAGCTCGCCAATGGTCTGCATCTCCTGCAGCCGCTTGTAGTTGGTCTGTACGCGGAATCCTTCGAAAATTGTCCAGTTGACGCTGAGACCGGCATCCAGGGTGTGGGTGTTCGCATTACGTGTCTGTTCCATATCACCCCCCTCGGCAGGGAACTGATCGGTATTACTGTTGCGCAGGGTGTAGCCCGAATTCAGGCTTACATCGGGTAGAAAACCGGCGTTGCCCAGTGTGACATTGTTGTCTGAGATCAACGCTTCGTTGCGTGTGATCCGTAAATCGTAATTCTCTTCAAGCCCTCTTCTCAGACATTCCTGTAGATCCATCACCTCTTGTGACGAGACAATGGCAGGAACCATTAAAAAGAGGAGCATCCATATCTTTTTCATCATCTTACCCATTTCGTAGTTTTCTTTCTCTCTTTTTACTCTTCTGTACCTCCCTGTCGGTGGAGAGGTAGATATACATCACCGGGATGACAAACAGGGTGAGGAGTGTGGAGATTAATAGTCCGCCAACGACAGCCGTACCCATCGCGATGCGGCCGTTGGCACCCTCACCGGTAGCAAGCATCAGGGGCAGCAAGCCCAGCATGGTGGAGATGCTGGTCATCAGGATGGGGCGTAACCGTTGTACTGCCGCTTCTATAATCGCCCTGTACTTGTTGAGACCGGCCTGCTGCCGCTGGTTGGCGAACTCCACAATAAGAATACCGTTCTTGGCTACCAGCCCTATAAGCATGATGATGCCAATCTGACTGTAGATATTCATGGTCACGCCGAACATCCACATGAACAGCAGGGCTCCGAAAAGGGCCATCGGAACGGAGAACATAATGACGAAGGGATCTTTGAAACTCTCGAACTGTGCCGCCATCACAAGGAATATCAAAAGGATGGCCAGTCCGAATGCAAACAGCAGGCTTGAGGAGCTCTCACGGAAGTTTCTCGACTCTCCTTCCAGGGCGGTGCGGAAAGAGTCGTCCAGTACCTCGGCGGCAATACGGTCCATCTCATCCAGACCATCACCCAGCGAGTAGCCGGGTGCCAGTGCCGCCGTTACGGTGGCTGAATTGAAGCGGTTATAGCGGTATAACTGGGGTGGTGCCACCGACTCTTCCAGTTTTACCAGATTATCCAACTGGATCATCTGCTGGCTGGCGTTCTTGATGTAGATGGTCTTCAGATCGACAGGTGTGTTGCGTTGCTGCCGGTTGATCTCCCCCAGGATCTGATACTGCTTACCGTTCATATAGAAATAACCCATCCGCTGTCCGCTGAGGGCATATTGCAGTGTCTGCCCGATATCGCGGGTGCTGACTCCCAGTATGGCAGCCTTATCACGGTCGATGTTGACACGCGTCTCCGGTTTCGTAAACTTCAGATCCACATCCGACATCTGGAAATAGGGACTGGCATTCATCTGTTCCATAAAGGGTGGAATGAACTCCTGCAACTTCTCAATATTGGGTGCCTGAAGAATGTACTGTATGGGCATACCGCCACGTCGTCCACCGAAGGTGGATTGCTGCTGCACAAAGGCGCGGGCGGCATTTTCATTCCTCACCCCGTGGGTCAGCGCAGCGGCGATCTCCATCTGGCTGCGGTCACGTTCATTCATGTCGGGCAGCACCATCCGCACCATGCTGAACCCGCTACGTGTGAAGACAATGTTGGATTCACGCTCGGGCACAATAGAGTCGGCGATGGCCGCAATCCTGTCGGTATAGTCCCTGACAAACTCGAAGGTGGCTCCCTCGGGTGCTGAATTACGGATCACCACCTGTGAACGGTCTTCCAGCGGTGCCATCTCTGCCGGGATAAAGTTCCAGAGGAGTATGATCAGGACAGCAGACCCGATAAGGATAGGCAAGACAATCCATTTGCGATGTAGGAATGAGCGCAGCATCCTGTCGTAGAATCTGTTCATTCCCTCAAAGAATACCTCCGTCCTGTCATAGAACTTGTTGTGTTTACGCTTCTTCTTCAATAGTTTGGAGGAGAGCATCGGTACAAAGGAGAGTGCGACAAAAGAAGAGATGATCACAGCACCGGATATCACTATGCTGAATTCGCGGAAAAGACGTCCAGTCATCCCTTCCAGAAAGACAATCGGGAAGAAAATAGCTACCAGTGTAATGGTGGTGGAGATAACAGCGAAGAATATCTCCTTGGAGCCTTCAATAGCTGCCTTTTCCGGGTCCATCCCTGCCTCAACTTTCTTGAAGATATTTTCCGTTACCACGATTGCATCGTCAACCACCAGTCCCACGGCCAGTACTACGGCCAGCATGGACAATACATTGATGGAGAATCCAGCCATAAACATTACGAAGAAAATGCCTATCAGTGAGATGGGAATCACTACGACAGGAATCAACGTAACCCGCCAGTTTCGGAGGAAGACGAAAATAATGAAGACCACCAGGAGGAAAGCGATAATCACCGTAGTCTGTACCTCCGAGATAGATGACCTGATAAACTTGGTGTTGTCGAATGCCACATCAAGGATTACATCTTCAGGAAGGTCCTTTTTCATCTGTTCCATACGCATCCTCACCTCATCGGCAATCTCAATATGATTGGCCCCGGGTTGGGGGACGATCACACAACTCACCATCGGCACTCCGTTTCTGCGAAGGATATTCTGTCTGTCGGCAGCATCGAGTTCAGCATAACCCACATCGCGGAAACGCACGATACGGAAATCATCCTCTATCAGGATCAGATTGTTGAAATCTTCGGGTGTCTCCATCAACCCCATGGTACGGATCGACTGAGAAATGTGGTCACCCTCAATATTCCCCGCCGGTAGCTCAATGTTCTCTCTGTCCAGGGCACTCTTGATGTCCATAGGGGTGATATTGTATGCCGCCATCTTGATAGGGTCGAGCCACAAGCGCATGGCATACCTGTATTCCCCCCAGATATCAACTGCACTCACGTTGGAAATTGTCTGCAGTCGTTCTTTCACGGTGAGGTCAGCTATCTCGGAGAGCTCCAGCAGAGAGCGGGTAGGACTCTGTACCGTGATCTGCATAATGGGGTCGGAGTCAGCATCGGCTTTTGAGACGGTAGGTGGATCCGTGTCGCGCGGAAGATAGCGTTGCGCGACGGAAACCTTGTCTCTCACATCATTTGCAGCAGTCTCCATATCCACACTCAGCTCAAACTCAACTGTGACACGTGAACTGCCCTGACTGCTTCGACTGGTCAGCGACCGGATTCCCGGAATACCATTGATATTCTGTTCCAGTGGCTCAGTGATCTGGTTCTCAATTACCTCGGCGTTGGCCCCGGGGTAGGAGACATGTACGGTAATAATGGGGTTATCCACACTCGGATACTCGCGCACGGCGAGACTCGAATAACCGATCAGGCCGAAGATGATGATAATCAACACCATCACCGTAGCCAATACCGGTCGCTTTATACTTAATTCCGAAAAATTCATTTTTTGTTATTCTGCGCTGTTTTCAACCATTTGCCCTATTCTCACCGGCATCCCGCTCCTGAGCTGCATCACACCTGTGGTTAAGAGGGTGTCGCCGGCTGAGAGGCCATCAATCACCTGCACAGAGGAGGAGGTGCGCATGCCAGTGATGATCTCCACCTCTTTCGCTTTTCCGTTGTCATAAATATAGGCGATATCACGACCCATCTCTTTGACGCTGGAGATACTCGGGATCAGAATGGCATTTTCTATCTGGTCCAGCTTAATCCTCACTTGTGCCGACTGGCCCGGTTTGATTTTTCCGTCACTGTTGGCATAACGCGCACGGGCAAACACATTCAGTGTCTGCACATCGAGGCGTGACTCAACCGCGTAGACTGTGGCATTGTATTCTTTCAGGTTGTTCTCTACTATGAAGGCAATCTCTGAACCCGGTTTGATCAGGCTCACGAAGTTTTCGGTGAGAGAGAACTCGATTTTCAGCGGTGATATTTTTGTCAGATGGGCTACAACTACCGTTGGTGATGCATAGGCTCCCTCGCTTACCTGTCTCAACCCGATCATGCCGCTGAACGGTGCCCTTAGCTCTGTCTGCCTGATGCGTGCCTTTACCAGTTCGATCTCTGCCTTCAGTGTTTCAAGCTGTGTGAATACCGACTGGTAGGTCTCCTGGCTGATGGCATCTTTCTCCAGCAGTGTCTGCTGACGAAAGAGCCTGTCTTCGGCCAGGGGCATCTGCGCTTCAAGCTTCTTCAGCTCAGCCTGCAAGGGTGCGTCGTTCACCTTTGCCAGCAGGGTCCCTTTCTGCACATAGGTTCCTTCCCGAAAATTAATACTCGTTATTTTTCCGGGCGACTCAAATGTGAGATCTACCTCTTCGTCCGGCAGCAGGATGCCGGTAATGCGAAACATTTCGTCCAGTGTATGCGGTTGAAGAACCATCGCACTGACCATCAGTTCCGAACGTCCTGGGCCACCTGCTCCGGGTCCTGCCTGCTCCGGTGTTCCACTTTGCTTTTCCGGTGAAAAAACACTTTTGATTCGGGGGAAGAAGGCCATTCCCAGAATCAATACAGCGATTGAAGCAATGAGGATTATCCTGGTTTTTTTATTCATATAATTATTTATCTAACTCTTTGGTGTGTATCGAATTCGGGTTGTTGAGGCCGACAATCAATGTCAGCCCTAGCGTGCTCACCTCAATTGATTCTCCACAACTTTCAACTTTTTTTCGCGAAAATAATCTCAAAAATACCGATTTTAAACAGATAAAAGCACCTTCAGCAGATGATTTTAGTTTTTTTAGTGCTTATAATCGACCTAGCACCGAAATAAATCGATGAATCGGGTGAAACGAAGTGATAAAATAACTATTTTTGACATTCATAATGAGAAACCGACATTGTTAAATTGATTGAGATGAATTTAAAAAAATTGTTTATTACAGTGCTGTTGGTGATGAGTAGTGTATTGATTACCGAGGCCCAGGATTGGGCTAATTTAAACCGTTTCAGGGAGGATAACGCAAAGTTGGAGAATGCGAGAACTTGTGATGACAGGGTCGTCTTTATGGGTAACTCCATCACGCAGGGATGGATAGACCGGGTTCCCGGGTTTTTTGCCGGTCGCCCCTACATTAACAGGGGGATTGGAGGGCAGACCACTCCGCAGATGTTGCTGCGTTTCCGTCAGGATGTGATACATCTATGGCCGAAAGTGGTGGTAATTCTTGCCGGTGTGAATGATATTGCCGGTAATACGGGTCCCTCCACATTGGAGATGATTGAAGATAACCTGCAATCCATGACCGAGCTGGCGCAGGCACATGGTATTCAGGTGGTACTCTGTTCCGTGCTTCCGGCCTATGATTTTCCCTGGCGTCCCGGGCTGGAGCCGGCACCCAAAGTGGTGGAGTTGAATAAGCGAATTCAGAAATATGCAGGGCAGAAGGGTGCCGTTTATTGTGACTTCTTCTCAGCCATGGTTGATGAACGCGACGGACTCTCCAAAGAGCTTTCGGAGGATGGTGTGCATCCTAATGAAGAGGGATATGCCATCATGGCACCCGTTGTGGAGAACTCAATCGCCCGTGCGCTGCTGATGTGGAAAGAGTTCAAATAATTGAAATGAAAGGGCCTGGTCTCAGAGCCAAACCCTTCATTTTCATTGGAGATTCTGGTGACAGGTAAGGATAAGGTGTGATAAGCACCTTATTTTTTTATTTTCTTTGGCTTACAGGCCTGCTTCTCCTTTTTGACCGTCGCACCGCATTTCTTGCATTTAAAGCGGGGTTCATCGTTCATTATCACATTCTCGTCCTTACAGGCTGTCTTACTCATGCAATTTCTTTAACAGAAAACAACCGAAGGCTCACTTTTGTTTATCAGTCCGGAAATTGATATGCTTTGGTCTCCCTCAAACCGGGAACGGAATAATAGGCTGCCAGATCTCCTTTGATCATTACCTCCCTGCCGATATTCCCGGGGTTGTCTGTTATATTGAGTGCATTTTTCAGTGACACCAGGGTGATATTTACCGGGAGCATATTGGACACATCCGTCTCACCTGCCAGGTCGGCCAGTGCCACATTGGTTCGCACCTGTCCTGTGGTATCGGTTACGAACCTGCTGATAGCACCGTCAAAGGCACCGACGATATAACCCTTTACCCATGCCGCTGTCTCACCCTGATTGACTAAAGCCTCGGCTACAGTGTAGGGGTCTCTCTTTGATCCCTTGATGAGCGGAGGATCATCTTCAGTACGATCGGCAGAGACCGATTGTGAAGGTTCATCCAACCAGTCAGTAATCTCCCCGGTGGTGACAGCCGCCTTCACATCTGTGCTGAGCGTAACGTGAAAGAGATAGCGGGAGGATTGCTTTAGGGAGGTGGTGACAGTGTCCGGAAGAGCTACATGGTATACCTGGTCATCCCCCAGGAGAAGCCAGAGGTGACTCTCAGACAGGTCGGTGCCTGGTAGTAGGATTGCCTCAGCAATGGTGCCATCCACATTTACTCCCATTGCAATATCTTTTACGCCGGAAGATGCGGAGAGCGACCCGTCTGTCAGATTGAAGCTGCTCTCAGTGGGCACACTGGTGAGAATCACCGACAAACCGCTCAGATCAATCCCCCTGTAATGGGTTACCTGTAACACCAGCTTTGACAGCTGGTGCGAAAATGAAAGATTGACAATGGTGTCGTTCTCACTTTTGCCCTTGACATTGTCGGAATATAACAGGTCGATGGCAGCCTGATTCGATTGGTTTTTGAGATTCACCGGATAGTTGAACCCTGTGATATCCTCCCGGAAGGGATAGTAACCGATAAAATCTACGGCGGATCCTTTGAACGGGAAGTAAAGAGCATCAGACAGATTTCTGGCTACAAACCCGGATGTGTTGCTATAGCGATATTCCACATTCTGTGCAAGTGCCGATGCATCAAGGTTCACACCCGCTTTCTTCATATAAACCCCGATGGCATCACCCTTCTCCCAGGCCGAGCCTGACATACGGGTTCTCATCCCTTCAATCTCAGCATTGAGACGCACAGCTTTACTCACCCCTATTGGGTCAATAGTCTCTCCTTCGCACGATAATAAGATGAAACAGATTATCGGCAAAATAAAATTTTTACATTTCATGATGCACAACATTTAATGGTTAATAAATATGCAAAACGGATCTTTTTCGCGCATTGATTATGTGCAAAAGACGGAGAGTTACAAGATTAATTATTTATCAAAAAAGAAGCAAATAAATTAATAAAAATTTACAAGAATTAGCATCAATGCCGTTTATTTAAAATAAATTTAAATTTTGATGTGATGATAAAGATCAGCGTTATATAGACGCATATCACCTTTCAGTTAATTATCTCTCCACTGTGAACACTCTGTTTCCCGATCCGATATTGTCTATGACAGAAAAGTCACCATCTCTGCGATAGGCAATTGGTTGATTGTCAAGAAGCACTTTCTGTTTCTTTGAGTAGAACGGAAGATGTACTTCGGCTGATGTGTTGCCGGGGATGGTCACCTCAAGCAGGAATGATTGACCGGGATTGTTGACAAATCTTACCATAACATCTCCACGAATTGTGGGATGCATTATTTCTGCACTCTCCAGCGTGGCAGGTTGTGGTTTGATTCTTATTTTTCGGAAGCCCGGCTCCAATGGTATTATGCCCATCAGCTTTCGTGGAATCAGGTTGGCAGGGGCTGCTCCCCATGCATGGTTCCAGTCCTGATTGGGTTTGTACTTGTTGTCCCAGGCTTCAGTCGTGATCGTTGAGCCTGTAAGTATCATGTTGTACCAGCTTCTGTCGCTGGTGGAGGTGAGCAGCTCCAGGCCATACGCCGCATCGTGATGGTCATAGAGGGCATCGAGCAGGAACTGTGCACCATAGACGCTGCAAGCCATCTTCCTTGAACGGATAAATGCCAGTACCGATGCCACATTCCTCTCCTCCACAAGCCCGAAAGCAAGCGGGAACATGTTGGCGTGAAGGGATGCATGATCGGTGCCGATTCCATCCCTGTAAACCCCTCTTTTTTTATCGAAAAGTGCATTGTTGAATGATCTCTTCAGTCTGGCAGCACGTTCGGAATAAAATTGTTGATCCTCCTCTTTTCCAACGGCTTTTGCGATCTCCGCCATTAATACAATTGCCCTGTAATGGTAAGCGTTCACCACCGTGTTGATATCGGTAAAGATGAAGCCGTCTGCTTCACCTCCTTCTTCCTTCTCCAGACCCAGGATGCCGGTATGCGGCCAGTCCACAATATCACGCAACTGACCGTTAAAATGGATCGACCGGAGTAGCTCAGGTGTCACTTTTGCCGTACGGGTACTGATAAAACCTTGTTCATCAGAGAGAGCTGTCAGCGTCTTGGCTTTCAGATCATCATAGAATTGGACCAGTGAACTGATGTTACCGGTGTACATGTAATCCTCCCATGCCATCAGTACCGATTGCATGATCCATTCTGTGGGCCATGTGGGGCGGTGTATCAGGTATTCGTGGGTGTACCGTGCCATGTTGTAATCACGGGCCACGCAGTAATGAGATAACTGATTGATGAGAGCATCGGCTTCATAGGGGATTCTTTCTCTGTCACCATCAATATATACACCTGCGAAAGAGGTTGCTTTGATGGAGTATTTGCTCAGGTCCCACACACTGTTCAGGAGGGTATCAGCACTGTGAAAGTGGGAATCATATTCGTCGAAAGGGTAAAAAACACTCTCACGAATCATATCTTTCTCCTGCAGCGGGTAGGGGTAATCCTCAATCTCACAGTAACGAAAAGGTGTCACCTCTCCTATATAATCCGGCATCAGGACGGCCTGTGAAGCGGTGTTTCGCTGATTGGGAGGTATGGTGAGGATATAGGTGTGCCATCCTTTTTCCGGCTTGATTCTCATACGTGAATAGCGAATGGATGCACCCGGATCAGGATCCACGCTTCCATTTTTTTCTGCTTCACCCAGATGAATAGTCACGCTGTCGGTTCCATTTTCTGAATAGAGGTTCAGGCGTAATCTACCGAAAGCTGCCTTACCGTAATCGGCAAAGTATCTGTTGTTACCTACAGGATTAATGATGAGGGGGTAATCATCTTTTTTTTGAATGGGATATCTGTCAGTTGCATAGTCCATAAACGTGTCGGCACTTTTGAATTGCAGGATTTCGGAGTAGGCTGACTCCTCACTACGGTTCTTCCATAATTTGACTCTCCAGAAAAAGACGCTTCCCGGCGTCAGCTGTTTTCCATTATAGGAAATATTCGTGGATTGACTGCTTTGCACTTTGCCAGAATCCCAAAAGTCGGCCGAGTCGTTCAGCAACATCTCTTTATCTGAAGCGACCTCTATCCTGTATGCTGTCTGTCTTGTATTGTTCTCCTCGGAGGGGACAATCCATCCGAAGAAGGGTTTAAAGCTGCTCACCTCCGTAAACTGGAATCGTTCCCTGTGTGTGACCGCTTCATCCAGGGGTGTGAAGACGGGATATCCGTTTAAAAGTACTTTCTCAGGAGCAGTTAGCAGGTTTACATTAAGTCCGTATGGTGCCGGATTCTTCTGTGCATTGACATAGAGGCAGAGTATCAGTGCCAGTACCGATATCGTGATTGATTTATTTATATCCATATGTGATAAAAAATGGGTGTTTTTTTTCGGACTCCTCTATTTTATTCTTCCCATATTCCTGTATTCCATGGGAGTTGAGCCTACTCGTTTCTTGAAAAATGATAAAAAATATTCATACGAACTGAAATTAAGTTCGTAGGCGATCTCTTTGATGGAGTGATTTGTTTCAGCCAACAGCTCTTTGACCGTACGTAGTTTTAACTCCTGGAAATATTGTGCCGGTGCATAACCCGTATACTCCTTGAACTCTTTTCTGAACAATGAGTAACTGATACCCAGGTTGGCTGCAATACCTTTAATATCGAGGCTTTTATTGATGTTTTCAATCATGATGATCTTCGCCCGTTCAATTTTCTGGGCTGACTCTCTTGATTCGAAGTTCTTATTTTGTGCCTGCGACAAAATAGTACCCAAGATATTAAATACGATGCCTGCCAGATATTGCTGAGTGGATACCTTATCCTCTTTTGCCACTCTTATGGCAGTAGAGAAAAGGCTTACCAGATCTTCATTCACACCCACATCGAGCACCTGATTCTCGGGACTGATAAATCCGTTGGTCACAATCGTGTCAATAATCTTCCCTTCAAATCCGATGTAATATTCGTTCCATCCTGTCTCCTTCAACGGACAGTAGGTGTGCCACTGACCGGGGAAGAGCAGGATAACCTGCCCTTTTGTGATTCCTCTTTTCTTCATGGAGGCAGAACAGAAATAACCTTTCCCCTTACTGATATAAACAATTTGATATTCTGATAAAATACGTCCTTTTCCCGGTCTGAAATAATAATTTTTGGGGTGTTCTGTGGAGGGATACAACGAGTTAGGCGCAATAGGTTGAAAACCAACTGTATTCACAGTTAGACCGAATTTTTCATCCCTTGCATTCACCAACAGGTATTTAAAATCGATGCCGAGATCGTTATATCTCATCTACTTATTTATTAATTTGGTTATCTCTTTTTTTATGGCAGTAAATATACAAAAAAAATCAAAGCACAATACGGTTAATCTGTCTGCCTCCTTATTCAGCAGAGACCGTATTGTGCCTGATTGAAAAAACCAGAGAATGAATGTTTTATCCGAACAACCTTATTTAGACAGATTTGGAATAATCAATGAAAGGATCAGTGTTCCCATTCCAATGGCAAGAAAAATAACGGCTTTTTTTCCTGCACCCTTCCACTCTTTAAGAATTACTCCCCAGACATTACTGAAAACCACATTCAGTGACATGAGTATGCTCCATGAAAAGGCCATCATCACACTGTCCGGTTCAAAAAAGCTTTGTCCCATACCCAGACCGAAGAATTGTGTGTACCACAGTAATCCCGCCAGGGCACAGAACAGCGTATTATTGATTAAAACAGCTTTAGATGAACGCCTGATCTCGCCGCCTGTTTTGTTTTTCCGGTTCATGTAAAGACAATAAACCAGATTGGTTATAAATCCGCCAAAGGTGACCAGTAGGGTGACAGGATTCTGCGCGAACAACTCCTTTGCTCCGGCGGCGATGGCCGCCTCTTTCACCGGAATACCGGCATTCAGTCCCAGGCTGAAGCAGGCACTCATGACACCGGCAAACAGAGCGATTAACAGACCCTTTTTCAGAGCAAAGTCTTTGATGGCTTTCCGCCTCTCTTCATCCGACATGTTCTTCGATCGGAGACTGCCGGCATATCCCACCAGGGTGATGCCCACCAGTGTCACAGCAACGGCCAGCAACAATATCAGTCCTTTGGGCGAGAAGAGATCTGTTCCCGACAGCATGGCCGGTATCAGCGTGCCGAAGGCGGCACAGGTTCCCAGCGCCACGGACTGTCCCAGCGCAATGCCCAGATAGCGCATGCTCAGTCCGAATGTTAATCCGCCTACACCCCAGAGCACACCGTATCCTACTGTCTGCCACGTGGCTGCGGCGTTGGAGATATATACTTCAATCATTTCAGGGAATGAGATTGCCATGATTGCACCCAGCAAAGGAAAAACAACCCAGGCAAAAATCCCCTGTACCAGCCAGAAGTTCTCCCATGACCACTCTTTGATCTTGTTGATGGGGACGTATGAACTTGACTGGCCCATACTTCCCACAGCAATAATCAGTAAACCGAAGATAATGTTCATCGTTTATACTCTTCTGGATGTCACCTCTGTTTCGTACTCCTGAATACTTTTGATGTACTCATCACCTATAGGAACACCTTGCTTGTTGCAATAATAGACATAGAGTGCATTCCACGGCATCGCTTTCAATTCTTCCAGCCAGGCCATCCGCTCAAATCTTTTGTCCTTCTTTTCAAAGTCCCTCAGTTTATCAGTAGGCTCCAGCAGTGCCTGCAGCATTGCCTTCTGCGCAGAACGGATTCCCACCACGTAGGCTCCGATACGGTTGATGGATGCATCGAAATAGTCAAGGCCTATATGTACACGATCCATCTGACCGGACCGGACAATCTCCTGCGATATGGCGAGCAGTTCATCGGTGAGGATCACCACGTGATCACTGTCCCAGCGTTCAGGGCGACTCACATGCAGTGTGATCTCAGGGACAAACAACAGTATGGCTGATAGTTTGTCGGAGATGGTTTCGGTGGGGTGGAAGTGACCCGCATCCAGTGTGAGGAGCATATTGTTTTTTACTGCGTATCCCATATAGAACTCATGAGAGCCAACCACATAACTCTCGCTGCCAATGCCAAAGAGCTTACATTCAATACAATCTTTCAGGTATTCTGTGCTGATTTTTTCTTTCAATACTTCATCGAGCGACTCCTGCAGCAGTTTTCTGTGTTCATAGCGGGAAACGGTCTTGTCTTTTTCGCCATCGGGTATCCAGATGTTATGTATACAGGGGTCACCCTGCTGGCGGCCTATTTCAGCAGCTATCCTTCTGCACTGTCTGAGATGATCTTTCCAGAATGCACGAATTTCAGGGTCGAAATCGGAAAGGGTGTATCCACTGTTTGTTTTCTCATGGGAGAAAAAGGTGGAGTTAAAATCCAGTTTTACATCATTCTTTTTGGCCCAGTCAATCCAGCTTTGAAAATGCTTCGGTTCTACCTTGTCACGATCCACAAATTCACCGTCGAAATCGCCATAAGTAGCATGCAGGCTGATTCGGTGTTTGCCGGGGATCAGTGCAATCACTTTTTCGAGGTCTCTTTTCAGTTCCTCAATTGTACGGGCTTTTCCGGGATAATTTCCCGTAGTCTGTATACCCCCCGTAAGCTCTCCGTCGGGATTCTCAAATCCCGAGACATCATCTGCCTGCCAGCAGTGTATAGAAATGGAGAGATTATTCAACTGTTCGATGGCTTTGTCTGCATCGACGCCCAACTTTGCATATTGTGCCCTGGCATCCTCATATGCTTTTTTAATCTGTTCTTCCTTCATATTTGTTAACTTTTATCTATTGATTATATTTCTTTGTATACTTCAAGGTATTTTTGGTATGGATGATTCCACGCATCACTCCCGGTGGGTTCAAATGTTTCCAATGTGACAGAGTTGCGGACAATTTGCCGCATCTCCTCTTTGTTCTTCACCAAACCGGCAGCTTTGGCCTGCAACAGGATATTTCCCAGGGCCGTTGCTTCAGAGGGACCTGCAATAACAGGTAGGCCAATTGCATTTGCCGTAAACGAGTTCAACATCCTGTTTTTGGATCCGCCTCCGATGATATGCAATGTTTCAATGGGGAAAGTAGCCAGTTTCTTCAGTTTTTGCAATGTCTGCTTATAGCGTAATGCAAGACTTTCATATATTGTTCTTGCTATTTCCCCAATTGTGGAGGGAACATACTGGTTTGTATCTCTGCAATAATTTTGTATGGCATCTATCATAGAGGAGGGACTCGCAAAACAGGCTGAGTCGGGATTAATAAAGCTTTGAAAAGGTGGAGACTGCATAGCTGCGGTCACTATTTCATCGTAAGTGACCGGCTTCACTTTGTCCCACTCTTTCTTGCATTGTTCAATAAGCCACATACCGCAAATATTCTTCAGGAGACGGATAGATCCATCAGCACCCCCTTCATTCGTGAAGTTAAGGGCGTATGTCTCATCGTTTATCACCGGTTCCTTCGATTCAATACCCATTAGTGACCAGGTGCCGGAGCTCAGATAGGCGTAATTTTCATTCATTGCCGGAACAGCCAGCACGGCTGAGGCTGTATCGTGACCGGCTACGGCGATAACGGCGATATCTTTGAGGTCAGTCAGATGCTTCACCGTAGGGGATAGCATGCCAATCTCGGTGCCGGAGAAAACGATGGGGGCAAACTGATCAGGTGACAGCTCAAGTGCTTCAAGCAGTGTGCTGTCGAATTCTTTTGTGTAAGGGTTGATTATTTGCGATGTGGAAGCAATGGTATACTCTGTGACCATCCTCCCGGTGAGTAAATAGGAGAGAGCATCAGGCATAAACGCTATCTTATCAATGATCTGATAGATGGAGCTCTTTTCTTCCAGTTGTGTATTCAGTTGAAAGAGGGAGTTGAAATTCATGATCTGTATGCCTGTCTTTCGATACACATCCTCTTTTGAAATCTTTGAAAAAAATCGTTCCGGTGCTCCAGAGGTGTGCTGATCTCTGTAGCTGTATGGCATGCGCAAATGTTCCCCATCTTTGCCAAAACAGACAAAATCCACCCCCCACGTGTCTATACCTAAGGAGCGTATCTCTTTCTGTTGCTGCTTAATCTCTTTCAAAGATTCAATCACCTGATTGTAAAGAAAGAGTAGGTCCCAGTGCAGGCGGCCATTCACTTCGATAATGGGATTTGTAAAACGCCTGATCTCTTTTAAATCCACATGTTTATTGCCGATGGTCCCCAGTATGGCTCTGCCACTGCTTGCTCCTAAATCGATAGCTAAAAATGTTGTTATCTTATTTTCATTCATGTTGAGGTTAAATATGAGGTTTTAAAGATTGTTTGCAAACATACTGATTCTAAAAATTTATTGCAGTAAAAAAAATGATTTAATGACTATGTTTTTTGATATTATTTCACACATCTGCAGATGATCCCAAAATAAACAAAAAAACTATATCAAAAATTATAGCTTAAAAATCAATTATTAAACCGATGCACGACATTAAATCAATATATTTGTCATCCTGTTGATAGGATTATATTTTGTGGATAATCAGATTGATTCTTTTATCTATAATAGATATCTTTGCATTGATTATGGTTTCATTCACAGTAGGGCAAACACTTAATGAAGTAATAAATGGCAGTAGTTGTAATTATGCCCAAGCAGGGGCAATCAGTTGAGAGTTGTATCATCACCGAATTAAAGAAGAAAAAAGGGGATAGCGTGAAAAAGGGAGACCTTCTTTTTGCCTATGAAACCGACAAAGCCTCCTTTGAAGAAGAGTCACCCGCAGATGGTGTAGTGCTGGAGTGCTTTTATGATGAAGGGGATGAGGTGCCTGTATTGGAGAACATGATGGTTATTGGTCTGCCGGGAGAGGAGATATCCCCTCTGTTGGGTGAGAGTAAAAAGATGAAGCTGGAAGTTGAACCAGTGGAGCAGAGGAGTGGTGATGTAGCTGATATGAGTGATGAGGGACTTTCGCAAAAGGATGTAGTTATGGTCCGGGATATTGATTCCACGGCAGGAAAAGAACTGTTTGTCTCTCCCCGCGCGAGGAAGCTGGCAGAAAATAGGGCTGTGGATCTCTCCAGTATTACCGGGACGGGACCAAAAGGACGGATCATTGAAAAAGATATAGAGGCATTGTTACAACACCGTCCCCGAATGACACCGCTGGCAAGAAAAGTTGCTGCTGAGCAGGGGACACAACCGGAGACAACCGGTACAGGATTGGCCGGAAAAGCCAGGGCTGCTGACCTTTCTGTTCCTGTGAACACAATATATGGTAGAGATTACGAAGATAAGAAGATATCGAATATTCGCAAGCTGATTGCCAAATCGATGCATGCTTCGCTACAGAATTCTGCGCAGCTTACGCATCATCTTGGAGCAGATGCCAGACGCATTATCGATCTGCGAAAAAAAGCCAAAGTGGCACTTGAAGCCGGACAGTTGACGGTAAATATCACGTTGAACGATTTGGTCTGTTTTGCTGTTATCAAGGCCCTGAAAAAATACCCCGGCGTGAACACCCATTTCCTGAGTGACAGCGTCCGCTATTTCAATAAAATCCATTTAGGCCTGGCCGTGGATACAGAGCGGGGTTTGATGGTGCCTGTGGTGCGAAATGCCGACGACCTCTCCATCACCGGGCTGGCTGCTCAGTTCAAGGAGATCGCTGCAGCCTGCAGGAACGGAAGTGTTAATCCCGATATTCTTTCACCCGATGCCGGGACTTTCACTGTCTCGAACCTGGGAAACTACGGTGTAGAGATGTTTACCCCGGTCATCAATCTTCCGCAATCAGCGATATTGGGTGTGAATACGATTATTCCACGACCCAAAGATCTGGGCGACGGTGTCTATGCTTTTGTTCCCTATATAGGTCTTAGCTTAACTTATGATCACCGCTCGCTGGATGGTGGTGAAGCGACCCGTTTTCTGAAACAGATAGCTACAGAGATTGAGACGCTGGAGATTGAGTGGTGATTCAATCATGTGGTAATTTGCTTGAAATTAATCAACTGAAAATAAATAATATATTCAATTATGATAGATTTACTGATTATTGGTGGCGGTCCTGCCGGATACGTAGCAGCGGAAAGAGCCGGACACGAAGGACTGAATGTCGTGCTGTTTGAGAGAAAAACAATAGGTGGCGTCTGCCTGAATGAGGGATGTATTCCGACGAAAACACTCCTCTACAGTGCCAAGATGTATGAAAACGCACTGAATGGTGATAAATATGGTGTTTTTGGTGATAATATCCGTTTTGATTACGGAAAGATGCTCTCCCGCAAAAAGAAAGTTGTCCGCAAGCTTGTCGCCGGTGTGGAGGGTAGTATGAGGAAGAATAAGGTCACAGTGGTAAAGGGGGATGCTTTTATCAACGGACGTTCATCTGAAGGGATTGAACTCTCTTGTGACGGCGAAAAATATCTTGGCAGGAACCTGCTTGTCTGCACCGGTTCAGAAGCATCCGTTCCACCTATTCCCGGACTGAACGAAGCAGGAGATATCATTCTCACCAACCGGGAGATACTGGAGATGGAGACGCTGCCCGAATCACTCATTGTAATTGGCGGTGGTGTGATAGGAATGGAGTTCGCGAGTTTCTTCAACAGCCTGGGTACAAAGGTAACCATCGTTGAGATGCTCCCAGAGATACTGGGCGGTCTCGATTTTGAGCTTTCGGCCATGCTGCGTGAGGTATATACCAAAAAAGGGATTACATTTAACCTGAATGCGAAAGTGGTACAGGTGGAGGGTAACAAGGTTGTGTTTGGGAAAGAGGGAGAAATGCACTCGGTGGAGGGTGAAAAGATATTGTTAAGCGTCGGACGCCGCCCGGTCACGCAGGGTTTCGGACTGGAGAACCTGAATGTAGAGTTGTTACACAACGGGATCAAGGTGGACGAGAAGATGCGTACCAATGTTCCCGGAGTTTTCGCCGCAGGCGATGTGACCGGTTTCTCACTGCTTGCCCATACCGCAAGTCGCGAGGGTGAGGTGGTGGTCAATAACCTCACCGGCAGAAATGACATCATGCGCTATAATGCTATCCCCGGTGTAGTCTACACCAATCCTGAAGTAGCAGGTGTGGGAGAAACGGAAGAGTCGGCCAAAGCAAAAAATATTGCCTATAAGGTGTCTAAACTGCCGATGTCCTATGCCGGACGCTTCGTCGCCGAGAACGAAGGCGGTAGCGGCATGTGTAAAGTGCTCACGGGCGAGAAGCATGGTGAGGTGATCGGTGTGCATATGTTGGGTAATCCTTCCAGCGAGATCATTTACGGTGCCTGCATCGCCATAGAGCAGGAGATGACACTCAAGGAGATGCAAGAGATTGTGTTCCCACACCCCACGGTGAGTGAGATCTTCAAAGAAGTTGTTTTTTCATTTTGAATCAGTAGTCAGAGGTAAGAAATCAGAAATAAGAAGCAACTGGTTATCGAAAGTTGAGAGTTGAATGCAAAGAGCATAACCCTTATAACTTCACGCTGAACACTGCAACTGACAACCAGTAATATGCACATCGACAAATCAAAATAGTATGCCAAAAGTTCAAATAATCGATCCGACAGAGGTTCGTAAACCGGGATTCGTGGAGTTTCAGCCCATTCCCGTTAATCAGTATCAGAAGAGCGTGGAAGAGGAGAAAGAGCACTTTACCACAGAGGAATTCAAAGCGATCTACCATGACATGGTGCTGATCAGAGAATTCGAAACAATGTTGAACCTGATTAAAATAAAAGGGGAATACAATGGTACACCCTACAACCATCCGGGGCCGGCCCACCTCTCCATCGGACAGGAGTCGGCAGCAGTAGGTATGGCCTGGACGCTGACAGTGGATGACTTTATCTTCGGCAGCCACCGTTCACACGGGGAGATCCTGGCCAAGGGGATGTCAGCGATCCACAAGCTGGAGGATGATCAGCTCACGGCCATCATGGAGTCTTTCTTCGACGGTGCGGTGTATGAGATTGTGAAAAAAGATTTCACCGGATCGGTGAAAGAGCTGGCGAAAAGATTTTTGGTATATGGTACCCTGGCTGAGATCTTTGCCCGCAAGACAGGCTTTAACAGAGGCCTGGGCGGATCGATGCATGCTTTCTTTACACCTTTCGGTGTCTATCCCAACAACGCCATCGTCGGCGGTTCGGGCGATATCGCCGTGGGTGCGGCACTCTATAAGAAGGTGAACCGTAAGCCGGGGCTGGTGGTGGCCAATATTGGTGATGCCTCCATGGCATGCGGTCCCGTATGGGAGGGGATCAACTTTGCCGCGATGGATCAGTTCAGAGAGTTGTGGAAAGGAGAGATGCAGGGTGGCCTGCCGGTGATAATCAACATCATGAACAACCAGTATGGCATGGGTGGACAGACGGCCGGCGAGACCATGGGCTACGGTATTGCAGCGCGTATCGGTGCAGGGGTTAACGCAGACCAGATGCATGCTGAGCGTGTGGATGGCTACAACCCCCTGGCCGTGATCGATGCCTACAGGAGGAAACGTAAGGTGATAGAGGAGAAGAGAGGCCCTGTGCTGCTCGATGTGCTCACCTATCGTTACAGCGGCCACTCACCCTCCGATGCATCCTCTTACCGCACAAAGGAAGAGGTGGAGGCCTGGGAGGCGCAGGACTGCATCCGCAGTTACGGAGAGCAACTGCTGGAAGCTGAAGTAAGCACCCAGGACGATCTGGACAAGATATCCGATGAGATCCGTCAGCTGGTGAATGACATGTTCCTGAAAGTGATCGATGATAAGATCTCCCCGCGAATGGATAATGCCGATATGATTGGTGAGATGATGTTCTCCAACGGATCGAAGGACTCTTTTTCTGAGGCGCAGCCGGATGTGCTGATGCCGATGGAGGAGAACCCCCGGGTGAAGAAGATTGCCAATAAAGAACGATTCGCATTCGACGCGGAAGGTAAACCGTTCAGCAAGATGAAACAATACCAGTTACGCGATGGAATCTTCGAAGCGATCATCGATCGGTTCTATAAAGATGCATCACTCATCGCCTACGGCGAGGAGAACCGTGACTGGGGAGGGGCTTTTGCTGTCTATGGCGGACTGACCGAGGCACTTCCCTACCACCGTCTGTTCAACTCACCCATCGCAGAGGCCTCCATCGTGGGTACTGCCATCGGTTATGCCATGTGTGGCGGACGGGTGATCCCCGAGATCATGTATTGCGACTTTATCGGCCGTGCCGGTGATGAGATCTTCAACCAGCTGCCCAAATGGCAGGCGATGAGCGGCAACGTGCTCAGGATGCCGGTGGTGGTTCGTGTCTCCGTAGGATCGAAATATGGGGCGCAGCATTCACAGGACTGGACCTCGCTGGTAGCACATATACCCGGCATCAAGGTCTGCTTCCCGGTCACGCCCTATGATGCCAAAGGGATGATGAATGCAGCCCTGCAGGGCACTGACCCGGTGATCTTCTTCGAGAGCCAGCGCATCTATGATATAGGTGAGCAGTTTCATGAAGGAGGTGTACCCACTGATTATTACGAGATACCGCTGGGAGAGCCGGACGTGAAGAAAGAGGGGAATGATATCACCTTCCTCACCGTGGGACATACCCTTTATCCCGCCCTGAAGGCAGCAAAAATACTGGAGGAGCGTTTCGGTGTGAGTGCCGAGGTGATCGACGCACGTTCACTGGTTCCTTTCAACTACGAGAAGGTAATCGCATCGGTGAAGAAAACCGGCAGGATCATCGTCGCCGGCGAAGCCACCACGCGTGGTTCGTTCCTGAATGACCTGGCAGCCGGTATCGGCCAGCTGGCATTCGACTGGCTCGATGCTCCCGTATCGGTACTTGGATCACGCAACTGGATCACGCCGGCTCATGAGCTTGAAGAGGCTTTCTTCCCTCAGCCTGGCTGGTTCCTCGATATGATCCACGAACGTATCGAACCGCTCAAGGATTATATCCCTGGCGAGAACTTCACCGACGGGGAGATGATTAACAGAGCAAAAAGGGGTATTTGACAGAAGCGTTTGAAAATTATAAATGGGGACTATTCTTATCACTCCATCTGACTTACATGAGAAAGAATGAAGCTATCAAAACAGAGAGAACTACCTGTGGGTGCTCCACCGAAAGTAAATGCTCATCTCCATACACCCTATTCATTCAGTGCTTTCCGGGATATTGATGATGCCCTGGAGAGAGCGGTTGCAGAAGAAGTGATGGTGGTCGGCATCAACGACTTTTATACCACGCAAGGATATGAAGAGTGGGCTGAAGGTTGTAAAAAAAGAGATCTCTATCCGCTTTTCGGTATTGAATTTATCAGCCTGAACGAAGAGGATCAGCAAGCCGGATTGCGGGTGAATGACCCTGCCAACCCCGGGCGGACCTATCTGAGCGGGAAGGGTATGTGCTATCCGTTCAGACTGCATGCGCCTTATGCCACACTGTTAAAAACTGTCTGGAGTGAGTCGAACAGACAGGTGGAGGCGATGTGTGCGAAGCTGAACAAGCTACTTCAAAAGGAAGGAATAGGATTCACGCTTGATCCGGAATGGATCAGAAAAGAGCTCACCAGTGGCTCTCTCCGTGAGCGCCATCTGGCAAGGGCACTTCGGATAAAGGCCTGTGCGTTTTACAATAATGATGAACCACTGATCAGGTCAGTCTTGGAGAAGCTTTCCGGTGGTTTGGCACTGAAATCACCGTTGGATGATCTTGCCGGAGTAGAAAATGAGATACGTGCCAACCTTCTGAAAGCAGGTGGTGCTGCTTTCGTTCCTGAGGACCGCAGTGCCTTTCTCCCGATGCAGACTGTCTGTGAGATCATTCTTGCCGGTGGTGGTATACCTACCTATCCTTTTCTGGGAGATGATGCCCACGGCAATTATACCGATTTTGAAAATGACCTGGAACGTGTGGCGAAACAGCTGACAGAACGTGGTTTCCATTCAGTGGAGTTCATCACTACGCGGAATGACCTGCAGCTGCTGGAGAAATATGCAGGTTATCTCCATGACCAGGGCTTTGTGGTCACCTTCGGTTCGGAACATAACTCACCGGTGATGGAACCTTTAACGCTTTCTGCCCGTCACGGGACTCCTTTGACTGACAGGTTGCAACAGATCAGTTTTGAGGGTGCCTGTGTTGTTGCTGCCCATCAGCATCTTGTAAAACAGGGGCTGGAAGGATACCTGAATGAGAAAGGTGTTGCCGACCGATCAAAAAGAGGTGAATTTATACAACTGGGTGCGCAGTTAATTGCACATCGTTAGCTTTCACGCTTTCCTCCTCTGTTTTTTACAGAGACATTAATAAGCATATCACTATATATTGCCTGTGGCGGCAGATGTAACAATCAATGAAAACAGAATGGATCAGATAAAAGAGCTAATTTTAATCTCTCAATATTACGGTGCGGACAGTCGTTTTGTTATCGCCGGTGGTGGAAATACATCCTGGAAAAATGAAGAGAAAATATGGGTGAAAGCGAGCGGTGCAGCACTGGCAAACATTACCGAAGAGGGTTTTGCCGTGCTTGATCGCTCCGTGCTCGCTCCCATGTCAGTGAAGGTCTATAGTAGTGATGCGGTGCAACGGGAGGTAGAAGTCAAAAACGATCTGGCAGCGGCAACGCTTACGAAGGATAAACGCCCCTCCGTGGAGACATCGATGCATAATGTAATCGGATATCCTTTCGTTGTACACCTTCACCCAACAATAGTGAACGGGCTGATGTGTGCGCATAACGCGGCAAAAGAGCTGAAAAGACTATTTGGCGATAAAACGTTGTATGTGGAATATACCGATCCCGGTTATCTGCTCTTCAAAAAAGTGAATGATCAGATCAGGGAGTACAGAGAAAAGCATCGTGAAGAACCACAGGTGATCTGGTTGCAGAATCACGGCATCTTTGTAGCTGCTGACACCATTGAGGAGATCAGAACGATCTATGCTGATATCATGGAGCGACTTGAAAAGGCAATCACTCAGCCATTGCCGCAGGGTGAAAAAGAGATATGCCCCTCTGTTGTTACAATCCTGCCGGCAATGCGGATGATGCTTTCCGGTGGCGGAATGAAAACATTGAAAGTGCGCAACAACGGGTTGATTCAATATTATGATGAAAGCGAAGCAGATCAGCAGAAGATTATGAGACCCTTTACACCCGATGCCATCGTTTATTGTAAATCGAACTATCTGTTCCTTAACGGAGAGACGCCGGAGTCTCTCCTGGACGAGGCTGAAAAAGCAATCCCTGCATTTGCGAAAAAATGGGACTATCTGCCTAAGGTGATACTGATAAAAGGGATAGGGTTAATCGCTGTGGGCGATAATGCCATACAGAGTGATACTATTCTTGACGTGTTTGAAGATGCGATGAAGGTCGCTTACCTCTCCTCCTCATTCGGGGGTGCACACCCGATGACACAGCAACAGATCGATTTCATCGATCACTGGGAGGTGGAACACTACCGCCGTAATGTGGCTGCCGGCTCAACACGAGGCAGGTCAGAGAACAAAACCATTGTGGTTACCGGCGCTGCTCAGGGCTTTGGTGAAGGTATCGGCAGATACCTCCTGCAGGAGGGGGCCAATATCGTGATTGCCGACCTGAATGAGGAGGCCGGGAGGGCAACAGCTGACCATTTCAACAAGATCGCCGGGAGCAACCGGGCCTGCTTTGTAAAGACGAATGTGGCTGATATGGCAAGCCTGGAGCACCTGATGCACAGGACCGTCTGTGAGTTCGGGGCCATAGACTGTTTTATCAGTAATGCAGGCGTTTTACGTGCGGGCGGTCTGGAGGATATGACTCCGGAGCACTTCGACTTTGTCACAAAAATCAATTACAGTGCCTATTTTTATTGTACGAAGGTGGTCAGCAGGATCATGAAGTTACAGACAAAATATGCAAATGATGATTATTATGCCGATATCATCCAGGTCAATTCCAAATCAGGCCTGGAGGGGAGCAAAGCAAACTTCGCCTATGCGGGTGGTAAGTTCGGAGGCGTAGGCCTCACACAATCCTTCGCGCTGGAGCTGGCACCATTCCGTATCAAGGTGAACGCCGTCTGTCCTGGTAACTTTTACGAAGGACCGCTATGGAGCGATCCTGAACAGGGACTTTTCGTACAATACCTGCGTGCAGGCAAAGTACCCGGTGCCAAAACCATTGAGGATGTGAAAGCGTTCTATCTCTCCAAGGTGCCTATGCGAAAGGGATGTACGCCTGAAGATGTCACTCAAGGGATACTCTATCTGATGGAACAGTGTGGTGAGACGGGACAAGCACTTCCCATCACCGGTGGACAGGTAATGTTGAATTAAAAAAAGACAAAATATGAAAACAAGAGCAGTAAGACTTTACGGTAAGAAAGATCTTCGGTTGGAGGAGTTTGAGTTACCACCCATCAGAGAAGATGAGATACTGGCCAAAGTGATCTCCGATTCGATCTGTATGTCATCCTACAAGGCATCGTCACAGGGTACCGATCATAAACGTATCCCCGATGATGTGGCGGATAATCCCATCATCATCGGACATGAGTTTGCCGGTGAACTGCTGGAGGTGGGTATCAAGTGGAAAGGTAAGTTCAAAGCGGGTGATAAGTTCTCTATTCAGCCTGCACTCTATTATGAGGATGGCCCGGTAGGCATTCTTAGTGCTCCCGGCTACAGTTATAGGTATATTGGGGGTGATGCCACTTATGTGATCATCCCCAATGAGGTGATGGAGCAGGATTGCCTGCTCACCTATCATGGTGAGGGTTATTATCCCGCTTCATTGGCTGAACCACTCTCCTGTGTGATCGGTGCCATGCATGCCAACTACCACACTACCCCGGGTAGCTATGCACACAGGATGGAGATTGTGGATGGCGGTAAGATGGCAATCCTGGCCGGCGTGGGTCCCATGGGTCTTGCAGCCATCAACTACGTACTCCGCCGTGAAGATCGGAGACCATCGCTGATGGTGGTGACCGACGTGGATCAGGCACGCCTTGATCGTGCTGCTGCCATTTATTCTGTTGTATCTGCTGCTTCGAGAGGTATTGACCTTCATTATATAAACACCGGGCAGATGGATGATCCGGTGAAGGAACTAAAAGCACTGAGTGGTGATACGGGGTATGACGATGTGTTTGTCTTCGCTCCTGTAAAACCGGTGGTGGAGCAGGGGGATGCGATTCTGGCCTTCGACGGATGCCTCAACTTCTTCGCAGGTCCGGGTGACCCAAACTTCAGTGCGATGCTTAATTTCTACAACGTCCATTACGCATATACCCATATCGTGGGTACCAGCGGAGGGAACAATGACGATATGGTAGAGGCGCTCGAAATCATGAGCAGGGGACTTGATCCGGCAGGCCTGGTCACACATATCGGGGGCCTGGATGCAGTAGCTGAGGCAACAATCAACCTCCCCGATATCCCCGGAGGGAAGAAGTTGATATATACACATTTAACAATGCCTCTGACTCCTATTGCCGATTTTAAGAAACTGGGTGAGACCAGTGACCTCTTCAGAGAGCTAGCTGATATCTGCAGCAAGTACAAGGGATTGTGGAGTGTGGAAGCCGAATCATACCTGCTCAATCATTTCAAAAAATAGAAATAAACAATTAACAATTGAGAGCTGAAACTGAAACTTACAACTGGTAACAGACCTCCAAAATTCAAACCGCTGCCTGTTCAAGCTTGATTAAAGTACTGAACGCTGACAGCTGATCGCAAAAAAAAATATGAAACAATTAGATATAAACTTAATGCACCCGGTGGAGCAGATCAATGTGATCATCGGAAGAATCTACAAGAGTGGCATGACGACCACCTCGGGTGGTAACATATCCATCAGAGACAAGAATGGTGATATATGGATTACACCCTCGGGGGTAGACAAAGGTTCCCTTACCATAAAAGATATCATGCAGGTGAAAAAAGATGGGACCGTCATCGGCCCGCATAAACCTTCCTCGGAGTTCCCTTTTCATAAGGCAATATATGAAGCCCGTCCTGAGTTGACCGCTATTATTCATGCGCACCCACCCGCTTTGGTGGCTTTCAGTATAGCCGGTATTGTTCCTGATACAAAAATTGTTCCTCAGGCTCATAATATTTGCGGTGATATTGGTTTTGCACCCTATGGTACACCGGGAAGCGAGAATCTTGGTGAGAAGATTGCTTTTGAATTCAGAGAGGGACGTTATAAGGCGGTGATCATGGAGAACCACGGAGTGGTGCTGGGTGGTACCGATTTGATGGATGCATACCAGCGTTTTGAAACACTGGAGTTCTGTTGCCGTACGATCATCAATGCCAAAAGGTTGGGAAATGTAAGCTATCTGTCTGATGAACAGGTGTCACAATATGTACATCACTTGCCTACATATGTATCTCATTTTATGAATATTGATCATCCTTCTGATGAGCGTTCCATTCGTACCGAGATGGTCAATATCATCCGACGGGCTTGTGATCAGGGTTTGATGATCTCAACTTACGGGACGGTCTCCGTGAGGTGGAATGAGAATGACTTCCTGATCACACCGAGTAACATTGCACGCTGGGACATTGTTCCGAGTGATATCGTACAGATCAAGAACGGTATGGCGGAAGCGGGTAAGAGACCCAGCCGCTCTGTTGCCCTGCATCAGCGTATCTATCAGTTGAATCCGCATATCAACTCCATCATATGTACACAGCCGGTCAATCTGATGGCCCATGCCGTGAGCGGATCAAAATTTGATGTCCGCACCATACCGGAGAGCTGGATCTTCCTCCAAGATGTGCCATCTATACCTTTTGGCCTAATATACAATGATGTGGATAGTGTTGCGAAGATGTTCAACAAGAACAGGGTGATCATGGTAGAGAACGACAGTGTTTTCATCACTGGTGACAAGCTGCTGAACACGTTTGACTATCTTGAAGTTGCTGAGTTCTCTGCTAACTCCCTGGTGATGGCTGCCTCTATCGGACCACTGCAGCCTATAGGAGATGAGGAGATCGAAGAGTTGAGGGTTGCCTTCAATGTGCAGTGAGAGTATTTCTGCTTACAACGGAAAAGGATTGAATAACAAAAGAATGGCTGTCTCAACATTGAATGAGACAGCCATTTTACTGATTGCAGGAATAAAGCTTTCCTGCTTTTAGATATACATATTGACAATCGCTTCGTAAAGCTCTTGCTTACCGCTGATCTGATCAGGCTCTTTACCAAGGGCAAGTGCATAGGCTCGTAAATCCTCCAGTGAGAGCTTGCCCTCTTCAAACGATTTCCCCTTGCCATCGTCGAAAGAGGCATATCTCTCATCTCTCATCCTGGTGTAGGGTGATTCTTCCAGTATGGCTGCCGCTGTTTCCAGGGCACGTGCGAAAACATCCATGCCGGCAATATGCGCGATGAAGATATCATCCAGATCGGTAGAGTTTCTGCGGGTTTTGGCATCGAAGTTGGTTCCTCCGCCCTGCATGCCGCCACCCTGAAGAATCACCAGCATAGCCTGTGTCAGTTCATAAATGTCGATAGGGAATTGATCGGTGTCCCATCCGTTCTGATAATCACCCCTGTTGGCATCAATGGAACCCAGCATACCGGCATCCACCGCACATTGCAGATCGTGCTCGAAAGTGTGTCCTGCCAGGGTAGCATGGTTCACCTCAATGTTCAGCTTGAAATCCTTGTCGAGGTTGTGGGCACGAAGGAATCCAATCACAGTCTCAGCATCTACGTCGTACTGATGCTTTGTCGGTTCCATCGGTTTGGGCTCAATAAAGAAGGTGCCTTTAAAACCCTTTGCTCTGGCATAATCACGTGCCTTGGTCAGCATCATAGCAAGATGCTCTTTCTCACGCTTCATATCTGTATTCAACAGGCTCATATAACCTTCGCGGCCTCCCCAGAAAACATAGTTTTCACCTCCCAGCTCGATGGTTGCATCAAGTGCATTCTTGATCTGTGTGCCTGCATAGGCAACACTATCGAAATTGGGGTTGGTGGCAGCACCGTTCATATATCGCTTGTGGCTGAAGACATTGGCTGTTCCCCAGAGCAGCTTAATTCCTGTCGCAGCCATCTTCTCCTTGATGTATGCTACGATGGTTTTCAGGTTGGCTTCATATTCCTCCAGCGAGTTGCCCTCTTCTACCAGATCCACATCATGAAAGCAGAAATAGTCGATACCAACCTTCTGCATGAACTCGAAGCCGGCATCCACCTTCTTTTTGGCTCTCTCAATGATGGCGTCTCCGTTGTTCCATTCAAAGTCCTTGGTCTCTTCACCAAACGGATCGTCAGACTCGGCACAGAGTGTGTGCCAATAGGCCATAGAGAATTTAAACCAATCTTTCATCTTCCGACCATAAACCGCTTTCTCTGCATCGTAATAGCGGAATGCCAGCGGGTTACGGCTCTCCTTACCCTCAAAATTAATTTTTCCTATTCCCGGGAAAAACTCCATTGTTTTGTTTTCAGTTTCCATAAATTGAATTAATAAAGTGTTGATAAATAATTGTATATATTAAATGTGCGTTTTCCAGCGCTGGTAAGCATCCAGATACTGGCTGCTATTCTTTATATTGGGTTCCACGGTGGTGATCTTCTTTAATGAGGAGAATGCCTCCTCACTTGAGGTGTAGATGCCGGCACCCATGCCGGCAGCCTTGGCAGCACCGGCAGCACCGTCGGTATCGAAAAGCTCTATAAGGGCACCGCTTACAGAGGCAAGTGTCTCCCGGAAGAGTGGACTCAGAAACATGTTCGCATTGCCTGCTCGTATCACCCTGATATCCATCCCTATCTCCTGCATCACCTCCATGCCGTACTGAAAGGAGAAGACGATTCCCTCCTGGGCTGCACGTATGATATCGGACGTTGAGTGAATATTAAAGTTGATGCCGTGGAAGGAGCAATCCACATTCCTGTTTTCCAGCACCCGTTCAGCGCCATTGCCAAACGGAATCACTGATATACCCTTGGCACCTATAGGTGATTGGGCAGCAAGCTTGTTCATATCATGATAACTCATCTCCCCGGGAACCATGTTCTTCCTGATCCATGAGTTGAGTATGCCTGTTCCGTTGATACACAGGAGAACACCCAGACGGGTCTGATCAGGCTGATGATTGACATGGGCAAATATGTTTACTCTCGACAAGGGGTCATACTTCACTTCGTCCAGCACACCATAGACCACGCCAGAGGTGCCGGCAGTAGAGGCGATCTCTCCCGGATTGAACACATTGAGTGAAACAGCATTATTGGGCTGGTCACCTGCACGGTAAGTGACCGGTGTGCCGGGATGCAATCCCAGCTCCTGCGCAACTAAGGCGGAGACGTTGCCCTGAACACCAAAAATGGGAGTCACCTCCGGAATCAATGCTTTATCGAATCCGAAATAATCGAGTATCTCCTGCGACAACCGGTTCTCCCTGAAGTCCCAGAACATCCCTTCCGACAACCCTTCGACGGTGACAGAGACCTCACCTGTCAGCTTCATGGCGATGTAATCACCAGGAAGCATGATCTTATCTATTCGTGCATAGGTTGCAGGCTCATTCTCTTTCACCCAGGCAAGCTTTGAAGCTGTGAAGTTACCGGGTGAGTTAAGCAGATGTGACAGCACCCTCTCTTCACCTATGGACTGAAATGCTTTTTCACCATAAGGGACCGCACGGCTGTCACACCAGATGATAGAGGGACGTATTACCTGCTGATCACTGTCGACGAGCACAAGCCCGTGCATCTGCCATGAGATACCTATCGCTTTGATATCCTGAGGGTCAATGTTAGACTGTGCCAGTACCGAGGCATTGGCCAGCTTGAGGTTGGTCCACCACATCTCCGGATCCTGCTCAGCCCAGCCTGCCTTTTCGGCATGCATAGGCATCTCAATTTTTGGGAAAAAGTCAGAGGCGACTGTTCTCCCTGTTTCCACCTCTACAATTGCTGCTTTGACGGATGAACTCCCGATGTCATATCCAAGTAAATACATGATTCAATTAATTATTTGGTTCTTTTTCTGGTTTTATATAAAGAATAATGGTTACATGGCAAAACAGTTGAACCCTCCGTCAACCGTGATCGTGGAGCCTGTAACGAAAGAAGAGGCATCACTTATGAGATAGTGTATGGTGCCGCACAACTCATCGGGTGTTCCCATTCTTTTGAAGGGTGTCTGGCGGATCACATCCTCGCCACGTTGCGTGTAGGTGCCATCGGGATTAGTCAGGAGATCCCTGTTTTGCTCAGTGATGAAAAAACCGGGTGCGATGGCGTTCACCCTGATTCCTTCACCGAACTTGGAAGCCACTTCACTGGCAAGGAACTGGGTGAAATTGGCGATGCCCGCTTTGGCTGCAGCATAACCGGCTACACGCGTCATCGGACGGAAGGCAGCCATAGAGGAGAAATTGATGATGATACCACTCTTCTGTTCCACCATCGGCTTTAAAAAAACCTGTGCAGGCAATACACTCCCCGTTAGGTTGAGTCGCACCACCTTATCAAATTCATCCATTTTCAGATCAAAAAATGTCTGTGACGGAGTGATATTGGCACCAGGCATATTCCCGCCGGCTGCATTCAGCAGCACGTCAATCCGGCCGTAACGGTTTAATATCTCCTCTCTGTTTTGAGTAAGGAGTGTTTCATCCATCACATCGGTCTTCAGGAACAGTGCTTCCTTACCTCTCTCTTTGATCTGATTGATGATCTCTCTGCCTGCTTCTTCACGGCGACCCAGGATGACTACCCTGGCACCTTCATCGGCAAGGTAGGAGGCGATTACACCTCCCAAGACACCAGTGCCGCCTGTGATGACGATTACTTTCTCTTTTATACTGAATAAATTTCCCATTATTATATTATTAGTTTCACTTTTGTAACGAGTCTATCTCATTACGCACTACGGTCATCATCCCTTCCACCTGCGCCAGCGCAAACATACGTCCGTAAAAGGAATAGCCGGGATTATAATTGTTGCGGGCATCATCCAGCATCACTCTGCCGTGATCAACACGCATGGGGATAGTCGGTTGCTCTTTTTCCAGAATGCGGATCACCTCTATCAGTTTTCCGTTACCGCCGAGGTGTGATGCTTCAACAAAATCGCCATCAGGAAGTAACTCAGTGCTTCTCAGGTGGGCATAACCGATCCTCTCTGCAAAAGTACGGGCCAGATGGGGTGTGTCATTGTTTGCTCCGGCACTTAATGAACCGGCACAAAAGGTGAGCCCGTTACGCTTGCTCTCCAGCATATTCATTATCCATGCAATGTCTTCCTCTCCAGTAACGATACGAGGTAACCCAAACACGGGAAAAGGAGGGTCGTCCGGATGGATACAGAGCGTAACACCCTGTTCTTCTGCAACTGGAATTACCTTCTTCAGGAAGTAGTGCAGGTTTTCCCGGAGAATGTGCTTGTCTATTCCCTGATAATGCTGTAACTGCCTCCTGAATTCCTCCACAGGGTCGGCTCCTTCTCTGAGCTTCCGATGGATGAAGCTTTGTGTCTTGACGATGATCGTATCGATCAACGCTGCTTTCTCCTCATTGGTAATGATACTGTCGAGTTTCTCTATTTTATTTTTTTCCTCCTCACTGTAGTCAGCTTCTGCTCCTTCCCGCTGCAGTATCCTGCAATCGAAATAGGCAAAGCGGATCTTATCGAAGTAGAGGGTGGAGGTACCATCCGGCAGCTTTCTGTATAAATCGGTGCGGACCCAGTCGATGGCCGGCATAAAATTGTAGCAGATCGTCTTTACACCCGCTTTTGCAAGATTAATCAGGCTGCTTTTGTAGTTTTCAATCAGATGATCGCGGTCATTACCCCCATACTTGATCTCTTCTGCCACAGGGAGGCTTTCGGCCACAGACCAGTGCAACCCGGCATTCCTGATAAAGTGGTTCAGGTCGTTGACAGCCTCTTCACTCCACACCTCACCGGGCGGCTGATCGTAGAGTGCCGTGACGATACCTTCCACGCCAATCTGAAGCAACATCTCCAGTGTTATACTATCATTTCTCCCAAACCATCGCCAGGTTTTTTCCATTTGGTTTTCCTGTTATTCAACACTCAGTTATCAGCAGTCAGTTTTCCACTTTCAGCTTTCAAGTTATAACTCAGTATCATATCAACATATTAACTTTTTAACTTCAAACATCAAATGATGAACGTAACAGATCAATTGTGATGTTTCAGATCCAGTTTTATTTTTTTCAACTCTTCCAGTTCATGTACAGGTCGTTCAATAGCGTATGGAATTGGTCTGTTTGAGTAGGTCTGGAAATAGAGCAGACAGGCATCTTTCCACCAGACGGCATCCCGCGACTGTATCTTCAGCCTGGACTGTACATGACTGAAACGATCTGTATCGATAAACGATTCCATCCGGTCCCATGTTTTTTGAAATTCACGAACCTGTTGCACACCGGCATCGTAGCGGTAGCTCAGTTCATCCCATAATATTCTCCCGTTCTTCATCCTGTGATCCCAGGGGACATGATGAAACCAGAGCAGCAGCTCTTCGGGACAGGTTTCGATATTGTTGTATTTCTCCTTTACCGGAGAGCAGTATTGCGAGATAGCATCGCTGCCGTTTACTGTACGATCGAAGCCAATCCCTTCCTCATTGGCATTGTGGTAGTAAGGAGGAAGCCAGTCGGGTCGTGCACCGGGGATATCGCACCATGGCTCGGGACCATAGTGATGATCCCAGGCAAAGATATGGTGCAGGCCCAGCGGCATCATATAGTCGACAGTTGTCTCCCATGAGTCGAGCATCATCTTTTTCACCGGTTCCACGAAAATGTTGTCCTGTGTAAATGTCATACGGAGCCACTCGTCAGCGATCTCATCAGCCGATAGTGTATGGTCCCATGCCAGGCGTCCGAAAGCATACCAGTTGGCCTGTGCGAAATGGTGTCCGGTCCAGTTGGCATCTTCTCCTATATTGGCCACACCGGCGATGGCGGTGACCGGGTGGGGATAGATGGTTCCGTCTGTCGTCTTGGCAACAGAGGTGTTTACACCGCGGCAATAGGTGTCGCTTTCAAGGAACTCTTTCCACTGTGTGCCCAGATAAACCAGGTGGTTGGAGAAACCGAGGTACTCCTGTGTGATCTGTAGCTCGGGCATCACAGCGGTCTCCTTCATGGCTCCGAACAGGGGGCTGAAGGGCTCCCGCGGCTGGAAATCTACCGGTCCGTTCTTCACCTGGATGATCACATTGTCACGGAATTGTCCCTCCAGCGGCATAAACTCATCATATGCCTGTTTTGCGCGATCCTCGCCACTGGGATTGTAGACAAATGCTCTCCACATCACGATGCCGCCATGCGGTTTCAAAGCATCAGCAAGCATATTGGCACCCTCAGCATGGGTACGGCCGTAATCCTGCGGTCCGGGTAGTCCCTCCGAATTGGCTTTCACCAGGAACCCCCCGAAATCTGGTATCAACCGATATATCTCATTCACTTTGTTGTGCCACCACTGCTGTACCTCCGGATTGAGCGGATCGGAGTTCTCCAGTCCCCCCAACTCGGCGGGTGATGAAAAGTTGATGGAGAGATAGACTTTGATATGATAAGGTTGCAGCTGACGGGCGATTACCTTCACTTTTTCCAGATAATCCATTGTGAGTATCGCGGGTGTGGCATTCACATTGTTGAGCACCGTCGCGTTGATACCTATGGAAGCGTTGGCCTGTGCATACTCCTGATAGTGGGATGAGATTGTTGCGGGCAGGTCATCCCATTTCCAGACCGAATAACCGGCATAACCCCTTTCGACAGTGCCGTCGAGATTATCCCAGTGGTTCAGAATACGGATATCATAGCGTGGCTTCTCTGTAATGTCAAGGTTGCCGGTGAGCTGACCTGTCTGTATCATTCTCAGCAGATGATACACACCATAGA
>LSQX01275924.1_pt1 | contig 38204 bp, 26 predicted proteins | sample 654561 | NCBI WGS metagenome assembly LSQX01 (sample SAMN04489861, study PRJNA283612) | anaerobic digester metagenome | isolation source: 4 biogas reactors fed with cattle manure at either 37C or 55C with and... | place: Denmark: Kongens Lyngby | collected 2014 | reverse complement strand
GCGTCTATGCGGCCGCGGAGGCCGCCTGGCACTATTTGACGGAGGAGGCGGGAGTCGCGCCGGAGGATATCATTATTTACGGGCGCTCCATCGGCAGCGGCCCCTCCTGTTATCTGGCCCGGAAATACCCGGCGGGCGGGCTGGTGATCGAGTGCGGCTTCACCAGCGTCACCCGGGTGGTCACCCGCGTCAGGATTCTCCCCTTTGACGCTTTCCCCAATATTCGCCGCATCTCGAAAATCCGGTGCCCGGTCCTTTTCTTCCATGGCGAGCGCGATGAGGTGGTCCCCTTCAGCCATGGCCGCAAGCTCTACAAACGGGCCAATGAGCCCAAGCGGCACTGCTGGGTGCCGGGGGCTGACCATGCCCATGTCGTGGAGTGGGCCGGCGAGAGATACTGGGAGACTTTGAAAGATTTTACCGAGAGTCTGCAACCCTCTCCCCAAACTGAAAACGAAAACCCGAATTAAAAATGATGAAACGAATGACATACCTGCCCAAACTCTTTCTCTGCTGCGCCGCCTGGGCGCTCCTGGCTCTACAGGCGCACGCCGCGTTGATTGAGGAGGGCGAATCCGATTACCGGATATTCCTCTCCGGCGAGGCGACCTCTTCGGAGGCGACCGCGGCCGCGGAGCTCCAGAGCTTCCTGGCCCGGATCACCGGCGTGACGCTGCCGATTGTTCATGAGAAGGGCTCCGCCCCTTCCATACTGGTAGGTCAATCCGCCGAAGCAAGCGACGCATTGGGCGGACTTGATTTCTCCGCCTTCAAAGCTGATGAAATTCTCTTGAAGACGGTTGGTAAAGACCTGGTTCTTACCGGTGAGCGCCCGCGCGGCACTCTCTATGCGGTGTATGAGCTGCTGGAGGCGGAGTTCGGAGTCCGCTTCTGGAGTCCGGAGGCAACCGACGTGCCCGAGAAGAAAACGCTGGAGCTCCCCAAGGTGAACCACCGTTACGCGCCGACCCTCTTCTACCGTGAGGGCTTCTATGATATGCTCCAAAACAATCCGCAGTTCTCCGTCCGTACCCGCAATAACGGCCACTTCTTCAACATCCCCGAGGAGTGGGGCGGTCACTTGCCGATTCATGGCTTCTGCCATACCTTCAATCTTTACCTTCCGGTGAGCAAGCACTATTCGGAGCATCCGGAGTGGTATTCCTGGATCGATGGCAAGCGCAGCGATGCCTATACCCAGCTCTGCCTCACCAATGAAGAGATGAGGAAAGCGCTGCTGGCGGAAATCTTGAAGCGTCTGCGCCAAGAGCCCGACACGCGAGTGCTCGACCTGAGCCAGAACGATAACTACCGTTACTGCCAGTGTGAAAAATGCGAGGCCTTCGCCAAAGAGCATGGCAATCAATCGGACCTGCTGATCGACCTGGTCAATTACGTCGCCCGCGCCATTGAGGAGGAGTTCCCCAACGTGATGGTGGAGACTCTCGCCTATCAGTATACCCGCGCCGCACCCAAGAGCATCTTCCCGCACAAAAACGTGATGATCCGCCTCTGCAGCATTGAGTGCGACTTTGGCCGTCCGCTTGACTCTGAGAGCAACCGCGCTTTTGCCGATGATGTCCGCGCCTGGAGCAAGGTGGCGCCGCTCCTCTTCGTCTGGAACTACGTCACCAACTTCACCAAGTACTATATCCCCCACCCCAACTGGGAGTACCTGGCCGCCGATATCCGCTTCCTGATTGCTCACCGTGTGCGCGGCATCTTCGAGCAGGGCTCCGTCGGCCCCTCAAAGATCGCCGACCTGCCGGAGCTGCGCGCCTACCTCCTGAGCAAACTGATGTGGAACCCCGAGCAGGATGAAAACAAGATCATTCAGGAATTCCTGGAGGGCTTCTACGGTCCGGCGGCTCCGCACGTGGCCGAATATCTGGCCCTGATGAAGAGCGCCATCGCCGGGCACCCGGAGTTTAAACTGATCTGCTACCAAAGCTCCACCCTCCAGTGGCTGAGCGATGAGAAACTCGTCGCCGCCTGGAACGCTTTTGAAAAAGCCAAAGAGAAGGTCGCCAGTGAGCCGAAGTACAGGGAGCGTGTGGAGTTCGCCGCGCTGCCGATCACCTTCGCGATGCTCGAGCGGCCCGAAACCTTCAACATGAAGAGCCTGGAAAAAATCGACCGCAAAGCGCTCATCAGCCAGGCCTTCGAAGCCTCTCGCAAAGCCGGCACGCGCATCTTCAGCGAGAGCGGTATGACCGAGGAGAGAGTGCGCGGCGATATTGAGCGGCTGAACCGTATTTTTTCGAGCACCGGCCCCAAACCCGACTTCATTGGCAGCCAGAACTGGTTCGCCATTTCAGCCGAGCAGTGCATGTGCGGCCCGGGTCTCTATGTTTTCTCGGATAGCGATGCCGAAGCCGACGGCGGCCGGGCGGCGCGGCTCCCCAATACTACCTCCGAGTGGGCCGTGCAATTCCAGAGCGCGCCGCGGGGTAAATATGAAGTCTATGCCGAGCTGCGCTGCGATAACGCCGCCGAGGGCAACGCCTTCACCGCCGGTACCTACAACACCCTCACGCGCCAAAGCCAAAGCATCGCCGGGAAAGCCAGCGATATCGCCGGCAAAACCTACAAGACCATCAAGATACTGGAGGCCGAGCTCGACCCCGATATCTATATCTACGTGGCTCCGGCCAAAAATGAAGCCGCAGGCAATCTCTGGGTTGACCGCCTGATTCTGGTGGAAATCCCCTGAGTCAGCCGCCGGTGGAATAACAAAATATCCGGTGTTTCCCGTAAAAAGGATGACATCGGATATTTTTTCTCTCTCCTATTCCTGAACCTCTTCGACGGCTTCCACCGCCTGGCGAATCGCGCGGGCCACCTTCTCCCAGTCGGGAATATCTTTCCCAAGCCAGGTGCCGCCAATGGAGATCACCTCCGGTATTTTCAGATATTCCTTTGCGTTCTCGGGCGTCAATCCGCCGGTCGGGACGAACTGAACCCCCAGGTGCCGATAGGGCGCAATGATCGCCTGCAGGAAAGGGATGCCCCCGACCGCTTCAGCCGGAAAAAACTTGAAGACGCGGCAACCGAGCCCGGCCGCCTGCTCCAGATCGCTCGGAGTGCAGACCCCCGGGGCGAACGGGAAGTTCCGCGCAATTGCGGTCTGGACCACTTGCGGGTTGAAGCCGGGAGCCACGCCGAACTTGGCACCGGCATTGAGGGCTCGCTCCAGGTCTGTCAGGTTCAAGACCGTCCCGGCGCCGATCAGCATCTCGGGGAAGCGCTCGACCGCCTCGGTGATGAGCTCCGCCGCCTCCGGAGTGCGAAAAGTGAACTCGGCCACGGGGAGTCCGTTTTGGCAGAGCAGCTCGCACATTTTGAGCCCCGTGGTAACGTCATCCAGAACCAGAACCGGTATGATGCGTGACTTCAAATCGGGGAATGATGGTTTTAAACTATCCATAGATATAGTCGTTTTTTCTCTCCTGACTTTTTGTTATTTGGTTTTCCGTCGTTCTTTTTTGAGCTCGCGGAGCGTTTTCGCTTCCGGCCGCTCTTTGTAAAACGGGTCCAGCGGGTAGCAGCCCGAGACCATCCCCGCCCGCGGCGCGGTGGTACACTCGCCCAGCGTCCGGCAGATACATTGAGTCTTCAACGGAGCACCTTCCAGAACATCGGCGCAGATATCGGGATAGGAAAGCACCATCCGGCCAATACCGATAAAATCCGCCTGCCCCGCCTCCAGCACGCTGGCACCAACCAGCGGCAGGTATTCCTGCAGGCAGGTATAGCCCGAGCCGACGATTTTGAGCTCCGGGCAAAGCCTCTTCAGCTCGGCAGCGGTCTCTATGTGCCGTGCCACACTCCGCAAGGGATGCTCCGGCGGCAGATATCCATCGGAGACCGGATAGTAGGCCGGCCGCTGGATGTGCGGACAGTAGTAGGGACTCCCCAGCGTGGCACAGATAAGGCTCACCCCAAACTTCCGGGCCAGCCGCAGGAATGCAACCGGCTCTTCCAGATTCCAGCCCAGTCCGGTGCCGTCGCCTCCAAAAGCGTACGGGTAAGGTTTATCCTCGGGCCACTCTGCCGGAGTGCCGACCCCTTCGCTGTTTTTCTCGAACGGGATAAAATCGGCCAGCGAGAGCCGCAGGGAGAGCTCCAGAGCCGTCGTCGCGCTCCGGACGCCGTCGCAGAGCTCCCTGAAAAAGTAGGTCCTGTTTTCAAAGCTGCCGCCAAAGGGGCCCGGCCGCTCCACGGCGCTCAAGAGTTCATGGGCCAGGTATCCATGAGCATGTTTGATATCCACAAAGTCAAAGCCGGCCCGCTCCGCCAGCCGTGCCGCCTCGATGAAGCGCTCAATAATCCTGCGCAGCTCGTCATCGCTCGCGATATCTTTGGGGCCATTCCGGAATTTTTTATCCAGGAGCGGATGATGCCACGCGATGCGCGACTCGAGCTGCATATCGTCGTTGGGGTGCGAGTAGCGGCCCGAGTGAGTCAATTGAAGCCCGAGCCTGAAATCATCGGCGCTGCCAAAGCGCCGTGCGTGAGCTTTGCGCATCGCCTCCAACTGCCGCGCGATGCGGTCATAGGTATGCGGCGCAATCCAGAGCTGGCGCGTATTGCTGCGGCCTTCGTGCATCACCGCCGCCGCTTCGGTTCCGTAAATCAGCTTGGCGCCGCTCGTCGCAAAGCGTCCCCAGCGTCGGGCCGTCAGCTCGGAGGGGTTGCCGTCGGGCTCACAATCCCACCCCTCCATCGGGAGAATCGCCCAGCGGTTACCGATTCGCCCGCCTCGGTGCTCCAGCGGCCGTGAAAAAGCTTCAAGCCCCGCGGCATCGCACGGGAGGTTCCAGCCCGAGCTCTTCACGAAATCGTGGAAGGCCTCGGCTGATTTGAGTTCGGTAATTTTCTTATACGGTTCCATTCTCTTTCTGATAAATTTTGCCGGCTTCAAAATCGGCCCAGGCGCTTTCAAACCAGCTCTCGCCACTGGGCAGCGGCCTCACGGGACGCCACCGGTGCTCACTCTGCCGGCCCCCCAGGTAGCGGCTCTCCAGAACTCGGCCTCTGAACGCTTCGTCTTCAGGCAAAATTTTCCCTTCACGTCGGAGCTGGGCCGAGCCGCGGGAGCCGACCCCCGAAACCGATTGATAGAGCATCGCCTCCAGATACACGGCCTGAGTCAGTGCCAGGTCCAGATTGATGAGACTCTGGAGCCTCCCGCCTCTGCGCTCAATCCGCTCCAATTGCCCCCAGGCGGCGGGGATTGCTTCACGCAAAAGCTCTTCATCGCGGATATGAGCGGCCACTCGGCTCATCCGCTCCTGGAGCTCTCGCCGTTCATCCTCCCAGCCCGCATCGCTTTGAGCGCTGAACTTCTCCCAGCGCGGCGCCTCGGCTTTGAGCGCCTCTTCAAATAGGGGTTCCAGATTCTCCTCGGCCCGATAACGGGCGCCGATATACTCGGCGGCGCGCAACGCCCCGACCTGACCCGCATTCAGAGCCGAGCCGCCCGGCCGCCGAACGCCGTGGGAGCCATTGGCTTCACCGATCGGGAAAAAATGAGACAGCGCCGGAGACTCCCACCAGAGATTGCCCGAGAGCCCCCCATTGTTATGCTGAAAAGAGACCGCTATCTCCAGCGGTTCAGCGGCCAGCTCTATCCCGTTGTTTGCATAGAGCTCAATGGCGGCCGGGTTCAATTGCCGGAGCCGCTCCAGCGGGGTCCGGTGAAGCTCGGAGCGGATACCGGAGCGCTTGAGGTAATCGAGCGCCTCTGCGCTCAACCGCTCCAGCGAGAAACCGGAGGGCTCGACCCTATAATCCAGGAAGACGCGCCGCCCCTTGAGAACCGTCTCCTCATAAACCCAGAGATCAATCTGCGAAGAGCCGCTTCGAGCCCTGCTCACATCGAAAGGCCACTGATATCCTTTAAGGAACAGGAGAGAATAAAGCTCGCCGGGATCGGGAAGATAGTCTCTGAGGAACTCCCGCTCATCGCTCAAGCCATCGGCGGCACGGGAAATCATCCGCGGCACCACCTGCATATAGGAGCCCGAGACGTTCCAGCGAAACTTCGTGGAAGCCATCCCGAACTGAGACTCAGGCAGGCTCTGCGCCAGCGCCCCCGCACGCAGGGCAGGGCCGATTCCCCCGGTCTGCAACTGCGGATAAACGCTGCTCCGGTAAAGCGCCCCCGGGCCGCCGACCGCATAGACGACATTCTGCGCCGCATAAACCTCCCAGGATTGCTCGGCCTCATTCCAGGCACGCGCCCCCAATACGCGCCCCTCTTGCACGAGAAGCGAGACCACGCGACGCCCCTCCAGAACCTGTAGCTGCCGGCGCCGGAGCTCCGTCTGCCAGGCGCGGCACATCGCCTGCGAAGTATAGGGGCCGGTGCTTGTCGCGCGGCCCACCGGGTCATGATCGGTCCGGTAGCCCGGGTAGGAGCCATAGCGGTCCCGCGGGAAGGGAACCCCCAGCTCCACCAGCTTCAGAAAAGCACGAGCCGAGCAGGCCGCCTCGGCAAAAGCGACATCGCCATCGGCGGAGCCGCCTTCAAAAAGCGTCCGTGCCAGAAGCACGGGCGAATCGGGCGTCTCGCCTGAAAGCCCCAGCTTGTAATAGGTCTGCTTATCGCTGCCGGTATTGATGGAGGTGCCACAATGGAGCCCCTCGGTCAGGAGAGCCACCGACTCAATCCCCCCCTCATGCAGACGGCAGGCGCAAGCCAGACCGGCCGCGCCCGAGCCGATGACCAGCGTATGAAAAGAAGCTTTGTGCACTATTGGTTTTTCTGATTTTATGCGAAGAGGCCGCAGGCTGCGACGTTTTTACTCTTCTCTCCACAAACGGCGCCAAGTTTAATGCAAATAGAGCCAAAACGCAACATCACGCCGCTTAGAGCCGCCGGACGCACATCCCGCCATCCACGTAAAGCACCTGCCCCGTCGAATACGGCAAATCCTCCGCCACCAGCATCCGGACCGCCCGCGCCACATCCTCGGGCTCCCCCCAGCGCGGCTGAAGCGTCAGGCCGCCTTCAATCAGGGCGTCATAGCGGCTCTTCACCCCGCGCGTCATATCGGTGCGGATCACCCCAGGGCGAATCTCATAAACCGCGACGCCAAACTCGGCCAACCGCACCGCCCAGAGCTGGGTCGCCATTGCCACGGCCGCCTTGCTCATGCAGTAATCGCCACGGTTGACGCTGGCCACCTCGGCGGAGATGGAGCCGATATTGATCACCATTCTCCCCGGGGCAGCCGGAGCGGCCGCCATCGCCTGCGCCACTTTTTGAGTCAGGAAAAAGGGCCCCTTGAGGTTGATCGCCATCACCCGCTCAAAACTCTCCTCGCTCGCCTCAAGCAAATCGGCACGCACCTCCGGCGCCACTCCGGCATTGTTGACCAAAACGTCAATACTGCCCATCCGCCGGAGCGCTTCTTCCACAAGGTGCTCCCGATCCCGGCTCTGCGAGACATCGCAGCGGAAATACTCCGCCGGTCCGTCGTATTCGGCACCACGGCCGCAACAGAGAACCCGATGCCCGCTCTTGAGCAGCAGCTCCGCGATCGCGGCACCAATCCCGCGCGTCCCACCCGTCAAAAGAATGTTCTTACTCATCTTGTTTTTCACTTTCACCGCTCCGATTCAATAACAGCCCCGGGCCGGGGTCAAGAATGAACTTCACCGCGCGGGGCCCTGCCGTAGTACAATTCATTTGACAACCGCCTCAAAGGATGCAACCGTTCATGAAGTGAGTTTGTGCCAGTTTTGGACGATGAAAATCAATTGCCTCATAATCTCTTTCTTTATCTGGATGCTCTCGGTGCCTTTTGCGGGTGCCGATGACGTTACCCTCGAGCCGTCCCCGGAGCTCCCTCAATCGACGGGCGATCTGTTGCTGGCGGAGGCGGCCGCCTGCTTCCGGTCCAATCAGTTTGAAAAGGCGGAGTCGCTCATCGTCGAGTATGTCCGCAACCAAAAAGAGAAGCACCCCGCCGGTTACACCTTCGGCTTTGACGCCGCCAAAGCGATGCAGGAAAACTTAAACAACGAACTGGCCCTGATCGCCATCTCCGGAATGAGAAAACATTTTTTGGAGGAGGAGGACCGGCCCATCCTGCAGGGAGTGGAGGCCGCTCTGCTCGACTCGTACGCAAAAACCGAACTCTGGTCAGAGGCCGTGAGGCTGGTTGAAGAAAACGCCCATGAGCAAAAGACGAATTTTCTGATGAACATGTCGGTCTTTCAGCTCAATAAAACATTGCTCGCCGCCGGAAAAACCAATGAGACCGCCGCCATCCTTCAATCCTACTATGGCGGCTCGAACCTGGTCACCGACCCCCATATGCCGGTCGGTTTCTGGATGGAGTCCGCAGCCGAAACCGCTTTTTCGCTTCAAAAACCGGCCTGGGGTTTCGAGCTCTTAAGCAAGATAGAGAGCTCCTTCCCGGAGCATTACCAAAGCAACCAGGTGCGCTTCCTCCTGATGGAGGTCTATGCGTTGGAAGAGATGAAAGACCCCAAAAACGCGGCCCAAAAACTCTCACAGGCCCATGAGCTGGTGGAAGAGGGAGCGCCGGCCGGGGTAATAGAAAAAGAAGCAATCCAATCCAAACTCAGTTCTTATCGGAAATCCGGATGGCTCAATGAGAGCAAACGCCCTGTCCCCAGGCAGCTCCGCAGTCGCGCCGAGGCGAGCAAGAAAAGCGACTTCCTGATGTATACCGTCGGTTCGCTCTTCATCCTGCCGCTCTTTTACTTCACCGCCCTGCGTTTGAAGAAGCGGAAAAGGTAAGAAAAATCGTCACTGCCGGACCAGCCCCTGCCCTGGTCTTTTGTTTGAAGTTCCCTCCCCCTTGTGGTATATAAGGCGGCGATATGAATGATTCAATCAAGTTGTTTTGGAAAAAATGGGGCCCCCGCAGGCTTCTCACGGGGGCGGTCGCCCTCGGTGTTATTTTTTCTCTGGGGATGAGCGCTCGGTCGGTTGCCGATACGGAGGCGCCGCGCGAGCAACCTCAGCCCAAGCTCTCAGCCAAGTGGATTTGGCTGCCCCAGAGCGCACAGGGGCAAGTCCCCGCTTATCGCGGCTATAACCAGACCATTCTCCTGACCCAAAAGGCGGCCCTCCCCGCTTTTGAGAAAGCGATGCTCTACATCACCGCCGATAGCTGGTATCGGCTCTCCATCAATGATACCTGGGTGGCCGATGGTCCCTGCCGCGCCTGGCCGGAGCATTACCAGTATGATGAGCTTGATGTGGCGCAATACCTCAAACCGAATGCCGAAAACAGAATCACCATCATCGCGAAATATTTTGGCGTCGGCACCTTCCACGTCATCCCGCAGCAGGCCGGAGCACTGGCTCAACTGGAGCTGGATGGCGAGACCTTCCTCGGGACCGATGGCACCTGGATGGCGGCCGACCTGCCGCAATGGGTTCCCAACACCCCCAAGGCGAGCATCCAGATGGAGGGGGGCGAGTGGTACGATGCGCGGCTGGAAAACAGCGGCAGCTTCACCCCGGCCGTCGAGCTCTTCGAGGCGGAAGGAGGCCCCTGGAAAGACCTGAACCCGCGTGACGTGGCGCTCTTCAGCCGCACGCCGATGTTCTTCAAGCGCTTCATGGGCGCCAGCGTGGTCAAGGCCGAAGGACTCAACTTCTGCATTCAGCCAACCCAGCAGAACTACCCGGGCATGATCGAAGCCAGCCACACGACCAGCATGGCCGGCGGAATGATTACCGTTTTGGAAAATGAGGAGCCTTGCGATATCGATCTCCATACGGGCGATATTCGCGGTGCCGAGCGCTTCCGGCTCTCGGTCGATGGCGTCGAGCGCAGCGGCAAAATGAGGCTCGAGCCGGGCAAACATCTCATCTGCGCTTTCTCGGCCGGCATCGCCGGTCACGACCGCGAGAAAACTCTCCGCTTCCGCGGCAATACCGATGGCTTCACGCTGAGCAACCCGCTGGAGGCGCAGTTCGAAAATCCGTGGACCTATATCCATTTGCCCGAGTGCTATTACGCCACCAACGATTACAGCGGACCCCAGCCGGAAATCGCCCAGAAGAACAGACTTTACTCCGAAGCCGTGGCCAACATGCTCAAAATCAAAACGGCGGAGGATTTCGTCAGCGCAGAGGCCGAGCGCCTGCGCAATTACCCCAGCAGCCAGATGCTGCTTCAGGATTTCTACTGGCCCTTCTATGATAAAGAGGTGGTTCAGGCCGATGCCAGAGAGCTGGTCAAGAACCCGGGCGGCCTCATCCACGACCACACCTTGCCGACCACCGTCTATCCCGATCCGCGCGGCGACGTGGAGCTGGTCTACGACCTGGGCGAGCAAAGCTGCGGCTACTACTCCTTCCGCCTGAAGGCCCCCGCCGGCACGGTGCTCGACATCGTCCAACTGGAATACATCTCCCAGGATGGCGACATCCAGACGCCGCGAGAGAGCCGCAACGGAATGCGCTACATCGCCAAAGAAGGGGTCAATGAAATGGTCTCCATCAAGCGCCGCAGCGGACGCTATATCTTCCTCACTCTGCGCGAAATGAGCGGCCCCGTGGAAATCCAGAACTTCCACCTGATTGAATCGACCTACCCCGTCGATTATCAGGGGAGCTTCGCCTGCAGCGATGCGCGCCTCACCCAAATCTGGGATATCTCCACACGCACGCTCAAGCTCTGCATGGAAGATACCTATACCGATTGCCCGCTCTATGAGCAGACCCACTGGGTGGGCGACGCCCGCAACGAGGCGCTCTTTGGCTTTGGCGTCTTTGGCGCCGAGGACCTCGCACGCCGCTGCATCAATATTACCGCTCAATCACTGGAGCACTACCCCTTCGCCGGATGCCAGACCCCCAGTTGCTGGGATACGCTTCTGCCGGCCTGGAGCTTCCTCTGGGGTATCTCCACCTGGGATTACTACTGGCAGACCGGCGACAAAGAGTTCGTCAGAGAGTACTTCCCCGCCGTGATCCAGAACCTGAGAGGCACGGCCGCCTTCCTCAACGAGGATGGGCTCTTCAGCGGCCCCTTCTGGAACATGTTCGACTGGTCGGGCGCAGACCAGGGCCATCGCACCGTCACCCATAACAGCATGTTCATGGTTGGTGCCATCGACGCCGCATTGAAGCTCTCGGGCGCCATCGGCGGCACGCCGGACGACAAATGGCTCCGGACCACCCGCGGCCGCATGGTCCAAGCCATCAATAAACTCTGGGATGAAGAGAAGAAATCCTACCCTGACTCCATCCATAATGATGGCAAAGTCAGCCCCAGTATCTGCCAGCATACGAGCTTCCTCTCGCTGCTCTACGATATCGCCGATGAGGAAAACTTCGAGGCGATCCTCAACAACGTCCTGAACCCGCCGGACAACATGGTCAAGATCGGCTCACCCTTTGCCGTTCTCTACCTCTATGAAACGCTGGAGAAGTTCGGCTATCAGGATGTCATCATCGAGCAGATTTATAAAAACTATCTGCCGATGCTCGAGGTCGGCTCCACAACCGTCTGGGAGAGCTTCCCCGGCGGGACCACCATCCCGAAGTTCCCCACGCGCAGCCATTGCCATGCCTGGTCCAGCGCGCCGAGCATGTTCCTGCCGCGCGTGGTCCTGGGCATCATCCCGACCTCACCGGCCGCCGCAACGGTCGATCTGAGCCCGCGGGTCTATGACCTCGACTGGGCCGAGGGCGGAGCGCTCACTACCAAAGGGGTGGTGAGTGTGCGCTGGAAAAAAGAGGCCAACAACACATTGAAGATCACCTGCCAGGCGCCCGAAGGCGTAGCGGTGACGTTCAAGAGCAACCCGACTCTGGCCGACTTTGAGCAGATACTGCTCAACGGCGAGCGGGTGAAGTAGACCGCATTCGGTCCGGAGGGGCGGAGCCTGCGCTTCGTCCCTCTCTCCTTTTTTAAGCCGGTTCATCTCCAGTCTTCATGAAATACAACGAGCAACAACAAAACGCGATTCAGGCAGAGGGCAACGCCATCGTATCGGCCGGAGCCGGCTGCGGCAAAACCTCCGTGCTGGTCGCCCGCTGCCTGCAAAAAATCCTGCAGGAACAGGAGCCGGCCAGCCTCCGGAACATCCTGATGATTACCTTCATGAAGGATGCGGCGGCCGAGATGAAAAAACGAATCCGCGACGGCATCAACCACCATCTCGAGCTGCTCCGCGAAAAAAGCGAACCGACCCCGACCGCCCAAATCCGAAGACTGGAAAATGAGCTCGTCTATCTGGAGAGCGCCAGTATCAGCACGATTCACAGCTTCTGCCTGGAGCTCCTGCGGGAGAACTTTGACCTCCTGCCGGTGTTGGGGGTGAACCTTGGCAGCCACCCGGTGGCGCTCAATGAATCAGCCTCCCAGATACTGATGCGGGAAGCCTTCAGCATCGTCATGAAGGCTCGCTACCGAGAAGACGAGAGACTCAGAAGTGAGCAAAAACAGGGGGAACCGCTCATCGTCTTCCTGCGCGACCATCTGGATAACAGCCAGTCCCAGCTCCGCAAGATGCTCTTTCGCCTCTACTACTACACCCAGTCGCTCGCCTCTCCCCAAAAGTGGGTGGAAGAACAAATACGCCTGGCCAACACCCCAGAGCCGACCCAATGGGAGAGGATGTTCTTTGGGGCGGAGCCTGAGGAACGGGGGCAATTCCTCCAGTTTCTGGCACCTTATGGCGAAGATATCTGGGGCAAGAAAGCAACCCCGGAAATGCGTGCCGCCCTCCGGAACGCTCTCCAGACACCCAGTCTGGAAAACCAGCAGAGCCTCCTCCAGGAGTTCTGCAAAGCGGCCGTGCCGCGCTCCAGATGCCTTGAGAGCAAACTCAAAATTCGCGACAAAATCCTCAGTATCCTCTATTGCTTTGGCCTTGAGCCGCAGGAGGAGCCCATCTCCTGGCCGCAAGTCCGGCAGGAGCTCAAAAACCGCTGGAATGAATCGCGCCAGTTCGCATCGCTCCTCCTCGAGCTGCTGCAAGAATTCCAAAGCCAGTTCAACAGCCAAAAAGAATCCCAGGGCGGCCTCACCTTTTCGGACCAGCTCCAATACGCACTGGCGCTCCTGCGTGATCCCTCAAGCGGAGAGCCAACGGAGCTGGCCCTGTCACTGCGCCAACAGTACCACTTTATTTTCATTGATGAATTCCAGGATACCGACGGCATTCAGGATGCTCTCATTGCAGCGCTCTCCAGCCGGAACCGCTTCATCGTCGGCGACGTCAAACAGAGTATCTACCGCTTCCGGCTGGCCGAGCCGCGCCTCTTCCGCGAGTATGAGGAGGCCGCCTACCGCCGGGAGGGCTGGTGCTGCTACCCGCTCAATAAAAACTACCGCAGCCAGGCCGATATCCTCAACTTCGCCAATCTCTTTTTCCGTGACCTGATGAAACGCCAGGTCGGCTCGGTGGAGTTCGGCGAAGACTCCGCCCTGGAGGCCTGCGCCCCGGCCGTCCCCTCCCAGACTCCGCGCGTCCAGCTTATCTGGAACATGAAAACCAGCTCAGCCAACAGAGCCGCCGAAGCAGAAACAGAGGACTCCCCCGAGCAGGAAGCCGACCTGACAGATTTGGAAAAGGAGGCCATCCTGATCGCCCAAAAGCTGCTGGAGCTCAAAGAGACGCTCCGCGTCAGAGACGACTCCGCGGAGGCAGGGACAAACGATGGCTCACCCCCTACGAGGCCGATGAAGTGGTCCGACGTCGCACTGCTCTGCAGAGGCGGCATTGAAGAAGCCTCCGCGCTCTTCATTCGCGAGTTTGAACGGCGCTCCATCCCGATCGTCGCCCCCGGCATTCCGTTCTTTGACTGCGTCGAGGTGATGGACCTGCTCAACATCATCCACCTGCTGAACAACCCGCGCCAGGACTACCCCCTGATGGGGCTGCTCTTCTCCCCGATGTTCAATGTGAATCGGCTGGAATTTATCCAACTGCGCACGCTCTACCCGCATGGCTGCCTCTGGGAGGCCGTTGAGGAGGCCTGCCAGGCTGCAGAGGAGCACGGAAGCGGCATCCGCGAAAAATACCCGCAACTGATAGAGAAGCTCCTGCAATACCGCTCAGCGTTCCTGAGCTGGCGCAGCCGCCTCCGCTACCTGCCGCTATCAAACCTCCTTGAGGAAATCATTGAGGAAACCCGCTACGAAGAGTGCCTCTATGCGCTCCCCTTCCCTGATCAAAAAGTAAAAAACATCTACCGGTTCCTCTCCCTTGTCCAGAGTTACGACCCCTCCGGCCGCCAGAGCGTCCATGGCTTCCTGGAATATGTCAAAAACATTCAGGAGCTGGACCCCAAAGAGTTCACCAGCGCCAACTCCTCCTCCGGCAGCGACGCCGTCCAGATGCGGACCGTCCACAAGAGCAAGGGGCTTGAGTACCCGGTCGTCATCCTGATCGGCATGAGCAAAAGGATTCTCAAAACCATCCTGGAAGAGGGGCTTGGACTCAATGAAGAGCAGGGGCTCATCCTGCCGGCGCGCAGCATCAGCGCCGAGGAGGGGCTCCCCCACAGAAAAGATACACTCGGCACCTGGTGCCATGCCCAACAGGAGACCCGCACACTCCTGGGTGAAGAGCTGCGGATTCTCTACGTGGCGATGACCCGTGCGCGCGATTACCTCTTCCTCTCGCTCAGCTCGAAAGCGCCGGAACTGCCGGAAAAAGAGACCGCGCCCCCCTTCCCCGCCGAGCGCACCCTGCTGGAAAAGAGCTCCTATGCCGATTGGTTCCTGAGCTGGCTTGCCCACTATCTCCCCGGCGCTGATGCCGAAAGCCTCTTTACCGATGGCCAGAGGCGAATCACGCTTCCCACCGAGCCGCCCCTTGAGCTCTGGCTCACTGTTTCAAGCCAGACGCTCCAGGAGGAGAAAAGCGAGGAAAAAGAGATACCCGAAGAACTGTTGACCCAAAACTTCCTCAAACTCTGCGACGAAAAACGCAAGGAGTACACCTGGCGCTACCCGCATGAATCGGTCGTCGCCATCCCAGCCAAAAACTCCGTCTCCAACCTCAAAAAAATAGAGCAGCTCCGCCGGGGGATCACTCCAGGCTGGCAGTTCTCCGCCACCGGCACCGGAGCGGCAGAGGATGCCGCCGAAAAAGGGACCCTCTTCCACCGCATCATGGAGCGGCTGGAGCTCTCTGCGGACTTTGCGCTCCTGGGCCCGGACCAGGAGTTCCATCGCCGGCAATTGGAGAAGATGCAGGCCGCAGGCAGCCTCAGCGCGGAGGAGCTGCAACAGGCTCAGCCGGAGATGCTCGAGCAAATCACCCGGTTCTGGCAAAGCGACGTCGCCAAAGCGTTCCTCAGCCGCTGGAGAGAAGTGGAGCGCGAAGTCCCCTTCACCATTCGGCTTGGGGATGCCGAGCTCGTCCGGAGCGGTTTTGAGCCGATTCTGCGCAACTCCGAGGAGGCAATCCTCGTCCAAGGGGTCATCGACCTGGTCATGCTCGGCGAGGAAGAGATATGGGTGCTCGACTATAAGACCGACCGGCTCAGCGCCGGGGAGTGCCCGCAAAAAGCGCTCACCCATGCGCCGCAGCTCAATCTCTATGCGCTGGCGCTGGAGGCGATTTACGGCCTGCCGGTCCGCAAAAAATATATCGCCTTCGTCAGACCGGCCCAGACCATCGAGCTGCCCTGAACCAAAAACGGCGGAAGAAAAAACCGCTTTCACCTTGAGAGTTTCCCCAGTCATGCTACCTTATGAACTCAGGGGCGAGAGTACTTCACCCCACCTGCCGCGGTCACCTGCCGTACTGAAGATTACTGGAGAAAAACATGAGCGTATTCAAAGGTCTGCTAAGAAAACTGTTCGGAAGAAAAAAACGGGTCTCCGTTGAGGAGCTCGGAATCGAACTGGTCCAAATCCCCCCAGGCAAATTCCTGATGGGCAGCCCCAAAAGTGAAACGGGACGCCTGAGCGATGAAACCCAACATGAGGTAACCTTGAGCCGCGGCTTCAAGATCGCCAAATACCCGCTCACCCAGGCCCAGTGGAAAGCGGTCATGGGCGATGAGCACCCCTTCTTTGCCCAGCCCGACCCGCAAGTCCCGGCCGATAGCCTCAGCCAGGAGGATTGCGAAGAGTTCCTGAGCGAGCTCTCCAGAATAACCGGTAAAACCTGGCGCCTGCCCACGGAAGCCGAGTGGGAATACGCCTGCCGTGCCGGTACCCAAACCGCCCTCAACAGCGGCAAGGATATCACCGATGAATACCAGTGCCCCAACGTGGAGGAGACCGCCTGGTACGGACGCAACTCCGAAAGAACCCCACACCCGGTCGGCAAAAAGAAACCCAACGCCTGGGGCCTCTACGATATGCACGGCAATATCTATGAGTGGTGCGCCGATACCTACGCACCCTACCCCTCCAGCCCCGTCACCGACCCCATAAACAGCACCGAAAGCGACAACACGACGCTCGTCCTGCGCGGAGGCTGCTGGCTGGTGAGCGCACGCAGTTGCCGCTCCGCCAACCGCGGCTACGGCCACCCCGAAGACCGCCACGAAATGTACGGTATGCGCCCCGTCTGCGAGCTCGATTAGCCCGCAACCCGCCTCTATTTCCAACTTTTAAGGCAGTGCGAGGAACCGCAGATTCCGCAGATGGGCGCAGATTTTTTTAAAGGGGTCGCATCCACTCCATTGTCGAAGAGGTCGGTTCAAAGTCGGTGTATTTGCATGGGAACCGCAAGTGAATGATCCGCGGGCTGCATTCATCTGTGTGAATCTGCGTAATCTGCGGTTAAAAACTTCCCTCTCTCCCTTTTCGGTGACGCATATTTCCGAGGCAAGACGTACATTAATTTTTTAAAAATTTCTGATACTGCATTCCATCACAAATGCAGCCTCTTTGCGTTCTTAGAGAAGGCTTAAGATTTTTTGGCTTTGGTCTCTTTGTCCTCCCCCATCTCAAATGATTTGAGCGTTTTTCCATCACTGGTTTTCCACCTTCTTGGCCCACCTGCCCTGCGTCCTAAAACAAAACTTGCTGCAAATGAAGAGCTAGAAAAAAGCACATCCTCCTTCAAAATATTATCTTCAATCAGGCCGTTTTTACGGCTTTCTATAACTCTATCGCTAATTCTTTTAGGTAAGGAACTAGTTGTTTTTTCTCTAATTTTTGAACCCTTCAACAACACAAAACCATCAGAAGTTGGAGTGCCCTTCGCATCGCAACCACCCGCAGACAGACAAAAGATAGTCTTTTTATTGGGCGACTTTTCTACATACTCATCAAACACCTTGTGCCCCAAAACATTAACAATTATTTTAGTATAAAAAACAAACTCTTCGAGCTCTGCTTTTTTTGACTCTGACAAAGAAGGTTCCTTTGGTGCGTTGACGTTATCTATTTTATATCTGTTACATTCTTTCGCAATAGAATAAAGTTCATATTCTAAGTATCTTATGTCTCCTTTGTTTAAATTTGTATCTTTACTGACAAAAACGATTACCTCGTTCCAATTATCTTTCTGCTCAAGATGTTGCTTTAATCTGCTAATCGGCTTTTCAGCTTCTCCAATATAAATACTTGGCTTGTCTTCAGCTTCATCTCGTCCAAACAGGAGATAGACGCCCGGAGACTCCAGTTCTGGTCGCGTTTCGTTTTTGACCTGATTTCTTGGAATTTTGTAAGCAATTCCTGTCCAGTTGGAAACTGCACAGTCCCACCGGCCATTCGGATCAGCATCACATAAAAAAAGCTTTATAGTCTTTTTAAAATTCACACATAACAGTTTACGGTTGTTTCACTTTGAGAGCAAGTTAAAACAAATCTTCTCTTCCACAAAAATATATTCTGAAAAAGACAATCATCTCTAATACCACCGTTTTTCTTCGACGACGGATTCCCTTTGCGGTGCCATGTTTTTGAGGCAATACGCCCCTTCAAAATAATCTGTGTGAATCTGCGTCATCTGTGGTTAAAACTTCCCTCTCTCCCTTTTCGGTGACGCATATTTCCGAGGCAAGGCGTGGAGGCAAGGCGCTCTGTGAATAAGGTGCTTTTTTTGGTTGTCTTTCGTTTCTGAATGTGTTTCACTCTACGCAAGTTTGACGGTTCCTCGTCTGACCATTCTAAAAAAATAAAGGGCTGGCAAAGATTCCTTTGACTCGCATGAAGCGTTTGGCCGGTATTTTATTTTCCAGAGACTAACTATAAAAAGCATGAATCTCATAAAAGCTATCCTCCTGTCTTCCATTGGGAGAAAATATATCATGGCAATCACGGGACTCGCCCTGGCGGCTTTCGTGTTTGTGCATTTATTGGGTAACTTGCAGCTTTTTTTAGGCGCTGATGCCCTGAACAAGTATGCGGTGTTACTGAAGTCCAACTTCGCCGTCCTGTGGGGCTACCGGCTGGGGCTGGGGGCCATCGCCCTGGTACATATCATTGTGGGCCTGAGCCTTTGGGTGGAAAACCGCTCCGCCCGTCCCGTCAAGTATGTGGTGAATACCTACCCTTATGCGGATTTCGCCTCCAAGATGATGGTCTTGGGGGGCGTGGCTATCTTCTTCTTCGTTATCTGGCATGTTCTGGACCTGACGGCAGGGGTCGTCCGGCCGGGTTTGACCGATGCCAGGACGATGCTCGGAGACCAGGAAGTGACCGATGTTTACCATATCGTCCTGCGCGGAATCGGCAACCCGATCGCCGGCTTCTTCTACCTGGTGGCCACCTGCTTCCTCTCTCTGCATCTCTGGCACGGTCTGGAGAGCCTGCTCCAGTCGCTCGGTCTGCGAAACTCAACCTACCAGCTCTACATCCGACTGGCCGCCCGTGCGGCCGTGGTCTTTCTCTTTGCGGGGATGTCGCTCATCCCGATTGTCTGTATGCTGGGAATCCTGAAGTAACTCATTAAGAAAGGAGAAAATTTATCATGAAACTTGATGCCAAAACACCTTCGGGCCCGCTCAGTAGCAAGTGGAGCCGTTACAAGGAGGAATGCAACCTGGTTAATCCGGCCAATAAGCGCAAATTCAGCGTCATCGTGGTGGGGACCGGTCTGGCCGGTGCCTCTGCCGCGGCCTCTCTGGGTGAGCTCGGCTATAACGTCACCTGCTTCTGTTATCAGGATAGCTCACGCCGTGCCCACAGCATAGCGGCCCAGGGCGGTATCAACGCCGCCAAGAACTATCCCAATGATGGCGACAGCGTCCAGCGTCTTTTCAATGACACCATCAAGGGCGGCGATTACCGCGCCCGCGAAGCCAACGTCTACCGTCTGGCCGAAGTCAGCAACGCGATTATCGATCAAAGCGTCGCCCAGGGTGTCCCCTTTGCCCGCGAATATGGCGGGCTCCTGGCGAACCGCTCTTTTGGCGGTGCGCAGGTCTCGCGTACTTTCTATGCCCGCGGTCAGACCGGTCAGCAGCTCCTCATCGGTGCCTATCAGGCGCTGAGCCGCCAGGTCGCCAAAGGGAAGGTCAAAGTCCATGCACGCACCGAGATGCTTGATCTGGTCCTGGTCAATGGCGAGGCCAAAGGGATCGTCGTGCGCGACATGGTGAGCGGCAAGATCAGCTCCCATGCGGCCGATGCGGTCGTCCTGGCCACCGGCGGTTACGGCAATGCCTTTTACCTGAGCACCATGGCCCGTGGCTGCAACGCCATGGCCATCTGGCGCTCCCACAAACGCGGCGCCGGCTTTGCCAATCCCTGCTATACGCAGATTCACCCGACCTGTATCCCCGTCAGCGGCGAATACCAGAGCAAGCTGACTCTGATGTCCGAGTCGCTCCGCAATGATGGCCGCGTCTGGGTACCCAAGGCGAAGGGCGATAAACGCGCCCCCGGGCAAATCCCCGAGAGCGAGCGCGATTACTATCTGGAAACCCGCTATCCCTCTTTCGGCAACCTGGCTCCCCGCGACGTCACCTCCCGCGCCGCCAAGCTGGTTTGCGATGAAGGCCGCGGCGTCGGCCCCTCCGGTCTGGGTGTCTATCTTGATTTTGAGGAATCCATTGGCCGCCTGGGTCGCAAAACCATTGAAGAGCGCTACGGCAACCTCTTTGAAATGTACGAGCGCATCACGGGCGAGGATGCCTATGAAGCGCCGATGCGTATCTTCCCGGCCATCCATTACACGATGGGCGGGCTCTGGGTCGATTACAACCTGATGAGCACCATCCCCGGGCTCTTCGTCCTGGGCGAAGCCAATTTCTCCGATCACGGCGCCAACCGTCTCGGAGCCAGCGCGCTCATGCAAGGTCTGGCCGATGGCTACTTCGTCCTGCCCTACACGATCGCCAACTACTTTGGCTCCTCCAGGAAATTCGTCCCCGGCACCGATGCCGCCGAGTTCAAGGCGGCCGAGCAAGCCGTGAGCGAACACCTCAAACGCCTGCTCTCCATTCAGGGCTCGCGCACGCCGACCTCTTTCCACCGCGAACTGGGCAAGCTGCTCTGGGAAAACTGCGGCATGGCCCGCAGCGAGCAGAGCCTCAAGACGGCCATCAAGAAAATCGCCGTCATCCGCGAGGAGTTCTGGAAGAACCTCAAAGTCACCGGCGGTGCCGGCGAGCTCAACCAGACGCTTGAACATGCCAACCGAGTCTCCGACTATATGGAGCTGGCTGAGCTGATCTGCCAGGACGCTCTGGAGCGCAAAGAGTCTTGCGGCGGCCACTTCCGCGTGGAGTACCAGACCGAAGACCATGAGGCCAAACGCGACGACGAGAACTTCTCCCATGTCGCCGTCTGGGAATACAAGGGCAAGGATAAGGCTCCGGTCCGCCATATCGAGCCTCTCCAATATGAAGTCGTAACCATGAGCCAAAGGAGCTACAAATAATGAGCAAAAAGATGAATTTAACATTAAAAGTCTGGAAACAAAAAGACCTGGAATCAAAAGGCCAGATGAAGGCCTATGAGGCCAGGAACGTCTCTCCGGATATGTCCTTTCTGGAAATGCTCGACGTAGTCAATGAAGAGCTGATCCAGCAGGGCCAGGACCCCATCGCGTTCGACTCCGATTGCCGCGAAGGTATCTGCGGAACCTGTTCCATGGTGGTCAACGGCACGCCGCACGGCCCCAACCAGGGCTCAACGGTCTGCGAACTGCATATGCGCCACTTTAGCGATGGTGATGAGATCGCCATCGAGCCGTGGCGCGCCAGGCCGTTCCCGGTCCTGCGCGACCTCGTCACCGACCGCTCCGCACTGGACCGGATCATTGAAGCCGGCGGCTACATCTCGGCCGATACCGGCAACCCGGCCGATGCCAACGCGTTGCCGATCTCCAAACAGGCGGCCGATCTCTCCATGGATGCCGCTGCCTGCATCGGCTGCGGCGCCTGCGTGGCTGTCTGCAAAAACGCTTCGGCCATGCTCTTCGTCTCCGCCAAGGTGAGCCATCTGGGTCTTTTGCCCCAGGGTAAACCCGAAAGAGACCGCCGCGTCTGGAACATGGTCTCCCAAATGGATAAGGAAGGTTTTGGCAATTGCACCAATACCTACGCCTGCGAGGCGGTCTGCCCCAAGAAGGTCAGCGTCCTCTTCATCGCGCGGATGAACCGCGACTATGCCGTTTCGGTAGTCAAGGGGGAGCCCAACGCATCCTAAATTTATTTTGTTCTAATCAGAAACTCATAACTCATCACTCATAATAAAGAGCCGCCGCTTGTGGGTGGCTCTTCTTTTTTGAGCCGCATCAAGCCATAGAGAAGCCCCATTTTTAGATTGCTCAGGGGACCCTTTTTGGCTAAGCTGCCCCCGACGGAATACGAATATGAAAAAATTATTTGCTCTTGTAACCAGTGCGCTGCTCCTGGCCTCTCCGGCCTGGGCCGCCGAGTCAGAGGGTTGGCTTACCGATTACAAGGAAGGGCTGGCCGCTGCCAAAGAATCCCAAAAAAACATGATGGTGCTCTTCACCGGCTCCGATTGGTGTATCTGGTGCAAGCGCCTTCAGGCAGACATCCTCCAGAAAGAGGAGTTTAAAACATTCGCCAAAGAAAATCTCATCCTGGTGGAGCTCGATTTCCCCAGGGAAAACAAACCATCGCAAGAGGTCCAGGAGGAGCGTAAAGCCCTCGCCGCCAAATACGAAATCCGCGGCTACCCCACTCTGGTGCTCCTGAGCCCCGAAGAAAAAGATTTCGGCAGAATGGGCTACCAGAAAGAGGTAAGCGAATTCCTCGAAAAATATAAATCTCTGGCCGCCGAACTCGCAAAGGAGAGCACCCCTCCGGAGGCACCGCTCGATTTCCAATACACCATCCGCATCAACTACAAGGATGCCCCCGAAATGGAAGGATGGATGAAAGCCATGCAGGCTCTCTGCAACGAATGGTACCCGAAGATCGTGGCGGAGCTCAACTCGCCCGGCTTCAAACCGTACACCGACGTCAACCTGACCGTCCGGAGCGACCCCAGAGGCGTGGCGGGTACCGGCGGCAAGAATATCTTCCTCTCCAGGGAGTTCTTCACGCGTAACGGAACCGATGCCGGCGCGATCATCCATGAGCTGACCCACGTCGTGCAGGCCTACCCCAAATATATCCCGTGGATCACCGAGGCGATCGCCGATTATATCCGCCTCTACGTCTTTGAACCGAACGCGCCGCGGCCGGATGTAAACCCGGAAAAGGCGGACCTCAAAGATGGTTACAAGAGCGGTGCCGCCTTCATGGCCTGGCTGGTGAAGGAAAAAGACCCCCAAATCGTCAAAAAGCTCAATACCGCCCTGCGCCAGGGAACCTACGAAGATGAGCTTTTCAAAGAATTGACCTCGCAGAGCGTCAACGAGCTCTTTGCCGAATTCCTTGAAAGCCTGAAATAGGAAACCCACGCGGCGACCTGCGAAGGCTTGCGGGTTCGCTTTGAATAAGGGTGAAACGCGAAGGGCCGCTTGCCCCCCCCACTCGGGTGCGAGCTCAGGCAATCGGCTCTTTTGCATGGTCGTAAAAAGCCCTCCGCCTCCTCGGAGCTTAGAGCTTCTGGACGTTGACGGTCTTGGAGGTCGGGCTGCCAAAGCTCGGACGGCCCGTCTCGACCGCCTTCTTATAGTTCAATATCCCGTCCGCAATGGCGCGGGCCACCTGATCACGTTGGCTCTTGTTGAAAATCTTCTTCTGGTCGTCCGAATTGGTGATGAAACCGGCCTCCACCAGAACCGCCGGCACCGGATTGCTCACCAGCACCCCCAGACGGTCGCGCCGGACGCCACGGTCCGCAAAACCGATCTGGCGCGTCAACTCCTGCTGTATCTGATAGGCCAGAAGGAGGTTATGCGTATCGTTGGCATTGCCGGTCGTCCTGGAGCGGCTGCCTGAACGGTCCGGATTTGTCGATTGCGCTCCGGCGGGAGTCGTCGTAAAAACCTCCGCTCCCTTGGCCGCGCTGTTTGCAGCCGCATTCAAGTGAATACTCACGAAAAGATCGGCCTTGGTTCGCGCGGACATATTGGAGCGGGCGGAAAGGCCAAGAGCCTGATCGCCGTTGCGTGTCAGCACCACTTTTACCCCCCTCTGTTGCAATATTCTTTGAACCTCTTTGGCGAGCAGGAGCACATAATCTTTCTCTCTTTTGCCCTGGAAAACCGCCCCGGGGTCCGCGCCGCCGTGACCCGGGTCCAGCAAGACCACCTGCACCGCTTTCCGCTTTTTGGGAGCCAGGACCGGCTCCAGCGCCGTATCAATATCCTGGGCATCCATCGAGATGCGGCCGCTGACGATCTTCACCGGTTTGCCAATCCAGATACGGACACGGTTCACCTCGATGCAGGAGCGGTTCACCTCGAACTCCAGCGTATGAGTGCCATCGGCAAGGCGCAGCACCTTATCCTTTTTGATCCAATAGGCTTTCAACCCGTACTTCTTGCCCCAGAGCAGGAGACTCTGGTAACCGGTTGCCGTGGTTGCGGCCTTGGCCGGTGCGGGCGCGGGCGCGGCGCTGGCAAGCGTAGTCACCTTGGGAGCCGGTGCCTTTTTCTTTACCGGCAGGGATATTACCTTGGAGGTCTGCGACCAGAGAGGCTGTACATGCCCCACTAAAAAGCAAAGACTTGCTACCGAACCGAGCAGCAATATCTTCTTTACCCAATTTCTTTTTTGAATCTGCATCATGATGATTAATTTTCCTGAACGGCTAACTCCACTATTTTTTCTCGTATCTGCTCATTCCAACGCTGGATGTAGCTGAGTGAGCGATAAATCTCCTCCACCCGTTCCAGCGGCAGCGGGCTGCCCCCCTCCAGAGCGGTGTTCATCTGCTGGAGCTCCCCTTCCAAGCCAGTGGCCAGCGCGCCGATTTTCTCCTGCAACTGCTTTAGCTTATCGGTCCACCCCATCTGCTCCACAAAGCGTTTGGCCTTGAGCATGGGGGAATCGCCCAGCGGTTTCTCTTTCAGGAAAGCGCCTGCCTGCGAGCAGGTTTGGCCAACCTCCATGAAGAGTTCTCCGGTGCCGGGGGGGATTTTTTGAATATCGGTCGGCCTGCCGCCCGATTCCAATTCCAGTAAATGCAAGAGACGCGAACGGGTTTGGCTCAGGCACTGCCAGGCGGCGTTGAGCTCCGAGTAACGACTGTTGATCTCCTTTTTTTGCTCGGCCGAGGCCTCAGGGAATTTATCCGGATGGCACTGAGCGCTCAGCTCCATGAACCTGTTTTTTAGAGCCTCCGCATCAAGCCAGGGGCGGCGAGCTTCTTTTAGTAGCGCGAAGTAGTCCGTCATCGTCTTGGCAAATCCTATAGGCTCATCTTTGCGAATGCAATACCTAAAGAAAGAATACTCCCTTTCTAGCTCACCACGATATGCTCGGCCACGATCCCCTCGGGCCAAAGATGCAAAATGCCGATGGAGGCCTCGCTCCGGCGCGGCAGGCTGGGTGAGCCCGGGTTAAAATAGAGCGTCTCCCCTTTTTCGATTTTCTCGGGCCGGTGCGTGTGGCCAAAGATGGTGATCTGCGGCTGCCAGCTCTTCCAACGCCGCTGAAGCTCCGGCGCCAGCCGATTGGGGTCGGCCTCCGACAACTGGTGCACCATGAAGACTCGGTAGCCGCCCAGCTCAATCTCCAGCGACTCGGCCAATTTATACGGCTTATAGGCCGGCTCATAGAAATCACAATTGCCGCGGACCGCCCGCACCGGGGCGATCTGGCAAAGCTCATCAAGGATGACGCGGTCGGTCACATCCCCCGCATGGAGAATCATATCCACCCCGCCAAGCTCCCTCAGTGCCGTTTCATTGAGAGTGTTGTGTGTATCGGAAATAACCCCGATCTTCAACGGCTTGCCGTTTGCGGGCACCGCTTCGGCCAAAAAACTTTCCGGCTTTTTCTCTCCTTTTTTTCCCATAAATTTACTAGCTTTCTGTGAACTTCCATCGGTGATGGCGCGCGGATACGAAAGGGCTATCCGCCAACAGGAACCGCCAGGGATAGTGGGCCGCCTCCTCGGCATAATCGATATTGATTCGCGGGGTCGTTGTGATCTCTTCGGGCTTTACCGGCGGGCGCTCCTTCTCCTCCTCCAGGTAGATGGGGTCTCCGCCGCACAGGTCCAGCCCATAAGCGGCGACGGTAATCCCCAGCGCCTGGGTCAGATTGCCCGGCCCGCTGCAGAGCTTCCGGAGCTGGTCGGTCTTGCGCCTTTTCTCCATCAGCTCAATCCCCTCCAGCGGCTCCAGAGCCCGCAGCAGGACTACTTCCGGCGTACCGGCCGGCCCCACCACGATATTCATGCAGTGGTGGATGCCATAGGTCAGGGCTATATAGAGATGGCCCCCCGGCTCGTATTGGATACGGGTACGACCGCTGGGGCTGGCTCGGTAGGAGTGCGCTCCTTTATCGCGAGGCCCCAGATAAGCCTCCACCTCGACGATTCTGCCGGCGCATACTCCCTCCGGGCTTCGATGCACCAGCCGTTTGCCGATCAACTCCGGCGCCACGCTTAGCGCATCCCGAACGTAGAACTCGCGTCCCAGCCTCGCCATAATTTACTATGGCTCGGCGGCCTACATGCTTACGACGGTATAGCCGTCTTCGATATAGCTCCTCATGCCTGCATGGCCCGACATATCATCGAGCATCGTGAGGCCAGCGCTTTTATTTACTTCGTAAACATTCATCATCTTGGAGCAAACCAGGCAGACACCGGCGATGAGGCCCTGGTCTTTGACTCTTTGGTAAAGCTGATTCTTCTCTTCTTCGAAAACGGATACCAGTTTCACCGAAGGACCCTCGAAGATAATTTTCACCTCTGCGCCTGCGGAAACCAAATCCAGTGCGTTCAAAAAAATATGCTGAAAGCACATTTTCTCACCTGTCATTCCATAAAACAATACTTTCTTCATGATACGAATAACCTTCCCGACTATATTGCCCCACCCCCCCCCGCCAAATCAAGCCCTATTATTCCAAACATCCTGCCCGCGCATTGCCTCGAAAAGAGAGCGCACCGAAAGTGATAGAAAAGCTTCGAAAAGAGAGCGTGTCTTGATTTTTATCTGAGAAGCGCTAGACTCTTTATCTGGATGAGCAAGAGTGGCCAGCCTGTCAAAATGACCCCGATGATGGCGCAGTACCGGAGAATCAAATCCGAGCTGCCCAGGGATGCTTTGCTGCTGTTCCGGCTGGGGGATTTCTACGAAATGTTCTTTGAAGATGCCGTGGTCGCCTCCCAAATCCTCAACATCGCCCTGACCAAACGGGGCCAGTGCCCCATGTGCGGCATCCCCTACCATGCGGCCCAGGCGTATCTCTCCAAGCTGCTCGAAGCAGGCCGCAAAGTCGCTATCTGCGACCAGGTGGAAGAGGCCCGGCCCGGCCAGCTCGTCCGACGCGAAGTGACGCAGATATTGAGCCCCGGCACCCACTTCGATGAACGGGTCCTCCAGGCCGAGCGCAATAATTTCCTGGCCGCTATCTACCCCGCCGGTTCATGGCTGGGTCTGGCCGTGGCGGACCTCACCACCGGCGACTTCTACGCGACCGAGCTCCCCGATACCGCTGCTCTCCTGGCCGAACTGGAGCGCCAACAGCCGGCAGAGCTGGTCATCCCCTCGGAGGCCGAAGAACTCCGCAAAACCCTCCTGCCCAGCTTCCCCCATATCTCCCTTTACGATGACTGGGTCTTTGCGCCGGAGACCAGCTTCCATACGTTGCGGGAGCACTTCAAAGTCGCTACGCTCGACGGCTTTGGGCTGCGCGATAAAACCGCCGCCACCGGTGCCGCCGGAGCCCTCATCCACTACCTCAAAGAGCAACTGCGCCGGCAGGTATCCCAGTTTTCACGGCTCACCTGCTATGAGCGCTGCGATTACCTGGCACTCGACGCCCATACGCTGCGGAACCTCGAAATTCTGGAGCCGCTCAATACGGAAGCCTCCGCCATCCACTCGCTCTTCGGGGTGCTGAACCAGACCGTCACGCCGATGGGCGCCCGCCGGCTCCGGAGCTGGCTCTCGCAACCTCTGGCGGAGCCTGCCGCCATCAGTGAGCGCCAGGAAGCCGTCCAAGCCTGGCTGGAGCATCCGGCTGAGCGGGACTCCTTCCGCCAAAGCCTCACGGTGGTTCGCGACCTGGAGCGTATCCTCACCCGCCTGACGGCCGCCTCCGGCAATGCGCGCGACATGCTCAACCTGGCCCAGGCGCTTGAACAGTTGCCGGCCCTCAAAGAGACGCTCGGGGCGCTCAGCCCGGGGGTCCCCCTTTTCCAAAAACTGACCGAGCAAATCACCCTGCAGCCGGAGCTGGTCAAGCTCATCCAGAGCCAGATCGTCAATGAGCCGCCCCTCTCCATCCGCGATGGCGGCATCATCCGCTCCGGCGCCAGCAAGCAGCTTGATGAACTGCGCCAGGTGATGCAGGGCGGCAAAAGCTGGATCGCGCGGATGCAGCAGGATGAGATCACCCGCACCCAGATACCAAGCCTCAAAGTGCGGTTCAATTCGGTCTTTGGCTACTACATTGAAGTCACCAAAACGCATCTGGACAAGGTGCCCGAGCGCTACGTCCGCAAACAGACGCTGGCCAACGCCGAGCGCTTCATCACCGATGAATTAAAGGAATGGGAAGGGAAGATACTGGGAGCGGAAGAGCGGGTGAAACGAATTGAGCATGAGCTCTTTTTGCAGCTCCGTGAGGAGATCGTCGAGCATCTCACCAGCATTCAGCAGAGCGCCCAGGCGCTGGCCCAGCTCGATGTGCTGGCCGCCTTTGCCCAGAGCGCTCAGCTCCATGGCTATACGCGGCCCACGGTCGGCAACGAAGGCATCCTCAAGGTGCTCGAGGGGCGCCACCCGGTCCTGGAGCAGACTCTGCCGGCCGGCCGCTTCGTCCCCAACGATATTGAGCTGAACCTGAACGAGAAACAGATCGCCATCATCACCGGTCCCAACATGGCCGGCAAGAGTACCTACATCCGCCAGTGCGCCCTGCTCTGCCTGATGGCCCAGAGCGGCTCCTTTGTCCCGGCACGTCAGGCGAGAATCGACATCGTGGACCGCATCTTTACCCGCATCGGCGCCAGCGACGACATCGCAAGCGGCCAATCCACCTTCATGGTCGAGATGAGCGAAACGGCCGCCATCCTCAACAGCGCCACCAAGCAGAGCCTCATTATCCTCGATGAAATCGGCCGCGGCACCAGCACCTTTGACGGATTGAGCCTGGCCTGGAGCATCGCCGAGTATCTGCACAATCAGTGCGGCGCCAAGACGCTCTTCGCCACGCACTACCACGAATTGACCGAGCTGGCCGAGCGGTTGGAGCGCGTCCATAACCTCAACGTGAGCGTCCGCGAATGGGATGACCGGATCGTCTTCCTCCACAAACTGATCCCCGGCGGCGCCGATAAAAGCTACGGCATCCACGTGGCACGGCTGGCCGGAGTCCCCGCCAGCGTCCTCAACCGCGCCATTGAAGTCCTCTCCAACCTGGAAGAAACCGAGCTGGCCCCCCTGGGCAATCAGGAGGATATGACCGAATTTGAAAGCGACCCCACCGCCCCTGAAACCATAGAAAAACGACCTCGCACCACCGCCAAACGCCAAAAACTGCGCGACCTCCCCGACCCCAACCAACTCGACCTCTTCCCCGACCTGGGCCTCTAAAGAACAGCCGCCCTAAAAATATATCCGCCTCAGATTCTCTGACCTATTATCCTTCAGGCACCCTGGTCTCTTCCACCGGATGCGGGGGTGGCTGCCCGTTCATCTCTGCTAAAACATTTTCCAATCGCTTGCGAAAAAGGTTGAAGCTGGGCATATCGATTTCTTCCCAATCAACGGAACGAAGCTTTCCTTCAGTAATGAGTTCATAAACATTCCCTTTTGTCTTCAACGCTTTTTGAAGCAGCTTTTTGAGAGAATTCGGGCTGGCATCGTTTCCGGACATCTCTTCAAAGCGCTCGCAGTGATTATAGGCTCTCTGCTCCGGCAGCCCTTTTTGATAATACCCCAGCAACCACGCTTCACTCTTTGGCTTGGGCACCATGGGAATTCCATAAGGATTGCGGCTACTATCAAAACCGGACTGCATCGCTCTGACCTTACTTTCCCACAAATTCGGGGAAGCCGAGCGGGTGCCATCCGTATCTTTGAAAAAAACAACCCCCCAATCCTCTCCTTTGTTTTTTGCTTTGCGATTGGCTTCTTCTCCCAAAGAGAGTGCGCTCAAATAAATTTCGGTATGAGGTTTAGCTTCTCTGCCGCGATTGCCAAGAAGCCGTGGATTCTTTTTCTTTAGCCTCTGAACCTCCACATCAGCCAGATACTCGTACTCAGGGGAGCAATCATGGTGTTTTAAAGCGATGGCGTCTATGATATGCGTCATGGCTCCTTTTCTGAATCCGCCTTGATCATCTTTTGAGCCCAAATCGCTGGAACCTTCTCCGGCCAGAATGAAACGCATTACTCTTTCTCCTGCTGAACCGTTTTTTTCGCTAAGGAATCCGCCAGTTCCAGCAGGTTGGCATTGCTCATCACCTGCCCGGGCCCCAAGAACTCGAGCTCTTTTTCCATTTTCGGCAGCTCAAAAAACTTTTTGGCGTGGCTATGACCATTGGCGTCTTTGTAGAACATTACCACGCCTTCCCTGGCAGCCTGATCCGAGAGGTAGTTGAGCAACAAGGCACTGTGCGTCGTTATAAACACCTGTTTGTCATTAAAATTCTGAAGCAGCTCAACGAGTTTGCCCATCAGCTCCTGGTTCATCCCGTTTTCAACCTCGTCAAAAAGGATACATTTATTAGCGGAGTAGAGCTGTGACAAAAACACAAAGAGACGCAACGTCCCATAGCTCAGGTGAGAAGAATCAAAATAAATGGCTTTTTCCAGTTCATTCAGGAGCAGATTCTTCCAACCAAACCGCTGCTTACGCACTCGATAATGCTTCATGGCAGGGTAAAACTCTCTGAGCTTTTTGGCGAAATCCTCCTGCGATGCCGTATTCAGTTTTGAGATAAAGCCGACAAGCCCCGCTCCATCCGAGTCAACCTCCACCTCGTTTCTATCATTGGAAACTTGCGAAGCCTGCGAAATGGAAACAGGGTCCAGGACGCCAAAAACTTTAGTCGCCTTGAGCTCTTCCACCAAAGCATATTTTTTATCAATATAGGCAAGAATGGAACCTGTATACTTAAAGCTCCTGGGCAGGGAGGAATCCCCCTCCGACAAACTGAGCTTATTTTCGGAGAAAGAGAGAAGTTTTCTAGAGCTCTCACCCCTGATTTCCAGCAATTCCTCTGTGGTGCACCGCATCTCTTGAGTATTAAAGAACGCTTTCCAACGCTGTATTACCCCTTCGCTTGACACATCAATTTCAAACTCAATCGAACGCCTGGTCGAGCCAAAGGTAACAATATCCTGCGGCTTCCATCTGTGCTTTGCAAACCACCCCTCAATGCGATGCTCAAGCAGTGCGCGGACAAAATCAAGGAACTGCAAAAAAGTCGTCTTCCCCGAACCATTCAAGCCTGTCAAACAGGTGAATACCGCTATATTCTCCAGTTCAAAATTCTCAAATGATTTAAAATATTTAACCTTTACACGGGTAATCATCGTTTTGATTTCCTGTTTATCCCACACTTCCACTCTCCGCCAGAACGTTGCTCTAATAGCCGGAGAATCAACAATAACCGCTGCAACCTATAGCACTTTAAAACGATTTCTTCAACACCATACTGAATCATTCCAACAAAGGTGAATTTGTAACTACCCAAACTTAAAGAACCTCTAAACACTCCCCGCGAACACAAGAAAACCGGGGGAATGCTGGAGTGCCGAGCGGTACGGTATCCTTGCGGGAGGTTTTAAAACTTCGTTATTTTAGAACCAGGGTCTTCTGCCGGTGACGTGATTTCTCTCGAACTCTTCATCGGTGCTGACCAGGTACAAGACGCCCTCAATAACGGCTATCACACCCAATATAAAATTTGGAAGACCGAACATGAAAAATGTCACCACCCACCCGACGGTGTTCGTCAGCAAAAAGACCAGCCCGGGGCCGATGTAGCCCAGGTAGAATTTGTGAGCTCCCAGCCAGCCCAATAAAATCGCCAGAACTCCGGCCACTATTTTATTTTTTTCGCTCAATACTCCGGAGCAACAATTTAAGGCCCGATAGATGGCTTTGGCTTCACCCTCCTGGATTTCAAAATCAACATTCATCCCCCTCGCAGGAGGAATCGTATCCTTCCATTCGCTCGCAACGAACGTGTACCGCTTACCATCGCTACCGGAGATGACTCCGCTATCCGTCTGAGCGGTGTAATTTAAGATATGGCCTTTCATTCACTTTCTCTTTCGACAATCCGGATTACAACACGTTACTGAACGTTTGTCAAACAAATCAAAACCGAGAGAATTCTTTCGGTTTTTTTAGAGGAGGCCGCGTTTTTTGAGGAGTTCTTCCATCGCTTTGTCCATGACGAGGTCGGCCAGGGGGCGTGTGGAGTGGTCCAGCGCGGTCGTGGCCGCTTTGAGTTTGAGCGTGTCGCCGGTTTTGGTGCGCGAGTCTTCGGTTTCGAGTATCTCTTCGATCTGTTTGAGGGCGGTTTCGATCTTTTGGCGTTGCTCCTCGGGCAGCTCAGCGCCGCAATCAGAGAGCCCGCTGCGGGTGGCCAGGATCGTATCGCGCGCGCGGATTTTGGCCTCAATCCATTGCCTGGCCTTCATGTCGTCGCGCGCATGGTCAATCGATTCCTGCACCATCTTCTGCACATCCTCATCCTTCACGTCGATCGTCGATTTGAGCGGGACTACGACCTCTTTACCGCTCTTCACGTCACGTGCCAGCACGTTCAGAATGCCATCGGCATCAATCGCAAACTGCACGCCGACCCGCGGCACGCCCTTGGGCGCCGGCTCGAAATCGAGCGTGAAGCGGCCCAGGCTCCAGTTATCGGCCGCGCGTTCGCGCTCACCCTGCAACACATGGATGAGGATGCTCGGCTGGTAATCGACCGCCGTCGTGAACATCTCCCCGGCCCTGGTCGGAATGGTCGTATTGCGCGGAATAATCACGTTCATCAGCCCGCCAAAGGTCTCAATCCCAAGCGATAGCGGGGTGACATCCAGCAGAAGCACCTGGTTGAGATTGCCCGAAAGTATCTCCGCCTGGACCGCTGCGCCCAGCGCAATCGCCTCATCGGGATGCTGCGAAGTGTTGAGCTCAGGGCCCTTGCTCGCCGGATTATCAGGGTCGGCGCAATGGAAAACCTCCGCCACGAGCTGCCGTATCAGCGGCATCCGCGTCTGGCCGCCCACCAGGATTACCTGGTCCAGCTCCTCGGGCTCCAGCCGTGCATCCGCCAGCGAGTGCAGGCAATGGGCACGGGTGCGCATCACGATGTCGCGGGTCAATTCTTCAAGCTTCCGGCGTGTGAGCTCGCAATCCAGACTGTATTGCGGCGAGAGAAAAGGGATCGAGATACGGGTTTGGAGCGCTTTGCTGAGCTGTTTCTTGGCCTGCTCGGCCGCCTCGCGGATTCGTGCCGCCTGCTCCAAATTACCGGCGAGCTCCAGGCCCGACTCCTCCCGTACCTTCCGGAGCAGGAACTCCACCAGCCGTTTATCGAGGTCTTCACCGCCCAGACGCGTATCGCCATGGGTGGAAAGCACCTGGAAGACCCCCTTGTTGAGCTCAAGAATGCTCAAATCGAAGGTACCACCGCCAAAATCGTAAACGGCTATCTTGGAGCGGTCCTTGAGCTTATCCAGTCCATAGGCGAGCGCCGCCGCCGTCGGTTCATTGATGATGCGCTCCACGCTGAAACCGGCCATCTCTCCGGCCTTACGGGTGGCACTGCGCTGAGCATCGTTGAAATAGGCCGGCACCGTAATCACGGCACGGGTGACAGGCTCGCCGAAAAATTCTTCCGCATCTTTTTTGAGCTTGGCCAGAATCAGCGAAGAAATCTCCTCAGGCGTCCATGAGCGCCCATGCAGATTAATCGTCACTCCCTCGTGACCCTGACCGCCGACCGGGTAGGTCACGAGCATCTCCTCCTGGGCAATCTCGTTGCCGCGGCGCCCCATAAAGCGCTTGATCGAGTAGACCGTCCGCCCCGGCTGGAGCACACGCCCGCGGGCAGCATCCCATCCGATGACCGGTTCGCTGCCGGCCCCGGGAAAATAAACCACCGACGGGGTCAGACGCTGCCCCTGACTGTCCGCCATCACCAAAGGAATCCCCGAATCGACCGTCGCCGCCAGCGAGTGAGTCGTACCCAAATCTATGCCGATTATTTTACTCATCAACCCCACGAAGTATGGCCTCAAACAGCTCTTTTTTCAAGGGACCAGCCGCATTTATAGACGAATGAGAATAAAACTGCCTTTTCAAAGAGTAATCACTTTTTATGAATTTCTCCGGATCACCCCTCAGCGGTTTACCGTTTCGGTGAGTCGCTCAAAATAAAATTTGAAACTTTCCGGAATGTGCGGTGTTATTCACGAAACATGCTCTGAATGCCGCAGCGCATGAAGATAGAAGCATTCTGACAACAGGAATAGGTAAGGTAACATATATGAAAAAAATGGTACTTATAGTTTCCATGATCGCGGCTGCGTTTTCCTGGGTAGCGTTCAGTGCGCCGGTCCGGGAAGCGGCCCCGCCCGCCGAGGCAGCCACACTGCCGCAGGGAGTCTCCTCAGTCCCTGAAAACGCGACTCCGTCCTACAAGAATAACGCTTTTGCGCTAAATCTGCTCAAGGCCGGTTGGAACGACACTGAAAATATCTTCCTGAGCCCTTACAGTATCGCCACCGCGCTGGCGATGCTCGAGTCAGGCGCCCGGGGTGAGACCGCCCAGGAACTGGCCCACGTTCTTTGCTGGGAGAAACCCGGCAAACCGATCCTCGAAGCTTTCTCCGAAACTCAGAAAGAGCTGCAGAAAGCGCCCAAAAGAATCCGGCCCCTCAGAAACGTTGAGGAAATGCTCAGTCTCTCTCTGGCCAATTCACTCTGGCCCTCGGAGAGCTTCCCGTTCTACCCGGATTACATCGATTCGATGAAGAAGCACCTGGATGCGGAAATACATCTGAGCGACTATCAGAAAGCCGAAGAGGTTCGCACCCGGATCAACGACTGGACCGCCGAACATACCCGCAATAAAATTAAAGACCTGATCCAGCCCGGGGTACTGGACCCGATCACCCGGATGGTGCTCGTCAACGCCATCTATTTCAAAGGCCAGTGGATACACACCTTTGATAAAAGCGCAACCGCGGAAGATGAGTTCATCGCCTGTAACGGGAGCCGCAAAAAGGTTCCTTTCATGAACAAGCTCGAAGTTTATCCCTATTATGAGGATTCAGAGCTGCAGGTCCTGAGCCTGCCCTATCACGGAAACCTCTCGATGAAAATCTTCCTCCCCAAAGACGCAAAGAAACTGGCCGAGGTGAAAAAGAGCTTCTGCGAAGGGGGATTCCAGACCTGGACAAAAGCCTTGAAGCCGCGTCCGGTAAAGGTGAAAATGCCCAAATTCAAGATGGAAAAACGGCTGGACCTCAATGATCTCCTGACCCAAATGGGTGCCGGCTCCATCTTCTCGGAACAAAAAGCCAACTTCGGAGGCATGTATAATCGGGCCGATTTCCTCTTTAACCTCTACGTCAGCAAGGTGATTCACCAGGCTTTCATCGAAGTGGATGAGATGGGAACCGAAGCCGCTGCGGCCACAGCCGTCATTATGAAAATGAGGAGTGCCCTGCCGCCCCAGGCAGAGGTCAGCTTCGCGGCCGATCACCCGTTCCTCTTTGTCCTCCAGGATGATGTTACGGGCAATATCCTCTTTGCAGGCCAGTTGCTCCAGCCTTGAAGAGCTTGCTCCTGGCGCTGCCGGCAGCGTCCAGCCTGAAGCGGGTCAATACCCCCTTGTGATCCGTCGGCCAGCCTCCCAGAGGCACAATGAAAGGGTCCTCGCTGTCGTCGGGGACTCTTTCGTTTCTCAGAATATCGCCCGCCGGGGCCACCACTCGGGAATCCACCGCGCGAAGCATCTCTTTCGGGCCGTAGTAGATGAAGTCAATCCGGTCGCGCTCATCGACTTCCGGAGCACAAGCCAGACTGCTCACAGGCACGGCCAAGTTATTCGCGGGGAAAGTGAAGCCGGGATGGGTCACCGGGTTCGGGTGAATCACGCGGTAGGAATCCTGATACCCGGAGTCATGCAGCATCGTGGAGAGATCCCAATTGATCACCACGCCGTTGTGATCGCGAAGCTGGGCCGTATCCGCCTGCCAATCCAGGTGTGAGGGTTCATTGAAATCGCCACAGATAAGAATCCTGCGTCCGTTCAGGCGCTCCTGCTCCGCATCGGCAAGGACCATCTCCACGATTTCATCCCGAAAAGATTCATTACTGTCTTTCAAAATCTCTTCAACATCTGTCACCCGAGTTTCCACTTTCTTCCAGGTGCTGCTGCCATAGCCGCGCGGCAGATAACATGCGTAGTGGCGCCAATCCAGATGCAGCGAGTAGAAGGCAAAGGGCCTCCCCTGCACCTCAATCAACGCTTTCAAAGCCGAGCCGTTATCCCTGCTGGTCCAGGCGGAGACTGACTCCTGCGACTGGATGGGGTACTTGGAGATGATGCCGGTGCTGACGCTTTTTTCTCCGTAGTAGGTCAAGCCGCGCCGCGCCAGCGCCTCCACCACGCGGCCGATGAAATCGGTGTCGTTATAATTGCGCACTTCGGAAAATGCGACCAGGTCCGGCTTCAGATGCTCAATCTCGTCTATAATGTAGTCAAACCCGTTTTCCACGCGGGTTCCCTCCTGCCAGATGTTTAGGGAAAGCACGTTAATCTCGGGCGCATCCGCATGGAATCTGCCCGATACACAGCCACTCTGAATCAGGCCCAGGAACAGAAAGCCCGCCAGTAAATACCACTTTTTCATTGGCGCAGATTGTATATTATCAGCCTTCAGCTTGCAATCTTTTTTGTAAAAATCTGTTTTACCGGTAAAAACCATCGGCTGACTTTGATGAAAACCTGCTCGCCAAGTGAAAGATTTTGAACAATTTTGAAAAAACTGGCTCTATCCTGATAGAAAACCGGTTGCTCTCCTTGCTCTTTTTACCCAAAATAGATAGGCGTTGCTGATCCTCTAAAGGCTAAACAGGAATGGGAGCTTCAAGTTCATGGTCTGTGCTTTTGATATCAGCAACGTATTATTATCAAGTATCTATACTGATAGTAAAAAAATAAAAGAAACTATAAAGATGAAGAAAAAATTAACTTTTTCTGCTGCAATCCTCTCAGCAGCCCTCCTCACACATGCGGGAGTGCTGTTTACGGAGAACTGGGATTTTGCCGCCTCTTCGGAAGCGGAGCTTGATCCCACTCGCTGGGTGGTAGATGACGGCTGTTTTGGCGATGGCATCTACAGCCCCTCCTTCGGCGAATTCAGCTTCGGCGTTTGGGCTGATGGCACATTGAACTTCAGCGGCGCCAATGGCGACCAGGGTTACTGGGCCGGCTATGCGCTGCGAAGCGTGCCAACCTTTAGCGCCAGCGCCGATAAGGTGCTGATTGTGGAAACCACACGCATCAGCCATACCCACACGGTTCAGGCAGACTCCGCCACGCGGACGGGGCTCTGGCTGATTGCGCCCGATAAGTCCAAGTGGCTGCTCTTTGCCGATAACTACGGCGAAAGCAACTGGGGCTTTAACCCTTACTCCGGAAGTGTGGCCGATTATCCGGTCAATAATCCGGCCCACGCGGGCTACAACCTGGGCGTTTTTAACGGTACTTTCGCCAGCAATCTTCACGGCGAACTGGACCTCAAAGTCGTGGCCAATGGCTCCAGCGCCAGCATGTACATGCGCGATCCCAATGCCGCCGAGCCGGTCTGGGTCTATGGCGCGACAGTCCCCCTCAATTTCTCGGAAAATATCGCCGTAGCGCTGGGCGTCTATACGCGCGCGCCGCAATCAGGCGCAACCCTGGGCGACTATGTAGAGGGCTCTTTTGGGCCGATCTCGGTCACCGAAATGGATGCGCTCTACTTTGCGAAAGATAGTCTCCTGCTGGAAAGCGGCACCACCTCCGATGTCATCATCAACGTGGCCGCTTCCGCCACTCCCTGCACCGTGACGCTCACCAGCTCCGATTCGGGAATCGCAATCCCCGAGGGAGCCCCCGGTGGGGTCGCCACGATCAATTTCGCTGCCGGCGAGACTGAGAAAGCCGTTGGCATCACCTCCGTCGGTGAAGGTCTGGCCAAGTTCACCCTGAGCGCCCCCGAAGCGGTCTGGGTCAACAACTCCCTGGCAGTGACGATTCCGGCAGCCGTCGGCGTGAAGCTCGAAGAAAACTTCGAGTCACTGGACCCGAACGTCTGGGAAATCAGCACCAAGGGTTATGAATATGCAGCTTATCCTGCTGCCGATGTCACGGTCGATTTCTTCGGTGTCAGAGACGGTATGTTGGTAGCGGATAACATGGTCGGCGCAGTCAATTACTGGGGCGGCCGGAGCGTAATCAGCAAGGACACCTTCCTGGGCAGCACCACCACTTCGCTCAAGGTCACGGCTGACCTGGCCTACATGACCCATGAAGCGGGCGTGAGCACCTGCGCCAACCTCGTTTTGCGCAATGCCGACAGCTCCAAGTTCTTCGCTCTGCGCCTCAACCGCGGCGAAGGCGGCTGGCAGTATAATACGGCCATGGGCGCTTCCGGCACCAAGCCGAGCGCATGGGCAGCCCTCAATGACGACCAGGCCCACACGATGGAGCTGGTCTATA
>LSQX01194189.1_pt1 | contig 38230 bp, 33 predicted proteins | sample 654561 | NCBI WGS metagenome assembly LSQX01 (sample SAMN04489861, study PRJNA283612) | anaerobic digester metagenome | isolation source: 4 biogas reactors fed with cattle manure at either 37C or 55C with and... | place: Denmark: Kongens Lyngby | collected 2014 | reverse complement strand
TGTAAAATCCATGTAGTTCATCATGTGTGCCTGCCCGGCAGGCAGCAGAACCTTGGAGGTTGATCCATGAAACGCACATTCCGTTTTGGCACGCAGGTGATCGCCCTGCTGAGCCTGATGCTGATGCTGGTCGCGGCTAGCGGGTGCAATTTTCTCCCGGTTGAAGAGGAGGAACTGGCACCGCCGCTGATGCAGCCGGCGAAAATCGAGTATAAAACAGAGCCAGCCCAGCGCGGCACGCTGATCCAGCAGCTGCGGCTGTCGGGCAGCTTTCAACCCGAAGTGCAGCTGTCACTGTCATTTGAAGACCAGGGCGGCAGGCTTAAGGTCAAACATGTGCGCCTCGGCCAGGAAGTCAAGGCCGGCGACCTGATCGCCGAGCTCGATTCAGGCACCGTCGGCTTCAATATCGAGCTGCAGGAGATTGAGATCGAAAAAAGCAAGCTGAACATCAGCCAGCTGCGCGATAACAAGGCCGGCTATTACGCGATCCGCAGGGCCCAGCTCGACCTCGAGCAGCAGGAGCTGCGCCTGGCGAACCTGCAGCGGCAGTTGACGTCGACCCAGATCATCGCGCCATTCGACGGTGAGATCACCTTCATCATCAGCACGTCGATCGGTGAATACATCAACGCCTATCAGATTGTCGCCAAGGTTGCGGATACCCGCGAACTGGTCCTGGTCACCACCAATGATAAGGCCTCTGAACTGCCGGTCGGCGCAGAAGTTGTCATCGAGTTCCAGAAAGAGGAGCTGACCGGCGAAGTGATCGGCAATCCGTCGACACTGTTCAACGACCCAAATGAATACCTGCGCAAGGCGGCGGTCATCAAGGTCAAAGGCGAGTTGCCTGCCAAGGCGACCTTGGGCAGCGATGCCCGCATCGTCTATGTCCAGGACAAGCGTGAAGACGTCCTCATCCTGCCGCGCCGGCAGATCAACCTGATGAGCGGACGGCGCTATGTCAATGTGCTTGAAGACGGCGTGCGCGTCGAAAAGGATGTGGAGATCGGCCTGATGACAGATACCGAGGCGGAAATCATCAAGGGCATCGACGAGGGTGACTTGGTCATCGTCAATTAAGGAGGCCGTTTCGTGCTGGCACTCGTCTTACGGAAAATCATCAGCAACACATGGAAAGTCCTATGCCTGTTGCTGGGCTCCATTCTGGTTGTCGGAATGGTCTGCAGCATCCCGATCTATACGAACGGTATCCTGCAGCGTCTGCTGACCAAGGACCTGGAAAGTGTCCAGGCAAGCAACATGCGTTATCCAGGCTACCTGGTGTTTTCGAGCAACTACAATTATGTCAACAACGCATCGGCAAGCGAAGGGCTCACCGGCATGCGCCAGAACCACGCCCAGATGGTCGCCGACATGCCGATTGAGCCGAAGACGGTCACGGAGTCACTTCAGATCACCAACCTTTATTACAGCTATGAAGGCGCCAAGGCCGTCCAGCGGCAAAGCTTTACGACCTACGCGCTTTCGGATTTTGACGCGCGCATCCAGATCGATAAAGGCCGCATGTATACGAAAGACATGCAGGACGGCGTGATCGAGGTTATCGTCACCGATGCCGCGCTGAAGAATCTGAACCTGCTTTTGGGCAATGAGTACGAAATTTACAGCTACAAGCAAAAGCGCGATGAGCCGCCCCTGTACACGATGCGGGTTGTCGGCATGTATTCTGCAGCCGATAACCAGGATCTCTATTGGTACCAGCACATCAACACATTTTCACAATCGGTGATGGTCGATCCGGCTGCCATTCAGCAATTGAGCGGCAATGTCCCGATCCTTAATATCGGGGAGCAGATCCTGGTTGCCTCCTATGACTATTACGCATTCCGCATCCAGGAGCTGGACCAGATCCAGGCCGTGTTGAAGTATGGTGAATCGATCGGCGAAGCCAACACCCGGACGACACGTTTCATATCGACTTTTTCGTCGGTCATCGATCGCTACATCGTACGCGAGGCCGAGCTGAAGCTGACGCTGCAGATCCTGATCATCCCGATTCTCCTGATGCTGATCTTTTACATCTTCATGGTGTCCCAGCTGATGGTGCGCAGCGAAACGAGCCTGATATCCGTCCTGGAAAGCCGCGGTGCGGGGCGAACCCAGATCCTGACCTTGTATGCGTTGGAAAGCCTGGTGTTCGGGGTTATTACGTTGCTGGTCGGACCGTTCCTCGGCCTTTGGATGGTGAAAGTGATCGGCGCGGCCAACGGGTTCCTGGAATTTGTCAGCCGCAAAGCTCTCAAGGTCGCCCTGGACGGGCAGGCCCTGGTCTATGGCCTGATCGCCGTGATCCTGTTCGTGATCACCACCTTGCTGCCGGTCTTCATCCAGTCGCGTACCTCGATCGTCCAGCAAAAACGGAAAAAATCCCGTCTGGGCCGGGCGCCGTTGTGGCAGCGCATTTTCCTGGACATCATCCTGCTGGGGTTAAGCCTCTATTCGCTTTATCGCCTCAACGCGCAGCTCAAGCTGCAGCGTGAGACCGGCATCGTGGGAACCGAGGCCGACCTCGATTTCCTGCTGTTCTTGTCATCGACAATTTTCATTTTGGGTGCCGGCCTTTTCTTCCTGCGTCTCTATCCCTTCCTGGTACGGCTGGTCTATTTCCTGGGACGCCGTTTCTGGAATCCGGTCCTGTACGCTTCGTTTCACCAGATCAGCCGTTCCAACGGACAAGAGCAGTTCTTGATGATTTTCCTGATCCTGGCCTTGTCGATCGGGCTGTTCAACGCCAATGCGGCCCGGACCATCAACCGAAACACCGAGGACAGCATCCGCTGTACGGTCGGCGCGGACATCCAGCTGCAGGAATACTGGCAGAAGTACGACCAGAACGGCCTGCCGATTGTCGAGGATAACGGCGGCATGAACATGGATGCCAATTCTTATTCCTACAGCCAGGTAGTCAAGTACTATGAGCCGAATTTTAACAAGTACAGGCAGCTGGAGGGCGTCGAAGCGGCTGCGCGTGTTTTCCGTTCCAGTGAATCGCGCGTCAGCAAGGGTTCGGCCCGCAGCGATGCGGTGCACCTGATGGCCATCGATCCGTACGATTTCGCCCAGACTACCTGGTCGCGCTCGGACATGATGCGTTACCACATGAACGAATACATGAACGTCATGATCACCACGCCCAATGCCGTGATTGTATCGGAGAACCTGCGCGACAAGCTTGACCTGAAAGTTGGCGACGGCATCATCTATACCGTCAACACCACGGACAGCGTCGACGGCGTCGTGATTGCATTCGTCGATTACTGGCCCGGCTTCGAACCGAAGCAGCTCGACCGCAGCGGCCAGCTGCGTGAGCAGAGCCTGATCGTTTCCAGTATAGAATTCATGCTGAGCAAAACCGCTATCCAGCCGTACGAAATCTGGCTCAAGCGGGATGGCGGGGTGACCGACAAGGTCATCTACGAGGACATTGAAGAAAAACGGATCAATATTGTCGACATCACTTCCGCCACGCAACAGATCACGGCAGCGAAGAACGACCCGCAGCTGCAGGGGACAAACGGCGCGCTGACATTGGGATTCATCGTCTCGATGCTGATCTGTGCGGTCGGGTTCCTGATCTACTGGATCATGTCGGTACAGGGACGTGTTCTCCAGTTTGGTATTTTCAGGGCCATGGGTATGAGCAAAGGCGGGGTGATCGGCTTATTGGTCACCGAGCAGGTGCTGGTATCTGGTGTGGCCGTGTTCGTCGGTACTTTGATCGGCAGCTTGAGCAGCCTGCTGTTTGTACCCCTGTTTCAAATTGTCTACAGTTCTGCTGACCAGCCGATTCCGTTCCGAATCATATCCGAGACAGGCGACTCCAACAAGGTTTTCCTGGTTCTGGCCGTTCTTTTGCTGATCTGTTTTGCGATCCTTGCCCGCCTGATCCTGCGGATCAAGATCGACCAAGCGGTCAAACTAGGTGAGGACTGAGTTATGAGCAGTCAAGAAGCAAACATCCAGCACGACGCTATTTACCGGACCGAACAACTTTGCCGCAATTTCCAGTCGGGGCATGAGACGATCCAGGTGCTCAACGGCATCAACCTTATCGTTCCGCGCCAGTCCCTGACCATGCTGAAAGGACGCTCCGGCTCCGGCAAGACGACGTTGATCAATCTGCTTGGCGCGCTTGACCATCCGACAGCGGGCAAGATATTCTTCGGTGAGCAGGAGATCACACGGCTTTCGGAAAACAAACGCGATAAGTTGCGCCGGCACAGCATGGGCTTTGTCTTTCAGTCGGTTGCCTTGATCACCTCGATGACCGCGTTTGAAAACGTCGAATTTGGCTTGCGGGTCGCCGGTATTGACGCAAAAGGCCGCCGGGAGCGGGCCGAGGAAGTGCTGACGCTGGTTGGCCTGGATAAACGCATGAAGCATCGCACGCAAGAGCTCTCCGGCGGTGAGCAGCAGCGCGTCGCCATCGCCCGGGCTATTGCCCACCGGCCGAACGTCGTATTTGCCGACGAACCGACCGCCGAGCTGGATACCAACATGGGGTTGCAGGTTGTCAGCCTGTTCCGATCCCTGGTGGAACGCGAAGGATTGACCGTGATCATGACCACGCATGACCCGAATATGATCGAGCTGGCGGATCTGGTATTTTCACTGGACAGCGGGGTGATGCAGGCATGATTGAATGCGAAAATCTGGTTAAGATTTACAAAACAAGCGACTTTGAGGTCCTTGCTCTCCAAGGTCTGGATCTGAGTGTGGCACGCGGCGAGCTGATGGCGATCATCGGGAATAGCGGCTCCGGTAAATCGACGCTGCTGAACATGCTGGGCGGCCTGGACAGGCCCTCGGCCGGCCGGCTCGTCGTTGACGGCCACGATCTGCTTAAGATGACCGACGCTCAGCTGGTGCAGTACAAACGCAACACGGTCGGGTTTATCTGGCAGAACAACGCCCGTAACCTGATTCCGTTTTTGACCGCGGTGCAGAACGTCGAAGTGCCTATGGTCATCGATTCACAGCATAAACGCCGCCAGCGCGCGCTCGAGCTGCTCGATCTTGTCGGCTTAAGCAAGCGCAGCAAGAACCGGCTCTTTGAGCTGTCTGGCGGCGAGCAGCAGCGCGTGGCCATCGCCATTGCGTTAGCCAACGATCCCAGTCTGCTCTTAGCCGATGAACCGACCGGCTCTGTCGACCAGCAGACCGCAGCTATGATCTACGATATGTTCAACGATCTGAACCGCCAGTTGAATCAGACGATCATCATCGTTACCCACGACCGACAGCTTTCCCGGCGCGTCAGCCGCGTCGTGGCCATCCGCGATGGACGTACCAGCAGCGAAATGCTGCTCCGGCAAAGCTATCTGGAGCGCGTCAAAGAACTGCAAAAGCTTGGGCTCAGCGAACGGGAAGCGGAGTCAGAGAGCTCACATGAGGAATTGGCCGTCCTGGACAAGACGGGCCGTCTGCAGTTGCCACGGGAGTATTTGGATGCCATGGGCATAAAAGGTCGCAGTATGCTGAAAGCTGAAATTGACGGCGAACGGATCATCCTGACCAGACCTACGGATCATGAACGTCCGCAGGAGACAGCCGAAACCGCACCAGCGAACGATCAGGGCTGATCCTGGTCAGCGATGCGCAACGGTTTTTCATCTGCTCTCTGTTGCAGGTCGCCCCTGTGCCAGGATTCGTACTGCCTGCAGTTCAACGATTGCCGCGCGTTAAACAACTCCATGAGCCAGGCAGATTCTGCAAGACTGATTTTCATGCCCGAACAGATCGTATGCATGGTGTTTAAGCTGAAATCGACCGTTTTTGTCTCGATCGTACAAAGATGTGACTGATCGATACCGGATTCGACGGCAACATCTGCCTGAGACATTCCGGTGTACATGCGGTGTCTTTTCAGGATACGGCCAAAAAATGAGCTGAAACGGTGGCTTTGCCTGTTTTCGAGATCTTTTTGTCTTCCTCTTGTTGCAGTTCGATTATCCATACGGATCCTGCCTTTCTATAATGATCAACATGTGGTAATAAGTCGAGGCAAGATGGTTGTATTATAGTAAGAACGCACGTAAAATGCAAATGGACCCCTGGACAATATCAAGGAGGCGATAAACGAATGGCAAGCCGTCAAGCTGAGCAAAGGCCGCAAGATACAAAACCGCTCCAAGAGCGGGTCATTGTGGTTGGCCTGATCGTGGGGACGACCACGGAAGAACTGGACGAAGCTGACCGTTCCCTTGACGAACTCGGCGAGCTTGCCTTGGCTGCCGACGGTCAAGTGGTCGGTCGTATCAGCCAGCGCCGCCCGAAACCGGACCCAGCAACCGTGCTCGGCAAAGGTAAGATCGATGAACTTGCTGCCGCCTGTGCAGCCTTGTCGGCGGACACCGTTATTTTCGATGACGAACTGACCGGCGCACAGATTCGCAACATCAGCCAGATCACGGACTGCAAGGTCATCGACCGGACGCTCCTGATCCTGGACATCTTCGCCCGGCGCGCGCGCAGTCACGAAGGCAAGCTCCAGGTTGAAATGGCCCAGCTGCAGTATCGCCTGAGCCGCCTGACTGGTTTGGGCCGGTCGTTATCCCGCCTTGGCGGCGGAATCGGCACGCGCGGTCCAGGTGAAACGAAACTAGAAAGTGACCGCCGCCACATCAACCGGCGTATTGCCACCTTGCGTAAAGCCTTGGCAGATGTTGCCATTCGACGCGACCGTCTGCGCAAGCATCGCCATGATAACGAGATGATGAGCGTCGCCGTTGTCGGCTACACCAATGCCGGCAAATCGACCTTGATCAACACACTGTGTGCCGGTGACCTGTTTACTGCCGACCAGGTATTCGCCACGCTGGATCCCAGCGTGCGCCGCCTGGTTCTGCCTGGCGGCAATGCCGTTTTACTGGTCGATACCGTTGGCCTGATCCGCCGTCTGCCGCACCATCTGGTCGACGCTTTTCACGCAACGCTCGAGGAAGTGGCAGATGCCGATCTTATCCTTGAGGTTATCGATGCTGCAGCACCGGATGCAGCTGCGAAAATGGCTGTTGTCGAGCAGCTTCTTGATCAGCTGGGCGCCTCGTCTCAGCCCCGCTACTTTGTTTTTAACAAAATGGACCTGATTTTGGGCGAACCCGTTGAAGCAGACCTGGATACGGTCGACCATGATCCGTCCGGTTTGATCCGTGAACAGGCTATGGCCATTGCAGCCAGCCAGGGACGCCAGGTATTTCCGGTTTCAGCCCTGTCCGGCTCCGGCCTTGACGCGCTGCGGCAAGCCCTGGCAGACTTTGCCTCCGCTCACATGCTCGCTGTCGATCTGCTGCTGCCCTATAGCGAAGCGGCATTGCTCGACCTGGTCCGGCAAAATGGCCGTATCGATGCAATCACATATCTTCCCGAGGGTATTCAGGCTTCGGTACATGTCCGCTACAGCCAGTATGCTCAGCTGCAGCCGTATCTGACGCTTGCAGAAAATTCAGAAGAGCGGTAGACTATTTGATATTCAAACCTTCTCCGAATCCGATAGGAGGTGACAGCCGCCAGGCAGCCGATGAACGATTATGAAAAACGTGTAAACCAGCTGATGCTCGAGATCTTCGACCATATTCTTGTCACGGAGGAAAAAGCATTAAGCCGGGGAAACTTCAGCGACTTGTCTGTAGCAGAAATGCACACGCTGGAAGGCATTGGACTTTATGACAGCAAGACCATGAGCGAGACGGCTGCTGCCTTGGAGATCACAACCGGAACCCTGACCGTAGCCGTTGACCGGCTGGTTCGCAAGGGCTATGTCGAGCGGCGGCGCGATCCGCGTGACCGGCGTGTTGTCCGGGTTCGCCTGACGAAAAAAGGCAAGCTGGCTTACCGCATGCATGCCAAGTTCCATACCCTGCTGGTCGACCGCCTGACAAATCCGCTGGACAAAGATCAGCAGCAAATCCTGCTTGCCACGCTCGAGCGGATCGCCCGCTTTGTCAATGAGCAGTACAAGCATTACACCGATCCGGCCGAAACGGCAACCGAGGTAAAAAGCAAAAACAATCAGGTCCGGGCCATAACAGGAGGACAGGAAAATGCCTGATAAGGCGGGAAATACAATCGCCCAGATCGTTAGCCGGGCCTTGGCCGCGGTTACCGGACAGTCTGAAGACCAGTTCAGCGAACACACCGATCTGATCCAGGACTTGAACATGGATTCGTTGGCCCTCTACGAACTGGTCATTGAACTGGAAGAACATTACCACGTGCAGATAACAGATGAGGATATCGACCGAATCAAAACCCTGGGCGATATTATCAGCTATATCGAGCGCAAGATTGGATCGGGGAGTTAAAACCGATGCAAATGATTCATGGAAAACAGTATTTCCCTGTTCGTTCGTTTACCACACTGCGGGAGATGCTGGACCAGTCTGTACGCCTGTATGGCGACCAGACTGCGTTTCGTTTTCGCGATAAACCGGCCGATCCGCCACAGACACGGACCTACACGGACTTCCGCATGGAAGTCGACGCGCTGGGAACAGCTCTGTACGCGCTGGGTCTGTCAGGCAGCCGGATCGCGGTTGTCGGTGAGAACAGCTATGCCTGGAGCCTGGCATTCACGACCATTGTCTGCGGTGCGGGCATCGCAGTCCCGCTTGACCGGTTGTTGCCGCCCGAAGAACTGACCGGCCTGATCCGGCGCGGTGGGGTAGAAGTCATCTTTTACGATCCCCAGTTCCAGGAGACCTTGCAGCAAAACCTGTCGGAAACGGCTTCGCTTCGCGTGTTTGTCTGCATGCGCCCGGGCAAACTGCCCGGCGGAGGTGATACGGACTGGACAACGCCTGATGAGAGCCTGGTTCACGGAACCCAGACCATTTGGATGCGCCTGGACGCCTTGCTGGCCTGGGGCCAGAACCGGCTTGAAAGCGGCGACACCAGCTACCGCCAGGCGGTCATTCAACCCGATGCCCTGATGTCGTTGCTGTTCACCTCAGGAACGACCAGTACCGCCAAAGCAGTCATGCTGAGCCATACCAATGTCTGTGCTGATATCTTCGGCATCGCCGGCATGGTCAAGCTGGAACCGGGCACGCGGATGCTATCTGTCCTGCCGCTTCACCACACCTTTGAGAACACGTGCGGCTTGTTCATGGCGCTCTATATCGGAGCGGAGATCCATGTGGCCGACGGGCTGCGCTATATTCAAAAAAACATGCAGGAGTATGGGATCGACATGGTCATCGGCGTGCCGCTCCTGTTTGCCAATTTCTACGCCAAGGTCCAGCAAAGCCTGGCCAAGTCCGGTAAAGACAAGCTGGTACGCAAGCTGATTCCCTTGACCCAGGGACTTCGCCGTGTGGGCATTGACTTGCGCCGCCGGGTCTACCGCCAGATCCTTGATGCCTTTGGCGGCCGTTTGCATTTGGGCATTTGCGGCGCGGCACCGATCGATCCGGAAATCATCCGCTTTTTCGACGCGGTCGGTTTCCATATCCTGCAAGGCTATGGCCTGACCGAAACCGCACCGGTTGTCTGTGGCTGCAACTCGAAAATATTCGTGCCGGGCACCGTCGGGCAGCCGGTTGCCGGGGTTGACGTGGCCATCGATGCTGAGCAGCCCGGCGATGACGGCGAGATCCTGGTGCGCGGCCCGATCGTGATGCAGGGCTATTACGAAGAGCCGGAGCTGACGGCCGAGGTGATCGACGCGGACGGCTGGTTCCATACCGGCGATCTGGGCCGGCTCGATCCGAAGACGAAATGCATCAGCATCACCGGCCGGGTCAAGTCGATGATCGTGCTTAAAAACGGCAAGAAGGTTTTCCCCGAAGAGCTGGAGTACCTGATCGGGCAGGCCGGTTGGATAAAAGAGTCCCTGGTCTGGGGTGAGACGGGCCAGGACGGCGACGTCATCGTCACCGCCAAGCTGGTTGTCGACCGGGAGCGGCTCAAGGAGACCATTGGCCAGGAAACCGACGACAGCAGCATCGGCGCCCACCTGGAAAAGCTGATCCGCGACATCAACGCCAGACTGCCCGCGTTCAAGGGCATTCGCCAGTACGTGTTCAGCTTCCAGGAAATGGTCAAGACCACGACCCAGAAAATTCGCAGGCCGATTGAGATCGGTAAAATCAGCGACCTGATGGCCCGACAGAAACTGAGATGGCAGGAACTGACCGGGAAGAACATCGACCCGATCACGGAGAAACCGGACACAGCTTCCAATCAGGCGACGACAGAAAGCAAATCGACAGATTAGGGGAGGCAGATGGCTTTGGCTGAAGTCGGGCAACCGGATGTCTTTTGTTTTATCATCAACCCGCGGGCAGGCCGTCGGGACGGGTCCCACCTGACGGGTCGGATCGAAACGGTCTTCGCGCAAGCGCCAGGTCAGCCGAGCTGCCGGATCTTGCTGACCGAAAGACCCGGACATGCGACCGAACTTGCAGCCGAGCTGGCTGCGACCTACGGAAACCGCGCGGTGATCTTTGCCTGCGGCGGCGACGGCACAGCCCGCGAAGTGGCCGCCGGCGTGGCTGGAACCGAGGCGGCCATGGGGATTGTGCCGATCGGTACCGCCAACGATCTGGCCCGCACGGCACTGAGTACGCGCGAGGTGGACAAGCTGCTGCCCATGCTGCCTTTCCCCAAGATACGCCCGATCGACGCGGTCAAAATCGACAACGAGACCTGCATCAACATCACCTCGCTCGGCTTCGACACCAAGGTGCAGATCAAAGCGGCTCAATTGAACCGGCGGCTGCGCTTCCTGGGCAGCTCTGTCTATCCGCTGGCGATCCTCCAGTCCTTGTTCGGGCGCCGTTCCTACCGCATGCGCTACACAATCGAGACCGTGCAGCCGGACGGTTCGCACCAGGAGGTCAGCGGTACATCGTCGTTCATCCTGGCCGCCATCTGCAACGGGCGCTTTTACGGCGGCGGCTACAACCCGGCACCGCAAGCCTTGCTCGACGATGGCAAACTGACGTTCTGCCTGGTCGATGACCTGCCGCTCAGACGAATCATTCAACTGCTGCCCAAATACAAACAGGGCACCCATCTGGGGGATCCGGCGATTCATCAATGGCAGGTTGTATCGGGTGAGCTCGAAGCAGCCGGCACACCGCTGCTGGGCAACTACGACGGCGACGCGTTCAGCTGCGACCGTTTGAGCTTTCAGATCATGCCGGGCGCGGTCCGGTTTGCGTTCTATTGATTTTTGGCTGATGTCAGTTCAGGCCGTGGAATCCGCTTTTTTGCATATTGCGCATGCATCCAGTCGCTGAGCGCCTGGGTCATCTGCTTGGGGTTCTTGTAATCCGCCGGATCGAGCGGCTTGCCGAAGGTTAAGATCACTTCACGCTTTCGCCCGTGGGCAGCGTCGAAGGGCTGGGGTGCTTTCATATGGCGGTTAAACACCTCGTAACCGCCGTCAATAAAGACCGGCAGCAGCGGCACCTGGCTCTTCAGGGCAATGTAGGCCGCCCCGTCCTTGAATTCTCCCAGCTGCCCGTCGACAGAACGCGTGCCTTCCGGGTGCACCAGCAGAATGTTGCCTTCTTCCACCTTTTTCCTGGCAATAATCAACCCGCGGACCGGGTTGCCGAAACGGTCGATCGGGATCGCGCGGCCAACCCGGACGATCAGCTTGCCGAGCAGACCATGGCGGTCCTCCAGATCCTTGGCCGCGATGCAGCTCATCAGGCGAAAATGGTTCCTGGGCAGATACGACCCGATCCACATCCCGTCGACATACGTTTCGTGGTTGGCTGCGATGACATAAGGGGTCTGTTTCGGGATGTTGTCGAGGCCGTCGGCATGCAGGTAAATGCCCAGGTGCGTATAGGCCATCCCGAATAGGTAGGCCATGTTGCCGACCAGCCCGCGCCGCAGCGGGTAACGGGCATAATGGTGATCGATCGCCGTTCGTTTATGTCCGCCAGGCCTGCAGGCCCGCGCGTCTTCCTGATGCTGTCGGGATGTCTGATTCAACCGGATATAACCTCCTGGATCCAATGGCCCCCCATCAGGGACCGGACGCTTATGTTGAAGAATAACACATATTTTGCTAAAATACGATAGACTGACGGGTCCAAGCTTGCCTGACATCTGGTTTCTATTTACGCTTTTTGTCTTTCCGACGGGGGTAACAGCATGCAGACAACAACGGGGCAGCGACATCATGCCGCACGTTCCTTTTCCACCTTGATCGAAATGCTCCGCCAAAGCGCCGATCTCTATGGCGATGCTCCTGCTTTCCTGTTTCGCAATCGACCGGGCGACCCTGTGCAGACCCGGAGCTACCGGACGTTTTTATCGGATGCCGAAGCAGTCGGCACCGCGCTTTCAGGTCTGCCGCTGCAGCAGCGCCGTATGGCCATTCTGGGCGACAACGGTTATGGCTGGGCACTGGCCTTTCATGCCGTGATCAATGGCGCCGGGGTTGTCGTTCCCCTGGACAAGCAGCTGCCTGACCTGGAGGTGCAGCGCCTGATCGAGCGGGGCCGGGTCGATGTCCTCTTTTTCGGCCGCCAGCAGCGCAGCGTCGCCCGGACCGTGCTCGACTGCTGCCCCCGGATCGCCTATGCGATTTGCCTTCATGAGGCAGACGGCTCGGCACCCGGTGATGTAGCCGTCGCAGACGGAGGTGCTGCCGCCGATGGGCCGCCTTGCACCCAACTCACCTTGAATGACCTGATCCGGCAGGGACAAAAGCGCCTGGCACAGGGCGACCGCGCCTTTGTCGGGGCCGCCATCGATCCCCATGCCCTGGCATCGCTGCTGTATACATCCGGGACGACGGCCCAGCCTAAGGGGGTCATGCTCAGTCAGGAAAACCTGTGCAGCAACATTCAGAGCATCAGCGGCATCCTGCCGATCAGGCCGGGAGAGAAACTGCTCTCGATTCTGCCGATGCACCACACTTTTGAAAATACCGCCGGGCTGAATTACCTGCTCTATTGCGGCGGCTGCATCTGCTTCAACGACGGCCTGCGCTATTTCATGAAGAACATGCAAGAATGGCAGATCGAGGTCATGATCGCCGTGCCCTTGCTGTTTGAAAACGTCTACCGCAAAATGCAGGAGAACCTGGCCGCATCGGGCAAGGATTTGCTGGTGCGGGTGCTGCGACCGCCTGCGCGTGTCCTGCGCTACGGCGGCATCGACCTGCGCCGCCGTTTGTTTGGACGTATCCTGGCCGCCATGGGCGGGCATTTGCGTCTGGTCGTGGTCGGCGCCGCGGCCATCGATCCGGAAATCACCCAGACTTTCAATGACTTTGGCATCGATTTTTTCATGGGTTACGGCCTGACGGAAGCCTCGCCGGTCATTGCCTGCTGCCACCGGAACAACCATGTGATCGGCAGCGTGGGGCCGCCGCTGCCCGAAATTGACGTAGCGATCGATACCGATAGCGACCAGCCGGGCGCCATTGGCGAGATCCTGACCCGCAGCCGCAGCGTGATGCTCGGCTATGAAGACAGCCCCGAGGAGACGGCCGCGATCCTGACGCCGGACGGTTGGCTGCGGACCGGGGATATGGGCTACCTGGACAAAACCGGATCGCTGCACATCACCGGGCGCATCAAATCGATGATTGTCCTGGCCAATGGCAAAAAAGCTTTTCCAGAAGAAATAGAAGCCTTGCTCCTGCAAATCGAGGGCGTCGCGTCCGCCATGGTCTGGGGCGACGAGTCAGCCACAGACGCGGTCGATATCTGCGCCTTGCTTCAGATTGATCGAGCCCTGCTGCCTGAAGCGCTGGCCGCTCAGACGGAAGAAGCGTTAAGCGCCTGGCTGGCCGAACACGTGAAGGCCGTCAACCGTTCGATGCCCGTCTACAAGAGCATCCGTTGGTTTTTGTATACGGAAGAGGATCTGGTTCGCACGACCACGATGAAGATCAGGCGCCAGCCGCAGCTGGAACGCATCCAGCAGTGGCTGAGCCGGCAGAACCTGACCATGCGTCAGGCCTGCGGCTGCCTGATGCGGTCTTGACATGCTGCGCCTGATCTACAGCATGCAGCGCAGCGTTCTGCGCCGGACCTGCCTGGAACTGGCTATCCGGCAGACCGAACAAGCACCGGACAGCCGGGTTTTGCTTGTCGTTCCGGAACAGACCAAGATGGATATGGAGCAGGACTACCTGGCCATGTCCCGTGCGCCCGGCCTGATGCAGGCCGAGGTGCTCAGCTTTCGCCGGCTCGCCTGGCGGCTGCTGGGGGAAGTCGGCCGCCAGCCGCTTGCCCCGGTCGATCCGGTTGGCCGGGCCATGCTGATCCACCGGGTTCTGCACCAGAATAAGGATAAGCTGCACAGTTTCGGGTACCTGGCCGACAAGCCTGGCTTTATCCGCCAGGTGACCGCGGTGCTCGGCGATCTCAAGCGTTACCGGATCGGCGCGGATCAGCTCCAGGAGGCCGCCGAAAAGGCCGAAGAAAAGGCGCTTCGGGATAAAAGCCTCGACCTGGCCTGTGTCTTGGGCGGCTACGACGCGGCCTTGGCGCAAACCGGACTGACCGATGCCGAAGACGATCTGACCCGCCTGGCTGAACTGCTGCAGACCCTGTCCGATCTGCCGGGAACCGACTGGCCCTGGCCCTGGTCCCGCCTGGGCTGGCTCAGGCAGGCGCATGTCCTGGTCAGCGGTTTCGGTGAAGTGCGCGATTTCACGCCCCAGGAGTCGCTCGTGCTCCAGGGCCTGGCCGGCCTTTGCGCGCACGTGACGCTGACCGCCGCGGCCGATGCGGCGCCAGGCGATTCGCAGGTGCTTGACCAGGGGCTGGAAGCCTATATGGCCGGCCGCAGAACCATCTGGCATCTGCAGACGGTGCTGCCCGGTCTGAAGATCAGCCGGATTGACGCGGAAGCGACCGGTCTGCAGGCCCGGATCGCGCGTCTGCTGCGCCACGGCAGCCAGGCGATCAAGCCGGACACACAGGACGAGGAGGCGCTGCAGCTGATCAAGGCAGGTTCGACCGACGATGAGCTCAGCTTTCTGGCCGGCACGATCCGCCAGCTGGTGCAGCAGGAAGGCTACCGTTACCGCGACATCTGCGTTGCCTTGTGCAGCCTGCCGTCTTACCTGCCGCGCCTGCGCGCCGTTTTCCGCGAGTATGGCCTGCCGCTTTTTTTGGATATGGAACGGCCGCTTAACGGGTCGCCCCTGATGCGCCATGTGCTGGGCTTGCTGGATATCGGCCTGACGAACTGGTCGCGCCAGGCCCTGATGGCATATCTGCGTGCCGGCCTTAGCGATTTGGCGGTCGCGGATATCGACCGCCTGGAAAATGTTTGGCTGGCCCGCGGCCTTTTCCGCCGGGACCGGATTTTCCGCGACGCGCTGTACCGTTTGCCGGGACTGGCAACCGCAACGGAATCAGAGGCGCCGGGTTCTGATCCCGACGAAGCCGGGCCTGAACGCGAAACGCCGGAGGCTGGCCTGCTGGCTCTGCGTGACCAGGTGCTGCTGCCGGTCAGGGACGCGCTGCGCCGGTTGTCCGCCAACCCGGATGTACGGGGCAAGGTCGCGGCGCTGCGCCAGGTCCTGGCCGACAGCGGGATGCTTGAACGGGTTGAAAGCCTGACAAGCCGCTGGGCCGAACAGCAGGAGATGGACGCCGCCGTCATGCTGGCCCAGTCCTGGAACGCGCTCAACCGGATCCTGGACCAGTATGTGCAGCTGGAGCCTGACCTGCCCGTCTCCATGAAGCAGTTTCGGGACAGCCTCTCAGCCGGACTGGACACCGCCGCCGCGGGTGTTATTCCATCGGCGATCGACCAGGTGGGTATCGGCGACCTGCAGCGATCGATGCTGCGCCGTGCCAAGGTGCTGTTTGTCGTCGGGGCCAGCGCGCAGAACCTGCCGCCGGCGCTGCCGCCGGAAGGCTTGCTTAAGGACCCAGACCGGCAGCGGATCGCCCAGCTGACCGGGCAGTTTTTGCCCAGCAGCGCCCGCGACAAGGTGTTTGCCGATTCCTTTATCCTCGAAACGCTGCTGACACAGCCCGTCGAACGCCTTTTTCTTTCGACAGCCGCGCCGCCGGCCAATATTTTCAACCAGCTGGCCGCCCAGTATCCCGGCAGCTTAAATCATCTGCCCGCGTGCTGCGACCGATCGGATCCGCGCCTCAACGCGCCGGCGCCGGCCATGCGCTGGCTGCTGAGCAATCAGCCGGGCCTGGGCCCGCTGCGTGAAGCGCTGGCCGAATGGCTCGCGGCCAGTGGCTTAAGGCTGCCGGGACGAGAGGAGCGCCGGCTGTCGGTCCGCTCCGACCTGATGCACGCACTCTACGAAGCGCCGGTTGTTCTGAGCGTGTCGCAGCTGGAAAAATACGCCAGCTGCCCGTTCAGCCACCTGGCCGAACGTCTGTTGGCCTTGCAGCAGCGGCCGGAATGGCGTCCGGAAATCACAGAGACCGGCGTGCTGCTGCACGGGATCCTCGAACGGGCCATGCAGGCGATCCGCCGCGACCAGCTGGCGCTGCCGGAGACAGAGCGCGAGCAGCTGCCCCAGACCTTTTGGGACCGCTGGCTCCAGGCGGACTTGTCTGCCCTGATCGACAGCTGGATGCGGGAGTCCGCCGAGCGGGAAGGCCTGGACCGGCTGTACGATATCGGGCTCAACGCCTCCGCCGGACGACGCGTCCGCCGAACGGCGGAGTCCTCGCTGCAGGTCATGCTGGCGCAGTTCCGGCAGGAAAAATACCAGCCGGTGCGCTTCGAATGGATCTTTGACCCGCAGCGCCAGGGCCAGCTGCGCCTGCCGATGCCGACAGAACAATCCGTCTGGCTGCGCGGCAAAATAGACCGGATCGACCACAGCGGCAGCGATGGAGAAACTGCGTTTCGCGTCATTGACTACAAGAGCGGCCAGAAGACGGCCGACTACCTGGCCCTCTACCACGGCCTGGCGCTGCAGCTGCCGATATACCTGGCGGCCTATGCCAGCGCCCATCCACACCTGAAACCAGCCGATGCCGCCTGGTTCACCGTCAACCGTCCCTTTTATGCGGCCAAAGCAGGCGAACAGGTTCCGGACGACGCGCTGGCTGACAAGCTGGTCAAAATGCAAAAGCTGACCAGCCTGAACCTGGAATCCGACGATCTCATCCGGTTATGCCGTCACGCCGGCCGCCAGGCCGCCAGGCTGGCCGGGGAACTGCTCAGCGGACGCTTTCCCGTCCGCCCATGCCTGCTCCCCGGTCAGAGAGCCCCCTGCAGCTGGTGTGATTTCCGTGCTGTGTGCCGGTTTGACGCCGCCCCGTCAGCCTGGAACAGACCGGCGAAATGGCCCGCAGCCGATGGGTCGCAGGGCAGCTTGAAAGCGTCCTTTCTGGAACAGATGCGCCAATTGTATCCTGAAGCCAGACTGTCCGATCCCGGCGCGATGCAGGAGGAACAGACACCATGAGCCCCCAGCCAACAGCCGAACAACAGCGTGTTATTGACGCGCCCCGCCAGAACATCCTGGTGTCGGCGGCGGCTGGCTCCGGCAAGACGACGGTCATGACCGATCGCATCGTCGCGCGCATCCGGGACGGGCTGCTGGAGGTGCCGCGTGTCCTGGTCGTGACGTTTACCGAAGCGGCCGCGCGCAACATGCGCCAGAAGATCGAGGACAAACTGCGCGCGGCCCGGGCCCAGAGCGAAGATCCTGAGCAGCGTCGCCGCCTGGGCCGGCAGCTGGCTTTGTTGCCGGCCGCGTCGATCTCGACGATTCACGCCTTCTGCCTGCAGGTGATCCGCGATTTTTACCCGTCTGCACGAGATGATCAGGAACGCCCGCTGATTGAGCCGGGATTTGCCGTCGAAGACCGTTCAGCGGCCGACATCCTGCTGCAGGAGGTGCTGGACAGCTGCCTGCAGGAATGGTACGAAGCGATCGACGAAGACCGCCTGCCGGAGGGGATGGCAGGCGAGGCGGCCGATGTCCCTGTGCGCCAGGCCCTGTTCGGTGCCTTTTACCGCCTGACCGACGGCTACGGCGACAGCCGCAGCGACAGGCCGGTCCGTGAATTGATCCTCGGTTTGTACCATTTTTTACGCAGCCTGCCTGATTACGACGCGTTTGTCCGGGAGCGGCTGCAGGACCTGCGCCAGGCCGCGTCTGACTTTTCGGCCAGTCCGCATGCCCGCGCCATCCTGGCTCAGCTCAAGCTGCGCCTCGACCGGGCCATGTCGGTCATACCTGAACTGGAGGAGATGCTGGGCCGCCCCGTTCGCCTGATGGCCGACCGCCGGCGCAGCGACGAACTGCAAGCCGCCCTTGTCAGCGCGCTGCAGACCCTGAAAGCCCTGCATGCCGGCCTTGCAGCCGGTGACAGCAGCTGGGACTGGGACGCGGTCTGTGCCAGCGGCCAGGGCTTGACGGATCTGAAAATACCGAACAGCTACAAAAGCGACACCCCGGAGAAGACCCAGGTTGTGGATCTGTTCTGCCGCTATGTCGCCGAAGCGGTCTGTTTCCTGTCCGGAAACCTGGGTACCGGCAAGTACCGGCAGCACTTCATCTTCCAGACCGCCTGGCAGCTGAACAAGACCGCGGCCATGATCGAGGCAGAAATCCGGGAGATGCTGCCGGTCATCGACGTCTTGTTTTTGTTGGTCAACGGGTTGGACGCGCGCTATACCGACCGCAAACGCGAGACGGGCGTCATCGACTTCAGCGATTTCGAGCATCTCGCGCTGGCCATCCTGCGCCGGGACGAGCCCCGCAACCATTACCGGGAGCGCTTCCAGGAGATTTACATCGATGAGTACCAGGACACCAGCAGCATCCAGGAAGCGATCCTCGACGCCATTCGGGCGAACAATTGCCTGATGGTCGGCGACATCAAGCAAAGCATCTACCGCTTCCGCCACGCGCGGCCGCAGATTTTCCGCGGCAAAGCGTCAGATTATACGCAAGGCAATGACGGCATCCTCCTGGAACTGAACCGCAATTTCCGCTCCGTCAGCGGCATTCTGGAGGCCGTCAACGGGGTTTTTACGCCCCTGATGTCACAAGATGCCGGAGAGATCGACTACGACGCGCACCACGCGCTGGTGCCCTTCAGAGCCGGCGACCCGGCGGTGGCGCATCCGGTTGAACTGATGCTGCTCGACCGCAGCCAGGTGCCGGAGGTGCCTGACGACGAGGAAGAGCCAGAAGCCGGGCGGATCATGAGCGAGGACTTGAGCGCCTATGGCCAGGAAGCCCTGATGGTCATCGGCCAGATGCGTTCGCTGCACGCCGGCGGCATCCACTGGCGCGACATGGCGGTTCTGGCCAGGACCCGGGCCATCCTGGCCGCGTACCGGGAGCAGCTGGACATGGCCGGCGTCCCCGTACTGGCAGATACCGGTTCCATGGTGATGGACGCCCCGGTCATCCGCCAGATCGAGACGGCGCTGCAGCTGCTGGATAACGCGCGCCAGGACATCCCGCTGGCATCCGTTATGCATGGCGGCATCGGCCCGCAGACCTTCAGCCTCGATGAGCTGGCCCAGATCCGCCTGTTCGGGCGCCAGGCAGGGCTAAGATATTTCCACGAAGCCGTGCCGGGCTACCGGGAAGCGGGCCCGGATCTGGCCCTGCGTCAAAAACTGGATCATTTTGACGACTGGCTGGAGCAGATGCGCCAGCAGGCGCTCTTCCTGAATGTCGGCGAACTGGTCGGCCTGGTTTTGACCCGGACCGGCTGGATCGACCGGGTGGCGGCGGAACCGAACGGCCAGAACCAGGTGCGACTGCTGCGGCGTTTCCAGGCCTGGTCCGAGGACTATGAAAGCGGCCGGGCCAAAGGCCTTTTCCGTTTTGTCCGCTACCTGGAGAACATGCGCAGCCAGGACTGGCCGGAACAGCCGGTTGACCTGGAAACAGCTGATGAAGACGCCGTTCGCCTGCTGACCATCCACGGCGCAAAAGGGCTGGAGTTTCCCGTCGTGTTTCTGGTTGGAACCAGCGGGCGCATCGCGGATCGCGACAGCCAGGAGCACTTGGTGCTCAGCGAGAACCTGGGCATCGGGTTTGATTACAGCGACCCGGAGCGCCGCATCCGCTATCCGACCCAGCTCAAAACGGCCATGCTGGATGACATGCGTTCGGCCGGGTTGTCTGAAGAACTGCGTTTGCTTTATGTTGCCATGACGCGGGCCATGGACCGCCTGATCGTCGCCGGCACGGTCGCGTTGAAGCCGGAACGCGGCGATACGCGCCTGGCGGGCTTGCTAGAACAATCGGGCCGGCACGACGATCCGCGCCTCCCGGGCTATCTGGTGCTGTCCGCCCGCAGCTACCTGGAATGGATCGTCCTGGCCCTGACCCGGAATCCGGATCTCGATCTTGGCTTTTTATCCTTAGCCGCAGCGCACCGCCAGACAGCCGACGCGATCTGGCAGGTTCGTCTCTTCGATCTGGCCACCGTTCAGGCCCAGGAAGAAGCATGCCGTGAAACGGCCAGGGTTGACGTGTCCGGCCAGCAGGCCCAGGATGTTGCCGCCGTCACGCCTGACTGGTCAGCATTGGAACTGGAGAGCCTGCGCCAACGCATAACCGGACTGTATCGTCACGAACAGGCGGCCCGGACGCCCATCAAGCTGACGGTCAGCGAACTGAAGCGCCAAACGATGCCGGACGATCCTGACCGGGAGCTGGCCTCGGATGTACCGCCTGATTCCACCTGGGCGCTGCGGGGTATCGACCTCACCCTGGTTAAGACCGATCAGCCCGATCACCCCCTGCTGCACGGGGCATCGCTGGGGACTGCGCTGCATGCCGCCCTGCGTTACCTGGACCTGGCCCCGGCAGCTCAAAACCCGATTCCAGCTGAAATCGAGCGCCAGCTGGACGCCATGGCCCAAGCGGCTATGCTCAGGCCCGCTGAGCGCGAAGCTCTGCAGCCGTTTGTGCCGGCCCTGCTGGCCTTTGTGCGTTCGGACCTGGCCTGGGAAATTCTGCGCGCGCAGCGGGCTTTGGCAGATTCAGTCCACCAGGAAATGCCCTTTACGCTGGCTTTGCCTGCCCGCCTGGTCTATACCGCCAACTCGGGTCTGGCAGCGGACGACCAGGTCATGGTCCAGGGCATCATCGACCTGTGGTACCGCCATGAGGGGGAAATCACACTGGTTGACTTCAAATCGGACGACATCCGCGGTGAACCGGAGCAGATCGCGCACGAACTGGTCCGGCGCTACGCGAACCAGCTGACCTGGTATGCCCGGGCGATCGAAGCGGTCTCTGGCACGGCGGTGCGGCGCTGCCTGATCTGGCACATCCGGGGGGCGCGCGCTATTTTGGTGCCGCTTGCTCCGGGTTGGCCTGCTGCGGAACCTGGCTGAGCGCACGCCGCCTGCGCTGGGCTTTGCTTCCGTCCGCCCGGTCCGATGCGCGTCTTTTGCGAAAAAAATCAAGCAGCAGCACGCGGCTTTCCTGGGCCAGCACGCCACCCTTGACCGCGACAGCATGGTTGTGGGCCAGATCCGCCAGATTGGCAATTGAAACGCAAGCCCCGGCTTTGGGGTCTTGGGCTCCGTAGACGAGCGAGCGGATTCGCGCCTGGATGATGGCTCCGGCGCACATGACACACGGTTCCAGGGTCACATACAGGTCGCAATCGTCAAGCCGCCAGCTGCCCAGACGCCGGCTGGCCTGGCGCAGCGCCATCATCTCGGCATGCTCCGTCGCATCCTGGCGCTGCTCGCGCCGGTTGTAGCCCCGGCCGACGATAACGCCGTCCCGGACCACCACGGCGCCGACCGGGACGTCGCCCTGCCGTGCCGCCCTGGCGGCCAGGATGAGTGCCCGGCGCATCAGCCGTTCGTCGGCAGACGAGGTCATGGCACGGGATTCAACGCGACAGATCCGAGCGGCCTGACCCGCATCTGGGCCGGGGCGTCGGGTCCGAACAAGGCGCGCATGGCGTCCAGGTAGACGTCAACCAGGTCCAGCGGGACAAACGCCTGGATGGTGCCGGCGAACCCGCCGCCATGGACACGGCACGCGCCGCGCCCCGCGAGAATTTTTTCGGATACGGACAAGGCCAGGGCCAATGATTGCTCATCCGGGAAGGACGGCGAATAGATGTTCTGCAGCTGGGTGCGCGAGCTGGACCCGGAGGCGGTGACGAGGGCCAGGAACGCGCCAAAATCCTGGCGGCGCAAGGCGTCCGCCTGCAGGCGAACGCGGTCGTTGTCCTGGAAAAAATGAATGGCGCGCAGCAGCGCGCGGTCCGTGACCTGGCTGCGCAGGCCGGGCAGGCGCTGCCAGAAGGTTTTCTCATCGACTTCGCGCAGCACCGCGCAGCCAAAACAGGCCGCGACCTGTTTCATGTCCTGCGGGATCGAGGCATAGTCCGCGGTCAGGTCCGCGTGATTGCCGCCGGTGTTGGTGATGACGAGGGCATGCCCGGTCGCGGTAAAATCCAGGTCGATCGGGGTGACAGCGGGCTTTTGCGGGTCAGCGAAATCGATCGCCATAAAGCCGCCGACAGAGCAGCCGCACTGGTCCATCAGGCCACTCGGTTTGCCGAAATAATGGTTTTCGGCGTATTGGCCGATCTTAGCGCGCTCCACGGGTGCCAGTTTGCCTTCGTTCCAGAGCTCGTCGAGGATCGTTGCCACCAGCACTTCGAAGGCAGCGGAGGAGCTGAGACCGGAACCTTTGGGCACCCGACTGGCTGTGTAGGCGTCGAAACCGCCGATGCCACAGCCGCGCTGGGTAAAGGCGGCCGCGATACCCCGGATCAGGGAAGCGGAATGGCCTTTCTCGTCATCTTGCGGTTCCAGCCGGACCAGGTCGATGACATCCATGTGGTCGAACCCTTCAGACTGCAGGCGGATGATTCCATCCTGGTTGGGCGCGCAGACCGCGATGATGTCCAGGTCGACCGAAGCGCATAAAACACGGCCATGCTGGTGGTCGGTGTGGTTGCCGCCCACTTCGGTCCGTCCAGGCGTGCTGAAAAGAGTGGCCTGCTGATGACCGGGAAAACAATCTTCAAACAGCCCGGCCAGGCGCAGCCAGCGACGGGTCTGCATGTCAAGGTCAACCTGACCGGTTCCGTAAAGGGCTTGCATGGTTGCCTGCACCGATTCTGACTGCAGGATGGTGCCGACTCGATCGACCATGTTCATGGGTCTTTCCTCCTAGTATGTAGGGTATAATGGACGATGTCCGGATGGATTCTCACGGGGACAGCTGGTCCGCCAACAGAGCGACAGCGCGGTCGACGAGCTGCGGCAAAGGCAGGTCGCCGATGCCGACCACCTGCAGGTGGCATTTACCGAAGGGGATCAGGATCTTGACGGCATCCGCCTCGGCGATTGCCGTCGCCATGGCCGGGCTCAGTTCGCCGTACATGGAACCGGCTGCGATGATCCCGATGGCGCCCAGGATGACGTCGGCGGACCGGCAGTTCCAGATCACGGCCGATTCGCCGGTCGCACCGGCGTCAGCGCCGGCCCGGAGCATGTTCGATGTCGCCAGGGCATTGGTGCCGACGGCGACCAGCTCAAAGCCAGTCAGATTCTCCCGGCGGATTTTTTCGATCAGGGCTTTGCCAATACCCCCGCCCTGACCGTCGATGATGACAACTTTTGCTGTTCCAGACTGCATTTTCCCCAATCTCCTTGCCTTGCTGCCTTTTACCCCTTATAATATCATAATGTCGTTCGCTGCGGATGACAAAATCACACCAGAATCCCGCACGCCGTCCCGCAGGGACGCGCTGATAAAAGGAAGGTCCACATGCCTCTAAATGAAGGGCGCTGCCCGAACTGCGGCTCAATATTACAGCTCAATACGGCTGCCGAAAAAGGCCATTGCCTTTTCTGCGACGCCGTATTCGAAAACGCGCAGGCGTTCGAGATTGCCGATAACCCCGGCGACCACACGTTCCCCAATTTGCCCCAGCCCAAGTACGAAGGCCCCAACCTCGATCCGGATTTATCGGCCCGCGGTTCAGGCGTAAGCGCCTCTTCGGCCAACAAGCCCAAGAAGAAGCCTCGTCCGGCGCCTCCGCCGGTCTACATCCCCAAGGAGCCGGTCAAGCTGCCGGATATCCGGCTGCCCCGCAAGACCATGCTCCGCATCCTGCTGATATCGCTGGTTGTCATCCTGGTAGCTGTCGCGATCGCGATTCCGCTGATCCTGAAACGGGACGAGGTGCGCCGCGGGCTGCTGGATTCCCTCGACGATATCGCCCCGTTCACCATTCAGGTTGAGCAGGACGCCGCGATCTGGCACACAGCCAACAATTACTTGATGGTCTCGACAGCAGATGCAGTGACCCAGGACGAGGCGATCGCTTTTTTCAAGGCATTCTGTGAGAAACGGGCGACGCTGCTGGGTGTTGACACCCAGCAGTTCCAGGCGGTGTACGCGCCGGTCAAGGTCAAGCTGGTCAGTCCCGACGGCGGCTTTCTGATCGCCAAACCGGAAAGCCAGGCGGATCTGGACAGCGGAAAGGCCGTTACCGTCCTGCCATGATCCGGACGCTGCGCAACGGCTTGGCACGCAACACCTGGTGGAGCCGGCTGCTGATCGCCTCCACGTACCTGGTCTCGACCTTCTTTTACATGATGACCAACCGCCTGGCCAGTAACCATGACCGGGCGGTTGTCTTTAAGTTCGCTTTGGATGATCAAATTCCCCTGGTCCCGTTTTTCGTCCTGTTTTATTTTGCCTGGTTCGCTCTGGTCGGATCCGTCTTCCTCTGGCTGGTCTTCGACCGCCGGACGGGCCGGGCGATTGACCGCCATACCGCGGCCATCGTGCTGGCCATGGTCCTGTCCGCGCTTGTCTTTATCGCCTGGCCGACCCATGTGCCCCGGCCGGAGGTGTACGGCGACACGTTTTTCCGGCGCCTGGTATTGCTGATCTACAGCATCGACGAGCCGTATAACTGTTTTCCCAGCCTGCATGTCGCCGTCGCCGCCCTGAACGGGCTGACGTTGTACCGGCACGGCCCGCGCCGAATCCTGTTCCGGCTCGCTGCCGCGGCTGTGGTGGTCCTGATCATGCTCTCGACCGTCCTGATCAAGCAGCACTTTACGCCGGACATTCTGGGCGGCCTCGCCCTGGCCTGGCTGTGCGACCGCCTGGCCGCTCTCCTGGTGAAAAAGAAGCCGGCAAAAGGCGCGGTTCGCCAGGAAATAGACAGAACCGGCCCAAAACCGGGCAATGAGAGAGCGACATGAACTGCTGTCAGAAAGAGCAGCAAAACGGCGGCTGTTTTTCTTTTGTTTCTATGGTGTTCACATTTATTCATATTTCGGTAGAAAATTGGACAAAGTCTTTTGTTATAGTTGAAGCATAGCAAGACAGGAATTGCTAACCTCCTTCTTTCATACTTTTCTCCTCCAATTTTGGAACAGTTCCGGGAGTGGTGCCCCGGAATTGTTTTTTTTTGAACTATTCGGCTGAATCTTTAAGTTCCGCCACCAGGACGGCGTACTGATCGAGGGCCTGCCTGCCGGCGTTGCTCAGGCGGTAACGACCAAAACCCAGCCGTTCGAACCATTTATAGTGATTATCGTAGAGAATGTTCCAGGTGAGCTGCGGCGCGCCCAGCGCTTTCAGCTGACTGGCACTGGCGTCATCGAGGCCGGTCATCAGGGCGGCGACGCGCAGCGCCTGCTCGCGGTAGACGGTCACCCGGGGGACCTTGGTGCTGCCGCCGCGGTTATGGTCGCCGTGACGCCCTTCAAATTCCTGTTTCAGCCTGAGCATGCGGGCCTTGTTGCGCCGGATCAGCTGGCTGCGGTCAACCATCTGCGGGACCAGCGCGACAGACACCGGTCTGGACGGCTTTTCGAGGTCGACGATCATGAGCCCGAGCTCTAACCGCCGCAGCAGGTGGAGCAGCTGCTGCCAGCGCCGGCCGGTCTGGGCTTTGCCCGCTCGCGCGACGGCGATCCAGACATCGGAAAACAGCCTCTGGCGCTGCGTCGCCTGCAGGATGACGGTCAGGTTCAGCACAAGCTTCAATTCGACCGCCATCATGGTCTGATCCCGGGTGCTGGCGACCAGGTCGCAAGCGCCCACTTCGCCGCGTACCGTGCAGCCTGACTGCTCCAGAAAAATCCGCACGGGCTCGTAAAGGTCCTGTTCAAGATGCTTCACACCATACCTCCGGGAGAAGGATTGCAGTGGCCTGTTACGACCTATCTTAACATGGCCCTTGCTGACGTACCAGCAAGGCACAAACGCCGAAAAATACAAAAATGCGCAAATCGTTCTCTTGTATCATCTCCCCGCGATGCCTAGACTGGTGTTGATCCACGTGCCTGGTATATCACGTTGACGAAACATCCTAGGGAGGTTCTTATGCGTCAGTCTCGTTCTTTCCGCTTTTTTTCCACTCTGCTGGTCTTGCTTGTTGCAAGCCTGGTCCTGGCTTCCTGCCAGGCCGCGCCGTCGACGACAACCACGGCCAGTACGACCACGGCCGCGCCGGACACCTTCCCGGTCGGTGTGCGTAACGCCGCCGGTGAAACGGTCACCATCGCATCCAAGCCCCAGGCGATCATCGTGACGAATGTCTGGGCGGCTGAAATCCTGCTCGACCTGGTTGACACCAGCCGGATCAAGGGCCTGTCCGCCTGGGGTGACGATCCTGTTCTGTCGGAAACCGCAGGCAAAGCCGCGGCTGTCGCCGCCCGGGTCAGCACTCAGGAGCCTGAAGGCATCGTCACCTTGAAGCCGGACCTGGTCATTATCGACTCGTTTTCAGATGTCGACGGTTCATTAACCAAGACGCTGCAGGCCGCAAACATTATCGTGCTGCAGTTGGCATCCCCGACTGATTTCGACCAGATTAAGGCCGCCATTGCCACGCTGGCCGCCGCCTGCGGCGAAACCGCCAAAGGCCAGCAGCTGATCGACGGCGTGGACGCTGTCCTTAACGACGTTCAGACGAAACTGCAGGGCTTGAGCGAAGCCGACAAGCTCAAAGTCATGTATTACGAAGATTATTACGACCCGTCCGGCTCGAGCGCCGGCATGCTGGCGGCATACGGCACCGGATCGCCTTTTGACGCCATCGTCCGCGCGGCTGGCCTGATCAATGTCTGCAATGTGCAGAACTATTCGGCCGTCAGCAAGGAAAAGGTGGTCGGGGAGTGGAAGCCGGATCTGCTGATCGTCCCGGCGATCACCTACGGTCCGGATTTCAAGGCGGTCGATGACAAAGGCGCGACGATTATCGGCGCGATCAAGGCCGATCCCCTGATGCAGACGCTGCCGGCCGTACAGAACGAGCGCGTCATTGCCCTGGAGGAAAAGCACCGCGGTTCTACCTCGCATTACATGGTTAAAGCCGTGGCGGAACTGGCCCAGCTGGCATATCCGGACAAAATGAAGTAATCAGCCTGTCGAGACACGCCCGGTTTCTGTATAATAGGTCGTGGCAGATCGTCAGCCGTGAACCGAAACAGGGACCGGGCTGTTTGCCTGCTTGGGGGTACTGATGAGCACAAAACAGGGCCTTTCTTCAAAAAGCAACGCCAGATTGCTGTCCATGCTGGTGACCGGGACGGCCCTGCTGGCCGGGACGATCATCCTGTCGGTGGCGCTGGGTTCTGTATCGGTCAAGCCCGCCGTGATTCTGCGAGCGATTTTCAGTTGGGCCCGCCTGCCGGTTGAGGCTCCGGACCCGGCGGATTATACGGTCATCATGCTGATCCGCCTACCCCGTGTTATGGCCGCTGTCCTGGCCGGTGCCGGCCTGGCGGTGTCCGGAACCATCATGCAGGGGGTCTTCCGCAACCCGCTGGCTGAGCCCGGAATTCTGGGCGTATCAGCCGGCTCCAGCTTCGGCGCCCTGCTGGCGATCGCCGGCGGACTGTCCACGTTTCTGACGCTGCCGGCCTTTGCTTTTGTCGGCGCCCTGCTGGCCGTCAGCATGATCATCGGCGTTTCCGTTGGGAGCGGCGGCAAATCCCGTACGGTCACACTCATCATGAGCGGCATGGCGATCAGCGCCCTGTTCGGCGCCCTGACCTCACTGACGTTGTCGCTGGCCAACGAGTACCAGGTGTCCAGCTACATTTTCTGGACCATGGGCGGCCTGGCCAACCGGCGCTGGGCCCATGTCGGGGCCATGGTGATTCCGGTCCTGGTGACACTGGTGGTCATCATCTACAAGTCCCGGGACCTGGATATCCTGCTGCTGGGCGACGAGGAGGCGCGGGCCTTGGGTGTTTCGCCTCTCGTGACACGCATGCTGATGATCCTGCTGGCCTCCGTCTGCACGGCGGCCATCGTCGCCGTCACCGGCCCGATCGGCTTTGTCGGCCTGATCATCCCGCACATCATGCGCATGCTGGTTGGCCCGTCGCACCGCCGCCTCGTTATGGCCAGCGCGTTTGGCGGCGCGATTTTCCTGATGCTTTGCGATTTGCTGACCCGCCTTTTCGCCTGGCCGACCGGCGCGGAAATATCGGTCGGTGTCGTGACCGCCCTGGTCGGCGCGCCGTATTTCCTGTTCCTGATTATCCGATCCGCCCGCAAGGGCACATCCTGAAAGGGGGTTGTGGCATGGAAGCAGATCTTGCGCTTAATACAGCCCCCGTCCGGATTTTATGCGAACAGCTTAGCTACAGCGTCGGCAGCCAGAACAAGCTGACGATCCTGGACAAGGTCTCCTTCAGCGCGCAGAACGGCGACTTTATCGGCATTGTCGGCCCCAACGGCGCCGGCAAGACGACCCTGCTGCGCCAGATCGGCGGTCTGCTCCAGCCCACTGCCGGCACGGCAGCCTGTAACGGACGCCTGGTTCAGCAATACCGGGCGCGGGATTATGCCCGCATCTGCAGCTACATGCACCAGGACACCGTCATGCCTTTCGATTTTCCGGTGCGCGACGTGGTCCTGATGGGCCGCCATCCCTACGCAACCGCGCTGGCCGCCTATTCAGCGGCGGACTACGACTATGCCGAGCGCTGCATGGCGCTGGCCGGCTGCCTGGCCGACGCCGACAAACGCGTTACCGCCCTGTCAGGCGGCGAGCGGCAGCGGGTCATGTTTGCCCGCGTCCTGGCTCAGGATACGCCGCTGGTGCTGCTGGATGAGCCGACCGCCAGCCTGGATATCCGTTACGCCCACGAGGTTTTCCGCCAGATCCGGGGCCTGGCCCAAGCCGGCAAGCTGGTGATCGCGGTCATGCACGACTTGCGAGCGGCGGCCCGCTACTGCAACCGGCTGTTCCTGCTCTACAAGGGTGAGCTGGTCGCCCAGGGTGACCCGGAGGAGGTCCTGCACGAAGGGCACATCAGCTACGCGTTTGACATCGCGGCCAAGACATACCGGAACGAGCTGGGCCACTGGGATTTTGACCTCGTCGAATAACAAACCAGATCCGATTGCGAGAGGAGAGCGAACCATGGCACACGATGATTCCAAGACGATGAACGTCCGCTATCTGGGTCACAGCGCCTGGCTGGTGGAAAGCCAGGCGCGCACCTGGCTGTTCGATTACGGCCGGGTTCCCGTCCGGGGTTCTGCGGACGAAGGCACCTTTGCGTTGGCCCGGTACACCCGCCGCCCGCTTGACATCCTTTTCTCGCACCTGCACGGCGACCATTGCCACCCGGAGCTGGCCCATGAAGCCGCCGCACAAGATGGCGTCGCGGTCTATCTGGGCCTGGACGCACCGCCAGGCGATCGCCTGCCGGCCTGGACCCGGAACGCGCGCCTGGTCTTGCCGCGCTCCCGCCAGGCTGTCCCGGGACAGACGCTGCTGGCAAGCGGGTCGACCGACCAGGGGGTATCCTGGCTGGTCGCGACGCCAGACGTGCTGCTGTATCACGGCGGGGATCTGGCGCTTTGGGACGACCTGGACAGCTTTCGCCAGCCGTACAAACAGGAGGTCGGCTGGCTGGCCGAACAGACGCGCGCGCTGGGCCGGGTGCCCGACATCGCCTTTTTGCCGGTCAGCACATCCGACGGCTACCAGGAAGACGCGTTGCTTGAAGGGATCGATTTCTTTTTGCAGACCATCCGGCCGCGTATCGTTTTCCCGATGCACGCCTGGGGCTTTGAACCGCTCTATGAGCGCTTTGCCGGCTGGATGGCCGTGCACCATCCGGAAACAGCCGTTTGCCTGCCCGGACCGGCCGGCCACAGCCAGGCCGTCAAAATATAAACCGCAGCAGGATACCGGCCAGCCCGGCACCCATGATCAGGATCAGCGGATGAAGCTTGAACTTGTGATGGATAATCAGTGCGGCGGCAAAGATCAGCAGGGCGGCCGGCTGGATGGCAGCCAGCGGCTTGCTGAAGAGTGTCGCAAACCAATTCCGCAGCGTTTGGTCGGCAGCGACATGCACGAGGGCGGTCTTGCCGATAAAGACCGCAGCGGACGCGATCAGGCCGACAACCACCGGCCGCAAACCGTAAAAAATCATGGTATAGAGCGGGTGCTTCTGGTAGCGGCTGACAAAGCTGGCGACAAGCAGGATCAGCAGCAGCGACGGCAAGGTCACCCCGGCCGTTGCGACCAGGCTGCCGGCCACGCCGGCGGTCATGTAACCGACATAGGTGGCTGAATTGACGGCGATGGGACCGGGCGTCATTTCCGCGATGGCCACGATATCGGCGAACTGGTCGGCGGTTAGCCAGCCGTGATGCAGGATTTCGCTCTGGATCAGCGGAATCATGGCATAGCCGCCGCCGAAGCTGAACAGGCCGATCCGGAAAAATGAGTAGAAAAGCTCAAACAGCAAGCTCATGATTCAGGCCCTTTCTGCTGTCTGTCCGCCTGGCTGCGTCGGCCGGTCACCCGGTCGGTGAGGTTCGGATGCAGGGCATACAGGAGCAGACCGACCGCTGCGCCGCCCAGCAGAACGAGCAGGGCATGGACACGGAAGAGGGCCACCAGCAGCAGACCGGCCACGGCCAGGGTCGCCGTGATCCAGTCGTGCACGACACGGCGGGCCATCTTGATGGCTGTCGCCAGGATCAAAGCCGTGACGGCTGCCAGCACGCCGGTAAAGAACTGCTGGACATAGGGGTTGCTCTGGATATTCGTCGTGGTCAGGGCAATGACCAGGATCACCAGGACCGACGGCAGTGTACAGCCCAGCATGGCGGCGATCGCGCCGCTGGTGCCGGCGAGGTGGCGGCCGATCAGGATCGATGCGTTGACCGCGACCGGTCCCGGCATGGATTGGGCCAGGGCGATCATGTCAAGCAGTTCGTCCGGCTGGACCCATTTCTTGTTGTCTGTTATCTCCCGCTCAATCAGCGGCAGCATGGCGAATCCCCCGCCGAACGTGAACAGGCCGATCCGGAAAAAAGTTCCGAACAGCTTTAGCCGGAGATGCGGTATCGGTTGCGTTGATTTCCCTTGCATGCTAACTCCCTGTTCAGCCCTCCGCCAGGCTGGTTTCGAGGACATAGGCGGCGGCGCCAAGTGCCAGAATACCATAATCCGGCGGGTAATCCAAGAGTTGCGGGATCGCGGCGCCAGCTGCCGCGATGTTGTTCAGTTCCTGCCGGAACAGGACGATCAGCTCCGGGAACTCCTCGATCAGGCTGCCAGCCAGCATCAGGCGGGCGCTGCCGGCCAGCGTATTCAGGTTGACGGCACACGCGGCCGCAGCCTGGGCTGCTTCCTGCAAGACCCGGCCGGCTTTTTTCTTTCCGGCCAGCGCGGCGCGGCTGAAATCGTCCCAGTTCAGCTCGGAATCGTGCTTGACTTGACGGAAACGGCGCAGCAACGCGGATCGCGCGCAGACCTGCTCAAGCTGGAGATAGCCGGCCCGGTCCGGATCTGCCGCCTGCCAGTCGCCCAGCGTTTGCATCTCCAGCGGCGCGGGATACAAGGGGCCTTGCCTGATGATTGCAGCGCGGATGGCGTCGCCCAGTGACAAATAGAGCACGTGATCGCTGCCTGGGGTTGTGTCGAGCCAGAGGGCGGCGTAGAGCGCGGGCTCAGCCGCGTTCAGGTTGTGCACCGGCAGACCCAGGGCCTGCTGCAACTCAAGACAGGCAGCCGATGCATCCGGCTCAAGATGCCAGGCGGTTTGGGACAAACCTAAACCGAGCAGCTTGTCCGGAGGCCGTCCGCCGACCAGGCCGGTGACGGCTCGCTGGACAACCGGCAGCAGCCCTTCGACCAGCATGGCCTCGATTCCAGGCAGCGGGCAGCGCTCAAGCGGGTGCAGCAGCAGGTCCGTCAGGATCAGTTCGCCCGATCCGAGGCCGAGGTGCAGGCCGAGTAGAAAACCGGCATCCGGGACGCACCGGTAAAGGCCAGGCCGCCGGCCGCCGGTAGAATCCGCCAGGTCATATTCCTCGATCAGGCCCAGGCGGATCTGCTTGTCCAGCGCCCGGTTCAAGGTTGTCGCCGGCAGACCGAGCCGGTCAGACAGCTGCTGGCGCGTAAGGCCCTCGTGGCGGCGTATCGTGACATACAGCGCGCGGGCCTGGCCGGCCAGCGCCTTGCCGCTTTGCAGCAAACCCATACGGCACCTCCATCAATCAGTTCCGGGCTGCCTGCCGGTCAGGCCGGCAGATCGTCCGGTGCGGCGGCTTCCGGATTGGCCTCGCCATGCCGGACATTGATCATGCAGACAAAAGCGAGGGCAAAGGCGATGACTGAATACAGGAAAAGCGTGGAATAGTCGTCGGTCAAGTCCCGGATCCAGCCGAATAGGGTCGGGCTGAGGATCGCGGCACTGAACGAGAAAAAGTAATAATAGCCGGTAAAACTGCCGATTCGCTCTTTGCTGGCCAGCTCAACCACCATGGGCAGCGAGTTGATGTTGATGCAGGCCCAGGCTGCGCCGCCAAGCAGCAGCAGGCCGCGCAGGATCCACAGGTTCTGGATGAAGAGCATGGGCAAAAACAGGACGACCATGCCGGTCAGGCCAATCAGAATCATTTTTTTCCGGCCGACGCGGCCGGCCAGGATGCCCGCGGGCAGAGCGAAAGCAACCAGCGACAGGGAGAACAGCGTCAAGGTCATGGTGGCGTCACCCTTGGAAACCCCCAGTTCCTTGGTCGCGTACAAGGTGAAAAACGATTCGACCGCGTTATAGCCGCAGAACCAGAAGAAAATGGCCACCAGCAGCGACAGCAGGCTCTTTTTTTCAGGCCCGGACAGCCCTTTGAGCAGATCGTTGTTGATGCGGGCCCGGGCTTTATCCCGCCAGGACTGGCGCGGCGCATCCGCCGCCAGGACCTGTTCGCGGGCAGCCATGATCCGGGCCATGTGGCGGCTGTCGGGTTCCTTGACGAAAAAGACCAGCATCAGCAGGGCGAAGATCATGACCACCGAGCCCATCAGGAACGGCATGTTGTCGCCGCCGACATTGGACAGGTAACCGCCGACCAGAAACGCGATGATGCCGCCGACGCCGCCCATCAGGTTGATGATGCCGTTGGCCTTGCTGCGCTGCACCGGAGGTGTCAGGTCCGGCATCAGGGAAACGACCGGCGAACGCCAGACCGACATGATCAGGTTGAAGAGGATGATGACGCTCATCATGCCGAGCAGACTGGTTGTGCGCGGGATGAAAAAGAAGGCGGCCGCACAGAGCGGAATACCGACCAGGATATAGGGCATGCGTTTGCCGAAACGGGTCCGGGTCCGGTCGCTGAGCTGCCCGACCAGCGGCTGGAAGACGACGCCAAACATGTTGTCGATGGTCATGATAAACCCGATCAGGGCGGTGCTCTGCAGGTAGCGCTCCTCGAGCATCACCGGCACAAAGCTGTTGTACAGGCTCCAGGCCAGGGAACTGGCAAAAAATCCGAAACCAATCAAGAAGGTCTTGCGGTAATTCAGCGCTTGCATATTGCCTCCTTAAGTCCTGCAGCCGGATTCTAAATCCGGTCTGCCAATTCCCGGCGCAGCGCCAGGGCTGTATCCGGAACATTGGTGATGATGGCGTCGATACCGAGGGCGAGCGCCTGCCGGATGTGGTCCGGCTGGTCGATCGTCCAGGCGTTGAGCCGGATCCCGGCTGCGCGGCAGTCTTCGCTCATGTTGGGGATCTGCAAGTTGGCGTAATGCGGGTGCAGAGCCTGGACACCGCAGTGCCGGGCCAGGACCCAGGGTTCATAAATCCCGCAGCTGTAGAGCAGGCCGCAGGGCACCGCCAGCCGGCGCGACCGGATTTTTCCAGCCGCCAGCACCATGCTGTAGTGGTTGAAGGAGGACAGGCAGATCTGGTCGGTCATGCGATGCGCGACGGCAAGATCAAGCACAGCCTGCTCCAGGCCGGCATAGGGAAGAACGCTGTTCTTGAGCTCGATGTTGATCATCAGGCCGGACGGCCGAACCAGATCGAACACCTCGGCCAGTGTGGGGATCTGCTGCCGGCCGGAACCTGGTTTGATCTGGCCGAAGTCCAGCGCGCGCAGTTCGGCCAGGGTCATCTGGCTGACCTGGCCGGGCTGGTTGGCGGCCCGGCGGCACGACTCGTCATGGGTGACGACGATGGCGCCGTCGGCGGACAGGTGGACATCCAGCTCGATGCCGTCCGCCCCCTGGCGGATGGCCAGCTCGAAAGCGGCCAGTGTGTTTTCCGGGGCTGCGGCGCTGGCACCCCGGTGGGCCCAGATTTGTGTTGACATGCGGTCCCTCCTGGTTAGATCGGGCTCACGCCCGTTATTTGGCCGGCGCATTGTCGGGGTGACAGTCGCACCAGGCAAGATGGTCACAGACCAGTCCGGCCGCCTGCATCAGGGAATAGCAGATTGTCGGACCGACAAAAGAAAAGCCACGGCCTTTCAGGTCGCGGCTGAGTGTCTCGGACAAGTCCGTGCTGGCGGGAACCTCCTCTGGGGAAGACCAGTGGTTGATGACCGGTTTACGATCGACCGCCGCCCAGAGCAGCTGGTCCAGGCTGGAGCCTGAACGGATCAATGTTTGCCAGGCACGGGCGTTGGTCATCGCGGCCCGGATCTTGCGCGCGTTGCGGATGATCCCGGGGCTGCCAAGCGCCTGTTGGATTTCGGTTTCTGTCCAGACCGCCAGACGATGGGGGTCAAAGCCAGCCAGTGCCGCCCGGATCGCCGGCCGCTTCGCCAGGACAACCGCCCAGCTCAGGCCAGCTTGCATGCCTTCCAGCAGCAGCAGTTCAAAGAGCCGCCCTTCGTCGTGGAGCGGGATCCCCCATTCGCTGTCATGGTAGCGCAGGGACTGTTCGTCCTTGCCTGCCCAGGGACAGACACGCCGTCCCGTCAGATCGATCATCGGACATGCCTCCGCAGATGCTCTCTGTCGGACATTATACCATGTCCGTGGGGCACCTGTCTTTGCGAGTAAAAAGATCATAAAAACCCTGTTGACGTTCAAGTGAACCTGTGATACAATCAAGAAAACTTAACAAAAGGAGGTGAGAACATGTTACAGCAGTGCCTGCCGGGAACCAACATCCAGATGGATCTGCAGGGCGGACAAGATTACCGCCGGGCGTTCGACGCGGCTTTTGCCATGACCGGCGGGATCTTTCTCTCCCAGCTGACCGAGATCGTCGGTGTCCCGCCCGCCACCTTGCAGAACTGGGTCAAGCGCGGGTATGTCTCCAGTCCGGTCGGCAAACGCTACACGCGCCGCCAGACCTGCCGGATTATCCTGATTGCCCTGCTGCGCCACACGCTGTCGCTGGAGGAAGTTGCCGATTTGCTCAGCTGGATCAACAACGATCTGGCGGACGAGCAGGATGACCTGATCGATGACAGCGAGCTTTACCTGTTTTTCTGCGATGTGGTGCAAGGCTGGCCGCCGGAACGTTGTCCTGATTCGGATCAGCTTGTTGCGCAGATCGAACAGGTCACCCGGGCGTTTCCGGACACAGTACCGGGAAGCCGGGCCAAGCTGAACCAGGTTTTGCTGGTCATGACGCTGGCCTACGGGGCCTGGCTGCTGCAGACAGAAGCCAGAAGGCGCCTGGCCAGTTTGAAAGGAGGTGCGCAGCCTTGATTGCGCAATGGTGGAACCACATGAATCTGACCCAGCAGCTGTTTGCGATTTTTGCCATTCCGGGGACGGTGGCCCTGGTGGTCCAGACCATTCTGCTGGTGGTCGGGATGGGCACACACGACGCCGATGCGGATGGAGCCGATGCCGGTGCCGATGGGGGACTGGACGGCGATGTTTTCGCCGATCCGGGTCTGCGTGTGCTGACGGTCCGCGGCCTGGTCGCCTTTTTCGCCGTCGGCGGCTGGGTGGGGATCGCCCTGATCGACTGGAATGTACCTGTTGCCCTGGCGGCGGTGCTGGCCCTGCTGGCCGGCCTGGGCGGTCTGTTCCTGGTCGCCTGGCTGTTCAAGGTCATGCTCCGGCTGCAAAGCGCCGGCAATCTCGACATCCGCAACGCCATCGGTTCGGTTGGCCGCGTTTACCTGACCGTACCGGGCGGCGGCCGGTTTAGCGGCAAGGTGACCTTGCTCCTGCAAGAACGCGCGGTTGAACTTGAGGCGCTGACGGACGGCTCGCAGCCGATTCCGACCGGTTCCCAGGTTCAGGTGACCGGAATCCGGGGCAGCCAGATCATCGTCGTACCCCTGGTGGAAAACGAAACAGACATGCATCAACACGAACAACACATGACAAAATGAAAGGTTAGGTGAAACACATGCCTCCAAGTGCCATTATCAGTCTGGTCATCATCCTGCTCGTCGTCATGACGACCTTCCTGGTTTTGCTTTCGCGCTACCGTAAGTGCCCGTCAGACAAGATCATGGTCATCTACGGCAAGGTCGGCAGCAACAAGGACGGAACCATGCGTTCCGCCCGCTGTATCCACGGCGGTGCCTCCTTTATCTGGCCGGTCGTCCAGGCCTATGAGTATTTGGACCTGACGCCGATCTCGATCAGTGTCGATCTGACAAACGCCCTCTCGCGCCAGAACATCCGCATCGACGTGCCGTCGCGCTTCACCGTGGGCATCTCGACGGAACAGGGCGTCATGCAGAACGCCGCCGAGCGTCTCCTGGGTCTGAAGCTTCCGGAAATCCAGGAACTGGCCAAGGACATCATCTTCGGCCAGCTGCGCCTGATCATCGCGACCATGGACATCGAAGAGATTAACACGGACCGCGACAAGTTCTTGGAGTCGGTCTCGCGCAACGTGGAAACGGAACTTAAAAAAATCGGCCTGCGCCTGATCAACGTCAACGTGACCGATATCAACGACGAATCGGGCTACATCGAAGCCCTGGGCAAAGAAGCCGCCGCCAAGGCGATCAACGATGCCAAGAAATCAGTCGCTGAGAAAGACCGTGACGGCTCGATCGGTGAAGCTAACGCACACCGTGACCAGCGCATCCAGGTCGCCGCGGCCGATTCGACCGCCATCCAGGGTGAAAACGAAGCCAAAGCCGCGATTGCCGCATCCAACGCCGTTCGCCGCGAAAAAGAAGCTGAGGCGCTGCGCCGGGCGACAACCGCGGAGAAGACACAGGCCGCCAAAGCCCTGGAAGAAGCCTACACGGCCGAACAGAAAGCCGAGCGTACACGCGCCGACCGCGAAAAAGCCACCTTGGAAGCCGATGTGCTCGTCAAAGCCGAGGTGCGCAAGCGCGAGATTGAGTACCAGGCCGAAGCCGAAGCCGAGCGGCTGCGCCGCCAGGCCAAGGGCGAGGCTGACGCTATATATCTGAAGATGGAGGCTGAAGCGCGCGGTTTGCAGGAAATCCTGACCAAGCAGGCCATGGGCTTGGGCCAGATCGTCCAGTCGACCGGCGGTGACGCCAACAACGCACTGCGTCTGATGCTGGCTGACAAGATGGAAAATCTGCTCAGGATCCAGGTTGAAGCGATCAAGAACATCAAGATCGACAAGGTGACCGTCTGGGACAGCGCCGGCGGCGACGGAAAAGCACCGGCGACCGCGAACTTCCTGTCCGGCATGCTTAAGTCCATCCCGCCGATCAACGACATGTTCAAGATGGCCGGCATGGAGTTACCCAGCTACCTGGGCAAGGAAGTAGACGCCCCGGCTCAAGCAGATCCCCAGAACTGATTGTGCAAGCGCCGCAAGGCCAGGACCGGACCGGCTGAAAAGCCGGTCCGGTTTGTGCTGTCTGACCGGATTTGCTACAATCAAAAGACACCAGGAGGTGGCCCATGGCACAGCTAAGCCAGATGATCATGATCACCATCGAGGAACTGGAAGCACAACTGGGTGTTAGCAAGTTCCCTCGATTTATCCGGCAGTGCGAAGCGGCGTTCCAGCTGAAAATCGAGCGGGCTTGCCAGCAGATCCTCGCGCGCCCAGATCTGCAGGCGATCTTTGTCTCCGGGCCGACCGC
>LSQX01261829.1_pt1 | contig 38251 bp, 24 predicted proteins | sample 654561 | NCBI WGS metagenome assembly LSQX01 (sample SAMN04489861, study PRJNA283612) | anaerobic digester metagenome | isolation source: 4 biogas reactors fed with cattle manure at either 37C or 55C with and... | place: Denmark: Kongens Lyngby | collected 2014 | reverse complement strand
GATACTGTATTGTAAGCACCATGCTCCTTTTTCTGCGGATGTAACGCCGTTCCCTCCCGCTCGACCGCACCCGGGCAGCGGGGCAGCCCTGCCGCAATGCCTGATCTGCCGATCTGCGTGTTGAGCAGTTCCCTACGCCATCTACTGCGCTCCGCCGTGGCGCGAGGCGCACCCGGGGAATGTTAGATGCAAGAGCATATCAACAATGTCGATGCGTCCGGGATATCCGACGTGCAGTCGCGGCCGAATCGCCGTGTGCGTATCCTGACGATGCTCGTATTGGGCATCGCGCTCACATGGGTCGCCGGCTACTGGATTCGGCAGGGTGAGATCATCGCGCTTTCGGCGCAGATGACCGAGGCCGTTCCATCAATCCCGGGCCTGGCAGCCCTCCTGCTGCTCGCCGCGCTGAACCCGCTGATCCGTCGCCTGCCCTACGTGCGCGACCTCTCGCACGGCGAGATCATACTCGTCTACCTCTTTGTTACCGTCGGCACCTTCATGTTCGCCTGCGGCGTCACGCGCTTTCTGATCGCAACAGTCAGCGCACCGTGGTACTACACCACGCCCACGGCGCCGATTGATGAGATAGCGCCATTCATCCCCGGTTGGCTCTCGCCATCCGAGGGCATCTACCACAAATGGCTCTACGAAGCCTCACCGACCGGCGAGGTGCCGTGGGAGGTCTGGCGCATCCCGATCGCGGTATGGAGCGGCTTCTTCCTCCTGTTTGGTGGCACACTGCTCTGCCTGATGGTCCTCTTCTCCGAGCAGTGGATCGAGCACGAGCGCCTGGTCTTTCCGCTGGTGAGACTCCCGCTGCAGGTACTCGGCGATGAGGGCGGCGTTCCGCTCTTCAAGAACCCCATTACCTGGATCGGCGTTGGTCTCGCCGCGACACTGAACATCTTCCTGATGGTCCGCGCAGTATACTTCGGCGGGCCGCAGGGGACTCTGAACTTCGACCTCGCCTCCGGGATCACCGATTATCCGTGGCGCTACCTGCGCCCGATGACTATAGATCTGCGCCCGGACCTGATAGGTCTCGGCTACCTGATCTCCACCGAACTCTCATTCTCGATCTGGTTCTTCTATCTGTTCCAGAAGGCCCAGGCGATCATCATGGCCATGTCCGGCTATCGTCTCGGCGGGATGCCATTCCCGCAGGAGCAGGGCATCGGCGCATATCTCGTGATGGGCGTAGTGCTGCTGTGGAAGGGCCGGCAGGTCTTCCGCCACGCCTGGGGCGCCATCTTCCATCCCGAGCGCGGTAAGAACGACCGCTTCCCCTACCGGCTGGCGCTGATCGGCCTGATCGTCGGAACTATTGGCCTGCTGCTGTTCTTCATCTTCGCTGGCATGGTCCCGTGGCTCGCGGCACTCTATCTCGTGATCCTCCTGATGGTCGGAATGGTCTACGGGCGCCTGCGCGCGGAAACCGGTGTGCCGATCCTGTGGGCATTCCCCTACGGGCAGCAGCACAAGGTGCTCTGGAACTTCTTCGGCCAGGAGGGTATCGTACCGCGGACGGCCGACCTGCGCTCGCCCACGATCTTCGCGATGCTGGGCTTCCTGTCCCGTGGCTTCTTCCCGACTGTCTCGGGCTATCAGATAGAGGGCCTGCATCTCGGCGAGCGCACCGGCGTAAGCTGGCAGAAGATGGTGGCGACGCTCCTGATAGCGATCGTCGTCGGCTCGGTATTCTCGTTCATCTTCCACCTGCAGCCCTACTACCAGGAGGGTGGCGTGGGTCTTCGCGGCGGCATCTGGGGCGATCGGACCGCCCAGCAGGAGTATGCGCAGGTATTGCGCGCGGCTGACATGCCAGCCCCACCGGATACGCCACGCATCATCGCAACCCTGACCGGTGGCGGACTGGTGGCCGCGATCTCGGCCGCTCGCAACTACTGGTTCGGCTTCCCGCTGCACCCGATCGGCTACGTGCTTGCCGGCGCCTTCGGGCATAAGCTCTGGGGCCCGTTCCTGGTCGTCTGGATCTGCAAGACCGTGCTGCTGCGCTACGGTGGCAGCGGCTCCTACCTCCGGGCACTGCCGGGCTTCCTCGGCTTCGCGGTGGGGCACTTCATCACCGCAGGCCTCATCTGGGGCTCGCTTGGAGCCGCACTTGGCGGCCCATTCCTCCGCTGGGGCGTGTGGTTCGGGTAGGGCGGCAACGAAACAGAGTAACAATCGCAACGGCAACGGTTTCTTCTACCGTTGCCGTTGTTTTTGTGTCTCCCCCTGATCCTCCCCTCGATCTGACCAGGCGCTTTTGTACTTGACAAGCGAACATGTGTTCGATACAATGTTCGGTACCGAAGCGTACTGTGAGTGAGGCGCAATGGCGATCATGACAAAGGCGATAGGAGAGCCGATTGAGGTCATTCGGATGGGCGCTGATCGCTGTCCGGATGCGTTCCAGTGGCGTGGGCGCAGCTACCGTATTATTGATACCGGAGGCACCTGGAGGCTGCTTGGGCGATGGTGGGAGGGTGATGGCGAACGCCGCTTCGTTCGTGTCGCCACCGACGCGGGAAAGACCTTCGATCTGTGCCGCTATGACGCGACCGATGACTGGCATGTGTATCGGGTATGGGATTAGCGGCAAGTGATAGCGGTTAGTGGCTTTCAAACACAAATGAGCTTCATACACTTACATACACATAGCGCATTCTCTTTCTACGACGGTGCGGCGCAGGTTGACACTCTCGCGCGGGCGGTGCGCGATGCCGGCATGTCCGCACTCGCGCTGACCGATCACGATTCGCTCGCCGGCGCGGTGCGGTTCTATCAGGCCGCGCTTGAGGCGGGCATCAAGCCGCTCATCGGCGTGGAATTCACCATCGAGCCGGTGCTGCCGGAGTTGCAGGAGGATCCGCTGCGACCGCCCCACCTGCTGCTGCTCGCCGAGAGCAACGAGGGCTACTCGAACCTCTGCCGGCTGGTTACCGCCGCGAGGCTCGGTGAGGCGCAGCGGGCGAGCGCCTTCTCGGCGGCCTACGAGGAGGTAGATCGCGACAGTCCACTGCTCACGCAGGAGAATCTGCGCCTGCACAGCGAGCACCTGATCGCTCTGACCGCCTGCCGCAAGCGCGGGGAGATCCCGAGCCTGCTCGAGCGCGGGATGTTGCGTGAGGCGCAGGAGGTGGCAGAGCATTACCGCGATCTCTTCGGCCCCGAACATCTCTTTGTCGAACTGCACAACCACCTCCTCCCGCGCCCCTACAGCCGCGCGCGCTATCGCCTATCGGAGCTTGCCGCGCGGATGGGGCTGGAGTGCGTGGCCACCAACAACGTGCACTACGCGCAGAAGTCGGGCTATCGGCTGCAGGACGTGATGGTCTGCATGGGCGCGCGGCAGACGGTTGATGAGCCGAACCCCGACCGCCGTCCGAATGCCGAGTTCTACCTCAAAAGCCCGCGACAGATGGCGGAGCTTTTCGCCGACCAGCCGCAGGCAATCGCCAACGCCGCTCGCATCGCGGATCGCTGCGAGTGGGAGCTTGACCTCGACACCTTTCACTTTCCGGATTTCGACCTGGGACGTCTACGCTCCCGGAGCGTAATGGAGACGCCGACCCCCGCATCGGCCTGTGGAGGGGCCGCACGAGCCGCGATTGCTGTGTATCGCGGCGAGGTCGGCTCGTGCGGTCACTCGATCTGCTGCAGCAACGGCCGTGGAGGGCCGACCTCGCCGACACTCGCTGGTGCTCGCATCGGCTCGTGCGGCCCCTCCATCGGCTCCTGCAATCAGTCCGACTTGTGCGTAATGCAAGGCCGGAACGAAGAGGGGGCAGGGGGAGGTCAGCCGTTGCTGCCACTTGTCAATGAATCCCCCCGGGCGTTTCTCCGCCGGCTCTGCGAGGCTGGCGCGAAGCGGCTTTACGGCCATGTGGAGGGGCCGGTCCGGGAACGACTTGACCATGAGCTTACAATCATCGAGGACAAAGGTCTCGCGGAGTACTTCCTGATCGTCTGGGACATCGTGCGTTTCGCCACCGAGCAGGGCATTCATCACACCGGGCGCGGCTCGGCGGGGGATTCGCTGGTGAGCTACGTCCTTGGCATCACCCACGCTGACCCGCTCGCGCATGACCTGCTTTTTGAGCGATTCCTCAATCCCGAGCGCCGGAACATGCCCGACATTGACGTGGACTTCGACACCCGCCGCCGCGATGAGGTCACGAAGTACATCTACGACACCTACGGCGCCGAACGCGTGGCGGCGGTCTGCACCGTCAACACCTTCCGGGCGCGTTCCGCGATCCGTGAGATCGGTAAGGCGCTGGGCTTTTCGGAGGAGGAGATCGGCAAACTCGCCTCTGTCTTCCCGCACATCCGCGCCGGCGATATCTCCGACGCGGTGAAGAATTACCCGGAGGTGCGGGATGCAAAGCTTGACCTTGATGACAAGCGCCTGCTGATTGAGCTGGCCGGAGAGATCGCAGGCCTCCCGCGCCATCTCTCAGTACACGTGGGCGGCCTTCTGATCGGCAGGCGGCCGCTGACGGAGATGGTGCCGCTGGAGCTTGCCTGCAAGGGCATCGTCATCGGCCAGTTCGACAAGGACGACGTGGAGGCGCTGGGGCTGGTGAAGATGGACATCCTCGGCCTGCGGACGCACTCGGCGATCGAGGATGCGCTCGATCATATTGAGGCGCGCGAGGGCGTGCGTCCCGACATCGAGGCGCTTCCGCTTGATGACGAGCCCTGCTACGAACTGCTGCGCGGTACGCACACGGTGGGGCTTTTTCAGCTTGAAAGCCCCGGCCAGCGCAACCTGCTCGGCCGCGTGCAGCCCACGAACTTCGAGGACATCATCGCGAATATCTCGCTCTTCCGCCCCGGACCGGTGCAGGCGGATATGATCACGCCCTACATCATGCGCCGCCATGGCCTGCAGGAGGTAATCTACCCGCACCCGGGCCTCGAACCGATCCTCGGCAGCACCTTCGGCGTGGTGATCTACCAGGAGCAGGTGCTGCGCATCGCGCATGCCATCGCGGGCTTCTCACTCGGCGAAGCGGATGTGCTGCGGCGAATGATGACCAAGGACATCACCCCCGAGGACCTCGATGAGGTGCAGGAGCATTTCGTCCTGCGCGCGGGGGAGCAAGGCGTTCGGGCGGAGGTGGCGGAGGAGATTTTCGGCATGGTGCGCGGATTCGCCGCCTACGGCTTCAACAAGGCCCATGCCGCTTGTTTCGCCCGCATCTCCTATCAGACCGCGTGGCTCAAGGCGCATTATCCGGCTGAGTTCCTCGCCGGGATCCTCTCCAGCCAGCCGATGGGCTTTTATCCCGCGCGCACCGTGGCCGAGGATGCGAGGCGCCACGGCTGCGGCATCCTGCCTCCGTGCGTGAACCGCAGCGATGATCGTTGCCTCGTGGAATATGAGCGCAACCCGGTTGGCGACATCCGCCTCGGGCTGTGGATGGTGCGCGGGTTGCAGGAGCGGAGCGTGGAGCGCATTCTCCACGAACGCGAGCGGAGGGGGCGGTTCCGCTCACTGGAGGATTTCTGCGCACGCACGAGTATCCCGGCGCCGGCGGTGGAGAACCTGATACTCGCGCGCGCCTTCGAGTTCACCGGCATGCCCCCGCAGGAGTTGCTCTGGCGGCTGCGCGCGCTTCCCGGTGATGTGATCGCGGATCGCCACGGGCGACAGCAGAGCCCGACGCTGGCATACGATGATGTGGAGGACCTCGTGGGCATGCTGCCATCGCTGGACCCGGTGAGCGAGGTCGGGCGGGTGGCGACGGACCTGCACATCCTCGGCGTCAGCACCACTCGCAATCCATTCAGCTTCTGGCGCGAACGTCTGCGGGAGCTTGATGTGACGCCCAGCGTAAAGTTGTGGGAGCGCGAGGATGGCGACCGCGTGCGGGTGGCGGGGATCATCGTCGCGCGCGCGCGTCCACCCACACGAAGTGGTCGCACCGCGATCTTCATCTCGCTGGAGGACGAACTCGGGCTGATCGACGTGGCGGTCTTCGAGGATGCCTATCAGAAGTGCGGGCGCGCGCTCTACACCAGCCCGGTGATCTGCGTCGAGGGCAAGCTCACACGGCTGGGCGCGCTGGACCTGTCGGTGACCGCACAGGATATCATTGGCCTTGGCTCGTGGCAGGACTTCGCGCTGCGGCCGGTCAGCGACAATAGCCTCGGAAGCGCCGCCCACCGCAATGAAACGGCGCTGCGCCAGACGCAGATCCGTGGGGGAGAGGGCAGGCAGATCGCGTACTACTGACGGGCTGAGGTGGCCTACCCCAGCGAAATCGTCATTGCGCGCTCGAAGCTGTGTGAGGCCGGGGAAGCCACTACCTCGCGCACGCCGGAGATCGCTCCGCGGGCGCAGTAGCCCTGCACCGGCTCAAGCTGCCCCTCAGTGCCCTCAACCTGCAGCGTCACCGGCGGATCGTCGTGGATGCGCCACATGCTCCCTGCCAGCGCGTCCATCTGCAGCCCCCACGCGACCAGCGGCGAGACCGAACTAAAGGTCCTCGCCGCAGCGCGGGAAAGCTCCAGCCGATCGCGCATCTCAATGCGTCCTCGCCCGAAGATGAACCTGCGCTCGTGCCTGATGCCGCGCCCGCGACCCTCCAGCTTCAACGCGCCCTCATCTTCACTCAGGCGCCAGCGGAGTGTGTCGGCGAAGCAGATCCTTCGCCCGGAGCGGCTAACTGCCTGCGGCAGCGGGATCATCTCCGCGCTGTAGAGCGTCGGCGGGATGCGCTCGCCGCCATAGCACGGCGTCACGCTCTCGCCCTCGAAGCAGATGTAGGGCACAGGCATGGCATTCGCCAGATAGCCTCCGGGAGCGGAAACGAACGCCTCGTACAGGTCGTTTCGCCACATCGCCAGTTCCTGGCCGTAGAGCGAAAGGCCGAGTGGCTCGTCCTTTGCAGCCACAGCTAACTTAGGCGCCTCGCGCAGCACCTCGGCCGCCCGCGCGAGGAATAGCGGGAAGGCCGCTTGATAGTCGTAGAAGTTGTTGTATCGGTACCAGCCGGGGTGCTCCGGCGAGGCGGCGCGTACATTCTCATCCGGCCAGCCGGCTTCGCTCGGCTGAACCACCAGCGGCAGGCTGCCGTCGGGACGACGGTGCTTCATTACGAAGTCAAATGCCCTCTCAGCCGCCGCCAGATAGCGCTGCTCGTTCCATCTCGCAGCCGCCGCACTCAGCGCGAAGATGAGCGCGCCGTAGGGGAATAACTGCTGCTGACCGCGACCCAGATATATCGTATCCCCATTTCGCAGCACAAAGCCGCTGATGAACTCCACACCCCGCCGGAATGCGTCCTCGGCGCACTCCCACCCGGTCAGTTCCATGATGCTGTACAACGACGCCAGGTCGAAGCAGTGGTACATGAAGGTGGTCGAGCGCGCGCAGACGAGTTGCAGCTTGGCGCCAGGTGTATTGAGATCGGAGTTCCGCAGGCGCTTGAGAGGCAGTATCGGCTGCAGGCGTTCGAGGCCGTCCATAGCGGCGCCGATGGCTCCCGCAGTCGGACGGTCGAAGCACGGCAGGGGAAGGCGACTGGAGAGGTAGCGCGTGTCGCAGATGAGGCCGTACGGCCTCATCTGCCACCTCAGGAGACGCTCCAAGTCGCGTCGCAGTCGCCGCTCATCGAAGCGCCCAGAGTCGAATGTCCGGTTGTGCAGCAGCCTGCCGAGCGTTCGGAGGAACACCCAGTTCGGGACGTGATTGTCCCGTATGCGCATCTCCTGAAGCGGAGGGAGCACGCGGCGGTCGCCGGTAGCCTCCAGATAGTGAAAGAGTGCCAGGTTGTTGAACTCATGATGAGCCTGAGGAGCATTCATGTCCCGCGACAGCACGGCCGCGACGGCACCCTCGATGGCCTCCTGCGGGGCGTTCTCGGGGTAGTAGGTCCACAGCCAGAGGGCGAATGCCTCACCATAGTAGGTCCTGTCGGGGAAGCCATCGTGTCGAACGGCCCCCGCGAGGGACGCGGCGAGTTCAGCCGCTACGGTCGCAATGCGGGCGGATAGAGCCGCTGCGTCGATGGCCTCAGCAGGGCCACTACCCTGAGACCGGGGGCGGCCTGCCACAACCGAAGAAGACGCTGCGATACCCATCAGTTTGCCTGCCGGACGGAGCTCACTTCGGACGTGGTTTCGGCGATCTCCGACTTGCGGCGGGCACGCACGAGGATGCTGGCGGCTCCCCCGGCCAACCAGGCCACCGATCGCATCATCTGCATGGGCACAAGCGCGATATGGCGGCACTCGCCGGTGTCTCTAACGGCGAACAGAGTTGGCGGTATCTGCAGTGCGGCCAGCCCCAGAAGCATTCCCGCAGGGACCATCCACAGGTTGCCCCGCAGTGCAAGCGGTGCGGTGACGATCGCAGCCGCGGCGGCTGCGAGGGAGGCCCAGTCTCGCCAGCACGAATAGCCATCGCCCGCGGTGCGGCAGGGGTAGCGGGCGTAGGTCCGCGCCCGCCAGAATGCCTGTTTGTACTGGTTGGCCAGCCACTCACGAAGTGTGCGGGGGTGATCGTGATGCACCGCCAGGTCCTTGAGCAGACGTGATTGGCAGCCGGTGGCGGCGACGCGGTAGGAAAGCTCCGTATCCTGTGCGCGCATGAAGTCGCTGTCGAAGCCACCGACTCGTTCGAACAGCGACCTCCGTAGTGCCATCGTGAAGCTCCCGATGTGCAACGGAGTGTCGGGCCCCATGATCTGCCTGCGGCGTATTTCTTCGTGCATGCATGACGCCGCAAGTGGGAGATCCTCTGCGGGTGCGTAGACACAGCCCACTAGACCGGCATCGGGATCGGAGGCGGCCTTCACCAGCCTTCTCAGCCAATGAGGCGGCACGACCATGTCCGAATCGCAGAAGACCAGCACGTCGCCGGAGGCGACACGCGCGCCGTGGTTGCGGGCCGCGGCCGCTCCCAGATTCGGCTGTCTGACGACGATGACGTTGGGGGAGTCGGCGAACTGCCGTGCCTCCGCCCAGGTGTCATCTGTCGAGCCGTCATCCACGATGATGATCTCATAGCGCCTGGGGGCGAAGTCCTGCTGCAGACACCCGCGGACCAGGTTCGCGATGGTCCGCTCGGCGTTATGTGCTGGAATGATGACAGAGGCGTCGAGTGATCCAGGAGATGATCCGGCCGCCACATCGGCTGTAGTGGTATTGTGATACATGCCTGATGGGTTCCCCTCTACTTCACGAGTGGATTGGTGTTAGTATCAGACCACAGACGGCCGGTGCCCGCGTTATCCAGCCTCATCACTAAGTTGCATTGATGATGACATGGTTCCTACCGCGCGCGTCTCACAAGAACCTCACAGCGGGGTCTCGGCGCAGAGGGCGCTATCGTGGCTTGTCGAAATGCTGGTAGTCTTTGCTGGAGGTCCAGTCGCCCCCCCAGCGCCAGCCATGGCGCTTGAAGGCCCGGACCACGGAGCCGTCGGCGGTGATGGAGAGAGGGTCCTCACCCGGTCGCCACTGCTTGGGCTCATAGGGCGGTTCGTCGGGGTGAACGGTGTACTGCCCGTCCCGGATCATAGGGTTCTGCGCGCGGTTGATGTCGATGGCGCGTCCTGCGGCATGCCATGACATCCGGCCGCCGCCACCTGCGATCGTGCGATAGTCGTAGCCAATGACCTCATGTATGGGGAAGCGGTCCGGGTCGAGGTAGATCTCCCGGAGAATGGACATTACCTCACCGGCGAGAGCATCGTTGACAACTACCTCCAGTCTCCGCGCAGCTTTCTCTTCGCCATCGAGGCCCCATGCGAGGAAACTCACCACACTCATCCCGTCGAGGCTCTCATGGGCGGAGACGTAGAAGCTCTCCCTCTCCACAACGAGCAGTTCGGATCGCTCCCTCGGCTGCTCCGAATTGCGCACCACCACGCGCGTGCCGTCGCCGTCCTCAACCACCATCGCGGTGGTCCCAAATGCGGCGGAGAGACGCGTGAGGCGGTCGATGATGCGCCTGCGGTCGTTGCCGGCCGCCGGGATCGGGTCGCCCGCGCCGACCTTCAGCCGCACCGGATGGAACGCCATCTCGCGCCAGCGCCCCGCCTCAAGCTGTACCTCCAGCGCCGCGCTGAAGGTGGTGTTGACGTGCGGTGTCGGGAACACGAAGTTGCCGAGGCTGTAGCAGATCGGTGCTCCGCGGTAGATCTCCACCCCCTGCAGAACGTGCGGGTGGTGGCCGATGACCATGGCGGCGCCCGAGTCGATAGCATGGCGGGCGAGCCTGCGCGGCAGGGCATCGGGCGAGTCACGGTTCTCAATGCCCCAGTGGAAGCACGGCACAACGAAATCCGCGACCTTGCGCGCAGCGCGGATGTCATTTGCGATCATCGCGGCCGTATGCGCAGTCGGGTTGCCCGAGGCATCCCCGGCAACGAACACTGTCCCTGCGGTGCGTTCAGTGGCCGCGAAATGCTCTGTCCCCGGCAGAGTGCGGACGCTGACGTAGGAGAGCAGTGCGATCGTCTGCGCCCCGATGCGCGCTACAACGGGTTGTCGCGCCGCGGCAAGATCTGGGCCGGCGCCGGTGTGCTCGATGCCCGCGTCATCCAGTGCCGAGAAGGTCTCAAGCAGCGCCTGGGGGCCGTAGTCCATGATGTGATTGTTCGCGACCACGACTGCATCAAAGCCCGTGTTCGCGAGGCGCTGTGCCTGTGACGGTGGGGCCTGAAAGAAGTACTCATTGGGGATCACGCCTCCGCGCGGGTTAAGTTTCAGAGGCGTGCGCGTACCGCGTTCTGAGAGCGGGCACTCGAGGTTGCACACGGCGTAGTCGGCGGAGCGTATCAGGGGCGCGACGGCGGTCAGATAGTCCCGGTCCTCGATAGGCAACACATCGCCCACGAAGATCAGCGCCGCACTGCCGGCTGCCGCGTGGACGACCGGCGAAGGCGGCGCGAGCTGCTCTGGTGCGACCAGACGCTGTAGCGCCGGCGGACAAAGGGGGCGGTCTCCCCGGCCGAGCGTCCATCCGAGACCAAGAGCGGCGATAGTTGTGACGACGACGATCAGCAGCTTAGACGTCCGGCGCACCTTCGGCTCCCGGCTGACTCGATATCAATGGCGCTTAACCTTTCGGGCGAGGCGGCGATTGGCCTGCCCGGCTTTCGTTATCGGCGGGAGCGAGCCTTACATGAGCCGACGCCCTCAACGGGAGGTGGTGCGGGCGCCTCGGATCGTCGCGTCGTGGGGTGTCAGTAGAGGATCTTGTGGTCGCGCAAGCCGGTGATGCCGTCAATGACGAGCCAGACGCCACAGACGAGCATCGCTCCGAGGATAAGGCCGAGGAAGAACGGGCGCCATCGCTGCACCGTCTGATAACCGCCGTAGCGCATCGCCACAGTTTGGCAGGCCCAGCCGATGAGCACCGAGAGCCATTCGCGGATCACGTAGACGTTGAAGCTCATCGCGTACGCGACCGGGTGTAGCGGCCACCAGAGGAAACGCATTCGCATGAAGCTCAGCAGCCACAGCTTCAGACCCGCGTAGACCATGATCGCAATGCTGAGCCAGTCGGTGTGGGGGAGAGCAACGCTGGTCACTCGCTCCATGTATACCGCCGGATAGCGCGCCAGCGTCACGAAGCGCGCGGGGTTGATCGCGACGCCCCCATGCACGTAGCCCGCGCCGAGCAGGTAGTAGTAGCTGACGGGGATGGCGACTGCTGTCGCAATCCCGAGGCCCCAGGTGATAGCGCGATTGTGCGTCCCTGTCTCCTCCGCAAGCTTCACCGACTGCATGATGCGGGGCATGGGGTTCACGCGCAGATGGTAGGCGTAGGCGGTAGCCATACTCACCGCCGCCCATCCCTGTACCGGCATCGAGCGGTAGGGGAAGATGGCCCGAATGACATCCTGCGCCGCCCACGCCGGGTGGTCGAGCCACGGCATGCCTCCCTCAGCCAGCAGCCGGGTCATGGCGAATGCGTAACCGATAACCACAATCCACAGCACCAGCGCCACCTGGAGGGGCATGCCGGCGTAGAGCGACCAGACTATCATGGTGGTGAAGCCGAGGATGGCCGCCCAGACCGCTCCCCGGATAGGTAGCGGTTCGCGGGAATCGCGCGGGATCGCCCCGAATGCGAGTCCACGACGCAGGTCCTCCCACAGCGGGCCACGTGCGACCCACACGCTCACCCCCGCCAGCGCAAGATACGCCCCGGCGGTCTGATGCCCGGGGAACGGATATGCGTCGCCACCAGCGGCAGTGCTGATGCCATCAAGACCCAGTGCTTTCCCCACTACCCCCTCGATCGCTCCGAGCCAGTAGAGCACCCAGAGGCTGAACGCCACCTCGCGCGTGAGCAGAAAGCTCAGGCCGATGATCATCGGCATCGCCGCGAAGCGGATGGTTCCCAGCGCGTTCCACGGAGAACCCCACCCGGCGGTGGAGACATAGGTGCCTCCGAGGCGCGCCACCTCGATCTGCGGAAGCTGCGGGTAGTAGCCGTTCAGTCCGTTGTAGAAATGAACACCGAATGCTACGGCTACACCGATCCAGGTGATCGGGTTGCGGAGGAAGTCGTTGAGCAGGCGCCCGGGGGAGGGCGACTCTACCACGCGCAGCGGCAGCACTATGAGCGGGAAGAGCAATCGCTCGCGCTCAATCCACTGGCGCCGGAAGAGCGTGACCAGCGACATCATCACAACGTAGCTCGCTATCACAAGCAGCGTCCACGCCGCCAGCGGCACGAGCCACTCCTGCCACGGCACCGGCAGCGGCCATGCCTCGAAGAGCCCGCGGATGACGAACGGGTCCTGGGGGGCCATCCATGTCGGCACGTGGTCAAGCAGCAGGCTGTCCCAGCCGTTCTCGGCGGAGGCGAAGTAGTAGGGCCCGGCGATCATCGGGATCATGATCTGCGCCAGCGCCTGGGAGGCTATGCCCGAGGCCATCACCGTCATCGTAAAGACGAGCACCAGTTCCGCAGGTGTCAGCGCAAGCGACCTGTGAATCGCTCGCAACAGGACGTTGAAGAACACGAAGATGCAAAGAAAGACGAAGAAGCCGCCGATTGGCGGGAATGTGAATGAGAGCTGCGTGCCGTGGATGATCAACTCGGCGTACTGCGTCCAGTCGCCGAGGAATGCCGAGGCGGCCACGCCAATCACGATCGCGCGGGGCGTCAGGCCCTGCCGGAGCATGGCCGCCGCCTCAGCGCGATCTGGCTTTGCCTCGACGTCATGCGATTGCGCCATATCAGTAGAGGATCTTATGGTCGCGCAGGCCCGTGATGCCGTCTACCACCAGCCACAAGCCGCCGGCCAACATGGCGCCAAGGATCAGGCCGAGGAAGATCGGGCGATAGCGGCGGAATGCGTCATGTCCGCCGTAGCGCAGCAGGATGGTCTGGCAGGCCCAGCCGATCATGATGGAGAGCCATTCGCGCGCCAGGTAGACGATGAAGCTCATCGCGTAGCCAACCGGGTGCAGCGGCCACCAGAGGTAGTTCACGCGCATGTACGCGAGCGCAAACAGCTTCGCGGCGCCGTAGCCCATCAGCGCGAGGCTGATCCAGTCGGGGCTCCTGACACCGGAGACCGCGAGGCGCTCCATGAGCTGACCCGGCTGCCGGGCGAGGCTCACGAAGCGGTAGGTGTTGATGGCGACGCCGCCGTGGGTGTAGCCGGCGTCGAGCATCGCCCAGTAGGATACAGGTACCGCCACCACGGTGGCGATGATGATTGACCACGTGATGGCACGGTTGTCCGTCTTCGTGTCGTCCGAAAGCTTCAGCGACTGCATGATGCGCGGCATGGGCGAGACGCGCATGTCGTAGGTGAAGGGCATCAGCATCGATACCGCTGCCCAGTTGCCTACGGACAGCGATCTGTAAGGCACGAGGGCACGGATGATGTCATGTGCCCGCCAGTGCGGCTCATCCATCCACGGCATGCCGCCCTCGGACATCAGCCGCGTCATCGCCAGCAGGTAGACGAAGCCGATCAGAAGCGTGACGACTGCAATCAGTACCGGCATGCCGGCGTAGTAGCACCACACGACCATGAAGACGAATGCTATCAGACCGCCCCAGACTGCGGTGCGATAGGATACCGGCTCATTCGCCTCCTCCGGGCTCTTCTGAAAGGCCAGTCCGCGCATGACGATCTGCTTGAGGGGCCCGCGCGCGATCCAGATGCTGACGGCGACGAGCGCGATGTAGGCCCCGGCGGTCTGATGGCCCGGGAATGGGAAGCTGTCGCCCCCGGCCATGGTCGTGACGCCGTTGAGACCGACTGCGGTCCCCAGCACGGCCTCGAGCCTGCCGAGCCAGTAGAGGCCCCAGAGGCTGAGAGAAACCTCGCGGGTGAGCAGAAAGCTCAGGCCGATGATGAGAGGTGCGACCTGGAAGCGAACGGTCCCGATGGCGCTCCACGGCCGTCCCCAGGCAGCGGTCGGTACGCCACGCCCGCCGATGATGAAGATCTCCGACTCCGGGATGGATGGATAGTAGCCGTGCAGGCCGTTGTAGAAGTGCGGCGCGAAGCCAAGTAAGAGGCCGATCCACATGATCGGGTTGCGGAAAAAGTCGTTCAGAAGACGCCGCCGCGGCGCGGGCTCTGTCACCTCGAGCGGAACCGCAACAAGAGGGAAGAGCAGCCGCTCGCGATCCATCCACTGCTTCCGGAAGATCGTCACGATGCTCAGCATGACGACATAGCTCGCGACCGTGAAGAGCGTCCAGGCAACCAGCGGCACAAGCCAAGCGTCCCACGGGATGCCCAGCCCCCAGCCTTCGAAGAAGCCCGTCACCACGCGCGGGTCGCTGGGTGCCATCCATGACGGAATGTGCGGCAAAAAGAACGCGTCGTACTGGTTCTCGGCGGAGGCATAGTAGTACGGGCCGACCATCATCGGCAGGAGCCGCTGGGCCAGATCGATCGAGGCAATGCCGGACGCCATCACAATGATGGTGAAGATCACAACAAGCTCCGGCTGAGTGAGCGTGAAGCCGCGATGGACCGCGCGGAGGATCACATTGAAGAGCAGGTAGATGACAAAGAAGACGAGGAAGCCGCCGATCGGCGGATATGTCAGCGTGATCTGGGTGCCGTGGATGATCAGTTCGGCGTACTGGCTCCAGTCGCCGAGGAATGCGGAGGCGGCAATCCCGATTAGGACGGCTCGTGCAGTCAGACCCAGACGCGTGGCCACAGGCGCTCCTTGTCAGGCAGTAGAAGAGGCCGGCGTATCACCGGCCGTTGGTGCAGCGCCACCTTCTGGACGATGGCAGGAGATCCTTCGAATGTGATATCGGTCAGGATGGGCAGCCGCTCCCCGTGAAGGGGAGCGGCTGCGGCGCATCAATTGCGGGAGGCTACTCCCACTGGCAGAGGTAGTCGCGCGCGGCGTCGATTTCCTCCTGCGGCAGCGCGTAGTCAACGAGCTTGCCGCTGAGGAAGTTCTCGTAGGCCGACAGGTCAAAGTGACCATGGCCCGAATAGCCGATAACGATGCACTTCTCCTCACCGGTCTCCCGGCACTTAACGGCTTCGTCAATGGCCACGCGGATCGCATGCGAGGTCTCCGGCGCGGGCAGGTGCCCCTCAGTGCGCGCGAACATCAGCGCAGCCTCGAAGACGCCCTGCTGCTGCACGGCGCGCGCCTCGATGACGCCTTGGTTGACCAGCAGCGAAAGCTGCGGGGCCGCGCCATGGTAGCGCAGGCCACCGGCATGGATCGGGGCGGGTACGAACTTGTGCCCGAGTGTGAACATCTTCAGCAACGGCGTCATCTGCGCGTTGTCGCCGAAGTCGTAGTTGTACAGCCCGCGGGTAAGCGTGGGGCATGCCGTCGGCTCGACGGCAATGATCTCGATCTCGCGCTCCCCGTCCATCTTCTCCTTCATATACGGGAAGGTGAAGCCGGCGAAGTTCGAGCCGCCGCCCACGCAACCGACGATCATGTCGGGGTAATCGTCGGCGATCGCGAACTGCTTCTTCATCTCAAGTCCCGTGATCGTCTGGTGCATGAGCACATGGTTGAGCACACTACCGAGTGAGTACTTGGTGTTCTCATGCTTCACAGCGTCCTCGACGGCCTCGGAGATCGCTATCCCAAGGCTGCCCGGGGTATCGGGGTTCTCGGCGAGGATGGCGCGCCCGGCCTCGGTGCGGTCAGTGGGGGATGAGTAGCAGGTGCCGCCCCACGTCTCCATCAGCAGCCGCCGGTAGGGCTTCTGCTCGAAGCTCACGCGCACCATATAGACCTCGCAGGCGATGTCGAAAATCTGGCAGGCGAAGCTCAGTGCAGAACCCCACTGGCCGGCGCCGGTCTCGGTGGTGATGCGCTCGACACCCTCCATCTTGTTGTAGTACGCCTGCGCGACGGCGGTGTTGGGCTTGTGTGATCCCGCCGGGCTGACCGACTCGTTCTTGTAGTAGATGCGGGCCGGCGTCCCAAGCTCCTTCTCAAGCCGGAACGCCCTCTGCAGCGGCGAGGGCCGCCAGATCTTCAGCACGTCCATGACATCATCGGGGATGTCGATCCAGCGCTCCATCGACATCTCCTGCTCGATCAGAGCCATCGGGAAGATCGGTGCGAGCATCTCCGGGCCGATTGGCTCGCCCGTGGCCGGATGCAGCGGCGGCTTCAGCGGCGCTGGCAGGTCGGGGTTGATGTTGTACCACGCCTGCGGCATCTCGCTTTCCGACAGGAATATCTTGTTGTCGTCCATGACTGGTACCTCCGGTGTGATGGTCTGCGCCCGCTTCTCTCCGCAGGGGGTGACCACACCGGCGGCAGCGCCCGCGTGGCGCCGCAGCGTGTGCCCGCGTCGAGTGGGAAACGTGTTAATGGGGACGGCACAGAACGCCGCCCCGCGGTGTTTTCGCCATCGTGCGCCCGCGACCTCCCTCTCCTGATAACTTGTCCGTCGCCGCGCCATGTGCTATCTTTCCGCCGAGCATACAGAGGAGGAGCAGCAGATGCGCTACCCTGTCACTATCGCACTTATCATCGCCCTTGCGGGCCTCTACGGCTGTCCGCCGACGCCACCGCCGCCTGATCTGCAGCCCCAGGTCGAGGATAGCCCCGCCGACTGGCCACGAACCTTCACTGACGCGCTTGGCGAGACCGTGACCCTGCAGGCGCCTCCGCAGCGAGTAATCAGCCTCTCCACCGGTTTCGCGGAGACTATTTTCACGATCGGAGCGGGCGATCGCCTCGTCGGGCGCACTGATTTTGTGGACCACCCGCCGGAGATACTGCAAGTCCCGACGGTAGGCGGGATGATCAACCCGAGCCTTGAGGCCATCGCGGCGCTCGAACCGGACCTCGTGCTGACGATACGCGGGACGCCGCACGATGTGGTGGAGAGCGTCCGCCGAACCGGCGTGCCCGTCATTGCGCGCGATCCTGTCACCGTTGCTGAGGTGCTGGAGTGCACACGCGACATCGGGCGCTACCTCGGCATCGAGCAGGAGGCGGATGCCCTCGCGGACGATCTGGAGGCCCGCCGCGATGCTGTAGCCGAAGGAGCCTGGGACGTCGCGAGGCAGGGCAGGCCGAGCGTTCTCTTCGTTATAGACCTCGACAACGTGTTTGTCGCCGGCGCGGGTCATTTCGTGGATGACATGATTCAGATCGCCGGCGGCGTCAATGCCGCCACACTTGCCGCAGGCGAAGCCGCTGGGCAATGGCCCAGCCTGTCGCTTGAGGCGGTAGTTGCGCTCGATCCGGACATCATCATCATGGCGCTTGAGGACGACCGGGGGGAGGTTGTGGATGGCGCGGCGCTGCTGAGACAGCGCCCGGCATGGCGCGACCTCAGCGCCGTCCGCGGAGATCGAGTGTATAACATAGATCCGGACCTCACTTCGCGCGCCGGTCCGCGCCTGTTTGATGCGCTGGAGCAGATAGCGGGTATCGTCTCGGACGCCGTTGGCGGCGGATCGAGTGATGGGTAAGCCCGTGCTGGCCGCGCGCAATCTCCACTGCGGCTATGACGATTTCGCAGTCATCCGCGGCGTGGATCTCGACCTGCTGGAGGGCGAGTTCCTCGGGCTCATCGGGCCGAATGGCTCGGGGAAGACCACCCTCCTTCGCGCGCTCACCGGGCGCCTCAGGCCGACTTCCGGCGATGTGCTGCTCGACGGCCGCCCCATCGCGCAGATTCCGAGACGGGAGGTCGCGCGGAGGCTGGCGGTGGTTCCGCAGATCTCCTCGCCGCCTTTCGAGTTCACCGTGCGGGAGATTGTCGCCATGGGGCGTTCGCCGCACCTGGGGAGACTGCAGGCCGAGGGGCCGCAAGATCAACAGGCGGTTGAGGCTGCGATGGCGCTCACCGGCATCTCGGGCCTCTCATCCCGGCCTGTGACGGAACTTTCGGGCGGTGAGTACCAACGCGTTGTAATCGCTCGCGCGCTTGCACAGGAAGCGCCACTCATGCTGCTGGATGAACCCGCCGCGCATCTCGACATCGGCCATCAGGTGGAGATATTCGACTTGCTTCTGCGCCTGAACCGTGGCGAGGAGCGCAGCATCCTGTGCGTATCGCATGATCTCAATCTCGCAGCGCGCTATTGCGACCGCCTGATCGCAGTATCAGACGGCGCCATCACCGCAGCCGGCACGCCCTCTGACATTCTTACCGCGGAGTTCGTCGGCAGCCTCTACGGCTGCGAGGTGCGTGTGGATGCCGATCCCGGCGGGCATATCGTGGTGACGCCGCTCAGTCGCGAACTGGACGGGGTCGGTGCGCGATGAAGCGATCGGGGTTGGTGTGGCTGTCACTGGCACTGCTGTTGATCGTCGCTGCGGTGCTCTCACTGTCGCTGGGAGCAGCGCCGATCGACCCGATGGACGTGGCGCTGGCGCTGTTGTCACGGCTGCCGGGCCTGTCCGGGCTGGACCCGGGATTGACATCCGGTCAACACGTTGTGATCTTCGAGCTGCGGCTGCCACGGCTCGCGCTCGCGCTGCTGGTGGGCGCCGCGCTGTCGGTGGCGGGCGTGGTTATGCAGGCATTCTTTCAGAACCCGATGGCGGCGCCCTCCATCATCGGCATCTCCTCAGGAGCGTCATTCGGGGCCACAGTTGCGGTGGTGAGCGGCGCGGGCATCGGTGTGGCGGGTCTCGGCGCTGTCCCGGTAGCGGCCTTTGCCGGCGCGCTGCTGGCGACGGCGGTAGTGTATCTCCTGTCGCGGCGAGGTGGCAGCACGCCGGTTGGGGTGCTGCTGCTCACAGGGGTCGCGATGGGATCGCTGATGTCGGCACTCGCCGCGCTGGTGCTGATAACCGGCCAGGATCCGACGCGCCGCGATCTCGACCAGGTAGTCTACTGGATGCTCGGCAGCGTCGCCGGGCGAACATGGACGCATGTGCTCGTTGTGCTGCCCTACGTGGCAATCGCGGGCGGGTTCACGTGGGCCTTCGGGCGCGACCTCAACGTGCTCTCGCTCGGCGATGACACCGCACACTATCTGGGGCTGAACGTCGAGCAGGTGCGCCTGATGCTGCTGGCGCTTTCATCACTGCTGACGGCCGCCGCAGTGGCGGTAAGCGGCGTGGTCGGCTTCGTGGGGCTGGTGGTGCCGCACCTCATGCGGATCATCGTCGGCCCGGACCACAGGACGCTGCTGCCGGCCTCGGCGCTGGCAGGAGCGGCGCTGGTAGTCCTCGCCGATGTGGTGGCAAGGACCGTGGCGGCGCCGACTGAAATCCCCGTCGGCATCATCACGTCACTGCTGGGCGCACCGTTCTTCCTTTACCTGCTGCATCGCAGGCGGGAGTATGCCATCTGAATGCGGAAGCCGCGTTCTCCTTCCGTGGCGCGGACACTCCTGTCCGCGCAGCGCACGCCACTGCAGTCTGCGGAACGGCCCGCGGGTCCCGCCCCTGGGCGGGATGGCACAGGGAACGGCTACGGCTGTGTCTCTGCCCTGAATTCATGGAATCTTAGCGTAGCGGACTCCGTCACTCCAGACGAGGACAGTGCATGTGAACGACGCGGCGCTCATACAGGCGGTTGAGGCGGCGCAGGCAGGCGATGAGCGCGCTTTCGAGGCGCTGTTCCGGGCCCACCGCGACAGCCTGTACAGTCTCGCCATGCACTTTCTGCACGATGCTGATGTTGCCGCCGACGTGACGCAGGAAGCGTTCGTGAGGGCGTGGGAGCAACTGCCGCGCCTCAGGGACCCGGCGGCATTCGGGGGCTGGCTGCGGGCGATGGCAATGAACCTGGTGCGCGATCACTTCCGCCGGCACAGGCCTCAGGATGAGTTGGACGAGAGCGATCCGCCGCCGGGCGATGATCCGGGGCCGGAGGAAACGCTCGTGGACGATGAACGCGGCCGTTCGGTCCGCGAGGCTGTCCTGAGCCTGCCGGAGCACCAGAGAGCGATTGTCACGATGCATTACCTCGAAGGCCGATCGGTTGCTGAGATAATGAGCGCGCTCGGTCTGGCGAAGGGGACGGTGGTGTCGCGGCTGTCACGAGGGCGGGAGAACTTGCGGCGCCGGTTAGCGCCGCATATCGCTGATGTGGGGGAGAGGTGACCTGTGCACTGCGCACGGGCGAGAGAGAAGCTGACGGAGTATCAGTTCGGGCTGCTCGAAGTGGCGGAGGCCGCGGAGGTTGAGCGGCACCTGGCATCGTGTGAGCAGTGTCGCTCAGAGCTTGCGGCGCTGCGCAGGCTTGATGAACTGATTAGGCCGGTGGAACAGGTCGAGGCTCCGGCCAACCTGTGGTCGGATGTGCATGCGCGTATGCGCCCGCGACGGGCGCCGTTCTGGCAGAGATGGCGCGGATCGCCGAAGCCGGCGCTCGCCATGGCCGCTGCGATGCTTCTCGCTGTCGGCGGCATCTGGCTCGGACTGCAGCGACAGCCCGCGGCCACCGGTTGGGGGACGCTGGAGAGCAGCTATCAGGAGCAGCAGATCGTCTCGCAGTGGTCGCAGCCGCTTGCCGATGACGCTGCGATGGGCGCGCTCTACGCAAGCCTGAACGGCATGGGTGAGGACATCTGATGCGCGTCTGGTGGAAGATAGTCGGGGCGATCGCCTTCGTCACCGCCATTGCACTGGTGGTGGCGCTGGTGATGATTATCGGAAGAGGGCCCCGGGAGGATGCGACGCCTCTCGTCGAGCAGGCCGTTGAGGCGCTCGACCGTGTATCGGTTCGAGGCACGGTGGTTACTACCGCGCGCACGCCCGAGGGCGAGGTGCGGGCAGAGGCGCAGGTGCATCGCGGCGACGGTCGAGTGGTCATGCGCTTCCTCACAGGCCGCCCTGAGGGGACGGTCGTACGTCGGCAGGATGGCGCAGTATGGGTCGAGGGGCGCGAAGGGCGCATCGGCAGGCGCGCGAACCTCGACGGAGACGGGTTGCGCGAGCAGCTACTGGAGCGCAACTGGAGCTTCACGTCGGCGGGAACGAGATCTGTGGCGGGCCGGTCCGCGACACTCATCTACGGCGTCGGACCGAGCGGCCGCGTGGAACTTGCGCTTGATCGCGAGACCGGCTTCCCGCTCTTCATCAGCCGCAAGGGGCCCGGAGGCGAGGTCATCAGTCAGACCATCTGGCGCGAAGCCGACTTCTCAGCCCCACCTCCTCCGGTTCAGGAACCACCGACGATGCCCGCGCGCGATCGCGGCCGAGAGGTGACTCTCGCAGAGGCCCGAGCGGCGGTGGACTTCGTAGTGCTTGAGCCGACGTGGCTCCCACAGGGGTACGAGCTACTGGACTGGCGGGCCAGAGAGGGCCGAAGAGGGGCATCCGTGGTGGCACGCTACGGCGACGGCCTGCGCCAGATGATCATAGTGCAGCACAAGACACGCGCGCCGGAAGAGCGTCCGCCGCAGCGCGAGGGTCGGCCAGGCCGAGTAGAGCGGCCGGAGGGGACCCGCCCGCGCCGTGGCGATGAGCGTCATGAGCACCATGCGCCCATGAGGATGAGGGGGGCCGGTGGTGACGCGGTGCGGCGTGAGTTCGGCGAGACGACAGTCCTCGTTATCGGCCCTCTGCGCGAAGCCGACCTCCAGCGCGTACTTGATGGCATGCGCACTCCGTAGCCGCAGACACACCTGCAGGTACCCTTCGCCTGCATCCTGCGCAGTATACCCGCGGTTCTACTGAGGCCCGGAGGAGCGGCCAGACAGCCACTCAAACGCCGTCAGTGCGACCCTCCGGCCGATGTCGCGGTAATCGTCAGGATACAGCGGCTCTGCGGTCAGCCGCTGGTAGCTTGTCTCGACCGATACGCACTGGGTCTGCTGCAGATAATCCCACACCCACGCGCCGGCCGTTGATAGCATGTTCCAGCGGCTGGCGTAACGCGTTTCCGCCATCACCCGATCAGGATCAAGCTCCGGGAAGCGCGGGGCGAGCAGTCGCGCAAACTCGACCGCACCCTCACGCTGTGGCACCGGCCGCTGCTCCCGCGGAAGCTGGAGGTAGATGCCCGGCGTGCTATGCCCCGGTCCGTGCAGGTCAATCACCAGTCGCGGCCCCGTGCGGTCCATCCATCGCTGAAGGTCGCGCTGGATCGCCTGCACCTCCGGACGCATCGGCATCGTCTCCCACGCCCGGTTGAAGTCCCACGGCAGCGCGTCCTTGCCGTAGTCGCCGTTGATTGCACCATCGAGGTCCACGAACGGGCACGCCCACACATCAACGGCCTTTCGCACCTCGACGGCCTCGGGATCATCGCTGGCGAGGAATCGCAGTATTCCGTCAAGCACCCACGAGCCCGGAGTCTCGCCCGAGTGCTGCCGCGCCATGAGGTACAGACCCATGCGCCCCCCGTCGGCCCCGTTCAGGCGCAGGCGCTCGAGCCGCCGCCCCTCTCCACTTACGCCGATGGTGCTGCGCTGCCACGCATCGCCAAGTTCATCCAGCGTCGCATTCAGTTCGTCAGTAGCGTAGGGGAAGCAGAAGGCGGCAGCGACTCGATCGGCGCCACCAGCGTGGTCGAACCGAAGTGATCGGCGGCCATCGGGATGCTCTTCAACGTGAACGGCCGCACAACGCTGCCACGGCCCGTCATCGGCCTTCATCACCGGGCGAAGGACGCCGATGCTGGCGGAACTGCCCAGAGTGATATCCGGATTCTCCCAGATGAACGTCACCGGGGCCCCCTGCAGGTCGGTAGCCACGACGTTGAACCACAGCGGCTGCGGGCTGGTACGTGGCTCGCAGGCAAACGACACCTTCCAGCCATCGCCATTCTCGGCGACATCAAGGATCAGGCCGTTCCCGGAGATCTCTGCCGGACCGGCTGATGGCATCTTCTTCCTCATTGAGCTTCCCTCGCTAAGCTGCGCATGATTACTGACCGACGGGCGCGTTCGTGAGCAGCACGGACTGCAGCATGACCTGCGCCCCCGCCGGGAAGGTGATCGTGATGGTGTGCTCTCCGGGAGGGAGCCGCAGCGCAGCGGCCTCATCCGCGGCATCGGGAGCCGTCCAGCGCCAGTTGTCGTCTCCGCCGGATATCTCGCCCACAGGCGCACCGTTAATTGTCACCGGCAGCGACCTCGCGGCCCCGCCATCCGCGCGCTTCACCCGCACCAGCAGGCGGTACTCGTCCTCTACGGGCACCCTCAGCGTGAACGTCGCACTGCCTTCGGCGCCGTCGGGTGAGGCAAGCACCGTCCAGCCATCGAGGATGCCCTCATCCACGGCCGCCACTGCTCCGGAGGTCTCAGCGTCGGCGGTGTAGGCGCTGGCCCAGACGTAGGTCTCGCGCACCGGCGCGGCTGCGGGCACGATTGCGATGTCATCGAGATACATCAGCACTTCCTGGGGATCGTGTGTGTGAGTGCTGACCGCTATGTAGGCCGCGTCGGTCCCTTCGGGAACCTCGAACTCAGTCTGCAGAAGCTGCCACTGCGCCATCCGCGCGAGGTCGTAGGCGCCCGTGGCCGCTCCGCCGCGCGTAACGCCATTGCTGCGGAACGCGATACGCGCGCTTGGCGCAGGGATGTCCTCGCCAAGCTGATCCACACGCAGCCACAGTTGCATCCGGTAGTGCTCACCCGGCACCAGGGCCATGATCTCCCATGGCGGCCCGCAGGAGTAGTGTGTAACGAAGTACTCGTTCTGCTTCTCAATCGGGCCACTCGCCATGGCGGAGGCATTCCCGGTGTGCGCCACTTCAGTGCTCAGGGCGAACTCGAGGCCGCGCGTACGCCAGCCGTTGAGATCCACCTCGAAGTCTGGATTCGGCACTATGCCGGGGAGCCTGTAGCGCGCGGGATCGCGGGCCACCTCATACAACTCGGCGTGTACTTCGTCGAGAGTAGGCCCGGGAAATCGCGAGATCTCGTAGATCGCCAGCGGGGCGCCGCAAGCGCCGTAAGCGACGCTCTTGCCCAGCGAACCACCCTCGAACGCGACGAAGGCGCGGGAGAACGTGCGCCGGGTGAGGTCCATCAGTTTCTCATCACCGGAGTAGTTTGCCGCGAAGGCGAGACCGTTCCCCATGATGAGCGGGCTGGTGCCGGCGATGCCCGTGTGCGGGCAGGAGGTGTAGCGGAAGTTGTCCTCGCCCGGGTCGTAGACGTTCTCCACGAGCCAGTTGGCGATCTTCACGATCCGCTGGGCTACCTCCTCATCACCGGTAGCGAGGTAGTAGTACTTGAGCGCGGTCATCATCACTCCGGCCATGAAGCCCGCTTCACCGTAATGAGGCTCCTCGCAATCACAATGGCCGCCGCTGAGCTTGTGCACCCACAGGCCCGCCTCCGGGTCGGACATCTCCTGGACTTCCTCGTAGATCAGGTGCATCGCATTGAGGTAGTAAGGATCGTGCGTCGCGAACCACGATGACATCGCGATGATGCCCATCCATCCCGGCACGCGGGCATTGCCGTAGCCGAAGTCAACGGTGTCCGGGCCAGCGAGCCAGTCCGCAAGCTGCAATGCAGCCCGGTGAACCTGCTCGTCGCCGGTGAGGAGCCAGTACTCGAAGTTGCCCTGGTTCCACATGTGCCCCTCGTTCTCGGCGTATCCTTGCGAGTAGATCGACATGTTCATGTAGTCGTAGGGATAGTAGCCGCCAGTGTGGCCCATGCTGTGTACCCACGCCTGTCCGACGCGGCGCGCATTTCCCGGCCCGGCTTTCTGTCCGGCGGCGTAATGCACCACGTCTACGTCCGCGTTGTGCCGCGCAGCCTGTTCGCCAAGATCGAAGAAGCGTCGATCGCCGCTGCGGAAGTACTGGGTCAGCATCACGTGCTGGAGGTCATACTCGATGTTCCCCCAGTTGTTGCCACGCTCGCCCCACCAGTCGCCGAAGTTCATCAGGCCATACCAGCGGTTCTGCTCGCGGACCTCGAGATGGCCATCCGCCGCCTCATCCATGGCGGCGTTCCATGCCTCGAACTCCTCTCCGACCGCGGCGATCTGATGCAGCGCACCGGAATTGAGGTACCACTCTCGCGGGGCAGTCACAAGCAGCGGGCGATTGACCCGCGCAAGCACCTCTTCCGGCGAGGCAGCCGATGCCGGACCAACGAGGAGTTCGTGGCGCTTCTCAAACCCTGAGCGGAAGGTATAGAGCCCATCGCGCAGGTAGTAGTACAGGACGTGCTCGTTCGGCCGATTTGCGTAGCGATCGCCGGGAGTGATCTGCGGATAGAGGCCTACCGCCAGTCCCTCCTCCTCAAGCGCGACCGCCTTCGGCCAGTTCTGCCAGAAGTCGCGCACCGCAACCGTCAGATCGCCCGCTGTCGCGAGACCTGGAGCACGAGCGCCTGTCGTTTCGCCAAGCTCCCACGCATTGTCCTCATGCTGGAAGAGGCGTCCTCCCGGCGCTATCTGCGCGGTTGCGCCCTCATCTACGGCCACGGTGGCCGAGGCCATGCTCCCCGGGAATACCAGGTCCAGCGACCGGAATGACTTCATCTCGTCGCCATACTCCATGTCGGCGGAGACGATGTCGTGCTGGAGAATGTGATCAACCCGAACAAAGCGGTCGCCCGCGTTGAGGAAGTAGCGCAATTCGAAGCCGAAGTAGGGCTCGCCCGCATCATCACGATGATGGCCGCGAACAAGGATCACCGCGCGCTGGATGCCCCGCTCCTCGATTTCGATGCTCTCCGCGCGCCCGACGAAGACTCTGCCCTCGGCATCGATCAGTCGCGATACCGGCAGCGGCGTTTCGAGGCCATTCGCGATAATTGCGCCCTCGCCGATATTGCGGTCAATCGTCAGCCGAGCCTGGCCGGTCCAGACTTCGATGGTGTCGCCATTCTCACGCACCATGTCGCCGGACTTGGGCATGATCGGCCGGACGTCGGTGCCCAGCGCAAGCTGAAGCGTCTTCGTCTCGTTCGCCTGCAGCGAGACGTTCGCGCTGAGCAGCAGCCACTTGATGCTGCGGTCGGGCCAGCGGACCAGCGCCTTTGTCTGCACCGGGAGCGGCATCGGGCCGTCGGTGAGACTGACGGCACTGGCGACTCCCAGCGCTCCCTCAGGCAGAGGAATGCCGAAGGTAACCGGCTCTGTGCGAGCGACGCCCTCCGTCTCTGTGACCGTCAGCGGGACCTCAACGCGTTCCACGTTACCGCGGGGGAAGGGTTCCGGTGGCCGCACTTCCATGACCTCCGAGGCGACCTCCGCCTCTTCGGCACGAGCGATGACACGCACGAAGCGAACTCCACCAGGAGCTCCGGACACATCGAAGCGATGATTCCGCAGCGGTTCGGTCTCCGGTTCGGTCGCCTCAAGTTTGTCCGCAGTGGCGCCGTACTCTACATGGCAGACCGCAGGCGCGGAGGTGATGAAGCGTATCTGTACATGCCACGCGCGGCCGTCCTCATGCAGGATCGGCTGCATTTCCAGGTGGTCCAACGTGATTGCCTCCTGGGCCAGAGCAGGCGTGGCCAGAAGTAGCATTACCCCAAGAACAGCATTAACTGGACGCATGGTATCAGGGCCCCTTTCAGGGCGAATATTCCGTTACGCCGGCGTCAAACCTTCCTTGAGCCAACCGGCAGGGACAAAGATGTTGGATGCTGAAGGAATAGACGCCGGTCCGCAGAATAAAGCTCAAAGACGGGATGGTCGCCCGCCGCGGCATTGCCGTCGCTACCCGATAAGACCTTCAGATAGAGAAAGGTGACGCTCATGCCTGACGTAATGGCGAGGATCAAGGAGAGGGTATCCGGTCTCGGCACGAGGATCGCGCTTCCGGAAGCCGACGATGAACGGATGATCCTGGCAGCACGCGGGATCGAGGACGAGGGCATCGCGCAGGCCGTGCTGGTGGGGGATCCGGGCGCAATTGGCGCGCTTGCGTCCGAGGCAGGCGTATCGCTCGACGGGGTGGAGGTAGTCAATGTCGCCGAGGAGGCAGTCCGCGACTGCTGCGTAACTTTCTACTACGAGAGGCGCAAGGATCGCGGCGCCACGGAGGACGAGGCGCGCGAGGCGATGTCGGATCCGCTCTACGCCGCCGCGGCGATGGTCAGCCTCGGGCAGGTGGACGGGATGGTCGCCGGGGCGGTCAACTCGACGCCGAATGTGCTGCGGGCCTCGCTGCGCTGCATCGGGTGCGCTCCCGGCGTTGAGACCGTGTCAAGCTGCTTCATCATGACCACGAGGGTCTCCGAGTTCGGTGTTGATGGCGCGCTGATCTACTCCGATGCTGGCGTCGTGCCCAACCCGACGGTCGAGCAGCTTGCCGATATTGCCATCAGTGCCGCCGAAAGCTGCGATGCCTATCTCGAGGATGAGCCGCGCGTCGCCATGCTCTCATTCTCGACGCATGGCAGTGCACAGCACCCCGATGCGCAGAAGGTGATCGACGCCCTGCAGCTTGTCAGGGAGCGGATGCCGGAGCTGAAGATTGATGGCGAACTGCAGGTGGATGCGGCGCTCGTGCCCGAGGTGGGGGAGCGCAAGGCGCCAGACAGCCAGATCGCAGGGCACGCGAATGTGCTGATATTCCCCGATCTTGACGCCGGCAACATCGGCTACAAGCTCAGCCAGTGGATCGGCGGCGCTGGCGCATTCGGCCCGCTGCTGCAGGGGCTGGCGACACCTGCGATGGACCTCTCACGCGCTGCTACCGTAGATGACATAGTGAACGTCACCGCCGTCTGCGCGCTCCGGGCGGGGCTGCAAAGTGGGAAGATCGAGCACACTCGGCGCGCGTGAGGAGCAGACCATGACCTTGAGATTGACAAGCTACAGAAACGACGAAGGCGATATCCGCGTCGGGGCGCTGGTGGGGGAGAAGATGCTGGACGTCGCCGACGCGGTGGCCGCTGCAGGCGCGGCTCCTCAGGCGCATGACTGCTGCAAAAGCGTCGCTGAACTGCTCGCCTGCCCGGACTGTCTCGATGCCGTGCGCAATGCACTCGATGGAGCTCCCGATAGCGCCATCGTCGAGGGCGCTGAACTGCTTGCGCCGATCCCGTGCCCGCCGAAGCTCTTCTGCCTCGCGACAAACTTCGCCTCGCACATGGCGGAGAGCGTCTCGCAGAAGCTCCAGGGCGGCAAGCCCCAGCGCGATCTCGACACGCCGCGCGTCTTCATGAAGCCGTCTGTGAACACCGTGATCGGCCCGGATGTGCCGCTGCGCCTTGATGCGGGCTCTCAGTTCGTGGACTATGAGGCTGAGCTTGCGATCATCATCGGCAAGCCAGCGAAGGAGGTCCCCGTTGAGGAGGCGGCGGCGCATGTCTCGGGCGTGACCGCACTCAACGACATCTCCGAGCGGAGCCTGAAGATCTGGGAGCGCGAGGAGGAGCGGGACTGGGACAAGTTCTTCGACTGGCTCAACGGCAAGTGGTGCGACGGCTTTGCACCGATGGGGCCATGTGCGGTGCCGATCAGCGACGCCGGAGATCCGGATGATTTGCAGATCATTCTTCGCCTGAATGGTGACGTGAAGCAGAACGCGAGCACCGCGGAGATGATCTTCAACGTTGCAGAGATCGTGTCATACATCTCGTTCATCTGCACGCTGCAGACCGGAGATGTGATTGCCTGCGGCACTCCTGCAGGCGTGGGTCAGCACCAGGGCATCAACCTGAAGGACGGCGACGTGCTGGAGGTAGAGATACCACCCATCGGGGTTCTGCGGACTCCGGTTGTCGGGCCATAGGGCCCTGAACTAATCGCCTTCACCCTCGGGGGGGCTGCAACAGCCCCCCGAGTTCGTATCTCACCGACAGGTCGATCTCCCTCCCCGATGTCGCCCGCAGTTCTCTCTGCATCGCCGCCACATCCTCCGCAGTGAATGGCTGCGGCGTCACGATCAGCACCGTCAGCGCCGGTTCCGGCGTCAGCGCATCCACTGTGATCGCTTCCACCGTCGCCTCTGAGGCGTTGGTTTGCAGCCAGCCTCGGAGGACGATTCCGGCAGTGGACAGAAGCGCAGCCCGCTCGGCGGTCGCCGATTCGTGCGGCTCATCATAGATGAACTGGCTGCTGTCGGCGGCCATTATCGGCACTGTGCGGACAACAAGACTCACTTCGTCATCAAGCTTCTCGCGCAGGTCCGCCTCTATCACCGCCACCTGGTCCGGGCGCACCGCTTCAGGCGCCCGCACGAGAGCGGTCAATCGCACTCCGTTTGACGAAGGGCGGCTGTGCAGATCGAGCAGTTCCGCCCCTGGGACGTCGCGCAGATGCTCGTTCATCACGGTGGTTGCGGTATTGAGGCGTTCGAGGTCTCGCAATGTCTCCTCATCGGGCCTGCTCTCCTCCTCCGGGTATACTGCCCCGCTGCTGGCCATGTCCCGGGCAACGAGCGATCGCACTGTCAGGCGCACTTCGTGATCGATCGCCTCCTCAAGCTGCGCCTCCATGTCGCCGACCTGATCTGCGTCGATGATCCGGGGGGTGTGGACAGTCGCCGTTACCTCAACCCGCTCATCACCACGGTGGAATCGCGTCTCGTCGAGCCTCGCCCCGACGATACTGCGGACGTTCGCGGAGAGAGTGCGCTCGATCCGGGCGTCGAGGTTGCGATCGGAGACGATGCCGATGAGCGTCTGGAACATGAACCATGAGATTACGGCCAGGGCGGTGATGCTGAGGCCGAAGCGTTGGAGGAACTGCACGATCGCCGCGCCCTCATTCTGCTCCCCCCTCCGGTCACGCTCCACCCGCAGCATGCCAAAGAGCGAGAAGACGATGGCCGCTGCCAGTTGGATGGCGAGGAAATTCGCGATGAAGAGCATCGCGGCCCCTGCCGCCATCTCCCATCGTTGTGCTGAGATCGTCAGGCCGCACGCAGCCAGTGGAGGCAACACAGCCACGGCCACCGCAACGCCTGGTAGGGCCGGGGACATGCGGGTATCAACCAGCGCGTAGGCGCCGGCGAATCCTGAGGCGAGGGCGATGGCAAGGTCGTACAGAGTGGGCTCGGTTCTCACGAGCAACTCCGAGCCGATAGGTATGCGAAACGGGCCGATACCGATGAGAACGCCCACGCCTATTGCCAGTGCGATGCCGAGGAATTCCGACTTAAGGGACGACCACAGCAGGCGCTTGCTTCCCGCCGTAATCGCCAGGGCGATCCCGAAGATCGGCCCCATCAGGGGCGCCACGAGCATCGCGCCGACTACCACGGCAGCGCTGTCTATCAGCAGCCCGTAGGAGGCGATCACAGTCGCCAGCGTGACCATGATGTAGAACGAGGCACCGGGCTGCGAGAGATCCACCACATCTTCGTAGATCTCTCGTCTGTGCTTTGGCCTGATATGCGGCCGCTCCCAGAAGAGACTCATCCACTGCCTCCACATACCGGCCCAGAGATGATACCACTGCGAGAGTTCGGCAGCTACGGCCACACTCCTGCGTACATGCGCAACGGGCCGGCTCGTCACCGGCCCGGACGCTGCTGAAGCTGCGGACGAAGTAGGAGGCGACTACTGCTCGCCGAGCATCCGCCGCACACGCCCTACCAGCCGGGACTTGCGCCGGCCGGCGGTGTTCGCGTGGATAATGCCGTGCTTAGCCGCCTTGTCAATGGCCTTCTGGGCCTGAGGCAGCGAAGCCTTCACGGTATCAGAGTCACCCAGACGGGCGGCATCCATGACCGTGCGGATACTTTCCTTCATGTCCTTGCGGCGATTGCGGTTTAGAAGCGTCCGCCTGCGCGTCTGGCGCAGGTGCTTTGCCATGTGGCCCCTCTGCGGCATCGGTGCTGGTGCTCCCTTGGACAACATTCGCCGCCAGCGGCGCTCGCGCGCACGGGCGGCGGTTGGGTGCATGGTGCGTGAACGAAGTATAGCACAAAGCCCCATGGGCTGCAAGACACTGTTATCCGTTGTGCAGGAGCACAGTGATAATGTCCTATCGGTGCAGCTCGAAAGTGCCTGCCCCGGCGGGAGAGCGCTTGATGTCAACGATGAGCAAGTGCGCAGGTACGCTTCTAAACGACGGCAGGTGCTCAGGCCCCGGACACAGAAGGAGTATGTGTGAGTGGCATGTAACAGCGGTTGTCTGGGAGGCGGCCTGTCATGCAGAGGGTTACGATCTTCGGAATCATATGTCTCGCTCTGATCCTTGCTTCGTCCGCAGGGTGGTCACAGGACGACCCCGGTCTCATCGTGGTCGTCGAGGGGGCGGAGATCAGCTTCGACGCCCCGGTCCTGATGGTTGACATGCTTTACCCGCTCCTTCCCGCAACGCCCCTGCTCAACGCGCTGGGAGCTACATCAACCTGGGATGCAGCTGCTCAGCGCCTCGATGCCTCATTAGGGGAGAGGCGAGTGCAGATGTGGGTCGGACGTCCTTGGGCGACTGTGGACGGAGCCGCGTATGACTTCACGCCCGGGCTCGCAACCTTCAACGGTCAGCCCTACCTGCCCGGTCCCTCCACCGCTCAGATTCTCGGCCTCGAGGCCACATGGGACCGCGACGCCCTGACGCTCACTATCTCGACACCGGTGACCATGCCCGAGGGCCCGACTGTCGCGGCCACGCTCCTCAATGTGCGCCCGGAGGGCAACGGCACGCTCGTCGTACGCCTGCGTACGACCGGGTGGATCAGCGAAGTGGCGCTTGCGCCTGGAGTGGTCATCAGCCGCGGTAGAGCGGATGCGTCGCAGCCTGCCGCTCCGTTGTCAGACCTGCTCCCGGGGGACGCTGTGGAGATCGTCCTGGGAAGCGATGGCCAGGGCATCGGCGTCAGCGCGAGCTATCGGGACATATTTGGCGTGATCAGCAGCATAGAGGCGAACGAGCTTCGTCTGGCTTCCGGTTACTCGTTTCCGCTTGGTGAGGGAATCGTTGCCTCGGGCTCAGACGGTGCGCCGATGCATCTGCTTGGCGCGGTGGGGGAGAACGCGCTGGTGAAGTTCAACCCGGTGGACAAAGAGGTCTGGTCGATAGTCTCGACGCGTGCAGGATCCGCCACGCCTCCCGACACTCCGGAACCGGTGCTTGCCGCTTTCTTCCTGCCGCGTTACGATCGACCGCAGCGCGCGGGCGATTCTGTGGAAGTCAGAATCATCGGATCTGCCGGCGGCCGCGCAACTGTCAACTTCGGCGATACCGGGCACAGCATGACGCTCACAGAGGGCGCCCCCGGCATCTACTCGGGCATCTACACGGTGCCCAACGGGATCATGATGCTCGCTGACCGCCCCACTGCGCGCCTGGAGGTCGGTGGGGCGAGGTCCACCTGGGTTCCCAGCAACAGGCCGATCATGCTCGACACTCGGCCGCCGGTGATCGTGGGCGTGAGGCCCGACCCGAATGCCGCTATCACCGAGCGCCAGCCACAGATTCAGGCACGGTATGAGGATGATGGCTCGGGTGTAGATGCCGCCTTTGTCCAACTGATCGTGGACGGGGCGGATGTGACCGACCAGGCGACTATTGACCTAACCCAGACGCTCTACACACCGCCGGTGCCGCTGGCGATGGGAGGGCACAGTGTCATGGCACGTGTCGCTGACCGGGCCGGGAACACGGTGACGAACAACTGGGTCTTCAACGTCGCCAGAGCGGGAACGGGCATTGAGGCGGTTGCTGTCGAGGCCGGCGCGCAGCCGCTTGTGGCCGGGGACATGGTGACTGTGACGGCGGAGGTGGTTGCCCCCGGAAGAGCGGCGTCATTTGCGATCGATGGGGTCGCTGAGGCCGTACCGATGTCGCTGGTCGCGGGGACGACCACCTACCGTGGCTCCTACACCGTCCGCGAGGCCGACATCGCTGCCGATGCCGCGGTGACGGTACAATTCACCGCCGCCGACGGTACCCTGCACCAGGCGGACGCACCACAGACGCTCAACATCGGCCGTGCAGCGGCCACGTTTACAGTAACGGTCCCTGCGGCGGGGGAGGAGACCGGGCGCCGCATCCGCCCGGCGGGTACCGCTCCGCCGGGTTCTACGGTGCGCTGGACGATCAACTATGAGAAGTTCATCCTCGCCGGGCAGGTGGGAACAGGAACCGCGGTCGCGGGTGCGGACGGAGTCTGGCAGGCGGCGAACGAGGTAGACCTTCGCCTGCTGCTCGTTGGCATGGGCGACCGCTACACGCTGGTCGCCGAACTACTGGGGCCGGGCGAAGCGGTGCAGCAGACTGAGGAAGTGCAGTTCAGAGCGAGAGATTGACCGGACTTCACACGGCGGGGCGGCCGCTAGTGCTCCCCAACGGGCCGCCCCGCAATCCGGTTTGCAATGGTCCTATTGAGCGCCTCCAGCTTGAATGGCTTGTGAATGTGCGGCATCCCGGTGCGCTCGAAGAAGTCCTGCGTCTGCGGGCTGAGCACATCACCGGTCGCCACCACGATCCGCTCGGCAGCCTCGGGCTTGTCTTCGAGCAGCCTCATGCAGACGTCCTCGCCGCTGATGCCGGGTAGGCGCATGTCGCAGATGATCATGTCGTAGTCACCCTGGAGCGCCAACTCCAGGCCCTCCTCGCCCGTTCCGGCAACAGTGACCTGATGCCCCATCCGCCGCAGATATTCGCCAACCAGCGCCAGTAGAGACGGTTCATCGTCAATGAAGAGCACGTGCAGCCTGTCCCCGACAGTGGGCGCCTCCAGCGGCTCTGTCTCTGAAGGCTCCGGCGCCTCCCGAGTCCCCACCGGAGCCACCGGCAGGCTGATCGTGAATGCCGCTCCCGTTTCGCCACTATTGCCCGCTTTGATGGTGCCGCCATGCTCGTCGAGAATTCTTTTGCAGATGCTCAGCCCCAGCCCGGTGCCCTCGCCTCGCGGCTTCGTCGTGACAAACGGCTCAAACACGCGGTCCAGCAGGCTTTCGGGAATTCCCGGACCGCTGTCGCTTACGCGGGCATAGACGCGGCCGTCTTCGGACCACGTGGAAATCTCAAGCGAACCGCCGCCGCGGCCGTCGAGGGCATAGTAAGCGTTGTCAATGAGGTTGTACATCACCTGCTGGAGCTTGCTGTAATCCCCGAGTACCCGCGGCATACCCTCCGCCAGCCGCGTAATGACCTCAATCCGCGCCGCGCGCAGATCGTACGCGCGCAGGTCGAAGACGCCGCCGATCAGCGCGTTGAAGTCGAACTCGATCATTCGATCGTCAGTATGCCGAGCGAAATTGAGCAGGTTCTGCGCCACCTTTCGACACCGCTCAGCCTCCTCCGCAATCGTGGCAATCGCCACGCGGTCAGCGTCGTAACGATGATCGGCGGCGAGGAGGTCGGCATAGCCGCTGATGGCGGTCAGTGGGTTGTTCAGTTCGTGGGCAATACCGGCGATGAGCGTGCCCACGGAGGCGAGGCGATCGGCCTGAATGAGCTGCGCCGCAAGCTGCTTCTCGGCGGTAACGTCGCGGGCGATAACGTGGATCGCATCACCCTGCCCCGAGCGTCGCACCACGCTCGCGCGCAGTTGCAGCACCGCCACGCGCCCGTCGCTGCAGGTTATCCGTAGCTCAACCTGGTCATCCTGCGGCTGACCTGAGACGAGACCGTCGATGTATTTTCGCGCGCGGGTGAGCGATTCAGGCGCCACCACATCCCAGAAGCGCAGGCGCGAGAACTCCTCCTGCGAGTATCCCAGAGCGCGCACAGCAGCGGCATTAACGTAAAGGAAGTTGCCTGCGAGGTCGTGCGTGTAGATGATGTCGTTGGCGCTCTCTGCCAGATCGCGGTAGCGCCTCTCGGACTGGGCCAGCCTCTCCTCGGCCCGTCGCCGTGAGGTCATGTCTCGAGCCACTCTCACGCAGCCAGTCACTTCACCGCGGTCGTCCCGCAGCGGAGTCACGGCCACCTGGAAGGTCCTCCCGCGGACCTCATGCATCCCGGTACCTGGAGCAGTGCCGCTGCTCAGGCACGAGGAGAGCATCTGCTCCTGCTCCTCACAGTCATCACTGAATATGTCGCACAGGCGCTTCCCCACGGCCCCATGCTCATCAACCCCGGTGAAGTCGCGCGCAGCACGATTAGCCGCGAGGGTTGTCCCATCACGGTCGTGGACGGTTATAAGCTCGGTGATGCTGTCAAACGTCTGGCTCCAGCGATCGCGGGCCTCACGCGTGTCCTCGAGCCCCATCATGTGCTGGATGATGATGCCGACCTGCGCGCCAGTGTTGCACAGACCAACGAGTTCGTCCTGCGAAAGCTTCTCCCTCGGCGGCATCACCACAACCAGCACCCCGATGGCGCGATGCACCCCCGAAAGCGGCACCGCAACGGCCTCCGCCTCAGAGGCGCCGCCATCAGGCAGCGCGACGGACACTTTGAAAGTAGCCGGGCCTCCACTCGCGAGCGACTGCGCGACGGGATGGCCGTCTGAAACATCTGCGACGGAGGGAAGGTTGACCTCGCGACCGGAGCTGTAGGTGAGCAGCAGGTCATTCGCGCGTGCGTCAGCCAGCAGGTAGATGGCCGCCGTGCTGGCAGCAAGCAGTTCGCGCACCTCGTCCGCCGCCGCCTGCACCATCCCCACGAGGCGCGGCGCGGCCAAAACCGCGCTGGCGACGCTATCAATCAGCGCCAGACGCCGCTGCCGCTCGAGTGCCACCCGCTCGGCATGATAAACGTAAAGAATCAGCGCGTTGCCGATGAACAGGCTGCCGAGGACGCGGATCGACGTGGTGATCCATAAAGCTCTCTCGGGTGACCACAAGCCCAGCACTCCGAGGCCGATGCCGGCGGCCCAGCAGATGTAGGCCGCGCCGAACATTCGCGAAGTCTCCCGCCCCAGCGTCTGGCGCTCCCAGGTGAACCACGTGCAGGCGATAAGCGCCGCCGCCACGGCAACACGCAGGCCGTGCTGGAATGTCATGAACGCGTTACCGCTCGCAGCGGTGCGAAGCACCTGCTGGACGGGCCCCCAGAACGGAATGCTCCACACTGCGAGCGTGCCGATGAGGGCAAACGCGGCGGCGACTGCGAGAAAAACGCGGGCCGACGGGGAGAGGCGCCTGCGACGGGGCTCATCTCCAAGCAGCGATAGCGTGCCCCAGACGATCAACAGGCCTGCTATCAAAAGGGTGAGCGTGCCCCCGGCGAAGCGTAGTGACTCCGCGGGCATGGCGACATGCTCAGGCACGATCTGCAGCGCGAGCACACCAAGTCCTATCGCAGTGACGACATAGCCGAGGCGGCGACGCCGTTCGTGCAGAATTAGGAGGAGGTAGGTGCCTGCCGCCAGGCTGAGGAAGTCAATGACCGTCAGTAGATGAAACGCGCTGCTGGCGACCGGCCCCTCCACATAGACATTCAAGTCGAACCACCCTGGAGGGATACAGAGACAGAGACCGCACACAGTGATCGCGCGCCCCTGACACGCGACATCTTCATCTTAGTCACTGCATGGTGAATCGTCAACACATAATGTCGCACGAGTATGGCCGAATGACGAACTTCGCACACCATGTCGCCGTTCACGTGGGGGAGCCAGAATCACATACGCCCGCCGGCCACTGGCCAGCGGGCACGATGAGCTTCGGTGTCTGAACTGTTCGTTAGTTCCGCCGCACTCGGCGCAGCAAGCCGATGCCGAGACCGCAGGTAAGAAGCATGAGGGTGCCCGGCTCCGGGACCGCTTCGTTTTCGGACGTGTAATCGTAATGAAGGGTCATTTGTTGCTCGTACATGCGATCAAGAACGGCCGACTCGGTCAGGTAGAACCCAAATGTCTCACCGACAGGGACGGAAGGGAAAGCTAACGTTCCGGTGCCGATAGCGGTCTCGAGATCCGTGTCCCAGAACAATGACTGCTGGTTGAGCCAGTCGAAGCCGACCGTGCCGGTGACGTAATCAAGTCCACCGCTCTGTAGTCCAGGACCGTCACCATCGTCTGCATGGATGATGGCATAGACATGCTCAGTATACGAGGAGGCCATAGCCACGTGGTAAGTGGCCAGTTCTACGGAAGCTGCGTAGCTATCATAGACGGTGTCATTGTCGATCGCGTATGTCACGCTGCTCCGCTGATCCACCGTCAACGAGATGCTGTTCAGGACACCATAGATCGGGTCGAACTGTGGCATATCTACCATGATCGTGCGGCCTTCCCAGCCCGAGTCGAACGTCTGCTGGTAGGTAAGCACGTCAGTCTTACCTGGCGTCGCGAGAGTCATCGCGACGAGGAAACCCAATGCGTGCGTGAGCAGCCGGCGCATACCGTCACCTGCTTCCGGATGGTTCCGTGGTGGACGCCGTGGAGTATACGCCGCTCTGCCAGAGAATTCAATCAGGCGATCCGACTAGCACTCCTCTCCACGTGCTCGTCAAAATGCGTTCCGGGATGGACGGCGCCGCTGAGGAGGCATCCTATGCGAACGGTAGCTGTCTTGCAGTGAAGCAACCGAAATCATGAGACCACAGATCCGTATAGCGGCAGTTCAATCGGGCCTCCGCTTCTTCAGCAACGAGAAGCAGTTTCGGCGGCAGATCGCGCTCGACTGCGAGCGCGCGATGGCGCATGCGCCGGACCTGATCGTCTTCCCGGAAGATGTTGGCACCGGATTGGCCGCTCTCGGCACGGGTTTCGCCTGCCGGGCGGGTTCGCTGCAGCAGGCGATGATCGCCATCGCGCTCCGTAACCTTCGCGCCATCCTGCCTGTGCTGATCCGAAGACAGCACTCCCTGCCGCGCGCGCTGCTTCTCGCCATGGCCGAGCGGATGCGCGAGGTCTACATCAGCACTTTCAGCGAACTCGCCGCCGAACATCAGGTTCATATGGCCGCAGGCACGACGCTCCTGCCTCACGTCAACGAGGACAGCGGGCGCGTCTACAACACGTTCTTTCTCTTCGGCCCGAGCGGCTCAGTCATCGCCACAGCCGACAAGGTGAACCTGATAGATCTCGAGGCGGACAAGGGGCTTGACATTTGCGCAGGGG
>LSQX01221649.1_pt1 | contig 38258 bp, 33 predicted proteins | sample 654561 | NCBI WGS metagenome assembly LSQX01 (sample SAMN04489861, study PRJNA283612) | anaerobic digester metagenome | isolation source: 4 biogas reactors fed with cattle manure at either 37C or 55C with and... | place: Denmark: Kongens Lyngby | collected 2014 | reverse complement strand
TGCCTCAAGATAAGGTTTCCCATCCGCCGCTTCGGCGGCGGGGTAAGACCCCAGGAAGATGACCTGGTTGATAGGCCGGGAGTGTAAGGGCAGCAATGCCTTCAGCGGACCGGTACTAATCGGTCGAGGACTTGATCCGAAATCTACACCGCTATGCAGTTTTCAGGGAGCAGGAAGCAAGAGGATAGAGGCAGGAAAAAAGTTTGCCTCCTCAACAAAGAGCATATTTCTTGCTTCTATGTTCTTGCCTCTTGCATCTTGATTTCCGGTGGGTATAGCGGAGGGGCCACACCCGTTCCCATCCCGAACACGGCCGTTAAGCCCTCCAGCGCCGATGGTACTTGGGGCGAGAGCCCCCGGGAGAGTAGGTCCCCGCCGGAGAACTACTTTAAAAGCCCGGCCCGAAAGCCGGGCTTTCGCTTTTTTAAAGTTGGCAATTGAAAAACCAATCCCACTGTGCACTTCTCTTTTCTCATTTTTCACCTCTAATTAATGCGTTTATCTCGGCCAGGTCGGCGGCATCCAGCTTCAGCACCTCCCGGTCATAGGTGAGCAAGCCGTTAATCTCATCCTCCACATCGGAGAGCTGGGTGTATACCGCTGCCGCCAGGCCCCGGCGGATATGGGGGATAACCTGCTCCCGGTAAAGCTTTTGAAAGCCCCTGACGAAGCTCTCCCTGTCTTTGAACTTCCGGTAGCCGAAGCTTTTATTTTCGTTCCAGACATGTCCCTCCACCTTGTAAGAATAGCCGCCAAACTCCGAGAGAACCACGGCCCTCTTCTTATCCGCAGGCAGTTTTACCTTGACAAAGTAGACGTGGAGGCTTTTTAAATCTCCGCCGCCCTGGTCATGCCAGCCGCTGGCGTGATCGATGAGCCTGGTCCTATCCCTTTCCCGGACAAAGCCCGCCGCTTTAAGGGCGTCAAACTGGCCCCAGCCTTCATTGAAGAGCACCCACACGTTAATGGAAACGGTATTGTACAACAGATCGACCGTGGCCTCCAGCTCCCGGTAGTAGGCTTCCCTCCCCCGGGGATCCAGGCGGCCAAACTTGCGGTAGTTTTTCGGCCCGTCCTGGCAGCTAATGCCCAGAAAAGGCAGGATGGCCGTGGTGAAAAAGCTGTACTTTTCCCCGCCGTTGACCATATCCTGCCAGACGAGCATTCCGAGCCTGTCGCAGTGGTAATACCAGCGCAGGGGCTCAACCTTGATGTGCTTTCGCAACATGTTGAAGCCGAGCCTCTTCATGGTCATGATGTCGTGGATCATGGCTTCTTCCGAGGGCGGCGTGAGCAGCCCGTCCGGCCAGTAGCCCTGGTCCAGCAAGCCGTGGTTGAAATATGGCTTGTTATTGAGAAAGATTCTTTGGCAGCCCCTCTCGTCGGTGCCGAGGGAGAACTTTCTCATCCCGAAGTAGCTCTTGACCCTGTCTTTGTCGGCGCAGATTTCTAGGTCATAGAGGTGCGGCGTTTCGGGAGACCAGAGCTTGAACTCTTCAAGCCTGATGGCATTGTCCCTGTTGGCTTCAAGATCGGCCTCGGCCAAAAGCCGCTCGCCGTCCAGTATCCTGGCCCGGAGCTTCTCCGGCCTCTTGGAGAGGATGGGCTTAATGCTAATCGTCCCCCTGTCGATATCTGGGGTCAAGTAAAGCTTTTCAATATAAACCTCGGGGACGCTTTCCAGCCACACTGTCTGCCAGATGCCCGCCTGGGCCGTGTACCAGATGCCGCCCCTCTTCAAGGACTGCTTTCCCCGGCTGGCAAAGCCGGTATCGGTGGGGTCGCTTACCCGCAGGGTTAAAACGTTGGTCCCTTCCTTGATGGTTCCCGTTACGTCGAAGCTAAAGGGGAGAAAGCCGCCGCTGTGTGAGCCCAGATAGTGTTCGTTTAAATAAACATCGCAGTCGCTGTCCACCGCCCCGAAATGCAGCAAGGTCTTATCTTTCAGGAATCCCTTTTCAATGGCAAATTCTCGCCTGTAGTAGAGGTAATCCGAAGGCTTCACCTGCCGTTCCACCCCCGAAAGGAGGCTTTCCGGGGAGAAGGGGACCACGATTTCACCCTGGTAGCCGCGAAACTCTTCGTCTTTGCCATAAATGGCATATTCCCAGATGCCATTTAAGTTTACATAACTGTCTCTTTCCAGCTGGGGCCGGGGGTATTCGGGCAGGGGTTTGTTCCGGTCCAGCTCCCGCCCCCACCTGGTGTAAAGAGGCCCGCCAATTCTTACTTCCTTGACGCTCATTTTTACCTCCAGGCATCATTTTGTAATAAAACCCTGCACGAGAAATTCACCGAGGGCTTTTTCTACTCAGGGCCGCTCACATCCTGCCTGCAGGGCCTCAGATTGATGCTTGCAACATGAAACGACGCCGGCCATTCATTTGCGATTAAAGATTTCACAATGAAAGTGGAAGTATTTGGCCAGGGCAGCTCCGGCAGCGGGAAAATGGTTTGATTGCAGCATTTTTAGCCCCAAATTAGACAATTGCTTGATATAAAAAAAATATGGCATGATTATTGCGAGTCATGCTTTAAAATAGTGTTTTGAAGATGGCCATTTCAGGGGAAAGGAGGACGATAGTCCAGGTCCAAAAAAGAGCTTTTTCCAGAGGGGCTTCCAACTGCATCACAGAACCTGCTATCTGTTGTCGTCGGCGATTGTCGAGGAGCGCGCACAATACTTGGATAGGGGGTTTCATGGTGAGAAAAAAATATTTCCTTTTCCTGCTAGCCGGTTTGTTGCTGGTGTCGCTGCTGGTAGGCTGCCAGCCGGCAGCTGAAGAGTCCAAGTATCCCGATCGCAATATCATTGCCGTGGTGGGATTCAGCCCCGGCGGCCCGACGGACGTAATCGCCAGGGGTATTCTGCCCATTGTCCAGGAGGAACTGGGCGTGGGCATTGGGATTAACAACATGGCCGGCGCTGCCAGCGCCCCGGCAGCGGAACATGTCCTGGCCCAGAAACCCGACGGCTACACCATCTTCTTCGGCTCCGAGATCATGTCCGTATGGCAGGTCATGGGGACAACGGATTTGAGCCCTGTAGAAGACTTTATACCCGTCAAGATCGTAAGCGAGGCCATTCCGGTGCTGGCGGTTCCGCCGGATTCACCCTTTAAGACCGTGGAGGAATTCATTGCTTACGCCAAGGAGAACCCCGGCAAGTTGAGAATCAGCACCGCCGGCCCGGGGACGGTGCCCCACGTTTCCGGCTTGCTGCTCCAGCAGTACCTGGATGTGGAGTTTACCTTCGTTCCCTACCAGGGAGGCAAGCCGGCGGTCATTGCCGTAATGAGCGGCGAGGTTGACGCGACTATCGAGATGGTCCAGTCCATGGTTTCAGAGTATGAAGGCGGACAGCTCAACATCCTGGCTGCCTTTACCAACGAGCCCATCGATGATGACAGGGTCAGGGATATCCGGCCCATCGGGCAGATTTATCCCGAGCTGAGCAAGCACCTGCCCTATGGACCCTACTTCGGTGTATTTGTACCAAAGGATTGCCCGGCCGAAGTTGTGGAAGTATGGGAAGCAGCTCTGGACAAGGCCATAGAAGACGAGCGCTGGATTGAATATACCGACCAGTTCCTCCTTGTTCGCGTTAACTACAGCGGAGAAGAGGCTATTGAATACCTGAAGAAGTGGACCTCCAGGGCGGCATGGCTGCTGTATGACTTCGGAGCGGCCGAAAATTCGCCCGAGGAATTCGGCATCCCGCGGCTGGAAGAGTAGCGGCATTGCCGTGATGCATTAGGGGCAATGGTTGAGCCTTTAGCATGCCGTAGCAGCTTGAGTAGAAGCACCTAAAGGCTCAACCATTGATTTAATTAAGAAAAGAGGCAGCATGGCCGCAGTTCTTTTCCGGTGAAATCGGTCGACGGAAGAGGGGAAATGATGAAAAGTGAACGAAATTTGCTGCTGGCGCCCTATCTGGTTCTCATACCGGTAGTCATTGCCATGTATTACGCCCTGGGGGAATTTGTGTTCAAGTCCAGGATCCCCCTGTTTGACGTGCGTTCGCCGCTGGTTTTCTGCCTGCTGGTCGCCGTTTGTCTCCTGGTTTTAGTGGCCTGGAGCCTGATTATTGATCTTAAAGCCATTAAGAAGGGCGGCGGCGCCGCAACGGAATCTGCTGTGAGCAGCGAGGATTTGATAAGAATTATCCTCTATGTTATAGGCCTGGTCGCCTACCTGCTGCTGGTACCCAGGCTTCACTTTCAAGTAACCACGATTCTCCTTGTCGCCGTGGCTGCATTTTTACTGAATGACAAAGACAAGCTCCTTTACAGGGTGTTGAAATCGCTCGCCTTTGCGGTAATACTGGGGCCGTCGATTTACTGGATTTTCTACAAGGTTTTTTCGGTAATACTGCCTTAGCAAGGGGGGAGACGGAATGACCTTAACATTGCTCTTATATACAATCGTCGGCGCTGCGCTGGGGTTGGTCATGGGCGCCCTGCCCGGCATCACCGTGACCATGACCGCCGTCCTGGTGGTTTCCCTGACCTACGGCTGGCCCATGATGGAGGCCCTGGCCTTAATCGTGGGCGCTTTCTGCGGCGGGGTCACGGGGGGCTGCATCTCCGCCATCGCCTTGAACATACCGGGCACCAGCGCGGCCGTGGCTACGGCCTTTGACGGCTACCCCCTGGTGAGAAGAGGAGAGGCGGACAATGCGCTGGGTATAGGCTTGTTCTCAAGCTTTATCGGCGGCCTCATCGGCCTGGCGATCATGCTGGTGGCGGGTCCCGCCCTGGGCAAATTTGCCCTGAAGTTTGGCTCCCAGGAATACTTCCTGCTTACCATGTGGGGCTTGACCCTGGTGGCTGCTTTAAGCCGGGGTAATACGGTTAAAGGCCTGGCCGCCGCCTTCTTCGGCCTCTTTGTGGGAATGATCGGCATGGACCCGGTGATGGGCATGCTGAGATTTACTTTTGGGACCAGCCTGTTAAAAGGCGGGATCAACTTTGTCGCCGCCATGATCGGCCTGTTCGGGATGAAAGAAGTACTCAAACAGCTGGGCAAAACGGCGAGCTTCAACATTACCGGAACCATATACCGGATCAAGGGATTGCTGCCCAAGTTCAACCTGCTGAAAAAAGTATGGCACACCTACATCTGGGGCGGGCCGCTGGGCACGCTCATCGGACTGCTGCCGGGAACAGGCGGAGATGTTGCCTGCATCGTGGCTTACGGGGTAGCCAAGCAGACCACGCGAAAGCCGAGCCGGCCTTTTGGTGAAGGCGCCTACGAAGGGGTGGCCGCTCCGGAGGTGGCCAACAACGCCGCCATTGGAGGCGCGCTGACGACCATGATGACCCTGGGGGTTCCCGGCGACTCCGTCACCGCGGTGATCCTGGGCTCCTTCTACCTGCACGGGCTGCTGCCGGGGCCCACGTTCATGCTCGCGGAGAAGCATTATTTTTACATGATTGTCTGGTTTGTGCTGATTGGATCGATAATGGCTTACATTTTCGGATTACTGGGCAGCAACTTGATCTTGAAAGCGATCAACCTGCCCAAGTGGGCCCTGGTTCCCTTTATTACCGTTCTATGCATCGTCGGCTCCTACGCCATTCAAAACAATATTTATGATGTGGCCATTATGCTGGTCTTCGGGGTAATCGGCTACCTCTTTGAAAAAGGCGGCTTCCCCACCGGCCCCATCGTGCTGGCGATCATCCTGGGGCCGATGATTGAACGAAATCTCCGGCAGGCGCTGGTTATCACCGGCGGCTTCTTCCCCTTCCTTTCTTCGCTGGTGACCAGGCCCATAAGCCTCGTGCTCCTGATCCTGGTGGTCCTCTCTTTCTGGCTTCAGTCCAAGGTCATGCGCACGGGCACGGCGGACAACAAGACCAAGGCCGCTTAAAGAGAACGCATGAAATCAGGGGGCTGCCTGAAAGGGACAGCCCCCTGTTGCCATGGCCGCAAAAGACTTCAGGAAGCACCGGATTCTCTAACCTTTCACCGGCGGAGAAAAAACCTCTCCGCTCGCCTGCGGGACGGGCAGAACCGGCCCTTTTTATTTCTTGCATATAGGTTTTGATTCACAATTCAGGCTTAAGGGAGTTGACAGAAAGGAGAGTATATGCCTAGAATAAGGACAAATATTATATACATATAGACAGGTGTCATGAATAGTAACAAGGAATCTTATTTAAAGCAAATAAAAATTGACAAGAATTCCGTGATCCCCATCTATTACCAGCTGGCGAAGCAATTTTCGGAGAAAATTCGCAGCGGCTCCATCCTGCCCGATGAGGCCCTGCCCACGGAATCGGAAATTGCCTCCTACTTCGGGATCAGCCGGATGACCGTGCGCCGTGCCATTTCGGAGCTGGCCGCCGATGGCATGATCTATACGCAGCGGGGCAAGGGCACTTTTGTGGCCCGGCCCAAGCTGGACAAGATTGTTTTCAACCTGGACAACTTCAACGAGGAGATTAAGCAGCAGGGCCTGGAACTTCACCGCAAGCTGCTGGAGGCGAGAATTGTCCGGGCCGACGAGAAGCTGGCCCGCAAGCTGGGGATCGATTTGAACGGCAGGTGCCTTTATTTCCGCGTGGTCGTTACGGCCAACAATGAGCCGCTGGTTTATGAAACCAAGTACACCGTATATGCCAAGCAGCGGCCCATCCTCGAAAGAGAGCTCGAAGACCCCTCGCTTTCGGTGCTGGCGGCAACCCACAGCAACAGCATGCCCACCATATCAAAGAAGATTCTCATGGTTTCAAAGACAACGGAAGAAGAATCGGCTGTTCTCGGCGTCAGTTTGCACACCCCTGTTTTCCTAATCATCCAGACGATCTACGATCAGGATCAGAAACCGATAGCCTGGGGCAAGTCGATCTACCGCGGCGACCGCTACAAGCTGGTGCGCTATGATGGATGGTATAAAAAAGAGTGAGCGCCAAAGGGAGGCAGCAGGATGAGTGAAGATCTGGTTGGCGCCATGTCCAGGCTGGAAGAAGAAAAAACACTGGCCTTGGTAAGAGAAAAGCTTGCCGCGGGGGTTACTCCCATGGAAATAGTGGAGGAGTGCCGGAAAGGCATTGAGCTCGTGGGAGCCAAGTACGGCGAGGGGGTTTTTTACCTCTCCGACCTGATCATGTCTGAAGAGATTTTCCGAAGGGTCATGGAAATCCTGGAACCCCTCTTCCCGCCCAGCGATTCGCCTGAAGGCGTGAAGATCATCATGGGCACCATTGAGGGGGATATTCACGACCTGGGGAAGCAAATTGTAGTCTACCTGCTCCGCTCCTCCGGCTTCAAGGTTTATGACCTGGGCGTTGACGTGTCCCCGGAGAAATTCATCGAGGCCATTAAAGAGACGGGCGCTTCAATAATCGGCATATGCGTTCTTCTCACCTATTGCATCGGAACGGTTAAAAAAGTGGTCGATCTCCTCGAGGAGACGGGACTGAGGGAGAAGGTTACCGTGGTCATTGGCGGCTACCCGGTCAATGCCCAGATCAAGGAATATACCGGCGTGGACTACTACAGCAATGATGCCCTCCAGGGCCTGGAAATTTTCAAGCGCATTTCCCGCGAAAAAGGACACAACTGCAACGGCGAAAGCTAGCCGCCTCCGGGGGAGGGAGGTTGGTTGCATTCCCCAGGGCGAGCCAGGCGAGGCAAGTGGACGATGACTTTGACTCCTTTGGGCTTGACCGTCCCTGGCAGGGGTGTCACCACTTTCCCGCAAAGGAGAAAGAAAGGGGAGCGAACAAGGGGCTGCCTTTTGGGGCGGCCCCTGCCTGCCGGCATTTAAATTTTATTAACATGGACGACTGGCTAAAGGTTTTCAGAGAATCTTGTCGAAAACATGAAGCAATGTCAACTCATAGCAAGCGGCCAAAGAAGCGTGGATACGGTGAAGCGGCTTCTTTTCGCAATGTGCCTGCTTGTCTGCGCCGCCGCCTGCGGCTGCCATGAGGGAAAGGAGAGGCTTTCAGGCCTGGAGGCAGCGGGGGAAAGCCCCCCGGTGGAAAGCGAAGCGGTGCGGGCGGAGATGAAGCTCTATTTTCGAAACAACAATTACAGCAGGGACCCGGAATCGCTGCCGGTAATCCCCGTCACCAGGCTGGTGTCGCCCGAGGAGATTACCGCCAGGGCGGTGCTGGAGGCGCTTATTGCGGGCCCCTCTCCCGGCGAAGAGCTTCAATATGGCGCCGGCCCGGTGATTAACGGAAGCGAGCTGCACATTGAGGATGTTTACATAAAAAATAAGATCTGCGTGGTCCGCCTGCAATCGCCCCATCCGCTGCCCCTGTACAATTATGCACACCAATCGCCGGCCCAGGCGGAGGCGGTGCTGGCGCAATCCTTGCTGCGCTCGCTGGGCAAGCTGCTCCCGGTGGAGGCGGTCTGGCTCTTTCATAACGGCAGTCCCTGGCAAAGCGGCAGCTTCAACTGGCTATGCCCCCTGGCCCCTCACGGCGCCGGCGTGGGCTACACCCTTTATTTCTGCGCGGATCAGGCCTCTTACTATTCCCGGCAGGGGCTGGAATTTCTCACCCCGGTCCAGGTCAGGCTGGAGGCTTCCGGCCAGGAGAAGGAAGAAGAGGGGGTTTTTGCACGGATTATTGCCCTCCTCTCACAGGACTACGACCCGGCGCACCGGGCGGCCCTGCCCCAGGGGATTAAGGTGAGGGATTTCACCCTGGCCGAGCACCAGCTGCTTATAGACCTGGCGGCCCCCTTCAGCGGAAGCCCCGAAGAGGCGCGCGCCTTTGTGGGGGCCCTGGTGTATACCTTTACCGGCCTGCCGGAAATAGACGCCGTTCAGGTAACGGTGATGGGCCAAACCTGGGAGAGCGGCGGCATCGCTTGGCCCCATCCACTCTCCCGTGAGGACTTGAAGCGGGATCTCAACCTGCGCTAGCGGCCCTTTGGGAAAATTTAGGCAAGGGAAGAGTGGCTTTGCACGAACCTGTTTTCCAGTGGGGTTCCCTTAATCTTCCGGTTTCGAGCCTCGCCTTTTACACGGCCATGCTCATCGGCCTGGCTATGGCTTACCTTGAGGGAAGGCGCAAGCTACTTCCCGGGACCAGGGTGATTGACTTTTTACTGCTGGCCCTGGTTGGCGGCATCAGCGGGGGAAGGTTGGTTTACGCGGCCATGTTCGCCCCTGCTTACTATTTCCAGCAGCCGCAGCGCCTCTTCTTTTTCCACGACGGCGGCTTCAGCTTCTGGGGCGGCCTGGCCTGTGCCCTTGTCCTCATCTTTGCCTGGGGCTCCCGTGAAAGGCTAATCGTGGAGCGCTATCTTGACGCGGCGGCGCTTCCCCTGGCCTTTTCCCTCTCCTGGGGCTACATGGGCTCCGCGCTGCGGGGCGGCCCCATGGGGGCTCCCCTCCCCTGGGCCATCGCCGTAAAAGGCCAATACTACCACCCCGACGGCGCCTATGCCATCCTTTTTTTTATGGCCCTCTACGCCTTCTTAAAGCGCCGCCGCGACCGGTCCCGCTTCGAGGGGGAGCTTTTCAGCTGGTTCCTGCTTGGCGCTGGCGCCATTAATATCTTGCTGGACTTTTCCCGCGAGCTGCCGCGGGCATGGGGCATCTTTACCGTGGGCCAGCTCTTCTCCCTGGCGGTCTTTGCCGCAGCTCTCTTTTTTGTTGCCGCCGGCCCGCAGATGTCCTTCACCTATTCTTCCTCCAGCCGGCCTTTACAACGGCGCAGCGCCGCCGCGACGGCGGTCTTTTACGCCTGGCACATTCTTCTCGCCGGGCTGATGGTCCTGGCCTACTACTGGTTTCACCGGTTTCCTAATCTTCAATAGCCATGCTTTCCATGCTTTCCAAGGCGGATTCGGTTAGGCTCCGGGTGTCAAGGGCCTCTTCGGCCTGGATCACTCTTTCCAGCCGGGGCCGCGTGGCGGGATGGCGCGGCAGGAAGAGGGTGCAGCAGTCTTCGTAGGGGCGGATGGAGATCTCATAGCTGCCGGTTTTCCGGGCGAGGGCCACGATCTCCTGCTTGTCCATGCCCAGGAGAGGCCTGAGGATGAGCATGGAGGTGGCGTTTTCGATGGCGATCATGCTTTCCAGGGTCTGGCTGGCCACCTGCCCCAGGCTTTCCCCGGTAACCAGGGCCTGCAGGCCGCGCTGGCGGGAGAGAGCCTCGGCGATGCGCATCATCATCCGCCGCAGCAGGATAATGCCCAGGTCTGCGGGGCAGTGCGCCTGGATTTCCTTCTGGATGCCGGCCACGTTGACCAGGTGCAGCTCCAGCCTCCCGCAGTACTGCGCGAGGAGGCGGCAGAGATCGATCACCTTTTCGCGGGAGCGCAGGCCGGTGAAGGGATAGCTGTGATAGTGCACCGCCTCCAGGCGCAGGCCCCGCTTCATGGCCATCCAGCCAGCCACGGGGCTGTCGATGCCCCCGGAAAGCAGCAGCAGGGCCTGCCCCGAAGCGCCTACGGGGAGCCCTCCCGGGCCGGGCACCTGGTCGCGGTAGAGGTAGGATTCTTTGGCGCCAATCTCGACAAAAAGGCAGAAGGAGGGGTTTTCTACGTCCACCTTTAAGCCGGGATGCCGCGCCAGGATGGCCCCGCCGAGGATGCGGTTCAGCTCGGGCGAGGTGACGGGAAAGCTCTTGTTGGGGCGGCGGGCCTCCACCTTGAAGCTGCCGCCGGGCAGGGGGCCGCTTCCCACCATCTCCACTGCCTTTTCCTTGATCGCTTCCAATTCGAGGGGGGCGGTTTTGACGCTGCTGAGGGATACCACGCCAAAGACCCTGCTCAGGCGCCTGATAATCGCGTCTTCTTCTGCCTCCTCGCCGTAAATGAGAAAGCGCCCGTGCAGGCGTACCACCCTGGCGCCGAGCCCCTTTAGCGCGGTTTTCACATTTTCCAGGAGAGCCTGTTCAAAGAAGCGCCTGTTTTTCCCCTTCAGGGCAATTTCGCCGTAACGTAGCAGGACCAATGCGGCCATTTTTCTCCTCCTACTGTCCCGGCCGGCGGCCGGCAAGGGCTTTCAGCTCGCGGATCCCGGCAGCGATGGCTTCGGCAACTCTCTCCATTTCCTCTTCGTCGTTGAAAGAAGAGAAGCTGAAGCGCAGGGCGCCGGAAAGCCTTGCTTCCTCCAGGCCGATGGCGGTGAGCACGTGGCTGGGGTCGGGGCGGCGCGAGTGGCAGGCCGAGCCCGGCGATACGTAGATCTCCCTCGCCTCCAGGAGGCGCAGCAGGACCTCGGCTTTTATGCCGGGGAAGGATAGGTTGAGCACATGGGGCGCCGCCTCTGCCGGCGGGGGGCCGTTAATGTAGAACTCCACGCCGGCTTCTTCCAGCTCTCGGCAGAGCTTCTCCTTGAGATGATAGAGGCGCGCCGCATTTTCCGCCATTTGCGCGGCGCAGAGCCTGGCTGCCAGGCCAAAAGCGGCGATGGCGGGGGTATTTTCCGTCCCCGGGCGGAGGCCCTGCTCCTGGTCTCCTCCTTGGAACAGCGGCTGCAGGGATACTCCTTTTCGCACCCACAGCGCACCGGCTCCCTTGGGGCCGTGAATCTTGTGCGCGCTGCAGCTGTAGAGGTCGGCTTGCCAGCGCTGCACCGGCGTGGGAATCTTGGCAAAAGACTGCACCCCGTCCACGTGGTAGAGCGCCCGGGGATGGCGGCTTTTGATGAGCGCCCCGATTTTCTCCACGGGCTGGATGGTGCCGATCTCGTTGTTCACATGGATGATGCTGACGAGGATGGTCTCCTTTCGCAGCGCCCTTTCAAGCTGCTCCAGGTCCACGTACCCCTGCTCGTCCACGGGCAGGTAGGTGACGGTGAAGCCCTCTTCCTCCAGCCTGCGGCAGCAATTGAGCACCGAAGGGTGCTCAATCTGCGTGGTGATAATGTGATTGCCGCGGCGCCTCCAGCGGTAGGCCGCTCCTTTAAGGGCCAGGTTGTTGGCCTCGGTGCCGCCCGAGGTGAAGCAAATCTCCTCTTCCCGGCATTGCAGGAGCTGGGCGATGCTGCGGCGGGCCTCGTCGAGCAGCTTTTCAGCGGCCACTCCCCGGGCATGGATCGAGGAGGGGTTGCCGTAGTTCTCCCTCTGAATACGGCTTTGCAGCTCGATGACCTCTTCAAAGGGGCGCGTTGTAGCGCTGTTGTCCAGGTAAATCTCGGCCACAAGACACACCTCTGCATGGCAGTTCCCGGGCTCTGCTGCAGCCGGGCTTCAAGCCGGGAACTAGTTGACAGCGACTACTTCCTTGACGGAAGGCACTTCCTTTTTCAGTGCACGTTCAATGCCCTGCTTCAGCGTGAGCGCTGCCATGGGGCAGCCGTGGCAGGCGCCGCTCAGCTTCACCTTGACGGTGCCGTCTTCAGTAACCTCTATCAGCTCCACGTCGCCGCCGTCGCGCTGCAGGGCCGGGCGGATTTTCGACAGGGCCTGCTCCACCTGTTCTCGCATGCTTTTTCCTCCTTCGTGGTTCATTATGCCTATTCCGGCACCTGAATTATACCATATTTGACCGGGGCATGATAGCAAGGGCCTTTTCCTCAAAGGGCGGGCGCCCGGGCCAGCCGGGGCGCCCACACGGTTGACAAAGGGAAAGCTTTTCCGCCATAATGTTTCTAAATATAACAACACCTTGCCCGGGAAGGAAGATGGCATCCATGGTTCTGGCGGAGATAAAGGAGAAGATCGCCGCGTTGAAGGAAGAGCGAAAGGCGGTTATCCTGGCCCACAACTACCAGGTGGCGGAGGTGCAGGAGCTGGCCGACCACACCGGGGATTCCTTTGAACTCAGCCGCATTGCCGCGGAGTCGGAGGCCGAGGTTATCGTTTTCTGCGGCGTCCATTTCATGGCTGAAAGCGCGGCCATCCTGGCCCCTGACAAGATCGTCCTTCTTCCCGAGGCCGTGGCCGGCTGTCCCATGGCGGACATGGTTGCCCCGGAAGAGCTGCGCCAGTGGAAAGAGAAGTATCCCGACGCCGCCGTGGTCGTCTATATCAATTCCTCCGCCGCGGTTAAGGCGGAAAGCGATATCTGCGCCACTTCAGCCAATGCGGCGGCGGTGGTCAATTCGCTCCACGCCCGGCGGGTCATTTTTGCTCCTGACCGGAACCTGGCCCACTTTGTTTCCCGCCACACGGATAAGGAAATCATAGCCTGGCCCGGCTACTGCATCACCCACCACCGCATCACGCCGCAGGACATCGAAAGGGCGCGCCGTGCTCACCCCGGTGCGCCCGTGATCGTGCACCCCGAATGCCGCCCCGAGGTGGTGGAGATGGCCGATGCGGTCCTTGGCACCGGCGGCATGATCCGCTATGTCAGGGAAACTGAAGCCACGGAGATCATCGTGGGCACGGAAGCGGGGATGATTTACCGGCTGCGCAAGGAGCGTCCCGAGATCAAGTTCTACGTCCCCGGCACGGGCCTGGTCTGCCCCAACATGAAATACACCACTCCTGAAAAAGTTCTTTCTGCGCTGGAAAAGATGCAGCACCGCGTTACCGTGGCCCCTGAAATCCGGGAGCGAGCGGCGGAAGCTCTCCGGCGGATGCTGGCCGTCCCCTCAGCCTGAGGCGATTGCCGATGCAGACGGAAGACCTGGGCAGGGCTGATTTTATTGTCATCGGTTCGGGAGCAGCCGGCCTCTATGCCGCCCTTCACCTGGCCGATGCCGGACGCGTGTCCGTTTTGAGCAAGCTGGATCTCTACGCCGGCAACACCCGCTTTGCCCAGGGCGGCGTAGCGGCGGCTTTTTCTGCGGACGATTCGCCGGAACTGCACATGGAAGATACCTGGCGCGCGGGGGCCGGCTTTGGCAACCGCGCCGCCATTGGCGTGCTGGTGCGCGAGGCGCCGGAGGTCATTGACGATTTAATCAGGCGCGGCGTGAAATTTGACTGCAGAAACGGGGCCGTGGCCCTGGGCCGCGAGGGCTTCCATTCCCGCAACCGCATCTGGCATATCGGCGGGGATGCGACCGGGGAAGAGCTGCTTAAAGTCCTGCTCCGCGAGGCTGAAGAGAAGAGGATTCACTTTATTGAACATGCCTTCGTGGATCACCTGCTGGCAGGCGCAGGCGGCTGCGGCGGTGTCTCCTTCATAAAGGGGGGCAGGAGGTTTTTGCTGCAGGCCGGCGCCGTCATCCTGGCCAGCGGCGGTTGCAGCCAGGTTTACCGCTGCGCCACCGGCGCCAGGGAGAACACCGGCGACGGCCTGGCCCTGGCCTACCGCTCCGGCGCTGTTTTGCGGGACCTGGAATTTTTCCAGTTTCACCCCACCGTTTTCTTCCCCCCGCGGGGAGCCCCCTTCCTCATTACCGAGGCGGTGCGCGGTGAAGGGGCCTACCTGGTCAACCACGAGGGGGAGAGGTTCGCCGGGCGCTACCACCCCCTGGGTGAGCTGGGGCCGCGGGATGTGCTTGCCAGGGCCATATTGAGGGAGCAGGAGCGGACCCGCCTGCCGGTTTACCTGGACTTGCGCCACCTGGGGGCAGCCTTTATCCGCGAGCGCTTCCCCACCATCTACCGGCGCTGCCTGGAATGGGGGCTGGACATTACCCGCGAGCGCATTCCCATTTCCCCGGCGGCGCACTATCTCATCGGCGGCATTGAGACGGACCTGGAGGGGCGGACGGCGGTGAAAAACCTTTTTGCCGTGGGCGAAGTGGCGTCAACGGGCGTCCACGGCGCCAACCGCTTAGCCAGCAATTCCCTTCTTGAAGCATTGGTTTTTGGGCGCCGCGTGGCCCGGGTGGCGGCCGCATCCCGTCCCGTGGAGGGCTGCGGCGGCAGGGCCCCGGCCCAGGAATTTCTTGCCGGGCTGGAACGGGGCCAGGCCGATGCCGGTCAGGCCTCCGCCTGCCGGGCTTTAAGGCCGCTGCTGCAGAAGCTGCTCTGGGAAAAGGTGGGGCTGATCCGCAGCTCTTCCGGGCTTGAAGAAGCCGTCGCCCGCCTGGAGTCGTGGCTGCCGCTGCTGCGCTGCCGCTTCGCGGAGCGGGAGCTGTGCGAGAACCAGAACTTGCTTCTGGTGGGGATGATGATGGCCCGGGCGGCCACGGCGCGCCGCGAGAGCAGGGGCTGCCATTACCGCGCCGATTTTCCGGAAAGCGATCCCCGCCTGCAGGAAAGACACCTGATGTTTAAACGACCGCAGCAGGAGGAGGCTATAATGCCGGCTCCGCAATGGGTGCCCGGCTTCCCGGCCAGCGGCGGCGGGGCATAATTCCGCCCAAAATTTTTCTGCAGCGCTCTGTTGCATCGGGGAGGTTGTGACATGCTGACGAGGCATTTTATCAAAGCAGTAGTAACGATGGCCCTGGAGGAAGATCTCAAGTACGGCGATGTGACCACGGAAGCAATCGTCTCACCGCAGGCAACAGGAGTGGGGTGCATTTATGCCCGGGAAAAGGGGGTTATCGCCGGCCTGCCCCTGGCGGAATGCGCCTTCAGGGAGCTGGACGATAATCTTGAATGCACCCGCCTGGTGGAGGAGGGGGCGCACGTGGAGGCGGGGCAGCCGCTGATGCGGGTTTGCGGCCGGCTGCGCGCGCTGCTTTCCGCCGAGAGGACCGCTCTCAATTTCCTGCAGCGCCTCTCGGGGATTGCCACCATGACGGCGGCCTGGGTTAAGGAGCTGGAAGGATACCCGGCCAGGCTGGCCGACACGCGCAAGACAACGCCCGGCCTGCGGGTCCTGGAAAAATACGCCGTCCGCGTTGGCGGGGGGGTGAACCATCGCTTCTCCCTGGGCAGCGGCATCCTGATTAAGGACAATCACATCAGCGCTGCCGGGGGGATTGCCGCGGCGGTAAGCGCGGTCCGCCAGCGCGCCTCTTTCATCTGGCGCATAGAGGTGGAGGTGACCACGCTGGAGGAGCTGGAAGAGGCCCTCGCTGCAGGCGCTGAGCTCATCCTCCTCGACAACATGGATACGCCCACCATCAGGAAGGCGGTGGAGATTACTGCCGGGCGGGCCCTGCTGGAAGCGTCGGGCAATATCGGCTTCGAGCGGCTGCGGGAGATCGCTGCTACCGGCGTCGATTACATTTCTTGCGGCGCCTTGACTCACTCTTACCGCGCCCTGGACATACACATGTCCCTGGAGAACGAAGCGGATACTTAAACTAAAAGGAGGGATGAACAGCATGTCTGGCGACCAGGTTTACGATCTCGTGGTCTTGGGCGGCGGGCCCGCCGGAGTCACCGCCGCCATCTACGGCAGGCGTGCTGGGCTGTCGGTTGTTCTACTGGAGAAGATGCTCATTGGCGGGCGCCTGGTTTCGGTGGAGCGCATTGAAAACTTCCCCGGCTTCCCCGAGGGCATTTCCGGCCCGGAGCTGGGCCTGCTTTTGGATAAGCAGCTGCGGCGCTTCGAGGTAAAGATAATGGCCACCCAGGCGGAGCAGGTTTCCTTCAAGGGCGAGCTTAAAAAGATCTTCACCCCGGAAGGAGAGATCCAGGGGCGGGCGGTGGTTATCGCCACCGGCACCATGCCCAGGCTGCTCCACGTGGAGGGCGAAGAAGACCTGCGCGGCCGGGGGATTTCCCACTGCGCCTCCTGCGATGCCGCCTTCTTCCGCGGCAAAACTGTGGCCGTGGTGGGCGGCAGCAGCTCCGCGCTGGAAGAGACGCTGGTCATCGCCCGCTTTGCCGGCAAGGTCTACCTCGTTCACAACCGCAGCTCTTTCCGCGCCCCGCAGGCGCTGCAGGAGCGCATCTTTGCCCTGCCCAACGTGGAGGTGATCTGGAACAGCTCCGTGCAGAAGATAGAGGGCGAGCAGAGGGTCACCGGGCTGCGCCTGCTGCAGGAAGACCGCGAGAGGGAGCTGGCCGTGGACGGCGTTTTCGTCCTTACCGGCCGCATTCCCAGCACCGACTTCCTGCGCGACGAGGTGGCGCTGGACGAGGAGGGCTATGTCATCACCAACGAGCTCATGGAGACGTCGCAGTCGCGGGTCTACGCCGCCGGCGATGTCCGCCGCACTCCCCTGCGCCAGATTGTCACGGCGGCTGCCGACGGGGCCATTGCCGCCACCGCCGCCGCCCGCAGCCTGAACAAGGCCGGGGCGGGCGAGTTGGAGTAAAGCCGGCCTCTCCCGGGCGAAAATTCCCGGATAATCGCCGCTCCTGTTGGGATAATAGGAACGAGATAGATTATCCGGGGTGGTGATGGCATGCGCCCGCTCTGGAAGGGCTCCGTGAGCTTCGGCCTGGTGAACATTCCGGTGCGCCTCTTTGCCGCCACCGAGCAGAAAAGCGTGCACTTCCGCTACCTTCATGAACCCTGCCGCACCCCCGTGGAATACCGCAAATTCTGCCCCACTTGCAACCGGGAAGTGTCCATGGAGGAAATCGTCAAGGGCTACGAATATGAAAAGGGGCGCTTCGTGGTGCTGGAGGAGAGCGACTTTGCGCGCATCCCGGCGGAGACGACGCGCAGCATGGCCATTGTCGATTTTGTACGCAGCGAAGAGGTCGATCCCATCTACTACGACCGCTCCTACTTCCTGGCCCCGGCCGAGACGGGGGAGAAGGCCTTTCATCTGCTGCTGCAGGCCATGGCCGAAGCGGGAATGGTGGCCATCGTGCGCATAGTCCTGCGCTCCCGCCAGGCCCTGGGCGTGCTGCGCGTCTACGGCGACACGCTGGCCCTGGAGACCATGTTTTACCCCGACGAAGTGCGCTCCACCGCCGAGCTTCCCGCCTGGAACCGCGACCAAAAGGTGCAGGAGAACGAGCTGCAGATGGCGCGCCAGCTCATTGAAAACCTCACCGCTCCCTTCTCGCCAGAAAAGTATACCGACGAGTACCGCCGGGCGCTCCTGGAGATAATCGAGGGGAAGATCAAGGGAGAAGAGGTTGTTGTAGCCCCCTCGCCGGAAAGGGGAGAGGTGGTGGACCTGGTGGAGGCGCTGAAGGCAAGCGTGGAGGCAACGCGCCGGGCGGCGCGGAAAGAAGCCGGCCGCGGCAGGAGGCAGAAAGCGAGCGCCGGTGCCTCTTAAGCCCTCATCTCCCGCCCAGGCTTTTTTTGCCGGCGTTCAGCCCATGGAGCCGGTGAGCCGGAAAGAGCCGCTTAACAGCAACGCCTATACTTACCAGATCAAGTGGGACGGCGTGCGCATCCTGGCCCTGGTGGAGCGGGGGCGGGTCATCTTGAAAAACCGCCGGGGGAGGCCGCGCACGGCGCAGTACCCGGAGCTGCAGGAGCTGGCCGGGCTGGTGCGGGCCCAAAGCGCCGTCCTTGACGGCGAAGTGGTGGCCCTGGCGGAGGGGAAGCCCAGCTTCGCCCGGGTCATCCAGCGCGACTTTTGCCGCCGCGAGCAGGTCATCCGGGCGCTGCAGCGGCGGATTCCCTGCACCTACTGCCTCTTTGACCTCCTCTACCTGGACGGCGAAGACCTTACCGGCAGGCCCCTGGAAGAGAGGCAGCGGCTGCTGGAGGAGATCGTGGCCGCCGCCGCTCCCGTCTACCTCAATGAAAATTTCCCCGACGGGGAGATTCTTTACCGGGAAATAGTGGAGGCGGGGCTGGAGGGGGTGGTGGCCAAAAGAAAAGGCAGCCCCTACCGTAGCGGGCGGAAATCTCCCGACTGGCTAAAGATCAAGCCCCGCCGCCGGCAGCTCTGTGTTGTGGGAGGGCTGAGCATGCCGGGAGGAACAGTGGGGGCCCTGCTGCTGGGCGCCTATCGCGACGGGGAGCTGCTCTACATCGGCAGGGCCGGTTCCGGGCTCAAGAGGGAGGAGCTGCTGCTGCTGCGCGATTACGCGCGGCAGGCGGGGTCGGCCCGGCCCCATTTCAGCAACCCACCCCGGGGGCGGGACCTGCTGTGGCTGGAGCCGCGCCTCACGGTGCTGGTTGAATTTGCCGAGTGGACAGCCGACCTGCGCCTGCGCGTCCCCGTGGTTGTCGGCTTCACCGGCCGCCCCCCCGCGGAGGCTCGCCTCTAGCTGGAAGCTAAAGGCCGGGGCCGGTCCTGCCCTGCCGCTATTAAAGAGGTGTTGGCATGCCCACGCTGGTGGTGAACGACAGGGAGCTTGCCCTGACCAATCTCGACCGGGAATTCTGGCCCGATGACGGCTTGCTCAAGCACGATCTGATTCGCTACTATATCGAGGCGGCCCCGTACCTGCTGCCCCACCTGCGCAACCGCCCCCTGGTGGTGCAGCGCTTCCCCGAGGGGATAGGCGCGCCCGGCTTTTACCAGAAGAATATCCCCGAGGGGGCGCCGGAGTGGCTGCGCAGCTGCCCCGTACGGCACGGCGGGGGTAAGCTCACCTACTACCTCGTGGCCGATTCCCTGGAGACCCTCGTCTGGCTGGGCAACCAGGCCTGCCTGGAGCTGCATCCCTGGCTCTCCTCGGTGGGGAGCCTGGAAAACCCCGACTTCATCGTCTTTGATCTCGACCCCATGGAACAAAGCACCTTCTCCCATGTCTGCACCGCCGCCCTGGCCATAAAGGAGCTGCTGGCCAGGCTGCGGCTGCAGTGCTATCCCAAGCTTTCCGGGGCCAGCGGCATGCAGATCTACCTGCCCGTTCAGCCGCGTTATAGCTACCGGCAGGCGCGGGAGTTTGCCCAGGAGATCTGCCGCCGCGTCCACCAGGCTTACCCCGAGATCACCACGCTGGAGCGGAAGGTGGAGCAGCGCGGCGGCAAGCTCTATCTTGACTACCTGCAGAACGGGCGGGGCAAGACCCTGGCGGCGCCGTACAGCCCCCGCCCCCTTCCCGGGGCGCCCGTTTCGTTGCCTTTGACCTGGGAGGAAGTGAGCCGGGAAGCAGTCTTCCCCGGCGAGTTCACCATAACAAACGTTATCCCCCGCCTGCAGAAGATGGGCGACCTCTTTGCTCCCGTGCTGGAAAATAAGCAGCAGCTGCCCTCCCTCTAGCACAGGCCATCATGTGCCTGACGCCGGCCCAAGCCGGGACACCAGGGAAGCAACGCCCCAAGTTCAATGGGCGGGAAGGTCCTCTTTTGCAGGAGCGGGGATCAGCGCCACAATTTTCCTCCGGCAGCCGGCATTTAACTTCCCACCTCCGCCAACCAGTATGTTATAATTGAAGGCAAATTTAAGCTGCCAGCAACATGGGAATGTTCAAAAAAATATAATGGGGAGAGGGGATGGCATTTGGCAGCGCCTCGCCGCGGTTGTTTGCGCCTTGTCTTGATTTTAATAGTGGTTCTGGCTTTCCTGGCAGCAGCGTCCACTGCCGTTGACTACTGGCTCAGCGCCGACCATGCCTATCCCGGCGGGGTGGCGCCGCCTCCCGGGGAGGAGCAGCCGCCGCCTGCGCCTCCCGGCAACAGGTGGACCCCCTTCTGGCCCGAGCCGCCGCTGATTCCCCGCCCCGAGGCGGTCAAGGGGATCTATGTTACCGGCTACACCGTGGGGAAGGGCCATTTCCCGCAACTCCTGGAGCTGATCGAGCGGACCGAGCTGAACAGCATCGTGGTGGATTTGAAGGATGACAACGGCCGCCTCACCTATCCCCGCACGGGCGTGCCCCTGGCCGCGGAAGCCGGCGCCCCTTACAACTTCATCTCCGACCCCGTGGCCTTCATCAAGATGCTGGAGCAGCGCGGCATTTATCCCATCGCCAGGATCGTCACCTTCAAGGACAGCGTGATGGCGCGCCACCTTCCCGATCGGGCCATCCAGCGCCGCGACGGGGGGCTCTGGCGTGACGGCGGCGGCGCTTACTGGCTCGATCCCTATAACAAGGAAAACTGGAAGTACGTAGTGGCGGTGGCCCGCGAAGCCGCCCAGCTGGGCTTCCGCGAAATCCAGTTCGATTACGTGCGCTTTCCCGACAGCGGCAACCTTGCCGCCGCCGTTTATCCCGCGGCTGACGGGACGCCCTTCAACGAGGTTATCCCCGCCTTCCTGCGCTATGCCCGCGCCTCCTTGGCCGAGTACGGGGTGGAGGTCTCCGTTGATGCTTTTGGCATGGTTGCCACCGATCCCGGGGGGATGGGCATCGGGCAGCAGCTTGAAGCCATCGCCGCCGCAAAGGTGGACTACATCTGCCCCATGGTTTACCCCTCCCATTACGCGCCGGGAAACCTGGGGCTGACCGATCCCGATGCCGCTCCCTATGAGACGGTTTACCGCAGCCTGACCGAGGCGCAGCGCCGCCTGTTGCGGGCGGGGCTAGAGACAGCCTTGCGCCCCTGGCTGCAAGCCTTTACCATGCGCCACCCCTACGGGGCGGCTGAGATCAGGGCGCAGATCAATGCCGCCCGGGACCTGGGGATCGAGGAATTCATGCTCTGGAATGCGGGAAACTATTATGTTCCGGGGGCCCTGCTTCCGGAATAGAAGAATAAAACGGCTTCTGCCGGCGTATTAATCGCTCAAGAATACAAAGGCGCTTTGCCGCTGCGGACGGCAAAGCTGGAGAGGATGTTTGCGGTGATGATAAGCTACTGGGAAGTAGCCCTGCGCCTGGGGCTGGCCATTGTTTTTGGAGGGGCGGTGGGCTACGAAAGGGAAAGCCAGAACCTGCCCGCCGGTTTCCGCACCCACATTCTTGTCTGCGTGGGGGCGGTTTTAATCATGATGGTTTCGGCGTACGGCTTTACCGGGCCGTTGGCGGCAATGGTTGACCCCAGCCGCATTGCCGCCTCCGTGGTTACCGGTATCGGCTTCCTGGGAGCCGGCACCATCCTCAGGCAGCGCGGCGGCATCCGCGGCCTGACCACGGCGGCGAGCATCTGGGCCGTTTCGGCCATCGGCCTGGCGGTGGGCATCGGCTTCTATTTCGGCGCCTTTCTGGCTACGCTGGTGGTGCTCATCAGCCTGCTCGTGCTGGGGCGCCTCGATCGCGTGGTCCTCTCTTCCTACCGCGTCAAGCGCCTTGCCCTGCGCATGTTCGACCGGCCGGGGCTGCTCAGTGAAATTGCGGCCATATTTAACGAACTGAAAATAAATATCCGCAAAATCGAAGCGGAACGGGCGGCGCCGTCTGGGAAGGAGGGCGCCGCCGTGGACGTGGAATTCATGCTTGTTATTCCGCTGGACTTTGACCAGAACCAGCTTTTCCAGCGGCTGGCTTTCCTGGAAGGGATCCAGCAGATCTGCTGGCAGGGCAAAGAGGTGCCGCTGGGCATATATTTCAAGCCTCCCATTTCAGTTTAGCGGGGCGCCCCATCCTGCAGGGGACACTTCGCCGCTTGGGGCCGGCTGTGCCGGCCCTTCCGGCCCGCTCCGCCCCGCTCAGGGCCATCTTGATGCTGCGCTTAAACCTCCTTCATCCTCAATCTGGTAAAAAAGTGAGAAAAACAGAGAAATAAATTAAATAATAGGGTTTTAGCCCATTAATAGCGGCATAATAAGCAAAAACGGCCCTTGATCTCCAGGGTGGCTGGGGGGTTATAATAAGGGCGAAGGTCAGTTAAGGTCAAAGTTTTCAGCGTTAAGCTGGCCCTTTCCGGCTGTCCATAAAGGTAAACGAAGGTCAATATAGAAGGAAGGTGGCGCCGGTGGCATCGCTGACGGATCACATCGAAGAATATATCAAGAAGCTTCTCGCCATCAGCACGCGCAATTACGTGGAGATCCAGCGTGCCGACCTGGCCCGCAAGTTTTCCTGCGCACCTTCCCAGGTTAATTACGTCCTAAACCGCCGCTTTTCCCCGGAGCGCGGCTACCTGGTTGAGAGCAGGCGCGGCGGCGGCGGCTATATCCGCATCTACCGCATTGTCCACCCGCAGGCGGAGACCTGGAAGGATGCCTTCAGGGAGATGCTGGCGGGCCCCTTTGAACCGGCGCGGGCGAAGCAGTTTTTGAAGCGCATCCTTGAAGAAAAGGTTCTCTCCCGGCGGGAAGCCCGGATGATGAGCATATTGCTCCAGGAGGAGCACTACCGGGGGCTGAGCCGGGAGGAGAGCCGGGAGCTGCAAAAAAGATTGTTCCAGGCTTCCATGGAAGCCATCCTGAAGAGCAGCTATTAACTTGGGGAAGGAGGAGACATACATGATTTGCCAGGAATGCGGCCAGGAAACGGCCACCGTTCATATCACCAAAATTGTTAACGGGCGCAAAAGCGAGCTGCATTTGTGCCGGCGCTGCGCCCAGGCGCATGATGAGCTTGATTTCTCCTTTGAGCCGCAGTTTTCGCTGCACAACTTCTTTGGCAGCCTGCTTGGAGAAAGCCTGCGCGGCTCGCGGGAGGCGCTGCGCCGGTCGAAAGTGCAGTGTCCTGTCTGCGCGCTTACTTTCGCCCAGTTCAGCCAGATTGGGAGGCTGGGCTGCAGCGAATGCTTCCGCGCTTTCGACGAGCAGCTCGCGCCCCTGCTGCGGCGCATTCACGGCAGCAGCAGGCATACGGGCAAGGTGCCGCGGCGCAGCCAGGGGGCGATTCGCTTTGCCCGGGAGCTGGAGCGGCTGCGGGAAGAACTGAGGCTGGCGGTGCAGAGAGAGGAATTTGAAAAAGCGGCCGAGCTGCGCGACCGCATTCGGGCGCTGGAAAAGGAGATGCAGGAGGGTGAGCAGCGGTGAAGGGTAAGCAGCTGGTATTCAGCAAGTGGATCGAGGGGAACGGCCCCGAGGCGGATACGGTGATCAGCTCGCGGGTGCGCATCGCTCGCAACATCCGTGGCCTGCCCTTCCCCTACCTGGCTTCGGACGCCCAAACGAGACAGGTCCAGGAGATCGTAGCCAAGGCTGCCGCCTCCCAGAAGGAGGCTTTCCGGGATTTTACCTTCATCCCCATGGAAGGCCTTGACAGCTTGGAGAAGGAGCTCCTCGTGGAGAAGCACCTCATCAGCCCCTACTTGGCCCGCGAATCGCAGCACGGCGCCTTGCTGCTGCGCCGCGATGAAGCGGTGAGCATCATGATTAACGAGGAGGACCACCTGCGGATCCAGGTCATCCTCCCCGGGCTGCAGCTGGAGGAGGCGCTGCAGGAGGCGGAGCGCTACGACGATTTCCTCGAAGCGGAGATCGACTACGCCTTCGATGAAAACTACGGCTACCTTACCTGCTGCCCCACCAACGTGGGCACGGGCCTGCGGGCCTCGGTGATGCTGCACCTGCCGGCCTTGATCATGACCGGGCAGGCCAACCGCCTCTTTGGGGCCCTCTCCCAGGTGGGGCTGGCGGTACGAGGCCTCTACGGGGAGGGGACGGACATTATCGGCAACCTGGTGCAGATCTCCAACCAGATTACCCTGGGGCAGACCGAGGAAGAGATCATCCGCAATCTCCTGGGGGTCACGCGCCAGGTTATCGAGCAGGAGCAGGCGGCCCGGCAGGCCATGCTCAATGAAAACCGGGCCCAGGTTGCCGATCGCGCCTGGCGCGCGCTGGGCCTGCTCAAGTATGCCCAGCTGATGAGTTCCCAGGAGGCGATGCAGCTTCTCTCCGACGTCCGCCTGGGCTATGACCTGGGGCTGCTCAAGGGCGTGGACCGCAAGCTGCTCAATAAAATGCTCGTGGTCATCAGCCCCGCCTGCCTGCAGATCTTGGCGGGGAAGGAGCTGGGCCCCGCGGAGAGGGACCTGGAAAGGCCCGAACGGCTGAAGAAACTCATGAGCCAGCACAAGGAATCGGTTTAATAAAGATCATGATTAAAATATCAACTGCGAGGTGAGAGATATGTTCATGTTTAGCCGGTTTACGGAAAGAGCACAGCAGGTGCTGATGCTGGCCCAGGAAGAGGCCAAGCGGCTGGGGCACAACTTTATCGGCACCGAGCACCTGCTTTTGGGACTGGTCAGGGAGGGTTCAGGCATTGCCGCCCGCGCCCTGAAAAATATGAACGTAGACCTGAACCGGGTTCGCGCCGAAGTGGAGCGGATTACCCCCAGGGGCGACAAGCTCTTCTTCCAGGGGATTACCTATACCCCGCGCGCCAAGCGGGTGGTGGAGCTCTCCATTGAAGAGAGCCAGAACCTGGGGCACAACTACGTGGGCACGGAGCACATCCTGCTCGGCCTGCTCCGCGAAGGCGAGGGCATCGCCGCCCAGGTCCTGACCAATCTGGGCATTGACCTGAAGCGGGCCCGCAAGGAGGTCATCCAGTTACTGGGGGGAGAGGAGAGCGCGGGCCAGGCTTCTGCGGAAGGCAAAGGCGCCCCGCAAACCCCCACCGTGGATGCCTTCGGCCGGGACCTGACCAAGCTGGCCCGCGAGGGGAAGCTGGATCCGGTCATCGGCCGGGAGAAGGAAATTGAACGGGTGATCCAGGTTTTAAGCCGCCGTACCAAGAACAACCCCTGCCTTATCGGCGAACCGGGCGTGGGGAAGACGGCCATTGCCGAGGGCCTGGCCCAGCGGATTGTCGAGGGCAATGTGCCCGACATCCTGCGCGGCAAGCGGCTGGTTACCATCGAGCTGGCGGCGGTGGTCGCCGGGACCAAGTACCGCGGCGAATTTGAAGAGCGGCTGCGCAAGCTGCTCACCGAGTTGCGCCAGGCGGGCAACGTCATGGTCTTCATCGACGAGCTCCATACCATTATCGGGGCCGGAGCCGCCGAGGGAGCCATCGACGCCTCCAACATTCTCAAGCCGGCTCTGGCCCGCGGGGAGCTGCAGTGCATCGGGGCGACCACGCTGGACGAGTACCGCAAGTATATCGAGAAGGACCCCGCCCTGGAGCGGCGTTTCCAGCCCATCCTCGTGGGCGAGCCCACCAAGGAGGAGAGCCTGGCCATCCTGAAGGGGCTGCGCGACCGCTACGAGGCGCATCACAAGGTAAAGATTACCGATGAAGCCCTCGAGGCGGCGGTGAACCTCTCCGACCGCTACATTTCGGACCGCTTCCTGCCGGACAAGGCCATCGACTTAATTGACGAGGCCGCATCGAGAGTCCGCATCCGCAATTACACCGCGCCTCCCGATCTGAAGCAGATCGAGGAGAAGCTGGCCAACGTGCGCGCGGAGAAGGAGGCGGCGGTGCGAAACCAGGAGTTTGAAAAAGCGGCCGAGCTGCGGGACCAGGAGAGAAAGATCAAGGAAGAGCTTGCCGAGCTGAAGAAGGAGTGGGAGCAGCGCATCGGCACCGCCGATCTCTCCATGGTTACTGCCGAGGATGTGGCCCAAATCGTCTCCAGCTGGACCGGCATTCCCGTTAAAGAACTTACCGAGGAAGAGTCGGCCCGCCTGCTCAACCTGGAGAATATCCTGCACCAGCGGGTCGTCGGGCAGGACGAGGCGGTGGCCTCGGTGGCCCGGGCCATCCGGCGCGCGCGGGCCGGCCTGAAAGATCCCAACCGCCCCGTGGGTTCCTTCATCTTCCTCGGCCCCACCGGCGTGGGCAAGACCGAGCTGGCGCGAGCCCTGGCCGAGGCCATGTTCGGCGATGAGCGGGCCATGATCCGGCTCGACATGTCCGAGTACATGGAGAAACATACGGCGGCCCGCCTTATCGGCGCTCCGCCGGGCTATGTGGGCTATGAAGAAGGTGGTCAGCTCACGGAGCAGGTCCGCCGCAAGCCCTACTCGGTGGTGCTCTTTGACGAGATCGAAAAGGCGCACCCCGATGTCTTCAACGTCCTGCTGCAGATCCTGGAGGACGGCAGGCTCACCGACGGGAAGGGGCGCACCGTGGACTTCCGCAACGTGGTCATCATCATGACCTCCAACGTGGGGGCCACGTCGCTGCACCGCACGCTCGGCTTTGGCGCTGCCGACGAAGAGGATAGCTATGAAAAGATGAAGGAGCGCATCCTCTCCGACCTGAAGCGCACCTTCCGCCCCGAGTTCCTCAACCGCATTGACGAGATCATCGTCTTCCATCCGCTGAATGAGGAACACATCAAGCAGATCGTGGGGATCATGATCGACGAGCTGAACAGGAAGGTGGCCGAGTACAACCTTAAGGTGGAGGTCACTCCCGAGGCCAGGGAGGCCCTGGTGAAAGAGGGCTTTGATCCCGCCTTTGGGGCGCGCCCGCTGCGCCGCGTCATCCAGAAGCGGCTGGAGGACAACATCTCCGAAGAGATGCTCCAGGGGAAGATTTCCCCGGGCGATACCATCGTGGTGAGCCACGAAAACGGGGAGTATAAATTTGAGAAGACGGCGGCGAGCAAGTAGCTTGCCGAGAGGGCCTTGCGCCTCTCTTACCGGCATCACCGCCAAAGGGGCTGTCCTCAAAGGGCAGCCCCTTAAACTTTAGCGGATCATGCGCATAAGTGAAATTAACCGCTTTTTCAGTTCAAAATTAGTGAAATTACAAACTTTTTCGCTGGTAAAGGAATTTATCTTGACCTTGTCGAATAGAAAAAATGCAGGAGCAGATGATATAAGAAGCCTGCCTGCCTATTAAGGAGGATTGTTTTGAAGATTGCGGTTTCCGGCAAAGGGGGGGCCGGAAAATCCACTGTTGCCGCTAATCTGCTCTTTTGCCTCAAGGAACGCTGCTTACCCGCCTTTGCCATTGATGCAGATCCCGATACCAACTTGGGCCTCGTTCTGGGACTTGATCCGGAAAAAGTCGCCGCGCTGCCACCTTTAAGCGAACTTCAGGAAGTCATCATGGAAAAGAATGCCGGCGGGGGGGCCTTTGTGGATCTCAATCCCCCCGTCGACGATATCCTCGAGGAATACGTGCTCCGCGACGGGACCATTCGCTTCCTTAAGATGGGTCGGATCAAGCAGGGAGGCTCCTCCTGCTACTGCAAGGAGAGCGCCTTTTTAAATGCTGTTTTGAACAGCGTGCTCCTGGATCGCCCCGAAGCGGTTGTCATGGACATGAGCGCCGGCATCGAGCATCTCACCCGCGGCACCGCCCGCGGGGTGGAACTCATGCTGGTAGTGGTGGAGCCGACCAGGGCCGGGGTCAGCACCGCCCTGGCCGTGGATCGGCTGGCCTCCGACCTGGCGCTGCCGCGGGTGCTTTTCGTGGGGAACAAGATCCGCTCGCAGGCCGACGCCGACTACCTGCGCGCCTCGCTGCCGCCGGAGCGCATCATTGCCATGCTGCCCTTCAGCGAAAAGGTCCTGGAGAGAGCCCGGCAGGCGGATGGGCGAGCCTTTGGCCGGGAGGACATGATCCCGGGAATGGAAGAAGTGTTTGAGAAAATTTGCGGGGGTGGTTGATCGTCTCACCAGGCCGGCTGTTTTTTTATGAATAATCGTTTGAATATTTTTGAAGGAGGTTAGACCGAGATATGTCCGAAGAGAAAAAAAAGCCCGATAATAAGAGAACGGTCGATCCTGCGGCCTTGCAAGTGCTGGAGCGGAATGAGGGAAAAATAGAAACCGCCTATGACCGCTATGTAAATATGCAGCCCCAGTGCAACTACGGCCGCACCGGAATCTGCTGCCGCATCTGCCTGCAGGGTCCCTGCCGCATCACCAAAAAAGCATCCAAGGGCATTTGCGGCGCGCACAGCTATACCATCGTCGCACGGAACCTTGTGCGCTCCATCACCGGCGGTGCCAGCGCCCATGCCGACCACGGCCGGCATATTATCTATACCCTTCTCGAGATGCTCGAAGGGAGAACGCCCGATTACACCATCGAGGATCCGGCGAAGCTGCGCCGCGTGGCCCAGAGGCTGGGCCTTTCCGTTGAGGGCAAGGAAGACCGCGAGCTCCTCCAGGAGGTCCTGGCCATCGCGGTAAGCGACTTCACCAAGCTCTCCGGGGAGCCCTGCCGCTGGCTGGAGACCACCGTGACCGAGGGGCGGATGAACAAGATCACCGATTGCAACATCCAGCCGCGCAGCGTGCATACCACCATTGCCGAATCCATGGGGCAGACGCACATGGGCGTTGACGCCGACCCGGTCAACCTGGTCTTCCAGGGGCTGAAGACGGCCCTGGCCGACTATATCGGCATGCACATCGCCACCGATCTTTCCGATATTCTTTTCGGCACGCCCAAGCCGGTTACCTCAGAGGCGAACCTCGGGGTGATCGATCCCGAGATGGTCAATATTGCCGTGCACGGCCACAACCCCCTCCTCAGCGAGATGGTAGTGCGGGCGGCCCGCGAGATGAAGGCGGAGGCCGAAGCCGCAGGGGCAAAGGGGATCAAGTGCATGGGCATCTGCTGCACCGGCAACGAGGTCCTCATGCGCCAGGGGGTGCCCCTGGTCACCAACTTCCTCTCCCAGGAGCTGCCCATCATGACCGGGGCCCTGGACGCCATGGTCGTCGACGTGCAGTGCATCATGCCCGCCATAAGGGCGGTGGCCGAGTGCTACCACACCCGCATCATCACCACCATGCCGCATTCCAAGATCCCCGGCTCCTACCACGTTGAATTTAGCGAAGAGCGGGCCATGGAAAAAGCGCGTGAGATTATCCGCCTGGCCATTGACGCCTTCAAGGAGCGGGTACCCGGCCGCATCGACATCCCGCAGGTGAAGAACAAGGTTACCGCCGGATTCAGCCTGGAGGCGCTGCTGGACATTTTTGCCGCGGTCAATCCCGACAACCCCATCAAGGTGCTCACCGATGCCATTGATTCGGGGCAGCTGCGCGGCGTGGTGCTGCTGGCCGGCTGCAACAACCTGCGCGTGCTGCACGACCACAGCCACGCCACCGTGATCAAGGGGCTGGCCGCGAACAATGTTTTCCTGGTGTCCACCGGCTGTGTCGCCGGCACCGCGGCCAAGCTGGGCCTGATGAACGCGGAGGCCGTGGAGAAGTATGCCGGCGAAGGGCTGAAGGCGTTCATTAACATGCTCAACGAGGCCAATGCCGGCAAGCTCACGGAAAAGCTGCCGCTGGTATTCCACATGGGCTCCTGCGTGGACAACTCGCGGGCGTACGATCTCAATACCCTCATGGCCAAGGAGTGGGGCATTGACACGCCCAAGGTGCCCTATGCAGCGTCGGCTCCCGAGGCGATGAGCGAGAAGGCCGTGGCCATCGGCACCTGGTGCGTCACCCTGGGCATGCCCACCCACGTGGGGGTTACCCCGGAGATTACCGGCAGCGCCCTCGTTGACGGGATTGCCCTGCAGATTGCCCATGACGTTTACGGCGGCTACTTTATCTGGGAAGAAGACCCCGAGAAAGCCGTTGACGCAATTCTCGCCGCTCTTGACGAGCGTACCTGGAAGCTGCGGGTGCACCGCCTGGCTAAAGAGAGGTACGAGACCGCGACGATCTCGGCGGGATGGTAAGCCCATATCGTGTAAAAGGAGGAATGAAAGAAGATGACAGAATCCAGCACCTTTGAGGGTGTTCTGGCTCGAGAGTGGAAAGAATCATTTGAAGAGATCTTTGAAGGCGCTGTCGATGAATCGAAGCCGCCGTTAAAGCTCTTTCAAAAAGCCTATGACGGCGCCGTCATCGCCACCAGCTACGCTGAAATTCTGCTCAACCAGGCCCTCCGCCGCTATGGCCCCGACCATCCCGTAGGCTACCCCGACACCGGGTACTACCTGCCGGTAATCCGGGCCCTGAGCGGCGAAGCAGTGACCAAGCTGGGCGAGCTCCCTCCCATCCTGAACCGGATGCGCAACCAGGTTCGGGAGGAGCTTAACTTTTATAATGCCCGCCTTTGCGGCGAAGCGACCGCCTACGCCGCGGAAATTATCGAGGCGCTGCGCTACCTCAACGGGGCCCAGCCCCACGTGGAGCCCTGGACCGGCTTCCTGGGCGACCCGGTGGTCCGCCGCTACGGCATCCTGCTGGTGGACTGGACTATTCCCGGCCAGGCGGTGATCATGGGGAAGGCCAAGTCCACGGAAGCGCTGGCCAAGCTGGTCACGGACCTGCAGAGCAAGGGCTTCATGATCTTCCTCACCTACGAGGTGGTGGAGCAGGCCATCGAGGCGGGCCTGAAGCTGGGGATTGACTTTATCGCCTTCCCCACGGGCAACTTTACCCAGGTCATCCATGCGGTCAACTACGCCCTGCGCGCCGGCATGGCTTTCGGCGGGATCCCGCCGGGAGAGCGCCAGGAGACGCGCGACTACCAGCGCCGCCGGGTGCGCGCCTTTGTGCTGCAGCTGGGCCCTGCGGACGAGGTGCAGGTGGCGGCCCACTTCGCGGCCATCTTCCTCGGCTTCCCGGTGCTCGTCGACCATGAGCTGCCGGAAGACGAGCAGATCCCCAACTGGTATATCTCCCACCCCAACTACGACGACATGATCCAGGTGGCCATGGAGGTTCGCGGCATCAAGCTGAAGATTGTCGAGATCCCCGTTCCCATCACCGTGGGGCCGGCCTTTGAGGGCGAGGTTATCCGCAAGGGCGACATGCGCATCGAGTTTGGCGGCGGCCGCACCCCCGCCTTCGAGCTGGTGGAGATGGTGGGCGAGGAGGAGATCGAAGACGGCAAGATTGAAGTGGTCGGGCCCGAGATCGACGACGTCCCCGAGGGCGGCTCCCTGCCGCTGGGCATCGTGGTCAAGATCTTTGGGCGGAAGATGCAGAAAGACTTCGAAGGGGTGCTCGAGCGCCGCATCCACTACCTCATCAACTACGGCGAGGGGCTCTGGCACATGGCCCAGCGTGACACCATCTGGATGCGCATCAGCAAGGATGCGGCGGCCAAGGGCTTCAAGATCCGCCATTTCGGCGATCTCCTCGTGGCCAAGTTTAAAGACGAGTTTCCCTCCATCGTCGACCGGGTCCAGGTGACCCTCTACACCGACAAGGAGAAGGTGGAAGAGCAGCTGGCCCGGGCGCGCCAGTTCTATGCCGCCCGCGACGAGAGGCTCAAGGGCCTCACCGACGAGGCCGTGGAGGAGTTCTACTCCTGCATTCTCTGCCAGTCCTTCGCCCCCAACCACTGTTGCGTGGTCACGCCGGAGCGGCTCGGCCTCTGCGGCGCCGTCAGCTGGCTTGACGCCAAGGCCACCTACGAGATCGACCCCACCGGGCCCTGCCGTCCCATCCTCAAGGAGGGGTTGATTGACCAGGAAAAGGGAATCTGGCAGTCCATCAACGAATATGTCTACCTGAATACGAACCGCTCCATTGAAGAGTGCTCCATCTACAGCTTCATGGACCGGCCCATGACCTCCTGCGGCTGCTTCGAATGCATCATGGCCATTCTGCCCGAGGCCAACGGGGTCATGATCACCACCCGCGAATATACCGGCGACACCCCCTGCGGGATGACCTTCTCCACCCTTGCCGGCACCGTGGGCGGCGGGGTGCAGACGCCCGGCTTTATGGGCCACGGCCGCGCCTACGTGCTCAGCCGCAAGTTTATCCGCGCTGACGGCGGGCTGGCCCGCGTGGTCTGGATGCCCAAGGAGCTGAAGGAATACCTGGGCGATGAACTGCGCAAGCGGGCCGAGGAGGAGGGCCTGGGCGCTGATTTCGTCGACAAGATTGCCGATGAAACGGTGGGCACGACCGTAGAGGAGATCCTCCCCTTCCTGGAGGAGAAAGGGCACCCGGCCCTTACCATGGAGCCGCTGATGTAGTGCTTTAGGGGAAAAGAGCTCCGGTGGAGGAAACGATGAAGCCGGAGCCCATCTTGTGAAGAAATTCCCTTGGAAAGGAGACGAGAACATGGGATTAACGGGACTGGAGATTTACAAGCACCTGCCGAAAACCAACTGTAAAGAGTGCGGCGCGCCCACCTGCCTCGCCTTTGCCATGGCTCTGGCCAGCGGCAAGGCTTCGCTGGACGCCTGCCCCTACGTGAGCGAGGAAGCCAAGGCCGCCCTCGACTCCGCCGCGGCGCCGCCGATCAAGCTGGTCAAGCTGGGCGCAGGGGAGCACCAGCTCGAGCTGGGCGACGAGACGGAGCTGTTCCGGCATGACAAGCGCTTCTTCCATCCCACCGGCGTGGCCGTGCTCATCAGCGACACCGAGGACGCGGCAGCCAAAGCGTCCGCCTTCGACGAGCTGGAATTTGATCGCGTGGGGCTGCACTACGTCACCGACGTGGTGGCTGTGAAGTGCGACTCCGGCGACGGGGCCAAGTTCAAGGCGGCGGTGGAGGCGGTGGCTGCCAAGACGGCCAAGGCCATGATCCTGCTCTGCGAAGATCCCGCCCTCCTGGAAGGGGCGCTCAATGCTGTGGCCGATCGCAAGCCGCTCCTCTACGCCGCCACGGCGGACAACTACGAGAAGATGGTGGAGCTGGCCAAGGCCAAGGGCTGCCCGCTGGCCGTCCGCGGCAAGAACCTGGACGAGCTGGCGGAGCTGGTGGAGAAGATTGTTGCGCTGGGCTACAAGGAGCTGGTTCTCGACAGCGGGGCCCGCGATACCAGCAAGGTCCTCGCCGATCTGACCCAGATCCGCCGCCTGGCCGTGCGCAAGAGGTTCCGCCCCTTCGGCTACCCCACCATTGCCTTTGCCACCAAGGAGGATCCCCTTGAAGAGGTGGTCCAGGCCGGGGTCTACCTGAGCAAGTATGCCTCCATCGTGGTCCTGAAGGCGGCGAAGAAGGAGCAGCTTCTGCCTCTTCTCACCTGGCGCCAGAACCTCTTCACCGATCCGCAGAAGCCCATTGCCGTGGAGCCCAAGCTCTACGCCGTGGGCGAGGTCAACGAGAATTCTCCGGTTTACTGCACCACCAACTTCTCCCTCACCTACTTCATCGTGGAGGGCGAGGTGGAGAATTCGCGCATTCCCAGCTACATTCTCTCCGTGGATACCGGGGGCATTTCCGTGCTCACTGCCTATGCCGACAACAAGTTTACCGGCGAGATTATCGCCAAGGCGATGAAGGATGCCGACCTGGACAGCAAGGTCAAGCACCGGAAGATTGTCATCCCCGGCTACGTGGCCGTGCTGAAGGGGGCCCTGGAAGAGGCCTCCGGCTGGGAAGTGATGGTGGGGCCGCGGGAGGCTTCCGGCATTCCCAAGTTTGCCAAGGAGAATTTTGCCTAAGCCTTGACTCCTGAATTCCAGAAGAGAGGAGCGTTAAGATGGCTGTAGAAATCCTGAAGGAAAAATATAGAAGCAAGGTGGGCGAGGTCGTCCTGGGGGCCACGAAAGAACAGGGCGGAACGCGCAGCCATACCATTACCGTTGGCGGCGAGTCGGCGCTGCCCTTCCTTCACTTCGAGGGCGCCATTCCCAACCGCCCCGTTATTGCCCTGGAAATTTACGATATGGTTCCCGAGGACTGGCATCCCTGCCTGGAGAAATACTACGGCGACGTTTACGCCGATCCGGCGGCCTGGGCGAAGAAATGCGTTGACGAGTACGGCGCCGACCTGGTGCAGGTCCGCCTGAGGAGCGCCGATCCCGACGTCAAGGACAGTTCGCCCGAGGACTGCGCCGCCACGGTGAAGAAGGTTCTCGAGGCGGTGGGAGTTCCCCTCATCGTCATTGGCTGCGGCAAGGCGGAGAAAGATAATTTAATCTACCCTGTTGTGGCCGAGGCCGCCGCCGGCGAGAACCTGCTGCTGGGCGTGGCCGAGCTCGAGAACTACAAGGCCATTACCAGCGCCTGCATGGCTCACCAGCATAACATCATTGCCCAGTCGCCCATCGACATCAATATCTGCAAGCAGCTGAACATCCTTATCGCCGAGATGAGCACCGCCATGGCCGGGCGGATCGTCATCGATCCCACCATTGCCGCCCTGGGCTACGGCATTGAGTACACCTACTCCATCATGGAGCGGGCGCGCATCGGCGCCCTGCAGGGCGACAAGATGCTGGCCATGCCCATGATTGGCAACATCGGCCACGAAGTGTGGCGGACCAAGGAGGCGAACACCTCCACGGAGGAGGCGCCCGGCTGGGGCGAGCAGGAGGAGCGGGCCATCCTCTGGGAGGCGACGACGGCCATGGCCTACCTGCAGGCGGGCATGGACATCCTGGTGATGCGCCATCCGCGCGCGGCGGCGCTGATCAGGAAAAATATTGACGAGCTCATGCAGGATAACAGCTACTAGGTGTTTAATTCTGAAAAGATAGGAGGTTTGTCCGGTGATTATCATTGGCGAGCGCATAAACGGCATGTTCAAGGATATCGCCAAGGCTATCCGGGACAAGGACAGTGCCGTAATCCAGGACTGGGCGCGCAAGCAGGAGCAGAACGGTGCCCGCTACCTTGATATCAACGTCGGCCCCGGCGCCGCCGATCCCGTGGCGGCGATGAAGTGGCTCGTGGAAGTGACCCAGGAGGTCACCGATCTGCCCCTCTGCCTCGATTCCACCAAGTACGATGCCATTGAGGCGGGGCTGAAAATTTGCAAGCGCCCGGCCATGATCAACTCCGTCCCGGCGGAGGCGCCCAAAATGGAGCGGGTCTTCTCCATGGCCGCGGAGTATGGTGCCGAGGTCATCTGCCTGGCCATGAACGAAGAGGGCATTCCCAAGGATGCCGAGAGCCGCGTCGCCCTGGCCATGGAGCTGGTTGCTACCGCCGATGCTTTCGGGGTGCCCATTGACAGCCTCTATATCGATCCCCTCGTCCTTCCCTGCAACGTGGCCCAGGATCACGGCCCCGAAGTCCTGGAAACCCTGCGCCAGATCAAGCTCATCTCCGATCCCCCGCCGAAGACGGTGGTGGGGCTGAGCAACGTGTCCCAGGGGACCAAGAACCGGGAGCTGATTAACCGCACCTTTGCCGTCATGGCCATGGCCAACGGCCTCGATGCCGCCATCGCCGATGCCTGCGATGACGAACTCATGGCTGCGGTGGCCACGGCCCGCATTCTTCTGAACATGGACATCTACTGCGATTCGTACATCGATGTGTTTAAGAAGGGTTAGGGGAAGAAGGGCTGGAAGGAAGCCGGCGGCGCTTCCTTCCAGCCGGTTTAAGGCAGCAGTAGTACTCGGCATCGCCGGAAGCGCTTGAGCAGCAAAAGAAGGGAAGGTGAGATAACTAATGATTATTGCAGAAAGGAAACCTCTCGAAGAGATCTTCGGGATGCTGGCTCCTTACGGCCGCATAGCCGTCCTCGGCTGCGGCACTTGCGTCACCGTGTGCATGGCCGGGGGGCAGAAGGAGGCGGAGGAGCTGGCGGCGGCCATCTCCATCAAGCGCAAGAAAGATAAGCAAGACGTCGCTGTGGAGGCCTTCACCATCGAGCGGCAGTGCGAGTATGAATTTATCGACCAGGTGGCGGAGCGGCTAAAAAAATTTGATGTCATTCTCTCCCTCGCCTGCGGCGTGGGAGTGCAGACGCTGGTGGAGCACATGCCGGAGCTCCTCGTGCTGCCCGGGCTGAATACCAAGTTTATGGGCTACCCCACGGAACAGGGAGTCTGGGCCGAGCGCTGCCTCGGCTGCGGCGACTGTGTCCTTCACATGACGCAGGGGATCTGCCCCATCACCCGCTGCGCCAAGAGCCTGCTCAACGGCCCTTGCGGCGGATCTTCGGAGGGCAAGTGCGAGATCAGCAAGGATACGGACTGCGCCTGGCACCTCATCCACGACCGCCTCAGCAGGCTCAACCGGCTGGATGTGCTTAAAGAGATCCAGCCGCCCAAAGACTGGTCTTCCTCTCACCATGGAGGCCCAAGGACCATAGTAAGGGAGGATGTCAGACTTGCTAGCGGGAAGCAATCTTGAAAAGGTAATCAATAGTGGGCATTTTGCCGTGACGGGAGAACTGGGCCCTCCGAAGAGCGCTGACCTGACTCAGCTCAAGGAACACGCCGAGGCCATGCGCGACTATGTGGATGCCTTCAATATCACCGACAACCAGACCGCCATCGTGCGCACCTCCAGTATCGGCGTGGCCGGGGTCCTGATCCAGATGGGGCTGGAGCCGGTGGTGCAGATGACCGTGCGCGACCGCAACCGCATCGCCCTGCAGAGCGATCTGCTTGGTGCGGTGGCCCTGGGCGTAAAGAACGTTCTCTGCCTCTCCGGCGACCACCAGAAATTCGGCAACGAACCCGGCGCCAAGGGAGTTTTCGATATTGACTCCATGCAGCTGCTGAAGGCCTTTAAGGACATGCGGGACGAGGGCAAATTTATCGGCGGAGAGAAGCTGGAGGCGCCGCTGCAGGTCTACCTCGGCGCGGTGGCCAACCCCTTTGCCGATCCCTTCGAATACCGCGTTGATCGCCTGGAGAAGAAGATCGCCGCGGGTGCCAGCTTTATCCAAACCCAGTGCATCTTTGACATTGAGCGCTTCAAGCGCTGGATGGAGCTGGTGCGCGAGCGCGGCTTGCACAAGAAGGTGGCCATCCTCGGCGGGGTCACTCCCATCAAGTCCCTGGGAGCGGCCAAGTATATGAAAAACAACGTTTCTGGGATCATCATTCCCGACGAGCTCATTGAGCGGCTCCAGGGCGCGGCCAACAAGAAAGAGGAAGGGCTTAAAATCGCCATCGAGACCATCCAGCAGCTCAAGGAGATCGAGGGAGTGGCCGGAGTACATATCATGGCCATTGCCTGGGAGGAGGTTGTCCCCGAGATCGTGGAGCGGGCCGGTCTTTACCCGCGTCCGAAGCTATAGAGAGAAAGAGGGACCGGGCAAGTTCCCAGTCTATAAGCAGCAAAGTTCCCCAAAAAATGAGGATGTCAATCTGAATTAAAAGGACCAGTACTTTTGGAAAATAACAGGCGTCCCCGCCTGTTATTTTTTTTCACAGCGGCGTGCGGCCTCCGCCGGGGCGGTTCCGGAGGGGCCTGGATCCTTTCCAATATGACGGAGGAGGTTGAGCAGATGGGTGAACTGGTAAAGGTTGACAGAGAGGGGCGGCTGGCCATAGTAACCATCGATCACCCGCCGGTGAACGCCCTGAACCGGCAGGTGATGGATGAACTGGAGAAGGAGTTCGACCAGCTGGCCCAGGATGAGATCATCGGGGCGGTGATCATTACCGGCGCGGGGGAGAAGGCCTTTGTGGCCGGCGCCGATATCAGCGAGTTCCCCACCCTCAGCAGCGCCAACGGGGAGCAGCTCAGCAGGCGGGGGCAGGCCATCTTCCAGAAAATTGACGATTTCCCGGCCCCGGTAATTGCCGCGGTGAATGGCTTTGCCCTGGGCGGAGGGCTGGAGCTGGCGCTCAGCTGCGATATCCGGGTGGTGGCGGAGAATGCGCGGTTGGGCCTGCCGGAGGTTACCCTGGCCATCTTCCCGGGATACGGCGGCACCCAGCGGCTGCCCCGCACCATTGCCCCGGGAAAGGCGAAAGAGATGATCTTTACCGGCGATATGATCGATGCGGATGAAGCCTACCGCATTGGCCTGGCCGACCGGCTGGCTCCCCCGGGCGAGGCGCTGGCCGAGGCCCGCAAGCTTGCCGGCAAGATCCTGCAGCGGGGCCCCATAGCGGTTAGGCTGGCCAAGCAGGCGATTAACCGGGGGCTTGAGACGACGGTAGTAGAAGGCTGCAAAATAGAGGCCAGGCTTTTTGCGCAGCTCTGCGACACGGAAGATCAGAAGGAAGGCGCCCGCGCCTTCCTGGAGAAGCGGCCCCCTGTTTTCCAGGGCCGGTAGACATAATGGTAGTGCTGGCC
>LSQX01406700.1_pt1 | contig 38267 bp, 35 predicted proteins | sample 654561 | NCBI WGS metagenome assembly LSQX01 (sample SAMN04489861, study PRJNA283612) | anaerobic digester metagenome | isolation source: 4 biogas reactors fed with cattle manure at either 37C or 55C with and... | place: Denmark: Kongens Lyngby | collected 2014 | reverse complement strand
GTGATTGGCCAGGTTATTGGGCAGGACGTAACTCAGCATTCTCTCCTTTAGCCACCCATACCAGCTTATTTAATGCCATGGATTATGCAAACTGGATCCAAGAGTGGGGCGGTGCCGAGATTTATAATGAGATTTTTGGTAAATATGGCATGGTTTATTTACCATTCAGTATTACCAATAGTGAATCAGGTTTCCGTACCGTTGTACCGGTTCGTAACCTCGAAGAGATTAAAGGTAAACGTTTGCGCTTATCCGGTTTAGAGCAAGGCCAGGTACTTGAGAAAATCGGTGGTACCCAAGTGTCAATGGCTGGTCAGGAGCTTTATCAATCCTTGGAACGCGGTGTGATTGATGGTGCCGAGTTCTCAACTCCTAGTGTTGATGTATCCGCTGGTCTACATCAGGTAACCAAGCATTGGAGTACCCCTGGTTGGCACCAGTCAGCTTCGGTGTTCGGTGTCATGATCAATAAAAAAGCATGGGATTCTCTAACACCAGCAACTCAGGAAAAACTTAAAATCGCTGCTAATGCAACGATGATGTGGGGTTTAACGAACTCAGAGAAGTCGGCAACTACAGGGGTTCGTACTTTCCAGGATGCAGGTGTAGAAATTCACCGCTTTAGCGATGAAGACTTGCAAAAGATTCAGGAAGTGACTAATGAAGTGATGGTCAATGTAGCGTGCAGTAATCCCGATGCAGCCAAGGTTTACTTAAGCCAGCTTGAGTACTTGGAGGACTATAAGGATTGGCGTGAAATCGCTACGCCATATAATTTAGGTCGTCAGATTGATGGTCCTGATATTGAGAAGATTAGAGCGTGCGCGAAGTAGGTAACGAGCTTTTAAGTTAATAATTAGGGCGCTTTTCAAAGCGCCCTAATTATTTCTGTATATATTGTGTATTTACCAAAGATCGTTATACAGCTTGAGCATTTCTTCTCGCGTGGGAACGCGTGGGTTGTTGTTGGGTGAGCCAGATGCAAAGGCTTGCTCAACCATGGTTTCAAGCACACTGTCAAACTCAGCTTTATCAGCTCCAAACTCAGCAAGTGTTGGCACTTGCAGTTCTTGATTAAGATCCTTAAGAAATTGGATGAGTTTCATATTGGCTTTGGCTACGCCATCGCTCTCGGTAGCGACACCTAAAGCGACTGCACACTCAGCATAGCGCTCTGCTGCTAAAGGGATTGAAAATTCAGTGACTGAAGGTAGGAGCATGGCATTGGATAAACCGTGCGGGACGTGGAAAAAGGCGCCAATAGGGCGGCTCATGCCATGCACCAAGGCAACGGAGGAGTTGCTAAAGGCAATGCCGGCCAAGGTTGAACCCAGCATCATTTGCTCACGGGCTTTTTCATTAGAGCCATCGTGATAGGCTGTTTTAAGGTTGGGGCCGATCAAGCGCAGTGCGGCTAAGCATTGCTGATCGCTGTAGGGGTTGCGTTTTTGGCTGATATAGGCCTCGATCGCATGACACATTGCATCAATGCCGGTATCAGCTGTGGTACGAGGTGGCACCGTTAGGGTTAGATTGTAATCAATGATTGTCGCAATAGGCATAAAGGCCACGCCGACACACAGTAGCTTTTCATTGCTTTTTTCATCGGTAATGATGGTAAAACGAGTTGCTTCAGAACCGGTGCCGGCAGTCGTAGGGATGGCAATAATTGGCAAACTCTCTTCATTGACAATACGAGGAAATTTATAGTCGCGGATTACACCACCTAATTTTCCGAGAACGCCAATCGCCTTTGCGCTATCGATGGGACTACCACCGCCAAGCGCGATAATACCGTCAAAATCCCCCTCCTGAATCATCCTTACCCCGCTCATAATAGAGCTGTCAGTAGGTTCAGGGATGGTGTCATCATATACCTCGCAATAAATGTCGTGAGGTGACAAAATATCTTTTACTTTGTGTATATAACCTAGTTGAACCATGACTTTGTCAGTCACAATTAGAGGTTTAGAGACGCCTAGTGACTGCAAAATAGCAGGAAGCTTTTCGCAGGCGTTTTTGCCAATCTCCATAATGCGAGGAAGAATAATAGTGTTAGACATGCAGAGTCTCCTGCTGTGTAGTTGTTATCGTTTGTGTTTTTGGGCCAGAAGCTTAGAGTGCTAACTTTCTCAGTTCTTTACGGATGATTTTACCGGTTGTCGTCATTGGCAGTTCATCCAAGAAATGGATTTGTCTAGGGTATTCGTGTGCTGCGACACGAGTGCGCACGTGATCTTGTAGGGATTTTTTAAGCGCGTCACTTTCCTGGAAGCCCTCCTTGAGTACGACAAAAGCAGTTACAACTTCGGTACGTTCGGCGTCAGGGATACCAATAACAGCGGCCATACTGACTGCTTCGTGACTGAGCAGGCCATCTTCGATAGGACCCGGGCCTATACGGTAACCGGCACTGGTGATCACGTCGTCATCACGACCAACAAAGAAAATATAAGAATCATCATCCATCACTCCGCGGTCACCGGTGAGTAAATAGTCACCTCTGAACTTGGCGGCAGTTGCGCTGGGGTCATCCCAATAGTATAAGAACATGACTGGATCGGGTTTTAAAACGGCAATATCACCCTCAATACCGGCGGCTACCGCTTGGCCTGCAGGATTAATAATAGTGACTCGGTGTCCGGGGGCGGCCTTACCCATACTACCGGCCTTGGGTTCAAACTCGGCAGCACAGCTGGAAACAATCATATTGCACTCGGTTTGACCATAAAACTCATTGATCGTGATGTCTAAATTCTCTTGTCCCCAATGTAATAGCTCTTTACCGAGAGTTTCTCCACCACTGGCAATAGAGCGAAGCTTTAAGTTAGGCCATTTGGTGCGAGGCTTCTCAATAAAACGTAGCATCTTTAAAGCGGTAGGGGGTAAGAAGGTGTGGGTGATTTGATGTTTTTCCATCAGATCAAAAGCATCTTCAGCACTGAATTTACTGGCACGAGAGGCGACTACCGGACGGCCATGGTGCCATGCCGGTAAGAGCAAGTCGAGTAAGCCGCCAATCCAGGCCCAGTCTGCAGGCGTCCAAAATACAGCATCGTCACTATCCATCTCATTGTTATGAGAGCTTGCGACACCGGGTAAATGTCCTAGAAGAACACGCTGAGCATGACAAGCACCCTTAGGCTTGCCGGTGGTGCCTGACGTGAAGATGATAATCGCAGGGTCATCAGCTAGGGTGTTAACCACTTCAAAGTCGGTGCTTTGTACCGCCAGTTCAGACCAAAAGGATAAGCAGTTGCCGTCACTTTGTTCTTGGTTAATATTGAAGATGGACTTTAGTCTGGGAATTTCATCACGAATGGCATTTAGTTTGTCAAAACCGACGTTATCTGTAATGAGAATGCCAATATCTGCATGACTTATTCTATAACTTAAGGCGTCTAGACCAAAAAGAGCGAATAGAGGAACCGCAATCGCTCCTAATTTATAGGTGGCTAAATGAGCAATCCCCGTGGCTAGACTTTGAGTCAGCAAGACACCGACCCTATCGCCTTTTTTAACGCCTGCAGCTCGCAGGGCATTAGCCATTTGATTGGAGTAGTTTTTAAGTTGGTCGAAACTGTAATGCTTAGTTTCGCCTGCGACTTCTTCAATTAAAGCCAAGCGTCCGCTACCGTCAGCCCATTTGTCGCAAGCGTCTATGCCAATGTTGTAATGGGTAGGGATTTGCCAAGAATAATTGCTCATTATTTGTCTCCTAATGGCATTTGTATATTATTGTTTAAAATTAGCGACGTTGATAAATCACAAAATCAAAGTCGTAATTATTATCTATAGGTTGAGGTTTACGACTGAGTTCCTCCCAGAGAGTCGCGTCGAGTTCCGGAAAGGAAGCGTCACCCTCAAGAGTGTCATGAATTTCAGTGGCATAAACCCGGTCTACAAGCTTCTCCTCCAGAGCCTGAGCGTAAATTTGTGCACCACCAATAATAAAAATGTCCTGATCCGGAGCCTGCTTTTTGGCTAATTCAACCGCCGATTTTAAATCGGTCACCGCTTCTGCTCCTTGCGGGTTGTAGTCGCTATTGCGACTAACCACAATATTTAAACGACCGGGTAATGGTCGTCCCAGGGAGTCCCAAGTAACACGTCCCATGATAATGGGAGAGCCCATGGTCGTTTCTTTGAAATAGGCTAAGTCAGAGGGGATATTCCAAGGCATGTGACCTTGATGACCAATGATGTTATTTCTAGAGTAAGCAACGATAATATTAATATGTGTCACGCTTTATTCCTTTTAAACGGCGACAGGCGCTTTAATTAACGGATGGTGTAGATAGTTCTCAAATTCAAAATCTTCAAACTGATAATCAAAGAGTGATTCCGGTTTACGTAGAATTTTTAATTGAGGGTAGGGGTAGGGTTCGCGCGCGAGTTGTTCTCTTACCTGCTCAAAATGGTTTGAATAAATATGTGTATCGCCCCCAGTCCAAATGAATTCACCAACCTCTAAATCACATTGCTGAGCAATCATATGGGTTAGTAGGGCATAACTTGCAATATTAAAAGGAACGCCCAAGAAAATATCAGCACTACGTTGATAGAGTTGGCAAGACAATTTGCCTTCGGCCACATAGAATTGGAATAAACAGTGACAAGGTGGTAATTTCATCTCATCAATATTTGCCACGTTCCAAGCTACGACAATATGGCGTCTAGAGTCTGGATTGTTTTTGATTTGCTCTACTACTTGGCTGATTTGATCAATACTGCCACCGTCCGGTGTGGGCCAACTGCGCCACTGTACACCATAAACGGGACCTAATTCACCCTCGGCATCAGCCCACTCGTTCCAAATGCTGACACCATTTTCTTGAAGCCAGCGGACATTAGAGTCGCCACGCAAGAACCACAACAATTCATAAACGACACTGCGAAGGTGAATTTTTTTAGTGGTAACGAGCGGGAAGCCTTGCTGTAAATCAAAGCGCATTTGATAGCCGAAATGTGAACGGGTGCCGGTGCCTGTACGGTCTGATTTTTCAACACCATGTTCGAACACAAAACGCATCAACTCCTCATACTGGTCTGAGCGTGCGTTGGTGTTTATAAGATTAGAATTCATCATTAAACCTCTTCAATGCGGAATGAGTGGGTGATTTCGGCGGTTTTATTAAGCATTGCAATGGCGGAGCAATACTTTTCGTGGCTTAAATTAATCGCACGCTCAACGACGCTTTCTTGCAGCTCACGACCGCTGACAATAAATTCAAAGTGAATTTTGGTGAAGACCTTGGGTTCAGTGTCAGCGCGTTCTGAAGTGATATTTAAGCGACAGCGACGAATGTCTTTGCGACCACGTTGTAAAATCATGACAACATCATAAGCAGAGCAAGCACCTGCGCCGCTTAATAGAGTTTCCATAGGGCGAGGTGCGAGGTTGTTGCCTCCACCCTCAGGGGGGCCATCGATAGTAAGGGTGTGACCACTACCGGTGCTACAAACAAATAACATACCCTCAGGGCCATTCCATTCAACAGAACATTGCATAACAATCTTTCCTATACTTTTTGATGTTTGATCAATTATTTAAATTTTTAAATGTGTTAAATCATTATATAGAACTGAGGTTTTATTTATAAGTATTGTGTCGCTTTTCATCAGTTGATTGAGCACTTGCCTAAAGGATCTTAGTATGATCTTTGGGGAATAGAGTTTAGTTGGCAATATCATTAAGATGACAATTGAGAGGCTTTTCTCTAATTGTCAGGAATAAATCTTTTGTTTTGCATAAAAAAACAACAAAAAAAATAAGATTAAATAAGTTAATTAGGGTTTTCATCTATTTCTTCTTGTGCCGCAACAAAAGTTTTGCTATTATTTAATTGTTGTCGAGTTATAGGGTTTTTACCTAGTAGCTCGCAGGAATTTAAACTAAAGTTTCTTCTTGTAATTGTCTCCTCAATTAGGGCTTTAGTTTATGCAGATGTCTCCTCCACCCTCCTCCTTTGGTGGATTTACCCGGAATCTTTTAGGTTCCGGGTTTTTTTTGTCCACTTGATAGAGTGGTATGGAAATATAGGGCAGGACTATGTTTACAATATCACTATAAGCAACTAGGGGGTCTTATGAAAAAAGTACTTGGTATATTGTTAGTGAGCATGTTAGCTGCTTGCTCATCAAAGGCTAGCTATGCGCCACTTGATACTGAAAAATCGGTTGATTTAACGCAGTATGTGGGTACATGGTACGAACAGGCTAAATTGCCTAATCGTTTTCAAGCGCAATGCATAGGTGATACACAAGCAGTTTATAGTTTAAAGGCCGATAGTAGCATTGAAGTACTTAATAGCTGCAGAGTGGCTGATGGCAGTTTTGACGAAGCCAAAGGGCAGGCTAGGCTCGCCACTGCAGTGCAAACGCCCGATAGCGCTAAACTGGAAGTCCGTTTTGCGCCAGCTTGGATGTCTTTTATCCCTGCTGTTTGGGGAGATTACTGGATTTTAAAAATAGCCGGTGATTATGAATATTCACTTGTCGGTACGCCAGATCGTCAGTACTTGTGGGTGTTGTCTCGCGCCAAGCAAGCTGATGCGACTGTAGTTAACGAGTTATTGGATTATGCGCAAGAGTGGGGCTTTGCAACTGAAGGCGTTGTCAGAGCAGAGTAGTAAGCGCAAGGCTACTATAAGCTATGTTGCAAATTTAAATAGATGCTAACTATTTTAACTTTGTAAGTCTGTTAGACTTTGTTGTCTTTAAGAGCTTAATTGATTAATACTTTTTGATAGTAGATATATTGTGACAGATGCTTGGCAGTATCTCTTGATTTGTGTTGTAGCGTTTACGGTAGGCGGTTTGATTATTGCCTCCGAGCGTTGGCACGGACGCTTTACTGGTGATTCAGATCTAGACAAGCCTCAGGCTTCTCACACACGCTCCACCCCACGTATTGGTGGTTTGGCTGTGTTTGCAGGTACTTTGGCTGGCTTGTTGGTTTTAGGGAAGCCGGATAATACGACTTTAAACTGGTTTTGGCCAGCTTTGTTTGTGGCTGCCATGCCGGTTTTTGTGGCGGGTATCTTAGAGGATATAACCAAAGAGATCGGTGCTGGTAAGCGTTTGTTGGCAGCCTTTGCCTCAGCTGCAATCGCTTGGTGGCTGTTGGGCGGGGTTTCGCGTGTTGGTTTTGAATGGTTTGACTGGGTTCTAAGCTTTTGGCCTGTGTCGTTGCTATTTACCATGGTTGCTGTCGGCGGCTGTACCCATGCGATGAACCTTATTGACGGCATGAACGGTCTGGCCGGTATGGTTTCCTGTCTGATTTCCATTTCTTTGGCCTTGGTAGCGTATCAGGTCAATGATATGGCGATTTTTGCCATTGCCCTTGCGATGGCATCTGCGGTGATGGGCTTCTTGGTTTGGAATTTCCCTTTTGGGCGAGTGTTTTTAGGTGACGGCGGAGCTTATTTCATTGGATTTATATTAGCCGAATTGGCAGTGCAGCTAGTGGCGCGTAATCCATCCGTCTCACCTTTTTATGCGCTTGCAGTCTTGTTTTACCCAATTTTTGAAACTATGTTTTCGATTTGGCGCCGCCGTTTTATTCGCAAGGTGCGAGTTGATCAGCCGGATGCTCTGCATTTGCATCAACTAATCTTTAGACGCTTAGTACGAGTGACTTTTAGTCGCGATAGTCGTCATCGAGTACCTGCTTTATGTAATGCGCTAACATCGCCGTATTTGTGGGTGCTTTGTTTGATCGGACTGGTACCGGCGACTATTTTCTGGTCAAACTCATGGATGCTTTGCTTATCTATGTTGGTCTTTTCAGGACTTTATTTGTGGTTGTATTCACGCTTAGTTAATTGGCGCTGCCCACGGTGGTTATTGTTGCCTTCAGTATTTAGCCGCAGATAGTTATTATCATGATTTACAATTAGATTGTTAAGATATAAAAATAGTTAGGAGTTTGCTTTGAAGCTAGAGGATATTAAATTAGCAGTTATTGGTTTAGGCTATGTTGGCTTGCCATTAGCGGTGGAGTTTGCCAAAAAGCGTTCAGTTATCGGCTTTGATATTAATCGGGACCGCGTTGAGGAACTAAAAGGCGGTAAGGATCATACATTAGAGGTTGAACCTGAAGGACTGAAAGCTGCAAAATACATTAGTTATACTGCTGATGCTGAGGATTTGCGAGCGGCCAATACCTTTATTGTTACTGTGCCAACTCCGATTGATGAGTATAAGCGTCCTGATTTAACGCCTTTACTAAAAGCCTCTGAGATGCTTGGCAAGGTGCTCAGCAAGGGCGATATTGTTATCTATGAGTCAACGGTATATCCCGGTGCTACCGAGGATGATTGTGTACCTATCTTAGAGAAATTCTCCGGTCTGAAGTTTAATCAAGACTTTTTTGTAGGTTATAGCCCTGAGCGTATTAATCCGGGCGATAAGGATCGCCGTGTAACTAATATCACCAAAGTTACCTCCGGCTCGACTCCGGAGGCAGCTGAGTTGATTGATCAACTATATCAACAAATTATCACGGTAGGAACACACAAAGCATCCAGCATCAAAGTTGCTGAGGCTGCCAAGGTGATTGAAAATACTCAGCGTGACGTTAATATTGCCTTAATTAATGAATTGGCTATTATCTTTAACCGTTTGGATATTGATACTGAGGCGGTATTAGAAGCCGCCGGCACCAAGTGGAATTTTTTACCATTTCGTCCAGGTTTAGTTGGTGGTCATTGTATTGGTGTTGATCCTTATTATCTGACTCATAAGGCACAATCCATTGGTTATCACCCAGAGATTATTTTGGCCGGTCGTCGCTTAAATGATGGTATGGGTACCTATGTGGTCGCTCAATTAATTAAGGCGATGACTAAAAAGCGTATTCAAGTACAAGAGTCCCGTATTTTAGTAATGGGCTTAACGTTTAAAGAAAATTGTCCTGACCTGCGTAATACGCGTGTTGTTGATATCGTCAATGAGCTTGCCGAATACAACATTAACGTTGACGTTTATGACCCTTGGGTAGATCCTGAGGAGTGTGAACGCGAATATGGAATTAAGCCTATTCAAACGCTAGAAGAGGGGGCGTATGATGGGGTTATTCTTGCGGTGGCACATCAGCAGTTTAGAGAGATGGGTATTGATAAAATTCGTGCCATTGGTAAAGACGAGCACGTTCTTTACGACCTTAAGTACGTTTATGATGCAGAAGACGTTGATATTCGCCTATAGGGCATCACTCAGACTCATTTAATCTTTTATTACATATATTTTATGACGACTAAGTTTGAACAAGTTAAACAACAACTAGCAGCTCAACCAAAGACTTGGTTGATCACGGGTTGTGCCGGTTTTATTGGCTCTAATTTATTAGAGTTTTTATTAAAACATGAGCAAAAGGTGGTGGGCTTAGATAACTTTGCTACCGGTTTTCAGCACAATTTAGATGAGGTACAAAGCCAGGTCAGCGCTAAGCAGTGGTCTAATTTTCGCTTTGTCGAAGGTGATATTCGTGATTTGGCAACGTGTCAAGAGGCCGTTAAGGGTGTGGATTATGTTTCGCATCAGGCAGCTTTAGGGTCAGTGCCACGTTCTTTAAACGATCCGATTACAACGAATCAGGTTAATATTGACGGCTTTTTAAATATGCTGGTAGCCAGTCGTGATGAGGGTGTTGAGTCTTTTGTATTTGCGGCGTCCAGCTCCACTTACGGTGATCATCCGGACTTGCCCAAACAAGAACCGAAAATCGGTAATCCATTGTCGCCCTATGCTGTGACTAAATATGTTAATGAGCTTTATGCGCGTGTTTTTGCCCTAAATTATGGCTTTAAGTCTATTGGTTTACGTTACTTTAATGTCTTTGGTAAACGCCAAACGCCTAACGGTGCTTATGCTGCAGTGATTCCCAAGTGGACCGGGGCGATGATTCATGACGAAGATGTGATTATTAACGGTGATGGTGAAACCAGTCGTGATTTTTGCTACATAGAAAATACAGTACAAGCCAATATTCTCAGCTCGGTACAAATGCCCGAGTCAGGTTATGAGGTGTATAACGTCGCTCTAAATAACCGTACCTCATTAAATGAGTTGTTTGTTCACTTAAATGAGCTACTCTCAGAAAATGGTCTACGTTATCAAAAAGAAGTTATTCATCAGGATTTTAGAGCTGGGGATGTACGTCACTCCCAAGCCGATATCACAAAAATTGTTGAGCACTTGGGATACCAACCTACGCATAGTATTAGAGAGGGGTTGGCTGAGGCAATGCCTTGGTATATCAATTTTTTAAAGTAAAAATACGTGTTTTCTAAGCGTTTTAAAGCCCTTGATGGGGATCACCTGCGTATTGTCAAGGGTGCCCTGCGAGTGGCTTTTTTCTTGTTTATCGGAAAAATAGCTGGTGCTCTCAAAGAGATTGCGGTAGCTGATCGTTATGGGGTCAGTGAGGTGGTGGATGCGTATCAATTCACCATGACCATGAGTACTTGGTTGCCAACTACTTTAGTCGGTGTTTTTTCCATTGTACTTATACCGAGCTTCGTGAAGTTGCGTCATGATAGCAGAGACGAGCAACGCCGTTTTATTTCTCAAGTTGAGGGCTTCATGCTGCTTCTTGGGGTGCTATTGGCGAGTTTGACTTTTGTTCTTTGGCCGTTGGTGTTGGAGTATGCGGGAGGTAGTTTTAGTCCTGAAATCAAGGCGATTAGCCAAACATTGATTTATGGTTTCGCACCGTCTGTTCTGCTAATACTCTTAATTGGCCTAAGTATGTCGCGCTTGCGCGCTCGTGAGCGCCATATTAATACGCTCCTAGATAGTTTGCCAGCGCTCTTTATTCTGCTATGGATTTTGACTAGTCCAGGTGATACCTCTGTGATGCCCCTATTGTGGGGTACCTTAATTGGTTATATTGTGCAGGCTGTGGTGCTGCAGTTTTTGGCGGCAAGGGCTGAACCTGAGAGGCGTTGGATTAAGCCGACGGTTAGTTTTTCCTCACCTTATTGGTCAGCTGTTATTAGTGCCGCAGGGGTGATGCTTATCGGGCAGGTAGCGATGAGTTTTGTGGGACCTTTAGATCAAATGATTGCCGCCAAATTAGGTGGCAATGCCAATGCTACCCTAGGCTATGCAGCTCGTGTCCTTTCACTGATTATTGGTTTGGGAGCGGCTTCAGTAGGGCGTGCAGCCTTACCGGTGTTGGCTGATATTCAAGCTCAAGGCGAGTATGGAAGAGCACGTCACGTCGCCTTAAAGTGGGCCTTGGGCATGTTGTTTATTGGTGTTTTAGTCGTGTTGGTGTTATGGGTGCTTAGTCCCTGGTTAGTGCAGATTTTATTTGAGCGGGGTGCCTTTAGTGCAGACAATACACTTGCAGTAACTTCAGTGATGCGTTTCGGTTTATTGCAGTTGCCATTTTATTTTGGTGTTTTGATTTTAGTTCAACTGATGGCAAGTCAAAGTCGCTATACTTTGATGGCAATCATTGCCTTGGCAAATTTTGTTTTAAAGGCTTTTTTAAGCCTATATTTAGCGCCCATTATGGGGGCTGAGGGTATTATGCTGGCGACCAGTTTGATGTATCTGCTGTCTTTTAGCTGTTATTTTATTGCCGTGATTGCTATTAAACCGGAATTTAAAAAAATCTAAGCCCAAGGGGGTTTTGCATGCTCAAGACCAAGTTTTGTTTTTAAAATTATAATTAGCTTGATTTAATTTCAACAGGTTTACATGTTAAATAATCAATCAAATAGTCGTATTCTTCTTTATATTCCATCGCTTCGAGGTGGCGGGGCCGAGCGTGTTGCTGTCGATTTGGCAAGGCGTTGGGTTTACGATGGTCATGAGATCATTCTGGTTACACAGTCCGAGGATTCTACCGATGCCTATCAGCTTGATGCCAGGGTACAACGGGTTAGTCTCAATACCTTCGAAAAAACCGGGGTTTTTGGACATTTAACTCAAATTTCCAGCCTACGTCGTGAGATTAAGCGCTACCGTCCTGATATTGTCGTGTCCTTCTTGACCTCAGCTTCTATTTTCAGTATTGTCGCTAGCATTGGCTTGCACTGTAAGGTCATCGCCACCGAGCATGCTTATCCACCTTTTCAAAAGCTGTCAGGTTTCTGGAAGCGCCTCAGAAGGCTTTTTTATCCAAAAGCAGCGCAGGTGGTGACCTTAACTCAAGCAACGGCTGATTATTTACAAAAAGAGATTCCTAAAGCAAAGTTTACAGTTATTCCAAATGCTGTCCATTGGCCGATTGAGGAGCATGAACCGATCATCCAAATGCCTAAAATGGTCGGTAAGAAATGGCTTTTAGCTGTCGGGCGACTACAGCCGGTTAAGGGCTTTGATTTATTAGTCGAGAGCTTTGCCAAGTTTGCTGATGCTTATCCGGATTGGGACTTGCTGATTTTAGGTGATGGTCCTGAGCGTGATAATCTTGCTAATCAAATTGAGCGTGCGGGGCTTCAGCAGCGAGTCTTTTTGGTCGGGCGTGTAGGTAATATGCAATGGTGGTATGGACAAGGCGATATGTTTGTTTTGAGCTCTCGCTCTGAGGGACTTTCTAACAGCCTTCAAGAGGCAATGTCCTGTGGCTTGCCTTGTGTTGCTTTTGATTGCGATGTTGGGCCTCGAGAATTAATCCGTCATAATATCGATGGCTGTTTAGTGCAACCGGCGGAGTCGGTTGATGCTTTAGCAGAGGGTATTGTCAGCTTAATCAATGACCCTGAACGTATCAGTAATTTTTCTAAACGCGCTGTAGATATGCGCGACCGTTATAGTATGCGTCGTATCAGCGGTATGTGGAATGAGCTTTTTCAAAAAGCACTTCAAGACAAAAACTAATAAGGCCTTGTTATGCAGCCTGTCGTAGTCCCTCAAGGTGGCAGGAAAATTGTCCTGCTGATCAGTTCGATGAATGCCGGCGGCGCCGAAAGGGTAGCGGCGGCATTAGCCAATCGTTGGGTGGCATTGGGCCATGAGGTATGGATTGTGCCATGCTTTTCTCAAGGTAGTGGTCAGTCTTTTTATGCACTTGACGAGCGCGTTAAATTACATTGGTTAGTTGATGATCTGCCCAAGTCCAAGTTGCTTGGCCGAGTCTTGAAGCCATTGGTGCTGCGAGGCAAGCTTAAGACTTGGCGGCCGGATGTGGTGGTGTCTTTTCTAACTAATGTCAATGTCACTGCCTTATTAGCAACACAAGGTTTAAGTGTCCCGGTTGTGGTCTGTGAGAGGACTAATCCTTTATCAGAGTCTCATTTACCGTTTGTTTTAAGAAAACTACGCAAAGGCCTATATCCGAAGGCAGCGGCTGTAATGATGCAAACTGCAGCTGCCGCCAGGGATTATGCGCTGTACAGACCGAGTGTCAAGTATATTCCCGCTATTGCCAATCCCATCTCAGCAGACTTGATTGAAGAGTTGAAAGCTGTTGATGAGCAGGTCTCTATTAAGAGTGATGCGGCTGAGCCTAAGGTGCTTATTAGTATGGGGCGCTTAGTGGAGATTAAGCGGTTTGCTTTTCTAATTGATTGTTTCGCTGACTTAGCAAAAGATTTTCCCCAGTGGCAATTGCATATTTATGGTTCGGGTCCTTTAGCAGACAAGTTAGCAGCGCAAATTAAGCGTTTATCTTTATCAGAGCAAGTGTTTTTAAAAGGTGCTACCAAGACGCCTTGGCAAGTTATGCGCGAGGCAGATGCTTTTGCCATGAGTTCTGAGCGCGAAGGCTTTCCTAATGTTTTATTGGAAGCGATGGCTAATGGCCTACCGAGTATTGCAATCGATTGTCCCTATGGCCCGGCCGAACTCACTCAACAAGGTCAAGCAGCTTTGTTAGTGCCTTTAGAAATGGCCGACCAAGGCGATTATGCTCAAACAACTCGTAAGGCATTTATTGATGGTTTAGCTAAGCTCTTAAGTGATGAGTTATTGCGAGAGCGTCTAGCTTCTGAAGGTCAACAGCATGTATTAGAAAACTATAGCGAAGAAAAAGTTATCGCTGATTGGGAAGAGTTATTCCATCGCTTAAATGTTGGGTTCAGTGCACATCAGCAAGAGCAGAGTTCCTTAAAGGTTGTGCATCTTATCAGTGGTTTAGGTCATGGTGGTGCGGAGTCTGTTTTATATCGTCTGACAGCTCATGCACAAAAGGATCGACATATTGTGTTGAGTATGCAGGATGGTGGCGTGTTTACTGAGAAGTTTGCTGAGGCAGGGATCGAGCTTCATTGCTTAAATATGCCGGCAGGCAAGATGGGATTGCGCAATTTTTGGCGCCTGCGTAATAAATTGAAGCAATTAGAACCTGACGTCGTGCAATGCTGGATGTACCATGCCGATATGATTGGTGGTTTGGCAGCGCGTTTGGCCGGGATCAAATCCATCCTTTGGGGGGTGCGTAATTCGGGTGATAGCCTGGCTCGTAGTAGCCGCTCTTCCTATCTATTAGCGCGTTATTTTGCCTGGACTTCTTATTTTATTCCGCGGTTAATTGTTGTCTGCGCTGAATTAGCAGCTAAGCGACACCAGGCTTGGGGCTACAGGGCATCGAAAATACGAGTTATTCCAAATGGCTATGATTTAAGTCGCTGGCAAGTGGCGGAGACAGGCGCTAAGCTTCAAATTAGAGAGAGCCTGGGTTTAGCAGCAAATGATGAGGTCATAGCTTTTGTGGCTCGTTGGAATCCTTTAAAAGATCATGCTAATTTAATTCAAGCTTTTGCTAAGTTGCTTAAGCGACGCCCAGCGGTGAAGTTATTATTAATCGGTGAGGGTCTTAGCGATGATAATGCGCAGTTAATGGCGCTTTTAGAGCAGGTTGATCTAGTGGTGGGTCAAGACGTTTTTTTACTGGGTCGTCGTGACGATGTACCGACACTAATGCCGGCGCTTGATTTACATGTGCTCTCCAGTATGGCCGAGGGCTTTCCAAATGTAGTGGCTGAGTCTATGGCTTGTGAGGTACCAAATGTCGTGACCGATGTGGGTGATGCGGCTTTTATTGTTGATACTTGCGGCTGGGTGGTGCCTCCACAAAACTCACAGGTCTTAAGTCAAGCCATTAATGAGGCTTTGGATTTCTTAAAAACACCGTCGGCGACCCGTTTTAAACAACAGTGCCGTCAGCGCGTAGTAGATAATTTTAGTTTAGAGAAGATGATTGAGCGTTATGAAGCAACCTGGCGCGAAGCCATGAAAAAATAAAGAGTGTTATCAATGAAGAAACTATTAATAATTGTTAATAACCCCGCTTTTTTTCTATCACATCGCTTAAATGTTGCCCAAGAGGCAAAAGCCCAAGGCTATCGCGTGATCATTTCGACCATGGATGGACCGGCAGTACAAACGATCAAAGATCATGGCTTCGAGCACCTGACTTTCCCCATGCTCCGCAGCGGTATGAATCCGCTTAAAGAGCTAAAAACGCTTATCGCATTATGCAAAATCTATAAAAAAGTTAAACCCGATATTGTCCACTTGGTGACTATTAAACCTGTGCTTTATGGCGGCATTGCCGCACGATTAATGCGTGTGCCGGCTGTTGTCTATGCCATTTCGGGAATGGGCTTTTTATTCACAAAGGCACGTAGCAAGTTTGAGCCGGTGACAATGATTACACGCTTACTCTATCGCAGTAGTCTGGCTCATCCTAATAGTCGCGTTATTGTACAAAATCAAAGCGATCGAGCGCTTGTTAAAGAGATGTGTTCTCTGAAGGATGAGCAGTTGGTGCTTATTCGAGGTTCAGGGGCAGACTTGAATCGGTATCAGTTTTTGCCGGAACCTGCGAAACCACCGATAATTATTACGATGGCTGCCCGTTTGCTTAAGGATAAGGGTGTGCATGAGTTTGTCGAAGCAGCGCGCATTGCCAAGAAAAACGGTAGAAATGATTTGCTATGGCAACTGGCGGGCAGTCTTGATGCCGGGAACCCAACGTCAATTACAGAAGAGGATTTAACCGCTTGGCGCGAGGATATTCGTTATGTAGGTGAGGTTAGCGATATTGCCAGCTTATACAGTGAGTCGCATATTGTCACTTTACCTTCTTATCGTGAGGGTCTACCAAAATCCTTAGTGGAAGCTGCTGCTTGTGGTCGTGCGGTAGTAACGACTGATGTGGTAGGTTGCAGGGATGCGATAGAACCCGGAGTGACCGGACTTTTAGTTGATGTTTGTAGTGCGGAGTCATTGTATGAGGGCATAACAAAACTTGCCGATGATGACGAGTTACGACGCGGTATGGGTCAAGCAGGTCATCAGTTGGCGTGCGAAGAGTTTGATGAGAAAGTTATTGCCAAGAGGCAAGTAGCTCTTTATGCAGAGCTACTTGATTCTTGAGTAGCTTTTAATAATTAAAAAGGCAGCTTAGTCTCAGGGACCAAGGCCAGGATAGCTTCTCTAAACTCGTTTTTAATACGCTCAAGAGCGCTGTCACTTTCTGCTTCAAAGCGTAAAACAACGACAGGCGTGGTGTTTGAGGCACGAGCCAGACCAAAGCCATCGGCATATTCTGCACGTACACCATCAATTTTGTTAGTACTAAGTGCGCCTGGAAATTCTCCTTTTTCCTGTAAACGGGCAATTAGGGCATGAGGTTCGCCTTCTTGCATAGGGAGCTTAAGCTCAGGTGTGGAGATATCTTGTGGTAGTGCTTCTAAAGTAGCATTTGGATCGTCGGTCTTGGAGAGAATTTCCAGTAGACGGGCACCGGCATATAAGCCATCATCAAAACCATACCAGCGCTCTTTAAAGAAGATATGGCCACTCATTTCACCGGCTAGTGGTGAGCCGATTTCAGCCATTTTTGCTTTGACTAGTGAGTGTCCGGTTTTCCACATGAGTGGCTCACCACCGGCGGCTTTAATTGATTCACCGACGTGACGACTGCACTTTACGTCATAAATAATGGTTGCGCCCGGTACGCGCTTGAGTGTGTCTCTCAAAAATAAAATAAGTTGACGGTCAGGCCAAATAATTTCGCCGCTTTTGGTGACTACACCTAAACGATCGGCATCACCGTCAAAAGCTAAACCAAGCTCGCAATCACTATGCTTTAAGTGCTCAATCATATCTTGGAGGTTTTTCGGATCGGCAGGATCGGGGTGATGATTTGGAAAGTCACCATCCACTTCACAATAAAGCTCGTCCACCTCACAACCAAGGCGTTTAAATAATTCGCTGGCAGCGACGGCACCCACACCATTGCCGCAATCGATTACAACCTTCATTGGGCGTGCTAACTTAACGTCACTCACGATGCGTTCAATGTAGTGCTCAATAACGTTTTCTGTTTTGGATTCAGCCACTTCAGCCGCACTGTCTGTGTTCATCAGTGCTTGCATTTCTGCATGTAGTGAAGTGATCTCTTCGCCGTAAATCGCTTTACCATCAAGCATGATTTTAAAACCGTTATATTCAGGTGGGTTATGACTGCCAGTAATAGCAACAGCTAGACCGATTTTATGCTCGGCTGCTTGATAATAGACTACGGGTGTAGGAACGACGCCGATAGTTAGGGTGTTTACACCCTCGGCACGCATGCCTTTTGTCAAGGCAGCCGCCAAGTCCGGGCTGCTGTGACGACCGTCATAGCCTATGACGGCTTCTTTGATGCCAAGCTTACTGGCTCTAACAGCTAAAGCGCGACCCAGTAATAGGGCAAAGTCGGTATTTAGTTCTGTGGGGACGATACCGCGGATGTCATAGGCTTTATAAACTTGAGGTGGGAGGTCAATGAATTGCTTCACAAAATTACCTTTGCTTTAAGAACACTACAATAAATGGCTAAAGCAGTATAATAACAGCACATTGGGATAAGTCCGTATTTCATCTATCATTTAGGTTCAAGAATGAGTTTAATCGAAGATTTAGTTAGTATTGTTGGCGAAAAGCATGTGTTAAAAGCAAAGGATAAGGACGAATTAGCGCCTTATCTGACTGATTGGCGGGGTCGCTTTACAGGGCGCGCGCAGGCCGTCGTACGTCCGGCTAATACGCAAGAAGTCGCCGACGTAGTCAAGCTTTGTGCGCGTTACGAAGTGCCGATCGTTACCCAAGGCGGCAATACCGGCCTTTGCGGTGGCGCCACCCCTAGCAATAAGGGTGATGCAGTAGTACTTTCAACGACTCGTTTGAGCCATATTCTTAACGTCGATACGGTCAATGACACCATTACCGTACAGGCAGGTTGTATTTTGCAGCAAGTCCAAGAGGCCGCTGCAAAACAAGATCGCTTGTTTCCTTTAAGTCTGGGCGCTGAGGGTAGCTGCACCATTGGCGGTAATTTAGCCACTAATGCAGGCGGCACACAGGTGTTGCGATATGGTAATGCTCGAGATTTAGCGTTGGGTATTGAAGTGGTTACACCCGAAGGCGAGATTCTCAATGGTCTACGTGGTCTGCGCAAAGACAATACCGGTTATGATTTACGCAATTTATATATCGGTAGTGAGGGTACTTTAGGTATTATTACAGCAGCTACCTTGAAGTTATATCCGCAGCCGGTCGCTGAGTGTACAGCCTTGGTTGCTTTTGAAACTCTAGACGATGCTTTGTATATGCTGAACTATTCTCGTAAAGGTTTTGCTTCCAAGCTAGAGGGCTTTGAGTTAATGTCTGACTATTGTTTGAAGATCGTTAATGACTGCTTCCCTGAGCAAAGCTTGCCTCTGAGCTTGGACTATCCGTGGTATGCCTTAATTCATATGGCAGATAGTGATAGCGAAGAGCAGGCGCGTGAGACTTTCCAGCGTGTATTAGAAGAAGCCTTTGAAAATGATATTATTCAAGACGCTGTACTGGCCGAATCTATTCAACAGTCAAATGATTTATGGCATTTGCGTGAGAGTATTCCATTGGCAGAGGCTATTGTGGGCAAGGGTATTAAAAACGATATTTCTGTACCTATTTCCAGAATTGCGCCTTTTGTTGATGATACTAATACGGCTTTACAGACATGGTATCCGGGTGTGCGTCATATTATTTTCGGCCACTTGGGTGATGGTAATTTACATTACAATATTGGCGCGCCTATTGGTGAAGAAGAGGGTTTCTTGGCCAAGCAAGATGAGGCCTTTAAAATTGTCTTTGATAGCGTCACTGATTACGATGGTTCTATCAGTGCAGAACATGGTATCGGCCAACTTAAAAAGGATATGCTGCCTGACTACAAGGATGAGGTAGAGATCTCGGTTATGCGCAAGATTAAGCGTGCTTTAGACCCTCAAGGTCTGATGAATCCGGGTAAAGTCATTGATAGTGTGGATTTTGATTACTGATAAGTAGTAATTGATTTTCAAGTTTCAAAACGCCTGCCAATTTTTTGACAGGCGTTTTTCTTGTTAACGTCGTTGACAGTTGACACAATAATAGGTCGCACGTTGGGCTTGGACAATTTTGCGAATGGGTGTTTCGCATACATGGCAGGGCTCTTTTTCACGGTTATAGACATTGGCGTGAATATCAAAATAGGCACCGGGTTCGCCGCTGGCATTTAAAAAATCTCTCAACGTGCTGCCACCGCTTTCTAAGGCTGCATTTAGTGTTTTTAATATGGCTGAGTGGAGCCGCTCGGCTCTAGCTTTGGATAATGACTGTGCGCTGATTTTAGGATTTATTTTGGCTAAAAAGAGACTTTCGGAGGCGTATATATTGCCTACGCCAACGACAATATCACCATCTAACAAAGCTGTTTTAATCGGCTTTTTCTTGGACTTTAAACCTTGATATAAGTGATCTATCGTAAAGTCTTCGCTAAGAGGCTCAATCCCCAGATTTTTTAAAAGCCGATGCTCCAGAATAGGGCCATCACTATGTGGATGCCAAACAACAGAACCAAAACGGCGCGGATCGTTTAAGCGTACGGTAATATGCCCAAAATCCCAGACCACATGGTCATGCTTTCTGAGTAGTTCATCGACTTGGGATAAACGCATTGAGCCCGACATCCCGAGATGTACCAGAAGTACACCAGATTCAAAGTAAAAAAGTAAGTATTTACCTCGACGCCGGCATGTTAGTAATATTTGATCACGCAAAATATCTGCTAAATCAGGTAAAATAGGCCAACGTAGCTGGTTTTGGTAAATGCTGAGCCTCTCAAGGCGCTGGCCCTCGATTGCAGGAGCAAGTCCTCGACGAGTGGTTTCCACTTCTGGTAATTCTGGCATAATATTTTATTAATATAGATTATTCGGTATTCAGTTGAGGCAATTTTGTATTTGCTTAAAAAAATTATAACGCTTCTTACCCTATCACTTACTGTTCATGGTATTAGCCAAGCAACAGTAGAGTACGCTCAATCAATTGAGTTGAGTGCCATGCCTGTGAGTACTCCGCATTTAGTTTTTAAAACTGAAGAGGAGATGGCCGGCATTGTGCTTAAGCCCTATGTGAGCATGGAGGATATTTATCAGCTGACTATCATGTACTTAGCCCTCGAAGAAAGGCAGTTTGATATTGCCGGACCGATTGCTTTAGGCCTTGCCAAAACTAAGCGTTCTAAAAGCTTGGCAAAGATGGCAAGCGCTGTTTACTCCTTGCTTGATGATCCTGAGGCGTCTCTGGAGGCTGCAGCATTGTGGCGTGAACTCGATGGAGGCAGTGAAGAGTCTCATTTGAATTATTTGATTGTTGCTGCTCAGGCTGGTGATTACGATGGTTTAACCGAGGAATTAAAGCGTCGACTTGGGATGAAGATCATGCCGCCAGAGATAGCTTTGGCGGAGGTGGCCGAGTTTTTACGTCGATTGAATCAACCGGACAAGGCCTTGGAAATTTTTCAAGAGCTAGTTGTTGGGCAGGTTTTGGTGCCCAATGCCTTAGTGAGTATGTTTTTATCGGATTTTGCCATGTACGCTGGCAAAGAGGAAATGGCCTGGGACAATGCGCTAAAAGCACTTAATGCAAATAATTTATCGTCCGAAGTCAGAGGTATGGCGGCCATGCGCCTATTGCAACTCGCTGAGGGCCCACGAGGTTTTCAGGCGCTGACTTTAGTCAGAAGATTTATCGATGAAAATCCCTCCCAGCGTGCTGTGCGTTTGTTTTATACGCATGTACTGACGAGGGATGGGAATTTTGAGATGGCTCTCAATGAATTGGCTAGAATGAGTGAGTATAATCCTGAGGATTTTGATTTGCTCTACTATAGAGCACAAGTAGAGTTCCAGGCGAATAAGCTTGAAGATGCAGTCAAACACTTAGATCAATATCTTTCCGTTCAAGAGCAACTCCGTCAAGCGGTTCCGGACAACCAAACTACCGCTCAAGCCTCAGTTACCGATGCCCGCTTTTTAATGGCAAAAGTTTACGAGGGCCTTGGCGAGTATCAAAAGGGCATAGAGCAGCTAGCCTTAATTGATGAGCCATTAGCACGCAACAATGTGCTGATTGAGCAGGCTTCTCTCTATATTAAGCTTAAAAGTTATGCCCAGGCTCATGCTTTGTTAGAGCAAATTCAACCGGAAGATGATGAGGATGCCTATGTCCGAGCCTTGTTGATGAATGCCACGCTTAGTCGTGAGCAAGGTGAGTTTGGGCAAGGTTTAGAGTATGTAGAGCGAGCTCTTAAGTATTACCCTGACAATATTTATATCCGTTATAGCCAAGCGATGATGTTTGAACATATGGGTCGTCTTGAACAGTCCATTGAGGTTTTGGAGCAGATATTATTAGATTTTCCCTTTGAAACAGAGTCATACAATGGACTCGGTTATGTTCTGGCAGATAATAATATTCGTTTAGATGATGCAGTGCTATTGATTGAGCGAGCTTTAGCGATGGCTCCGGACAGTGTGCATATTCAGGATAGTTATGGCTGGGTTAATTTCCGCTTGGGTAACTTGGCATTGGCCAAAAGTTATTTGGAAATGGCTTGGGATAAGGAACCCCTGGCTGAGGTCGCTGCACATTTAGCTGATGTGTATTATGAATTAGGCGACACGGACAAGGCCTTTGAGTATTTGCAAAGAGGTTATGAGCTAGACTCTACGGATAGAGCGTTATTGGCAACTATGAAACGATTGGGTTATACGCCTGAAGATCAAGGCGAGCAGCAAGAGGCGACTGATGAATTACAAAGCGAAGAGGTAAATTAAGTTATGCAAGTTTTTTTAAAAAGGTTCTTAGGTGCTTTGTTTGTTTCAAGCGTTACTCTTATGTCTGCGTGTACGCTAACTCCAAAGGTTGATAGCGAGCAATTGACTGAGGAAGTTCGAGTGGGGCGATTTGCTGTTTTATCTTATGATAAACGTGACAATGTCAATAAAGATGCAGTGCAGGGCGGTTTTGTCTGGCGCGATCGGGGTCGTACGCTTGACATCGATCTAACGAATCCTTTGGGTAACACCCTGGCTCGTGTAGAGGTTAGCGATTTTCAATCTGTCTTGATTAATAGCTCAGATCAGCGTCTGGTTGCAGTCAGTCCGGACGATTTAATGGCTAGAGTGCTTGATGGGCGTCCCTTGCCGGTGAGTGGTCTCCGCTATTGGGTGAGGGGGGAGCTAATGCCTGCGATCCAGGCTCAAAATGTTGAACGTGATGAGCAGGGTCGATTGGTATCTGCTTACCAACATGGTTGGCAAATCAATTTAAGTGCTTATGATGCCAAGGGGCCAACTCGTTTGCATTTAATTCGCAATGAAGCGGTAGAGCGCATTACGGTTCGTCTAACGATTGATCATTAATAATCATGAGTTCTTCTGTTATTAGGGCCAAGGCACCTGCTAAGCTGAATCTGTTTTTGCATATTACCGGTCGCCGCGATGATGGTTATCATTTGCTGCAAAGTTTGTTTGTGCCCATTGCGCTCTATGATAGTCTGGTTTTTAGTCAAAATGCTTTAGCACAGGTGAGGCGCATAAGCACTATCGCCGAGATTCCTGAAGACGATGACTTGGTTGTTAAAGCCGCTCGCTTATTGAGGGCGCATGTGTGCAGACCTGAGTTAGGTGTGGATATCGAATTGCACAAAGTAATTCCTAGTGGTGCAGGTTTAGGGGGCGGTTCCAGTGATGCCGCTACGACATTGTTGGCTCTCAATCAGCTGTGGGACTTGCGCTTGACGAGAGAAGAGCTTTTGCCCCTGGCTTTGCAGTTGGGTGCTGATGTGCCGTTTTTTCTTTATGCAAAGCCGGCCATTGTTGAAGGAATAGGGGAGCGCATCACTCAGCTCTCAGAGGATCTTGGCAAGCGTTTAAATAAAGTGCACTATGTGCTTTTTGTGCCAAAGTTGGCAATTCCAACCCCTAGTATTTTTAAAGACCCTCATCTAAAAAGAGATAGTGGCCAATTAAGTGTGTCCGACTTGGAGTTTGTACTGGGTGATTCTAAGCAGCCTTGGCATTATGGGCGCAATGATTTAGAGTCGGTGGCATGTGCGCAGCACCCCAACTTGGAGGTGATGCGCCAATTCCTAACCGATTTAGGTTTTGAAGTGCGTATGAGTGGAGCCGGTTCGGTGTTTTTTGCGGCTTATGATACGCAAGCTGCCGCCAAAGCGGCACAAGGACTTGTAGAGGCAGCATTTCAAACTCTTGGCGCTGATCATCCGCTTAAGTTATTACAACTGCGCTGCGTAGTTGTCGATGGCATCTCTAGTTAGAAGTCGTTTTTTAACTTTGTTGCTGTTTTGATACAAAAAAGACACAGTTTTGTTGAAAACACTAAAATGACTTGCTACTTTTAAAGAAAGATGTATAATTTTATCTTTCAGGTGATGGGCTGTAGCCAAGTTGGTTAAGGCACCGGATTTTGATTCCGGCACGCGAAGGTTCGAATCCTTCCAGCCCAGCCATCCACTTGAACGATTTTGAATAGACCGTACGCTTACAGCTAGCACAACACACATTATGTGCCATTCTTGGTTGTAGCTAGTACGGTTTTTTTTGTGCCAAAAATTATCTATTGCACACAATCTCAGGTATAGTCATGACCCATACACCTAATTTGCACGACCAGGCAGTTGACCCTCATCATAATTTCATGATTTTTACGGGTACAGCCAATCCTCGTTTAGCTGTTGATGTTGTTAATCATTTAGATATGTCCTTGGGACAAATGACGGTGGGGCGCTTCTCTGATGGAGAGGTGATGGCCGAGATTCTGGAAAACGTCCGTGGTCGTGATGTTTTTGTATTACAGCCAACTTGTGCGCCAACCAATGATAATCTCATGGAGATTATGGTGATGGTTGATGCTCTGCGCCGTGCCTCAGCCGGTCGTATTACTGCGGCCATCCCCTATTTTGGTTATGCCAGACAGGACCGCCGTCCTCGTTCTGCGCGTGTGGCAATTACTGCCAAGGTAGTCGCAAACATGCTTCAGCGTGTGGGTGTTGACCGTGTGTTGACTATGGATTTACATGCTGACCAAATTCAAGGATTCTTCGATATTCCTGTGGATAATATTTACGCGGGTCCTGTGCTGTTAGCAGATATTGCCAAGCAAAACTATAGCGATCTGATTGTCGTGTCACCGGACATCGGTGGTGTGGTGCGAGCACGAGCATTAGCTAAGCAATTAGAAGCAGATTTAGCCATTATTGATAAACGTCGCCCACGTGCTAATGTCTCCGAGGTAATGAATATTATTGGTGATGTTGATGGTCGTACCTGTTTATTGATGGACGATATGGTTGATACAGCGGGTACTTTGTGTAAGGCAGCCTCAGCGCTGAAAGCGCGTGGTGCTAAAGCAGTTTATGCTTATTGTACTCACCCTGTTTTGTCAGGTGGTGCAGTTGAGCGTGTGGCAGAGTCACAATTAGATGGTTTAGTCGTGACTGATACCATTCCTTTGCGCGATGACGCTAGAGCATGTGATAAGATTCGCCAATTATCGTCTGCTGCTTTATTGGGCGAGACGATCGAGCGAATCGCTTCTGCCGAGTCTGTTAGCTCTTTATTTGTAGAGTAACGATTCCTAACAGTTTTTTAGGGCTTAGGCGCTGGTCGCGGCGCTAAGCCGGCACTTGCTAAGATATTAGTATTAGCAGGTGTTTACCTTAGCCTGAGGTTTTCAGGTGTTTTTTATATTTGGAGTTTTTTATGAAGTTTTCAGCCACTACGCGTAGCGTCCAGGGTTCGAGTGCGAGCCGCCGCCTGCGTCGCGCGGGCCGAGTACCAGCCATTGTTTATGGTGGTAAGGATGACGCCCAAAACATCGAGTTAGATCACAACGAAATTTACCATGCTTTACGTAAGCCTGGTTTTGGTTCTTCCGTACTAGAGATGGATCTAGAGGGTAAAAACCAAAAGGTTTTATTGCGTGCTGTTCAATGGCACCCATATAAGCCTATCGTTTTACACGTAGACTTCCAGCGCGTACGTGCTGACGTCGCGATCGTTACTCGTGTACCATTAACTTACATCAATGCAGACGAGTCACCTGCTGTTAAGTTGGAAAATGCCAGCATCAACACAATTCTTACTGATATTGAGGTTAGCTGCTTACCTGCTGACTTGCCTGCAGAGATCGTTGTTGACTTAGCTGACATGAAAAACGGTGATGTATTAACTGTTGAGTCAATCGCAGCGCCAGCTGGTGTTGAGTTCTTGACAGCAGCTACTGAAACTCTTGCTACTGCAGCTATTGTTGCTGTTCAAGCTGAAGAGCCTGCGGCTGAAGAAGCAGAATCTGCAGCTGGAGAGGGTGAAGCACCTTCAGAAGAATAATTTCTATTTGAAAATGTTCTAAACCCTTGCATGCGTTAAACTGGCGTGCAAGGGTTTTTTTATTTAGTTCAGGAAAATGACAGATTCAATTCGTTTAATTGTTGGTTTAGGTAACCCCGGTCCTAAGTATGAGACAACACGTCATAATGCCGGGTTTTGGATGGCTGATCTCTTGGCAGATGATTTTAAAGCCAGTTTTTTACTGGAAAATAACTTTTTCGGTGAGGTAGCCAAGTTTAGGTTGGCTGGTGAAAATATTTTCATCCTTAAACCGGCTACTTTTATGAATCTTTCTGGCAAAGCAGTACAAGCGCTTAGTCATTTCTATAAAATTCCTTTAGAAAGTATTTTAGTAATTCATGACGAACTGGATTTGATGCCTGGTCAGATTAAATTAAAAAAAGGTGGTGGTCATGCGGGTCATAATGGCCTGCGTGATATACATAGCAAGATGGGTGGCAGCAACTATTGGCGTTTGCGTGTCGGCATTGGCCATCCGCGCACCCTAAATCTCCAGCAGGGAGTGTCTGATTTTGTCTTGCACATGCCCTCCAAAGAAGATCATGAGCTGATAGTTGATAGTTTATATCGGGCTAGACAGGCTATACCTGCGTTGTTAGCAGGCGATAAGGACAAAGCTAATCGTTTGTTGGCAGAACCCAAGGTATAAATAGATTCAAGGCATGACTAATAACAGTTTGTTCTCGACACCTCGGCATATGAATAAAAAACCGCCGGCACCACATCAGGCAGAGCGTTTTTATGCTCAATTGCGTGATTTTTTCCGTTTTCTTGTAAAGCCGGATTTTCGTCGTGGTTATGGGCGTGGTGCAGGTAATGGTTGGGTAAAAGACTGGCAAGTCAATACCTCGTGGAAGAGGATGTTCCAATGGGCCGCTTTTATGTGGGCCATCAATGTTTTGGTGCTGGCACCTATTGCCTTGGTGGCAGCAGGTGGGGTTGATGCCAGCCATCGTGTACACTTCTCTTACATGTTGGTGCCTTTAGCTGTTATTTGGGCACCTATTGTTGAGGAGATATTATTCCGTTTTAATATACGACGACCATTATTAGCACTTTGGATGATGCCGATAATGGTGTTTGTGCTTTTAAAACAGGGTACCGTGGTTGGAACCGTCTGTTTGATAGCGGTTTTAGCGGTAGTGATGATTGTTTATCCAAGGTTCGGATTAGATCGTTATGGTAAGTATTGGCATTTGCCTTTTTGGTTTCTAAGGTTATATCGTCAATACTTTGTGATTATTATGCATATATTGGTTTTTGGTTTTGCTTATATGCATATTTTTAATTATGAGTTTAGTAGGGCTAGTACGCTCACCATCCTGGTCATGGTGATGCCGCAGTGGTTCTCGGGACTTGTTTTGATGTGGATGCGAGTAAGGTACGGTATAGCCAACTCGATTTATTTACATGCCATTTTCAATGGCGGACCGGTCTTTTTAATCGTTATATTGAAACTCTTAGGCGTTCCTTTGGACTAAAACAAAGGGTCAACGTTATTAATGTGTTTGCATCGTTTCTTGCAAAAACTTACAAAACGCTATTTAACTGTATCTAACTGATTTTATGGTTAAAATAACGGGTTATTATTTATATTTATCTCATTAATTTTCAGGATTAATATGGCACTTCAATGTGGTATTGTCGGTTTACCGAACGTTGGCAAATCAACTTTATTTAATGCGCTTACCAAGGCTGGTATTGCTGCTGAAAACTATCCCTTCTGTACAATTGAGCCCAATGTCGGTATTGTCGAAGTACCTGACCCGCGTTTGGATAGTTTGTCCGAAATTGTCAAGCCACAGCGCGTTTTACCGGCGACTGTTGAGTTTGTGGATATTGCCGGTCTTGTAGCAGGAGCCTCCAAGGGTGAGGGACTGGGTAATCAGTTCTTGGCCAATATCCGCGAAACAGACGCCATTACGCATGTTGTACGTTGCTTTGAAGATGATAATGTCATCCACGTGTCAGGCCGTGTCAATCCTATCGAAGATATTGAAGTGATCAATACGGAGCTGGCTTTAGCAGATTTGGCTTCAGCTGAAAGGGCCTTAGACCGAGCACAACGCACTGCTCGTGCCGGCGACAAAGAGGCACAAAAGCTGGCAGCTGTATTAGAGCGTGTTGTGCCTGTCCTTAACGAAGCTAAAAGTATTCGCAGTATGGGTCTAGATAAAGATGATATGGCCCTAATTAAGACCTTTAGTTTTATTACTGCCAAGCCTGTGCTTTATGTCGCTAATGTCCGTGAAGACGGTTTTACAGACAACCCTCATCTAAAAGCAGTTGAGGACTATGCGGCCCGGGAAAATTCAGAGGTTGTAGCGGTTTGTGCGGCAGTAGAGGCTGAAATTGCCGATCTCGATGACGAAGATAAATTAGTCTTCTTAGAGGACATGGGTATGGATGAGCCAGGCCTTAATCGCGTGATTCGTGCAGCATACAAGTTATTGGGTTTGCAAACTTATTTCACAGCAGGAGTCAAGGAAGTTAGGGCATGGACTATTCGTGTCGGTGATACCGCACCACAGGCTGCTGGTGTTATTCATACCGACTTTGAGCGTGGTTTTATTCGTGCACAAACAATCGGCTACGATGATTTTGTTGCTCACAAGGGTGAGCAGGGTGCCAAAGAAGCAGGTAAGATGCGTGCTGAGGGCAAGGATTACATTGTCCATGACGGTGATGTCATTAACTTCTTATTTAATGTTTAACTTGTTTAAAATTGGTTAAACGACGGTTTTTACAATGAATAAATGGCTTAAACGTAGTGGCTTCGCTCTCGTTATCTTATTACTGGTTGCAGTAGTAGGGGGAGCGATTTTTGTACTTAATTTTGATCCAAAGGTCTATCAGGATCGTTTGGTTAAGGAAATTAAGCTGCGTTATGAGCGTGATTTAAAAATTAACGGTGATCTTGATTTATCGCTTTTTCCGCGTATTGGTTTAAGAGTAACTGATGTCACCTTATCGAACAAGAACTCCGAAGAAGAGTTCAGTTCGATGGAAGAAGTACGTTTTTCTGTCGCTTTGTGGCCTTTGCTATTCGATCGGTTTTTAGTTGATCATGTGAAAGTCAAAGGCTTTAAGACACATGTTGTGCGTTATCCGGACGGTAGTTTAAATATCGATGACTTCTATGCCTTGCCTTTGGATTTTGATGCGGAACATATCGCTCATCGGCGCCAACAGGCTGAGGCTGATGCTGCTCAAGAGGAGCAAAGTCGCCTGACTGCCAATGAGTTTAAAGTGGATATTGCCGGTCTTGAGCTAGAGGAAGGCAGCGTCTTGGTTGAGGACTTGATTAGCGAGCGTCAGTTTAGTCTTGAGAACATGAGTCTCCATACTGGGCGTATTACCTTTGGAGAGCCTTTTTCTTTAGCTTTAAATGCCAAGATTGATACACGATACGCTGATGATAATGCCAGTTTAAATATACGCGGCATGATTCGTTTAGACCCGGCTGCTTCAATCTATCAGGCGGAACGACTAAATGTTGCGCTTCAAGGACAGATTCAAGGTTATAAGGTTGAGCAAGGCAGTTTGAGTGGTAATTTCAGTCTTGATAATTTTACCGGCTATGCCAAGGGTACATCGTTACAGTTCCTACTGGGATTAAGCGCATTAAGTGAAGATAGTCGCTTAGCAAAGATTAGCTCTCAAATGCAGGCCGATGAAATCGGTTTAAACCGTGTCGATACACAAGTATTTGCACAAAATTTAGCACTTAAGGGTGATATTGCCGATCTTCAAGAGCGTTCTATTGCATGGCAATTAAATAGTCCAAATCTTAATCTTTCAGGCTTTGATGCTGCAGGGGATCCTTTAACCGGGACAGTGCAGTTTAGAGGGGAAGAGAGCATGGACTTAAATGTATCGTTGGATGGTTTTAGTGGTTTAGCTTCAAAACTCAATGTACGTGAAAATAAAATTCAAGGACAATATTTGACGGCGGCAAACCGTACCATTGATATTGATTTTTCTTCTCCCTTGGTAATGAACTTGTTAAGTGGAGAGTTCAGTTATACAGCGCTGAGTGGCAAAGTCAGTTTGAGTGATGGGGATATTGTGCAGGAAGCACCAGTCATTGCCTCAATCAAGGGGGACTTTAAAAATGGACTCATCGACTTTAATGCTGATGCGGTGATGGACTCTGAGCGCATGAGTCTCAGTGGTTCGCTTGAGGGCTTATCAAAACCGCAAATTAATTTTGATTTACAGGCAGAGTCTTTGGCCTTAGATCATATTTTAGGTGTTGATACTAGCTTGCCCCTTACTTCACTGATGCTTGATGGTAGTAAGAGTGATGCAGTAGAACTCTCGGCTGAACAAGAGATGGCGATTGACAAAGAGTTGTCAACTGAATATGAGGAGCTCTTAGCGGAGTCTGAGGCTGTCGAAGCTCTGCAAGTAAAATCACGGAATTTAAGTTTAAAGCAAGAGTTATTGTCTCGTCTAAGCGGGATCGGTACTTTTAATATCGGCACGATGACTTATAGGGGTTTGGCATTTAAGGATTTAGGTACGACATTAATTTTTAATTCTTCCAGTGACATTAAAATTAAATCCCTGCGTGCCCAGTTATTTGGCGGTGAACTCTATGCTAACAGCGATATGTCACTTGATGATGGTAGTGTCAGTCTTGAGCTTAAGTTGAGCAATGTAGAAATGCAGGAGCTTTTAAAGGGCCTTAAAGCGCGAGTGTTATTAAGAGGCAACGCTGATATTGAGCTCGATTTAATCTCTATGGGTTTAAGTGAAAAAGAGTTGTTGGAAAACCTTAACGGCGAGATAAAGTTTCAGGCAGCTGAAGGGCGTTTGCAGGGCTTTTCTGTTCAAAAAGTATTAGATGATATTGATTATCTTATCGGCGCTGGTTCACTGCAACTAGACTTTAATGAAAGAGAGCAGAGTCCTTTTACGCGTTTTGAGTTTGCCGCTGAAGTGGATGAGGGGGTTATTAATTTTGATAGTTTAAACCTTGAGGGTGAGAGTTTTTCTTTTGTAAATAAACAGCCACGTAGTAGCTATAATACGCTCAACGGTGATTTTGACTTAAATCTTCAACTATCAGTTAGGCACCCGGTCAATATACTTAAACAAGGGGTGCGGGTTGTGGTAAAAGGCTTTAGTCTGCCTTTACAGATTTGGAATGATAATGACTCAATTCAAATCAAGACGGAAATTCAGGGTATAAACTAAAAAATGGCTCGATAAATCTTTTTTATCGAGCCATTTTTTATCTGCTTAACAAGCAACTAAACGGGTAGTTTACTATCGCCCGTCAGTTGACGGAATTTTTCCATGAGCTGCTCTTCTGATTCCTTCCACTCAGGATCCGGATAGATGCAGTCAATAGGGCAGATGACTTGACACTGAGGCTCATCATGGTGACCGATGCACTCTGTGCATTTAGCAGGGTCAATCACATAGACCTCGGGGCCCATGAAGATCGCTTCATTGGGACATTGGGGTTCACATACATCGCAGTTGATGCACTCGTGATCAATATAGAGAGCCATAATTTACCTTAAAACTATCATTAAATGTGTTGCTTAAACCATTTAACTTTTTTCTAGCGATTTATTTAGAATGGCCACTTTTTCTTTGGCTTCAGTTAGAGATGGTTTAAGCAGTTCGGCTTTTTCTTTGAGCCAACGCTCAACAGAAGGGAAGACCAACTTGCTAACATCACCGCCCATGAGGGCTACCTCGCGCACAAAAGTGCCTGAGATGAATTGGTACTGATCAGAAGGCGTCATAAACATAGTTTCCACATCTGGGAGCAGATAACGGTTCATGCCGGCCATCTGGAATTCATATTCGAAATCCGATACAGCACGTAAGCCACGGATAATTACGCGGCCGTTATTTTCGCGGACAAAATCTTTAAGTAAACCGCTAAATCCCTTGATCGTCACATTAGGGTAGTGCTCAAGTACTTCGTGAGCAATTTCCAGGCGCTCCTCTAAAGTAAAACAGGGGTTCTTGCCTGCACTGCGGGCAACGCCTACAACTACGTGATCAAAAAGACCGGCTGCACGACGTACAAGATCTTCGTGTCCACGAGTCAATGGGTCGAAGGTACCCGGATAAATAGCGATTTTCATTAGATTTGTCCCGATTATTCTGAACCTTGTATTATAAGAGATTTAAACCTTGCTTTCAGAATTATAGTAATACAAATAAAAGTGGCTGGCACCGGCTTTGTCTTGTCTTAGTAATTCAAATTGCTCAGGCAACTCGAATGGCGTAGCACTCTCTACATAAACTAAAGTACCATTTTTGCAAATGCTAGGGAGAGCTACGCTTGTGTCTTTGAGTAAATCCTCATCAGCAAAGGGTGGATCAATCAATATCAAATCAAAGCGACTGTTATCCATGCGCTTTAGTGCAAGCTTGGCATCGTGGTCATTAATACGGACTTGAGCTAATTTATGCTTGTCACGAAACTGTCGTAATGCAGCCACAGCTTTGGGGTGCTTTTCAACCATCAATACATGCTGAGCACCGCGTGAAGCAGCTTCAAATCCTAGAGCACCGCTGCCGGCAAATAAATCCAAAACTGACTTGTCTGAAAAATCGCTATCCCAAAAATGATTTAACCAATTAAAAAGTGTTTCACGCACCCGATCCGGGGTGGGACGTAAATTTGTTAAGTCTATAACCGGTATTGTGCTACGCTTGAGAGAACCGCCAATAATGCGAATCTGCTGTGGCTTTGCACGAGTTCTGGGCTGTGATTTGCTCATTTATCGAATCGTGTCCTAATTTCGACTCATTGCTGTCGAATTTATATTAATCTAAACACTCAGTATAAACCAGTATAATATGAGCCGGACTAAGGTTATTGCAAAGTTCTGTCAATCAGTCCGTGAACATTAAGTGAGATAGCATGTTTAGATTTTTTCGACGAAAAAAGTCAAAAGAAGAAAATAAAGTTAGCCAAGAGTCTGTAGCAGCTCCGGAGTTTGAGCAGTTAGAGGAGGCAGAGGCGGTAGAGCTTGTTGAGCGTGAGCAAGACGTGCAGACACCTGAAGCGTTGGTGACGGTATCAAGCCATGAGCCGGAAGAAGTGGTGGTCGAATCCTCTTCGCCTCCTCCAGCAGAACTCGAATCGACTCCTGCTTCGTCACCAACTTCTGAAGCCGCTCAAGTGTCGGTCGAAGAGCGGGTGTTTGATTCTGATTCTGAGCCGACTGTTACTGATAGTGCGGAAGACGCGATTGTTGCAAGTGATGCTGGATTGGCCACGTCACCGGAAACAACTGAAAAGCTGGCATTGGCTCCCGTAGCTGAAGTAGTAGAGGAGCAATCTGTGCAAGAAACCGCTCCTAAGGCTTCCTGGATGCAGCGGTTACGTCAGGGGCTTTCTCGCACAGGTTCAAATATTGGCGCCTTATTTGTCGGCGTTAAGGTCGATGAAGAGCTTTTTGAAGAATTGGAGACCGCATTATTGATGGCGGATGCCGGCATTGAGGCGACAGAGTCTTTGTTGACTAAGTTAAGAGCCAAAGTTAAACAGCAAAGAATTGAGGAAGGTGAGCAGGTTAAAGAGGCTCTAAAGGAGCTTTTAACAGAACATTTAAAACCCTTGGAAAAATCATTTATGCTGCCACTGGATGGCACGTCTGTAGTGATGATTGCAGGAGTTAACGGTGCCGGTAAAACAACCTCTATTGGCAAATTAGCTCATCATTTTCAAGCTTCTGGTGCCAGTGTCTTATTGGCGGCGGGCGATACCTTCCGTGCTGCTGCGCGTGAACAATTGGTTGAGTGGGGCAAGCGCAATAATGTCGCCGTTATTTCTCAAGATGGAGGTGATCCTGCAGCGGTTGCTTTTGATGCGGTAAATGCCGGCAAGGCTCGCCAAGCTAATGTAGTGATGATTGATACGGCCGGTCGTTTACCGACTCAGTTACATCTGATGGAAGAGCTTAAGAAAATTAAACGAGTAATCAATAAAGCCGATAATGAAGCACCTCATGAGGTGTTATTGGTCGTTGATGGCAATACGGGCCAAAATGTCATTACACAAATTAAAACTTTTGATGCTGCGCTAGGGCTGACAGGCTTGGTTGTAACTAAGCTGGACGGTACGGCTAAAGGCGGTACCTTAGCCGCGGTTGCTGCCGGTAGTCAGGGGGTAAGGCCAATCCCTGTTTACTGGATTGGGGTGGGCGAGTCGTTACATGACCTACAGCCTTTTACTGCAGCTGAGTTTGCCACTGCTTTACTTGGTTGATTAATAAGTACCAAGTAAAGCGGCTTTTTGATGAGTCAGGATTCTACAATGCTCCAAGCCAGGATATCCAGCAAGCAAGCCTGGAAAGCGCTGCTGCTGGCTAGTGCTTTTGCTTGTTGTGGCAAGGCCTGTGAAAACTCATGCTCATAGTGTCGGAGTGCGGCGGCTAACTGATTTTGTTGTGCTTTGTCGTTTGAAGTAGAGCACAGTAACCGCATGCTCTGTAGTGCGGAGCATAACAAGCTGATATGCTCGCTCAGATCCAGGTCTAGCTCAGCCTTCATATCGGCACGGTCAATGTCAGCTATGACTGCGGCATTTCTGGCGATCTGTTCCAGATGTAATTGTGCTGCTTGCTTAGGCTCTAAACCGGCGAGCTGAGGGTCTTTTACTTGCCACGCACGCCATAAACTGAAGTTACTATCTAATCCTTTAGATTCAATGGCTGTGGAGGCCAAGGTATCGCCACGTTCGGCCTTGCTTCTAAAGTCTAAAATAAATTGATACTGTTGTTGCCAGGCTTTAGCCACGCTAAAAATAGCTGCTGAGGAACCTTCTTTAAGCTCCAGTTCCAGTTCGCAGACAGGGATTTCGAGATTGAGCGAACGGATGAACCCACTATCGTAGGCCAGCTCTAGAACACCATAAGGCGTTTCTTCAAGTCTCAAGGTACGATAAATATCTGTTTCAAAACGGGCGCTTAAATCGTTTTTTAATTGCTTAAAAGCCTGCTCAGCCGGGGTGCCCATATAGACTTTGAGGTCTAGCGTGGGCTCGGGGCGAGAGTGATTATACTCGATTTTGCTGAGAGCATCGTCACCGGGTAGTTTGATGGTTTGTATCCAAATACCATTTTCTTTGCGCAAGCGTAGGGCTATGCCTGCCTGAGCAAGTTCGCGCTCACAGGTATCAAAATAAAAAGCATGCAAATGAATCGTCTTTGCTGCTGCAGTATTAACAATCTCTTTTAGTGCTTGGCGAGAAGGTTGTTGTACGTGAAGTTTTAATTCTTGTTCTACGGTCATATTGCAGTTAGTTTAGTCCTTAGCTTTGGTGGTCATTAATATGCTATAAACTGCTTGTTTGCCGTCGTCGAGACTGCTGTACAGGCGCTCCTTGGATTGTTTGGATAACTCACTCAATAACTCCTCAACCCATTGATTATAGGCTGCTTCCATTTTGGCAAAGATCTTTTTACCCTTGGCCGTCATTTTGATAAAGGTACTGCGGCGGTCTTGGCGATTAGTCGTGCGGCTGATCAGGCCAGCTTTTTCAAGTTGTAAACTAATGGCAGTAATATTGCCGTTACTGACCATCAGGCGCTCTGAGAGCTCACCCATTTTAAGGCCCTGTGCTTCAGTTGATAGCTGAGCCAGTAGATCGTAGCGCGGAGAGGTCATGTCAAATTGCAGACGTAAGCGATTACGGAGTTCGTTTTGAATAAGGTTGTTGAAAGCAGCTAGGCGAAGTACAAGTCGTAGGTCTTCGCTACTGGAATCATTGATCCTGGTCTCTATATCGATATTCATAGGGATTCCTTTGTGGCTAACTTGGTTAAAAATTTCCCGAGAAGTTTTCGGTTGAGAGAGTAAAATTAAATTTACTCTTTAAATAGAATTCTTGCATAAAAATAATATTATTGCGATAGCTTAAATGTAAACTATTCTTACATCGTTTGGGGAATTATTTTTGTTTTAAAATCAAAGCGAGTGAAGATGGTTAACAGTTCAACAAGTTTTTAGACTGTTTAAGATTTTAAATGTTCCAAAGAGATTAAAAATCTTCCACTGCTTTTATTTAATGGCCTTAAAATAAATTACTCTTTAACACGGAAGAGGGCTCTTAAGGGTACAATAGCAACATATTTTTTAATTGATGGATAAGTGATTAATTATGAGTTCTGAGCAAGGTCAGACCAGCGATTTGGTCGAAACTAGTAAAGCGACTACGGTGATTTCTTCGGTGACCGAGATTGTTGAGGAGTTGCGCCAAGGACGTATGGTGATTTTAGTTGATGAAGAGGATCGCGAAAATGAAGGCGATCTTCTGATGGCGGCAGACTTTGTGACGCCAGAAGCAATTAACTTTATGGTAACTCATGCTCGTGGATTGGTCTGTCTGACTATTACTGGCGAGCGTGGCGAGCAACTTGGTTTGGGCTTGATGACCAGTAACAACCAGAGTGGTTTTGAGACAAATTTCACCATTTCTATTGAAGCAGCAGAGGGTGTTACAACCGGTATTTCAGCAGCAGATCGTGCCACTACTATCAAGGCTGCGGTGGCTGCGGATGCTGGTCCTGAGGATATTGTTTCGCCGGGTCATATATTCCCGGTGCGTGCTGTGCCGGGTGGGGTCCTGATTCGTGCAGGACATACCGAGGCAGGTTGTGATCTAACCGCGATGGCAGGTCTGACACCGGCAGCGGTAATTTGCGAAATTCTTAAACCAGATGGCGAGATGGCTCGTTTGCCGGATCTTATCGAGTTCTCACAGCAGTTTGGTATTAAAATCGGCACAATCACGGATTTAATTCAATATCGTAGTGAGCATGAGTCCATGGTTCATCGTTTGGGCAGTAAGAAAATGCTAACTCCCTGGGGTAGTTTTGAGGCGGTTTCTTATCAAGACAAGACTTCTAATGCGACTCATATTGCTTTAGTATATGGTGATATTGAAGCTGATAGTGATGTTTTAGTGCGTGTACACGAACCAGTGACTATGCTGGATGTGTTAGATTGTGAAGATACTTCACATAGTTGGGGAGTTGCAGCTGCTCTTGAGGCGATTAGGGAGTCGGGCTGCGGTGTGATGGTGATGCTTAACTGTGATTTAGCACATGGTAGTAGCGAGGTAGCAAAGCAAGCAGCTGCATGGGGAGCTGCTCCCAAGGCCGAAGCTCCTAAGGGACGCAAACACGATGGTTATAACCTGCGCACCTATGGCGTAGGGGCACAAATTTTGAAGGATTTAAATGTCTCTCAAATGCGTTTAATGGCTACACCAGTTAAAATACCAAGTATGGCAGGTTATGGTTTGACCGTAACCGGATTTTATCAAGATCAAAGCGATTCTCATGATGCAAAATAGCACACAGAGCTTAATCAAAACTTACTCAAAAGGACTTTACTATGAAACCCTACACTTTAGCGCCCGATTTAAATGGTGAAGATCTGCACATTGGCATTGTTTGTGCTCGATTCACAGAAGAAATTACCTATATGGAGCTGGAGGCTTGTCTAGCTCAATTGGGTGAGTTAGGAGTTGATGAAGAAAATATCATGGTAGTGACTGTGCCTGGCGCTTTAGAGGCAGGCTTTGCATTACATGAGATGGCTCAGACTGATGAGTTTGATGCATTAATTGCTCTGGGAGCAGTAATTCGTGGCGAGACTTACCATTTTGAAATTGTCAGCAATGAATCTGCTGCCGCTATTACTCGTGTAGGTTTAGAGACTGGCGTGCCGATTGCCAATGGTATTCTGACGACAGAAAATGAGGAGCAGGCCAAGGAGCGCGCCGAAGAAAAAGGTATTGATTGCGCTATTGTGGCAGTTGAGATGGCCAATCTTGTCAGTTATTTGACACCGGAGTATGAAATCGGTGATGACGATGACGATTTTGGTGATGATGACAATGACGACTTTGATGAAGACGACATTGACGAAGAAGACGAGAAGTAGAAGGGAATAAGTTGAGTATTAAAAAAAGCGCACGTCGACGTGCCCGTGAATTGGCATTGCAGGGTTTATATGGTTGGTTTATCGCTCCCGATGGTGCTGAGATAGGTCTGATTGAGGCTAATCTCAGAGAGCTTGAGGACTACGACAAAGCTGATCAAGCTCTATTACAAAAGATTTTGCATGGAGTACTTCGCGAGCACGCTGCGTTACAAACAGAGATAGAACCTTATCTTGATCGTCCGGTTAATGAGCTTTCACCGGTGGAGTACAGCGTTTTAATGATTGCCGCTTTTGAGCTAAAAAATAGCCTGGATGTACCTTATCGCGTGGTCATTAATGAGGCAGTTGAGATGACCAAGGAGTTCGGTGGCACCGATGGCTTTAAATTTGTTAACGGTGTGCTGGATAAATTAGCAGCTGAACTACGTGTGGTTGAGGTAAAAGGCGGTCGCTAGTGGATGAATTTGCCCTAATTAGCCAGTATTTCACAAAAATTGCCGCCTCCAGTGCAGAGTCGGCAAATTTTGTTGGTATAGGCGATGATTGTGCTGTATTAGATATGCGGCAGGGCGACTTGGTCATATGCAAAGATGTATTAATTGAGGGTAGGCATTTTTTTTCAGATGTCGACCCTTTTTTATT
>LSQX01236245.1_pt1 | contig 38301 bp, 30 predicted proteins | sample 654561 | NCBI WGS metagenome assembly LSQX01 (sample SAMN04489861, study PRJNA283612) | anaerobic digester metagenome | isolation source: 4 biogas reactors fed with cattle manure at either 37C or 55C with and... | place: Denmark: Kongens Lyngby | collected 2014 | reverse complement strand
AGATGTGTATAAGAGACATGTATTCTGGACACCCTATGGGGCTGTTTCCTTCGCATAAAGATGCTCCAAGAGTGGTTGTTACCAACGGAATGATGATACCAAACTACTCTAAACCAGACCATTGGGAAAAATTCAATGCACTGGGAGTTACACAATATGGACAAATGACAGCCGGCTCGTATATGTACATCGGACCCCAAGGAATTGTCCACGGAACAACAATTACAGTGCTCAATGCTGGCAGAATGATCGACGACAAAGGTTTGGCCGGAAAATTATTTATCACAGCAGGATTAGGCGGAATGTCGGGAGCACAACCAAAAGCTGGGAATATAGCTGGTTGCGTTTCTATTACTGCCGAAATTAATCCAAAAGCTACAAAAACACGTCATTCGCAAAACTGGGTTGACGAAGTTTATGACGACTTAGACAAGCTATTTGAAAGAGTTGGAAATGCCCGAAAAAATAAGGAAGTTGTATCTTTTGCCTATCAAGGAAACATTGTTGACCTTTGGGAATATGTGGCCGAAAACAATATAAAAGTAGAACTTGGCTCCGACCAAACTTCACTTCACAATCCGTGGGCTGGTGGCTACTATCCCGTGGGAGTCTCTTTGGAAGAATCCAACAGAATGATGGCCGAAGAACCTGAAAAATTTAAAGATAAAGTTCAAGAAAGCCTTCGTCGCCACGTTGCAGCCATAAACAAAATGACCGAAAAAGGAATGTATTTCTTCGATTATGGAAATGCCTTTTTATTGGAATCAAGCCGTGCTGGAGCCGATATTCTGAAAGCAGACGGAAGCTTTAAATATCCATCTTATGTTCAAGACATCATGGGTCCAATGTGCTTCGACTATGGCTTCGGTCCCTTCCGCTGGGTTTGCACCTCTGGCAGTGCCAACGACTTAGACACCACCGACAAAATCGCCATGGAGGTTTTAGAAGAGATGGCAAAATCGTCGCCAAAGGAGATTCAGCAACAAATGCACGATAATATTCAATGGATAAAAGGTGCCAAAGAAAACAAATTGGTTGTTGGTTCGCAAGCTCGAATACTATATGCTGATGCCGAAGGCAGAACAAAAATTGCCGAAGCCTTCAACAAAGCCATTAAATCTGGAAAAATTTCAGCTCCCATTGTCTTAGGACGCGACCACCACGACGTTTCGGGTACCGACTCCCCTTTCCGCGAAACATCAAATATTTACGACGGTTCAGCCTTCACTGCCGACATGGCAATACAAAATGTAATTGGCGACTCCTTCCGTGGAGCCACTTGGGTATCAATTCATAACGGCGGTGGCGTTGGCTGGGGCGAAGTTATTAATGGAGGATTTGGAATGGTATTAGACGGAACTGAAGATGCCGACAGAAGATTGAAATCAATGCTGTTCTGGGACGTAAATAACGGAATCTCTAGACGTAGCTGGGCGAAAAACGAAGGTGCAGTATTTGCCATTAAACGTGCAATGGAAAATGAACCCAAACTGAAAGTTACTTTACCAAATTTTGCCGATGACAAACTAATCGACAGCATAGTTAACTAAAATAAAAAAACCTGCTTTGAGCAGGTTTTTTTATTTTCTAATTCAACTCAACAATATTTACTCTACAATAGAAGTAATTGTTTCAATTGTTGGAGGATTTTCAAGATGTTTCTTCACAGCACAAAGCGATGCTGAAGAGATTACAGCTGCTCTATATTTTTCTGGAAAATCTGCTGGAAGCTGAATATCCAATTTCATTCCTCTAATTAAACCTTTCTCTTTGTCATAATCTGTTACAGATTGCTCAATCTGAATTCCATCAGTGGGAATACCTCTTCTGTCGCAAAACGATTTTACATAAATTCCAGCACAGGTGCCAATTGATGCTAAAAACAAATCGAATGGTGCTGGGGCACTACCATCACCCATTGGTGCTGGCTGATCTGTTGTGATTGTCATACCTTTGTACGACGCAATAACTTTTGCTTTCTCCTCGAATTTTACTATCATACTCAATAGATTTATATATTTGTATTTGTTAATTGCTCGCATTTAAAACGATTAAGTATCCAATTTGTTCAAGTTGAGTTTCTAAACAAAAAAGTAGATTGAAAAAGAATTATTGAAAAAGAGCTTGACTATTTAGAAATAGAGTTTATATTTGTACTTTAGTGGACTGAAAACCGACAATTATGAGAAAGCTTTTTACACTTTTATTCACAATAATTATATTTCAACAATTTAGCTTAGCTTCGTTCGACCCTACTGCTCGTGGCGGACGCTCAGCTGGAATGGGAGGAACATCTGTTAGTCAAACAAATTTCTGGAGTGTTTTCAACAACCCTGCCGCGATCTCCTTTAACAGAGACATATCAGCAGGACTTTTTGTGGAAAATAGATTTTTGATGAAAGAACTGAACTTCAGAGGTTTGGGAGTAATCTTACCAATTGCCAGCAATGATGCCTTTGGACTGCAAGTGGAGCAATTTGGACACTCACAATATTTAGAATCTAAAGTTGGACTGTCGTACTCCAAAAAGTTTGCCGATAGATTTGCCTTCGGGCTTCAGTTTGACTACCTCAACACCAATATTGGAGAAGGTTTGGGTACTGGACACAATTTCACCTTCGATTTGGGAATATACTCAAAGTTGAGCGAAAAAATCTCCATGGGCTTCACAGCTTTCAACCCCATTAGAAGCAAACTAACATCATACAACGACATAGACGAGTATATTCCTATTGTCTTCAAATTGGGAGCTCACTACAAGTTCTCGGACGTGATGCTCTTTGCCGCCGAAGTGGAAAAAGATATTGCCAACAAAGCCGTTCTTAGATTTGGTGCCGATTATAAAATTAGTGAAATAATTTATGCACGTGCTGGAATAAGCACAGGCGTTGTCTCATATAGCTTTGGCGTGGGAGTTTTCTACAACAGCTTCTGCTTCGATTTGGCTACCGCAGTACACCAAATTTTAGGACCAAGTCCACAAATATCATTACATTATACCTTCTAAATGCTTAAAAAAAGACACATATTAGTCATATTGATATTTTTTGCTCTTTTCGCTACAAAGGCACAGGAGCTGGACACCCTGCAAAGCGATTCGTTTTTGGAGTCGGTTATGGAAGATTTTGCCTCCACCATAGAGGGCGACTTCGACTATACCGAATTTTTGGAAGAGTATGAATATTATCTTCAAAATCCAATGAACATTAATAGTCCAGATTACGATGTTTTAAGAAGAGTTTTTGCACTTACAGACTATCAAATCTATGAACTAAAGAAGCATATTTCCATGAATGGTGGATATATGGCAACGCTATATGAGCTGGCAACTGTGAACGGATTTGACAATAAAACTATATACAGAATCTTACCATTTATTAAAGTTGAAGGCGTTAGCAATCCCTATAATCTGAAACTGAAAAATGTTCTTAAATATGGTAGAAACCAAATTTTCTTAAGGTATCAAGAAGTTTTGGAAGAACAAAAGGGATACTCATTTGCCAGCGATTCACTATTGGAAGCCAATCCCAATGCTAGGTATCTTGGCAGTCCACAAAAATTTTACGCTAAGTATAATTTCAACTACCAGAATAGAGTTAGATTTGGAATTACTGCCGAAAAAGATGCCGGAGAAGAGTTTTTTAAAGGCACACAAAAGCAGGGTTTCGATTTTTATTCTGCACACCTGTTTTTACAAGATTTTGGAATTGTAAAATCCTTAGCCATAGGCGATTACCACCTCCAATTTGGTCAAGGTCTAACACTATGGTCGGGAATGGCATACGGAAAAACCTCATCTATAACCGGTATCAAAAAAAGAGCTCAAGGCATAAGACCCTACACCTCTGCCGACGAAAATAATTTTTTTAGAGGCATTGCCACAACCCTTAAAAAGAAAGACTGGGAATTGAGCCTATTCTACTCCAACAACAGAATTGACGCCACTGTGGACACCTTAGACGCAGAGGAAAGCTATATAGCATCATTGCAAGAAACCGGATTTCACAGAACACCCAGAGAGTTGGCTTACAAAAACAACTTGAATTTACAACTATTTGGAACACACCTATCCTACAAAACCGAGTTTTCGAGACTTGGTTTTACATTCTACCAAATGGAGTACGACAAAGATGTGCAAGGCAGAATTTCACCCTATAATCAATTTGAATTTACTGGACTTCAAAATTCTGGATTTGGACTTAACTACGAAACCTATATCCGAAAACATAGCTTCTTCGGAGAAGTTTCCATGAGCAGTAATGGTGGCATTGCCACCCTAAACGGACTTGTTACTCAATTAGATCCATTTTTCTCAATATCATTACTACACAGATATTACAGTAAAGATTATCAAACAAAATATTCAGTGGGATTTGGCGAAAGTAGTAGAAACAACAACGAACAGGGTCTGTTTTTTGGGACCAATATGATTTTCCATTCCAAACTCACCTTAGATGCATATGTGGATTTATTCTCCTTTAAGTGGCTAAAATTCCGTGTTGATGCTCCATCACAGGGGGTTGACTACAATTTACAACTAAATTATACCCCAGCCAGATATTCGTCAATATATCTAAGATACAGACACAAAGGAAAGTCTATCAACATAACCGACGATATGCACTTGAACAGAGTTTATGCCAATGAAAAACGTAACTTTAGAATACATTTGCAACACAAACCATATCACAACTTTACAGTAAAAAGTCGTGCTGAATGGTCGTCATATCAGGTGGAAGGCTCCGATGCCACCAACGGATTTTTAGTCTATCAAGATGCTCAATATAATTTTTCGAAAATACCCCTAAACCTATCTGCACGAATAGCACTTTTCAACACCGATAGCTACGACGAAAGAATCTACGCCTACGAGAGCGACGTTCTATATGCTTTCTCTATTCCCGCATACTACTACAAAGGTACAAGGGCATATTTGGTTATGAAATATCAAATTGCTAGAAATATAAACTTCTGGTTTAGAATTGCCCAAACTTGGTATGCCGACAGACACACTGTTGCCAGCGGATTGGACGAAATTGACGGTAATAGAAAAACCGACATTAAAGCACAACTGCAAATTAAATTTTAGAGGCAAAACTTCTTGATTTAAAGCTACTAACGTGCATTAGTTAAGAAATAAACAATAAACTAAAACTAATAAGTTGCTGAAATTCAAGGGGTAAGACTTTAGCACTTTCTAAAAATGTTGTAAAAACGTTAAATAAAGCACACTTACTGAAAAATGAATATATATTTGGTTTGTATTAAACGATTTAGACAATAAAACAAAAAGATTATGAAAAGGAAATTATCAATTTTAGTAGCTATGTTTAGTTTTATAGCCATCAGCTATGCACAACTTCCCAATGGCAGCTACGCAAAAAACTTTAACCTAAAAGACATAAACGGCGACACTCACACCTTGTACGAACACACAAATGCTGGTAAACCAGTTGCGTTAGACTTTTTTGCTGTTTGGTGCGGACCTTGCTGGAGCTATCACAACACACATGCTTTCAAAACAGCCTACGAAACATGGGGACCTCCGGGAACTGACGAAATGATGCTTTTTGCTATCGAAGGTAACAACGCCACCATAGCAAATATTAATGGTAATGGTGGCAATACTAAAGGCGATTGGGTAACAGGAACTCCTTATCCTATACTTCCAACATCTTCACCCAATAGCAGTCAAGTGGTTAACGATTATAAAATCTCTTCTTTCCCAACAGTGTATATGGTTTGCCCAAATAGAAAAGTTTACAACATAGGACAAGCAAATGCTAACACCATCAAGTCAAGAGCAGACCAGTTATGTCCAGAAGGCCAACAATATGACAACAATGTGCAATTGTTTAATTTTGAGGCTCCAAAAGGATTATTATGTGGAACATTAGCTCCCAGATTTTTAATGCAAAATTTAGGTGAAAATGTGTTAACATCAGCTAAAATCATAATTTCAATTGATGGAAATGTTGTTCAAGAGAAAAACTGGACTGGTAATCTTGCAAAATATGATGCTGAAACTGTATTAGTTACAGGGATTAATATTGAAAATTTGAGTTTTGGAGAACATCAGCTATCAGTAAAATTTGAAGAAGCTAATGGTAGTGCAGAGGCATTGCCAGAAAATGAAGCTACAATTCAATTTAAAATAGCTGAACACCCAACAGATGTTACTGTAAGAATTAATGCCGACACATATTATAGCGAAGTTTCATGGTCAATTAAAGAAAATGGCACAACATTTATAGCTGCTGAAGAAGAAAAACTTCCAACGAAAAATTATACCAAAAACATTTGTCTTGACCGCAAATGCTATACTTTCACAATTAGAGATAGCTACGGCGACGGTATGACATATGACGGAACAGGTATGGCTTATTTAATTGTTGCTGGCGATACTCTCGTGGAAATTAAAGGTAACGAATATACTTATTCAAAAAGCGTTTCTTTCTGTATAGATGAAAATACTTCTATCGAAAAATCATATTTCTTTGAAAATAACATCAGCATCTATCCCAACCCAGCTACAGACAATATAAATATTGAATTTATTGCACCTGAAAGTGGTAAAATGCAAATTGATGTTTACGATTTAACAGGAAAAGTTGTACACAAAGAAATGGTTGACGCCAACGACAAAGAAATTCATAAAGTTACTATTGATAACAAAATCAAACCTGGAATTTACTTCGTTAAACTTCAACTTGGAAACTATATGTCAACACAAAAACTGATTATCCAATAAATCAATATACATTGTACAAAAAAGGGATTTCTTAAACCGAAATCCCTTTTTTTTTTACAATACAATTCGCATAATTTTCTTATTTTTGCAAAAAAAAGATGGCAAAACAAAAACCAAGCATTCCAAAAGGCACACGCGATTTTCTTCCCATCGAAATGTCTCGCCGAAATTATATATTCTCAACCATTAGAACTGTTTTTGAAAATTACGGATTCCTTCCCATCGAAACTCCCGCCGTGGAGAACCTTTCGACACTTATGGGCAAATATGGCGAAGAGGGCGACCGCTTGCTTTTTAAAATCATAAACTCTGGAGACTTCCTTAACAAAGTTGAAGACAACTTTGAAGACTATAAAAAACTTCTTCCAAAAATTTCTGATAAAGGACTTCGATACGACCTAACAGTGCCATTTGCACGCTTCGTTGTAATGAATAGAAACGAAATTACAAATCCATTCAAAAGATATCAAATACAACCAGTTTGGCGTGCTGATAGACCCCAAAAAGGACGATATCGCGAGTTTTTTCAATGCGATGTGGACGTAATCGGAAGCAACTCCATGCTAAACGAAGCTGAACTCATTTCTATCATTTCTGATGTTTTTACAAAACTAAAAATAAATGTCACTATAAAAATTAATAATCGAAAAATACTATCAGGAATTGCTGAAATAATAGGTCAAGCCGACAAAATTGTTGACATAACTGTTGCCATTGACAAGCTCGACAAAATTGGAATAGAAAACGTAAACAACGAACTTGCAGAAAAAGGAATTCCAGCCAAAGCTATTGAAAAACTACAACCAATTATCTTATTAAAAGGCAATACAGAAGAGAAACTTCAACAACTTAAAGAGTGGTTTGATGATATTGAAATTGGCAAAAAAGGTATAGAAGAGTTAGAAGAAACTTTCAAATTTGCAAAATTGTACGACATAAATTTCCCCATAGAACTTGACTTAACCTTGGCTCGCGGTTTAAACTATTACACTGGAATTATTATTGAAGTAAAAGCCGAAGATGTGAATATTGGTAGCATCACTGGTGGCGGACGTTATGACGATTTAACTGGAATTTTCGGACTAAATGATATGTCGGGTGTGGGAATTTCTTTCGGTGCCGATAGAATATACGATGTCTTGAACGAAACCAATGCCTTCCCTTCCGAAATTGAAGCTCCTACTAAGGTACTTTTCATAAATTTCGGTATAAAAGAGCAAGAATATTTAGTTCCTATTTTACAAAAGCTCAGAAAAAACAATATCTCTGCCGAAATTTATCCTGAACATGCAAAAATTAAAAGACAAATGACATACGCAAATCAGCGAAAATTCCCCATTGTAATTATTGCTGGTGCCAACGAAATTGACAACAAACAAGTTCAAATAAAAAACATGAAAAGTGGAGAGCAAATTCTTGTTAGCCCAGAAAACATCTTAGAAGAAATAGAAAAAATAATATAATTAAAGTATTGAAAAAATGGAAAAACACATTATTTCACCTGAACCCATAAGCATTGATTTAATAAAAAACATAATCAATCAGGGTGTAAAAATTGAGTTATCTCAAGAATCCATCGAAAGAATAAATAAATGTAGAGAATATTTAGACAAAAAAACCGACGAAATTGACCGTCCTATTTACGGTGTAACAACAGGTTTTGGGTCGCTTTGCAATACTGTTATTTCCAATGAAGATTTAGGAAAACTTCAAAAAAATCTTGTAATGTCGCACGCTTGTGGTATGGGCGAAGAAGTTCCTCAAGAAATTGTAAAAATTATGACTTTCCTAAAAATTCATGCTCTCTCGTTGGGTCATTCTGGTGTACAATTAAAAACCGTTCAGCGTTTGGTCGATTTTTTCAATAATGATATTATACCTGTTGTTTATCAATTGGGTTCTTTGGGTGCGTCGGGCGATTTATCTCCATTGGCACATCTTTGTTTACCCCTTTTTGGTGAAGGCGAAGTCTATCTTAAAGATGAAAAAATCAGCGGTCGTGAATTGAATGAAAAAATGAAATGGGACGACATTAACCTACAATCAAAGGAGGGTTTGGCACTACTCAACGGAACACAGTTTATGAGTTCGTACGGAGTTTGGCTAATGATAGAAAGTGAGAAAATTTCCAATGCGGCCGACATCATCGGTGCCCTATCTTTAGATGCTTATGACGGTCGTATTGAGCCTTTCTATCCTTCGGTTCACAAAATTCGCCCTCACTACGGACAATTGGAAACTGCCGAAAGATTCAACAATATTCTCAGTGGGTCGGAAATTATTGTTAGAGAAAAAGAACATGTTCAAGACCCCTACTCTTTCCGCTGTATTCCACAAGTTCATGGAGCTTCAAAAGATAGTATCTACTACGTTCGTAGTGTTATTGAGACTGAAATAAATGCCGTTACCGACAATCCCACAATTTTCCCCGACGAAGATATGGTGGTTTCGGCTGGCAACTTTCACGGACAGCCTTTGGCTCTCGTCTTAGACTTTTTATCCATCGCACTTGCAGAGCTTGGAAATATTTCGGAGAGAAGAATTTACCAATTAATTGCTGGAAAACGTGGACTACCTTCATTCTTGGTGGCAAATCCCGGATTAAATTCTGGTTTTATGATACCACAATACACAGCAGCTTCAATTGTAAATCAAAGCAAATCGCTTACAATGCCATGTTCCAGCGACTCAATTGAGTCTTCGCAAGGACAAGAGGACCACGTTAGCATGGGTGCCAATGCTGCCACAAAAGCATTCAGAATTGCTCAAAATACAGAAAGAATTTTGGCAATAGAACTTTTCAACGCTGCACAGGCGATGGAGTTCCGCCGTCCGCTGAAATCATCTCCAATTTTGGAATCTATGATTTCTGAATATCGCAAATATGTTCCTTATGTTGAAGATGACCCCATTATGTATAAACTAATGGATAAATCTTTGAATTTTATTCAAAATACAGATTTTGCTTTTTAGCAAATATATAATACTAATTGTAATAATAAAATANNTATTTTATTATTACAATTAGTATTAGTTTAGATGGTTTTAAAAACCTTGAAGGCTTAGATACCCACTATTTCAAGAGATTTTTTTCAACTCTTCTCTCGCTTTCAGAATACTTACATTGAGTTCAAAACCAATCAGAAGAAGAATTGAGTTGAAATACAACCACATCATCAAGCCGATAAGAGTTCCGATGGAACCATAAAGTGCGTTATACCTTGTGAAGTTTGAAATATAATAATCGAAACCAACCATAAGCATAAGCGACATAAATGTTGCCAAAGATGAACCTGCCGAAATAAATTTATAATATTTTTTATTAGAAGGTGCCAAGTAGTAGATAAATGAGATAGCGAAAAATATTAGCAACATCACAATTAGCCACTTTATAAAAACCAGAAGTTTAAACATAAATCCACCTGAAATAATTTCGTGGCTTGCTAGATAGTTAAGGGAAAAACGACCTACACCTATAAAACCTATTGCCAAAAACATCAATATAGACATGATAAAAATCAGGTAAAAAGACATCAATCTTTGTTTAAAAGCTGTTCTGGTTTCAATATTGTAATAACTTTTATTGAAGGCTCTACTGATTGCCATCACTCCATTGGAGGTCAAAAAGAGTGATATTAAAAACGAAATTGACATTAGCCCACCTCTTTGCCGGAGGAGCATATCGTTTATAATGGGTTCTATTATTTGCCATGTTGCTTCAGGCATAATATCTTCCACCAAGGTCAGGAGTGTAGGCACAAAATTTTCTATGGGCAAATATGGTATAAAAGAGAAAAGAGCTAAGAGTGCCGGAAATATTGCCAAGAAAAATGTAAACGACAAAGAGGCTGCTCTCTGGGTAATATCACCCTTAAACAGCCCTTTTAGAAAAAATTTTATCACATAATATATGGGGATTTTATCAAACCCGGGAAGACTTACACGTTTTAAGAAAATTATTGTAAGTCTGACAAAACGCAATTGTAAAATATAGTCTTTGATTTTTTTAAACATCAATAACAGCTTTTAGGCTAAGGTCAAGACTTTTAATTTGATGCGTTAATGCTCCCGACGATATGAAATCGACACCAGTTTTGGCATATTCTAAAATATTATCGTGGGTAATATTTCCAGATGCTTCGGTTTCAAATTTACCATCGATTATTTTGAGAGCTTCCACAATTTGACTTGGGGTGAAATTGTCCAACATTATTCTATCTACTGTTCCTATTTCCACCACTTCTCTAACATCGTCGAGGGTTCTAGTTTCCACCTCAATTTTTAGTGATTTATTTTTTTCTTTCAGATAGTTGTTGGTTCTTTCAATGGCATTTTTAATTCCGCCAGCATAGTCTATATGATTATCTTTTAGCATAATCATATCAAACAATCCGAAGCGGTGATTCTGTCCACCACCAATTTTCACAGCCATTTTTTCCACAACCCTATTGCAAGCTGTTGTTTTTCGGGTGTCTAAAATTTTGCAATTTGTACCCTCAACAAGCTTGACTATATTGTGAGTGGCAGTGGCAATTCCGCTCATACGTTGCATAAAATTCAAGACAGTTCTTTCGGCAGATAAAATAGAAATTGCACGTCCGTTAACTTGCAATACTAAATCACCTTTTAAGATTTTATCGCCATCATTCTTAAAAAGCTTGATTTCCAAGTCTTTATCCACTTGCTGAAATACCATTTTTGCCACCTCAACACCTGCTAATATGCCATCTTCTTTGGCGTAGATATCGCCTTTGGCCTGTGTTTCGGGTTTTATAGATGCCAAGGACGAATGATCGCCATCGCCAAGGTCTTCTTCTAAAGCTAATCTAACTAATTCTTTTAATTCCATTTATTCAAATTGTAAACGTTGGATACGATAATTGGGTCCTACTTTTTTGGTTAAATAATAGACTCTATATGTTTTTGAATTTGTGGACATATATCTTCCTATAGTATATATTCCTCTGTCTGGTGTATTCTCTTCTTGCGATACTGTAAAAGATTTTGGTGGATTACTTTTGAAGAACTTTCCAACAATTATCTCAGCTTGTGCTTTGCTGTATGTACCCTCATTTCCGGGTATTAGCAAATCGATGCTATTATTAAAGTGTCTGCTCAAATCTCGTGAATTTCCTTTTTTAATAGCATTGTTTATAGCTGAATTTTCTGATTGCATTGGGGACGTAGAACCACCAAATAAGAAAAAAGATGCCAGCAAGATAGTAAATATTGATATTTTTCTCATAGACATTTTCTATTTTTCTTATTACAATACAAAAACCAAACCAAACTTTTTTAAATTCAATTTTTAAGCCTTTAAATTATTCTTTTGTTCTGTTAAAATCCTGATTTTCTCTTCGGCATCTGCCTTCTTTTTCATCTCTATTTCAACAACTTTTGGGGGAGCATTATTTACAAATTTCTCATTGCTTAGTTTGCCCATTACCGATTTTAAAAATCCTTCTAAATATTTGATTTCATCATCAATTTTTGCAATCTCCTCTTCAACATTCACAGATTGGCTAAAGGGCACGAAACATTCCATTGTTCCCACTCTAAAGCTAGCTGAATTTTCCACATTGGAATCTGTAAATTCAAGATTTTCGGCATTAGCCAACTTGATAATCAAATCGTTAAGACTTTCATCAAATTCATTATTATGTTTATTAATAAAAATCTCTATTTTATCTCTGTTGGGTATATTTTTTTCTTGTCTGATAGTTCTAGTATTGGCAATAATTTCTTTTGCAATTTCGAAATTTGTGATAGTATTTTTATCAAATTTTCCAGGCTTAGGCATTGAAGATATCATAATAGATTCATCATCGTTTTTGCTTTGCAAAGTATGCCAAACTTCTTCAGTTATAAAGGGCATAAATGGGTGTAGAATTTGCATCAATTTTTCAAAGAAATCAATTGTTTCTTTATATGTTTTAGCATCAATTGGTTGCTGGTAGGCTGGTTTTACTGCTTCGAGATACCAAGAGCAAAAATCGTCCCAGATGAGTTTATAGAGCATCATCAAAGCATCAGACAAACGATATTTATCAAATGCTTCATTAATATCTATTAATGTTTTATTCAAGTGCGATTCAAACCACTCTATGGAGGTTTGTGCATAGAGAGGTTGCGGCAAATTTTCGTCCACTTGCCAACCTTTTACCAGTCGCATGGCATTCCAAATTTTGTTACTGAAATTACGTCCTTGTTCGCACAAAGCTTCATCAAATAACAGGTCGTTGCCAGCTGGCGAACTTAGTAACATTCCAATTCTAACCCCATCGGCTCCATATATACCCATTAGCTCAATGGGGTCGGGAGAATTTCCGAGGGATTTGGACATTTTCCGTCTCTGTTTGTCCCTAACAATTCCTGTTAGATAGACATGTTTAAAGGGTATTTCTTTGGTATATTCAAGCCCGGCCATTATCATTCTGGCTACCCAGAAAAACAAAATTTCGGGAGCTGTAACCAAAACTTCCGTGGGGTAGTAATATTTTATCTCTTCATTGTCGGGATTGTTAATACCATCGAAAACTGAAATTGGCCACAACCACGATGAGAACCATGTATCTAAAACATCTTCATCTTGCTCTAAATCAGAGCTTTGCAGATCGAGTTCTGGAAATTTTTCTTGGGCTATTTTAAGGGCTTCTTCTTTTGTTTCGGCAACAATATACTCTTTATTAGGCAGGTAGTAGGCTGGTATTCGGTGTCCCCACCAAAGCTGACGCGAAATGCACCAATCTTTAATATTTTCCATCCAGTGAGCATAGGTACTTTTGAATTTTTCGGGATAGAAAGCCACCGTATTATCCATTACCACTTCCAAAGCTGGTTTGGATAGTTCTTGCATATTTAGGAACCATTGTAAAGAAATTTTAGGTTCTATAACCTCATCAGTTCTTTCGCTAAATCCCACTTTATTTACATAATCTTCTTCTTTTTGGAGGAAGCCTTTTTGGCGTAGCTCTTCAACTATCTCTTTTCGCACCACAAATCTATCTTTACCAACATAAAGTTGTGCACTTTCGTTTAAAGTTCCATCTGGATTAAATATATCTACAACTTCTAATTTATGTTTTAGTCCAAGATTGTAGTCATTAACGTCGTGTGCAGGGGTAATTTTCAGGGCACCTGTACCAAATTCCATATCTACATAGTCGTCAAATATTATGGGAATTGTGCGTCCTATTAGCGGCACTATGGCATTTTTACCTTTGTAGCTTGCAAATCTATCGTCGTTGGGGTTTACACAAATGGCTGTGTCGCCAAGAATTGTTTCGGGGCGAGTTGTGGCAATGGTTATATGTCCATCTTCGCCCTCGATTTTATAGTTTAGGTAATATAATTTAGATTGAACTTCTTTGTGAATTACCTCTTCATCAGAAAGGGCTGTATTTGCCTTTGGATCCCAATTCACCATGCGTATTCCTCTGTAAACCAACCCCTTGTTGTACATATCAACAAAAACCTTTATGACGGAGTCGGACAAATCTTTGTCCATGGTAAATTTTGTTCTTTCCCAATCGCAGGAAGCACCAAGTTTTTTCAGTTGTTCGAGGATTATTCCGCCATGTTTTTCCTTCCATTCCCACGCGTGTTCAAGGAATTCTTCCCTAGTAAGTGATTGTTTATCTATCCCCTCATCTCTAAGTTTTTCAACCACTTTAGCTTCTGTGGCAATAGAAGCGTGGTCGGTTCCGGGCACCCAGCAGGCATTATATCCCATCATTCTTGCACGGCGTACTAAAATATCTTGAATAGTATTATTTAGCATATGCCCCATATGTAGGATTCCTGTAACATTTGGGGGTGGTATTACCACTGTATATGGTTCACGATTATCTGGTTTTGAGTTGAAATATTTTTTTTCCATCCAATGCTTATACCATTGGGATTCTATTTCGGCTGGATTAAACTTAGTTGCAATTGTCATCTTTTATAAATCTTGATTTTTTGTATCCACAAAATTATAAAATATTTGCATTGCTGAACAACCTGAAGGGGATAATTAACGTCTTTACTTATACTTAGTATAACAAAGTAGTTAAAAAAGGCAGAATAAAGTTACATTTAAATAAATAATAAATTTTTATATCTAATAATTTTTTTGTTGTTTTGTGTACTTATGTGAATTTTTAATATATTTGTTTTTATTTTCTGCCCGAAAGTTTATGTTTATGAGAAAATCTTTACTGTTTATTCTATCTTTTTTCACTACTTTAGCTTTATATTCTCAGCTTCCGGTGGCAAACTTCACTCAAAATGCCACTACTGGATGCGGAAATTTAGTTGTTCAGTTTCAAGATCAATCAACGGGCAATCCTACATCGTGGTTGTGGGAGTTTGGCGAAGGCTCGGGCATTCCCAACTCTACACTACAAAATCCTGCTGTTTCGTACAATTCACCTGGGACATATAATGTTAGGCTAACTGTTACCAACTCTATTGGTTCCAACAGCACCATAAAAATGAGTTTAATAAAAGTTCATGTTTTACCAGTTGTTGACTTCACCTCCAGCGACACTTCGGGTTGTCAGCCGTTTACAGTTTCTTTTAATCCGAACATAAGTGGTGGAGGTAATATAATTCAATATACATGGGGTTTTGGAGATGGAAATTCATCCAGCAACGCCAGTCCTACCTACACTTATAACACTTCAGGGAACTTTGCTGTAACCCTTAATGTTCGTGACCATAACAACTGCGTTGTGTCTAAATCTAAGTTTAATTATATTAGCGTTATGCCCAAGCCAAATGTGAGTTTTTTTGGTTTCCCGACAGACGCTTGCGACCCTCCGCTTACGACACAGTTTACAAATATGACCCAAGGTAATAACTTGTCATTTCTTTGGAATTTTGGCGACGGCAACAGTTCAAATGCTGAAAACCCATCGAACATTTACACCACTTCTGGCTCATATGATGTTAGCTTGCAAGTGGAAAACGAGTATGGCTGTAAGGACACCCTTAAACTCAATAGTTATATAGATGTTGGTAATTTTGAGGCTAGTTTTGTAGCCAGCGTTCAAAACGATTGTGCACCATTAACCACAACATTTACAGGTACTGCAAATGCCAATGCTCAATATGTGTGGGACTTTGGCGATGGTACTCAAGGCTCTGGAAATCAGATTAGTCATACCTATTACGAACCCGGTCAATATTCAGTTAAGGTTGTTGCTACCAACGATGCCGGTTGCATTGACTCTGTTACATACAATAATTATATTGAGGTGTGGGATGGACCCATAATTGATATTAGTGCCGATAAGACCGAAGGTTGTCAGATGCCATTTACTGTGAACTTTACCAACAACACCCCCAATACTGGTAGCTGTGTATGGAACTTTGGTGATGGCAGTGCAGAAGTGAGTGGTAGCAACGTTTCGCACTCGTTTGGAGATTATGGATATTATGATGTAAGTGTTACTATTACAGACCAAAATGGCTGTACCTCCGACACCACATTTGAAGATTATATATACGTAAGGAAGCCAATTCCTTATATGGTGGCTGACGTTAATGGTGGCTGTGCACCACTTACTGTTAACTTTTCGGACACCAGCAGTACCACATCGCCCATCACCACTTGGCATTGGGATTTTGGCGACGGTAGCACCAGCAACTCTCCCACTCCTGCACACACATATGCCGACACAGGCACATACAACGTTACTTTGACAATTACAAATGAGGAGGGCTGTACTGAAACATATACAGTTGATGATTTCATAGGTGCTGGTATGACCCCAGAAGTTAGCTTCTTTGGGGACTCACTTTTTGGTTGCCACCCCTTGGAAACGCAATTTACAAATACCTCCAGCGACTACGCCACCGACTGGCAGTGGCAGTTTGGCGATGGTGGCGGATTTTCGTACGAAGAGCATCCCTTTCATCAATTTCAGGATACAGGATTTGTGGATGTTACATTAATTGTTTATCACCATGGCTGTTCCGACACCTTGGTTATGGAGGATTATGTCTATGTTAGATACCCCAAACCAAATTTTGCGACACAACATAATATAAGTTGTAGTGCACCACACACGGTTAGTTTCTCCGATATGTCGCAGGGTGCAACACAGTGGTACTGGGATTTTGGAAATGGAGAAACATCAAGCGAGCAAAACCCTTCTACTACTTATTTAACGCCGGGCTCATATTCAGTGAAATTAGTTGTGTTTAACGACACCACCTCCTGCAGCGACTCACTCACAAGGACGGCTTATATCAAAATTTCAGATATTCAGGGTGGATTTGAAATTATACCCAACGAAATTTGTCAATACTCCGAAGTCTGTTTTCAAGATACCAGCACAAGTCTGTACCCCATTATAGATTGGAAATGGTATTATGGCGATGGTGCAACAGATTTTGATAGTACCACCACCACTTGCCACAGCTACTACCTTCCGGGTCAGTATAATGTCCGATTAAATATTACAGATGAAAACTATTGTAATAAAAACATCATCTACAACAATGCTGTTACCGTGCGGACTTTACCCTCGCCACGGATAGGCTCTGATGCCACCATTGGCTGTGCTCCATTTACGGTTAATTTCACCGATGAATCTTTTAATCAAGAACCCACAAATATTGTTTCTTGGCTATGGGACTTTGGAGATGGCAACACCAGCACTCAACAGAACCCCACTCATACCTACGAAGAAACAGGCACCTATAATGTGATGCTTAGCATTACGGATGCCAGAGGTTGCGACAGCTCAAAAACTTTCTTTAACTATATCACAATTTCGAAGCCACAAGCACGCTTTTTCTCCGACACTCTGATTTGCAAAAACGACGATTTAGCTTTCTTTAATCTTAGCACAGGAGATTTTTTAACTTATCTGTGGGATTTTGGCAACGGCACCACCAGCACGCAAGCCAATACAGTTTGCTCCTACAACTCCGTTGATGAAACATCCTACATAGTGAGTTTGGTTGCCACCGACGTTAATGGCTGTAAAGACTCCACATTCAAAACTGTACATGTTTTAACCCCCACTGCCGACTTCTATGCTGCATCACAAACATCTGACTGTCCGCCCTTTAATGCATCATTCTTCAACGATTCTTCGGCAGATGTTGTTAGCTGGAAATGGGATTTTGGAGATTCAAGTACTGGCTCCAGCAACACCTCATTTTTCCCCAATCCACAGCACTATTACGAAAACTCTGGAGAGTTTGATGTTCGGCTAATTGTGATAAATCACATTGGCTGCATTGACACAGTAGTAAAGGAGAATTATATATTTGTAGATGGACCTCGAGGCTTCTTCGATTTTGAGCCAAAATCGGGTTGTGCACCACTAACTGTTACCTTTACCTCAACCACAGAAAATGCTGTTGACTTCACTTGGGTTTTTGGAGATGGAGGGCTTGCACATGGCGAAACAGCCACATGGACATATGAAACTGGAGGCATATATCTACCTGTATTGGTTATTTCAGACTCACTAAATACCAGCATGGGCGACACTTCATTGTGTACTATTACACTTTTTCCCAGCGATACTGTTTTGGTTATTTCTAGCGTTCCCGATTTCTCGTTTGTTGACACATTATATTGTCCCGGAGATGCAGTACAATTCACCGATGAAACCGAAGGAATGGGCGAAGTTAATAGCTGGCTTTGGGAATTTGGAGATGGCGGTACATCAACCACACAAAACCCAACTTATAGTTTTGAAACACCGGGCGAACATACTGTTACTCTTAGCGTAATGGTGGATACCTGCGAAAGTAGTATTAGTAAAACTATCAGAGTATTCGAGTATCCTGATGTCTCTATTGTAAATAGCGAACCCGAAGGCTGCTACCCACACGAAGTAAACTTCTACGTGGATATAGGAACTGTGGCATATCCTGCCATTAGCTACACTTGGAATTTTGGCGATGGCTCGGCAGACAGAGTTCAACAATATGTTGATCATCAGTTTTTAAATTCTGGAGAGTATGATATTACGCTAACAATTCTATATGCCAACGGTTGCGAATACACATATCATTTTCCGACAGACATTGTTGTACACCCCCTTCCAACAGCCGATTTCGATTTTTATGACGATTTTGTATATCCCAGCGAGATGGTAAACTTTATTAATACCAGCAGTGGCGAAATTACAGACTGGTATTGGGATATGGGCGATGGAACTGTATATGACACCATCAACAGCTTCCAACACTCGTTTTACACTTCTGGTTTTTATGATGTTATGCTTTGGGTTTCTACCGATGCAGGCTGTATAGACTCAACACGAAAAACTGTTACTATAACAGAAGGTGTGGTTATTCCAAATGTTTTCACCCCAAACGGCGATGGCGTTAACGATGAGTTTGAAATTATAACTTATGGAATGTTCGAAAAGATGGAAATAAAAATTTACAATAGATGGGGCAATTTGGTTTGGCAAAACACCGACCCACTACTGTTTTGGGATGGTAAAGAGATGAGAAGCGGCGATGAGTGTGCAGAAGGAGTTTATTACTATACCTTCCAAGCCACATCTTTAACAGGTTCGGAATATTCCAAAAATGGCTCGGTTACATTATTGAGGTAAAATCACAACAAGCTATATATACCTCATACTCACCTCTTTAAAAAACTTAGTTTCAAGAACTTGAGCTATCTTCTTTATAACTGTACGTCTGATTTCCAAGTCCATGGGCAAATTGGGGTCTTGATGTGCAATATTGATTCTAGTTCCAATTATAAAATCCACATAATCACTTTCGAGGAACATTTTCACAATCTGGTCGGCAGGTCCTTTACCCAATTTTGAATTTAATTTGTGTTCTTTCAAAAGTTGATACACCCTACTAAGGGTTAAAATCCCTTCGGTAACAAGGTCAATACCCTCCATATATGAGATGGGTGGTAAATCGTAAAACTCAAAATCTAAGCTATCATTTATTTCCAAGTTTAGCTGACGTGCCATAATATCAGCCGTTGTTCCACCACAGAGCACTTTTTTACCCTTGTAGTCTCTCACGGTATTGGCATAATCTTCATCCTTCGACTCATCGTAGGGAGGTCCTGTGCAGAGGAGCATTTTTCGTGGTTCGCGAAAATATATAACACCACAAGTGGTATCATCTTTGGGAATATAATTGTCGTTCATATTAGCCCTTGCTACAACTTTGGATGACAATTGTGCAGCCGAAATACTGGGGTATCTATCTATCAAATTCAGCACATACTCTATAATATCTTCCCTCGGCCAGCCAAATGGATATTTGTCGCTTCCCATTCCCGACTGTTCCACACCATCTGAAAATACTATAATTCTATCCTCTTTTTGGACTTTAAAAGTACCAATCATCAGGTCTCTATCGTCCTCAACATCAAGTTTTATGGACTCCCATTTAGCATCAACCACTTTTCCGCCCCTTGTGATTATACATTGCGGATTTTCGTATTCGGTGAGAAAAACCTTGCCATCGCCTTCAATATCTATAATTGCAAAAGTTGAATAAGCAATTTTTCGCTCACTACAAATGGGTAGTGTTTTAATTATAAATTCGGCAATCCGAGCCACATCTCTACGTTCCTTGGAAAAATTGAGTGCCATTTTTGCCGTTAGCGTGGCTAAAACATTGGCTTTAACACCATGTCCCATTCCATCTGATAGAACAGCTATTCGGCGATTTTCCTCCTTCACCTTATCGCTTAAAAATATATCGCCACAAATACGCTCACCATGGTGATTTATCTGACTATGATTAATTTCAATATAAACCGAATCGTCCATTATTTCTTCTGCTTTTTAAATGAATCAATTACTGAATTAAGCATTTTTTCAGTATTAGATATTCCCTCACCCAATAAAAATCCAATATTTTGAACCATCAATAAATTTTGGTCAATAACATCCAATATTCGTTTTTCAAACTCTTCATACCTAACCCCTTCTGAGTGGAATGGGCGGAAAATACCCCCCGAAAGTTCTTTTTCTGCAATATTGAAAACACTCAAAACAAATTTTGTTCCGTTTACAGTTACGTCTTTTGTAACAGATTCGTTGTTCTCAATGGCATACTCAAACATACTACAAACCGACGATGGGAGCATTGAATGCAAGTCGGCACCTTTAAGTCCGGGAACAACTTCGTTGATAATTTCAGCCTCTTCGCCAATCACCTTTATCAAGCTCTCGTTAGCTTCGTAGATATGTAAATTTTTGTCAACAATTATTATACCAGCCGCCAAAATATTTATGGTTTTGCTGAGCATATTTTGATATTCGTGCAAGGATTTTTCATTGCTGTCGGAAGAACTTCTAAGGAGGGTGATTTCCTCTTTTAGCATTTTTATTCTTTCGTCGCTCTGCACTTTAAATTTTGAATATGCTTTTTGCGAATTTATGGTTCGTCTCAAACACATATCTGCATTGGCATATCCATGAATTATACCCTCTGCCAGACCTTCGCAATTGTCAAAACCACAGGCACCACAACCCTCATCTTTCACTGGCAAATTGTGCAAAGTGGAGATAACCTGCTCAACATCAGCATAGTTCAACTTTTCTCTTCTTTGGTCGTTGAGCTTAAAAATGGGTTTGGCACTAATGGATGCATAGTTTTTCAAATCCTCTTCAAACTGCTTGTCATCATGATTAGACAAGCGTTTTTTGGCATATCTACTCACTGCCGATGCCCTCTGATATCTGGAATTGTTAACCCCCATGCCAGGTCCCGACAAGCATCCTTTGCAATAAAACGGATTTATATGCTTGGCAATGTCACTAAAGTTTTTCGAGAAAGCATTTAATGCATCATTAATCCCATCATCTCCATCAATGGTGGTGATAATGCTATCTAAATTACTCTCATACATATCCATTGCATCCAAAATTCCAGAGCTAATGGGGTATAAATAACCTTTGTTTGCAAATGGTTTATCAAAGTCGTAAAACTCTGTACTACTTTCAGTTATATTGTGTTTACTAAACAACTTTCTAAGTTCATAAAAGGTAATGATAGTATCGGGACGAAATGCTTTTTCATACTTTTCCACTTCTCTTTTAACTGATATGCAGGATGTTATATAAGTTATTGAAACATCTTCGTTTTCGTGAATTTTACGAGTTATTTCGCTGGCAATCATTATAGGCGATGCCACAGGGGCCAAATTTATCATCAATTCGGGAATATATTTTTCCACATATTCCACAACGGTACTACAATATGTATTTATGTAGTATTTCCCTTTGGCGTTGTCATATAAGTCTTTATATTTCTGAGCCATCACATCAACAGCAAACGCTGTTTCGTATATTTTGTCGAAGCCGAGTGTTTTGAGCATTCCGGCAAATTTTTTATACTCGGTGATATCCTCAAATTCGGCAGAAATTGACGGGTCGCACAATGCAACTTTCAGTCCAGGTTTTTTCAGCAGAGCTTCCACATCATCATTATTCTGACGGTATGAAATTGCCGATTGTGGACAAATATTGTAGCAAATACCACAACCAATACATCTGTCATCATCAATATGAGCCTTTTCGGCTTTAAAATCTATATCGATGGCTTTAACCGGGCATCGGCGAATGCATGCATAACACAAGGTGCATTCAGCTGGGTTTACTTTAAATAGTGCTTCCATATTTAGTCTTTTTTAAACTCGGTTGATAAAATATACATAATGTCTTCGGGTGCAACCTTTGTGTATTCCTGACCATTGACAATTATTATTGGTCCCTCGGCACATTTTCCTACACAATGCTTGCCACGAAAAGAAATTTTAGATTCCAAATTATTGCTCTTTACATACTGAACAATTCTGCGATGATTTTCCTTGTTTCCACGCGAAAAACAAGAGCTACCCATGCAAATAAATATTTCAACTTTTTGATCCATAAAGCTATATCTTATATAATACAAAAATATGAAATTCAACAACACAAAAGGCAAAATTACTATCAATTCACAATAATTTTAATTTCAATGGAAATTTTTATTAAACTCAAACTCATCAACTTTAGGGATAAAAAGTAGAACTCTTTGATTTTGTGAAATATTTTATATAAAAACAAGCGTCGTGTTTGCTTTTTTGCTATTTTTGCTTATTACAAAACATTGCACTATCACCTCAAAATACATTTGAGTAAAAATCTAAATTATATGAGAACATTAATTATTTTTACAACTTTTAGTTTTATCATCTTATCATCTTTTGGTAACCATACATATATTAGCACAAGAAATAAATATACATCATCAGAACAAATACAAAAAGCAAAGCTTATATATCACTACAAAGCTGTTGCAAACGGATTAGCCGATATATACATCAAGGTTTTCGACGATGAAACTTTTGAATTGTACTTTAGGAGCTTAGAAGATAATATTGAGGCAACATATCATGGTACGGCATATGAAACAAAAAAGAATATCATACTAAATTTCACTTCTGATAAACCAATTTTAGAAGCACTTTTTGATGAAAAATTTGACTCGAACAATGCATTTAAAGTAATAAGTGATAGCAAAGTATCAATAGATAAATCAAAACCATATATTAGTCTTTGGGGAATAGGTTGTGAGAAGCTGTAAAAGAGTTTTATCTTTTCAATAATAATATGAAAAAAATTGCATTCATATTTTTACTACTCACTTCGCTATGTTTAAAGTCGCAAAACATACGATGCTTTTTATTTGACATTAACGACTCAATATCTAAAACTCATTATGCTTTAGGCATGCCCATTGGTGTCGATTCCATAGAAGATTATATAATTGCTCGCTCGCAATATACAGTTGGATATAACCCCCAAATTGGCAGTGCTAACTGGGTTGCATGGCATTTGCACAGTGGCTGGTTTGGCAGTGCCGATAGGTATAAAGGCAGATTTATTACAGATACAATTGTGGATAAATTTTTTATAAGAATAACACATAATCACTACACCAATAGCGGCTACGATAGAGGTCATATAGTGCGGAGCAAAGAACGCTCCACCAATGCAGACGATAATAAAAGCACCTTTATTTTGAGCAATATTTTTCCACAAACACCAGATTTAAACAGAGGTGTATGGCTAAGTTTTGAATATTATTGCGAAAAACTTTGTACAAAAGAGAACAAACAACTCTACGTTTATGCTGGTGGTTTGTACAGCTCAAACAGAAGTTTGAAAGATGAAAACATAGTTGCAATTCCTGATACCTGCTATAAAATCATTCTGATTTTGGATCAAAATCAAAGTATTGAAGATATAAATTCCAATACCCAAATAATAGCTGTGGCAATGCCCAATATTAGCGGTATTAGGAGAGATAAGTGGGAGAAATATATTACCACTGTCCGCAAAATTGAAGAATCTAGTGGCTTCAATTTTTTCTCAAATCTTAGTCAAGATTTGCAGGATATTTTAGAAACAAGAAAGTATAAACCTTAGCTATTCAAGCTTCATGGAGGTTTTTATTCCTTCTATTTTCTTGTTGCAAACACTCATAGCTTCATGAAACGACTCTCTATTTTTCAACTCACCTTTTACCCCAAAATAGAACTTTATTTTAGGCTCTGTACCCGATGGACGCACCGTTACCACACTTCCACCATCTGTGAAAAACTGTATTACATCAGATTTGGGCAAATTAATTTTTTCTTTCCTGTTTTCAAGAACATAATTAATTTCTGAAAGTTTGTAGTCTCTAATTTCCACAACTTTTTCGCCATTTATGGTGCTTGGAGCAGAAGTTCTATAATCTTCCATCATAGATTTTATTTCGTCGGCACCTGCTTTTCCAGTTTTAGTTATGGAGAGTAAATCCTCTTTGTATAAGCCAAATTCCAAATAAATATCAATTAAAATGTCGTACAAAGTTTTGCCTTTACTTTTTGCCCAAGCAGCAGCTTCGGCAATCATGCAACAAGAAATTACAGCATCTTTGTCTCTGACCAAATCGCCAACCAAATATCCGTAACTCTCTTCGCCGCCTACAACAAAGCGTTTTTTGCCCTCGTTATTTGTAATAATTTCTGCAATATATTTGAAACCTGTAAGTACATCAAAATATTCCACATTGTATTTTTTGGCAATTTCCACCAAAAGTTCCGATGTTACAATGGTCTTAACTACAAACTCATTTCCTTTGAATTTACCTTTTTCTTTCCACTGATTTAGAATATAGTAGAAAAGAATTGATGCCGTTTGATTTCCATTTAGCAGAACAAATTCATTATTATCATTTTTGCAAGCAATGCCAACTCTATCACTATCGGGGTCGGTGGCAAGTACCAGCTCTGCACCAGTTTTTTGAGCTTTTTCTATTGCCAAACTCAAAGCTTCTTCCTCTTCCGGGTTTGGCGAAATTACTGTTGGAAAATTGCCATCTGGCGAACTTTGAGCCTCAACAATACTTACATCGCTAAACCCAAAAAGCTTCAACATTTGTGGCACACCCATTATTCCAGTACCATGAATTGGGGTAAAAACTATGGGTAAATTTGAGTGTGCTTTGTTGTTTTCCAAATTTAGGCTAAAAGCCTTGGACAAGTCCCAATAAACAGTATCGATATCATTTCCAATAATATGAATTAAATCTGGATTTTTATCAAATTTCACCTTCTCGGGTGTGTCAATTTTCTTAACCTCGTCAATGGTGTTATTGTCGTGTGGAGGCACCAATTGACCGCCATCGTTCCAATAAACTTTATATCCATTATACTCCTTTGGGTTGTGCGATGCTGTAATCATAATTCCTGCATTACACTGCAAATATCTAACCGCAAAAGAGAGTTCGGGTGTTGGTCTTAGGCTTTCAAAAAGATAGACTTTAATTCCATTTGCCGAAAGCACCTCAGCCACAATTTGCGAAAAATATGGGCTGTTGTTTCTGCTATCGAAAGAGACAGCCACTTTTATTTCTTCTTCGGGATATGTTTTTAGCAAATAATTTGCCAAGCCTTGCGTTGCCATTCCAACGGTATATTTATTCATTCTGTTGGTTCCCACGCCCATAATGCCTCGGATGCCACCAGTACCAAAATCTAAATTTTTATAGAACGAGTCCACCAGTTTTGTTCCGCCCTCTTTTATCAGAAGTGCAACTTCATCTCTTGTCTCTTTGTCATAGGCTTCTGAAAGCCATTTTTCTGCTTTTAAAATTATATCTTTATTATCCATTTAATCTGTTTTCTATAAAATTATTTCTGTTATTTAATACTTTTTTGAATGAGTTTGCAAAATGCGGAGTGTTGAAGTTTAAGATTAAGCCCATACTTTTGTCGGAAAGTTTTAAGGAGGTTTTCATCAAACTTTCATCGGCTGGTCCTATGGTAAAGCCCGAAACAATATTCACAAGAAGCGAATCATCAATCAATAAATGAGCCTTTAAATTTGCATTAATTAGGCTGTTTTTATAAACTATGGGAATTGAAATATCGATTTTTGTTTCAATGTTTTTTTGAAACAATTCATGATGAAGACAAAACTTATACACTTCAGGGTCTAGGCCAATTCCCATCTCTTTTACGACCTCCGATGCGGCAACTAAGACCTGCGTTGAAATTCTATTTACTCTATTTTGTATCATTTAAGTTCTTTTATACAATTTGCCAAACTATCTCTCCAGTTGGGAATTGTTATACCGAATTTTTCTTTTATACTTGATTTATCCAAAACAGAATAGTGTGGTCGCTGAGCCCTTGTGGGGTATTCCGACGATTTTAGAGGCATTACTTTACATTTCTTTTCAGCAATATCAATAATTGCAGTTGCAAAATCGTACCACGAGCAAACCCCTTCGTTGGAATAGTGATAAGTTTCCACATCGCTAACCAAACTTCTGTTTTCAATAATTTTCATTATTACATGAGCCAAGTCGCCAGCATAGGTTGGTGAGCCAATTTGGTCGCAGACCACGTTTAAAGATTTTCTTTCATCGGCAAGTCTCAACATTGTACTAACGAAATTATTTCCATTTTTATAATATAGCCACGAGGTGCGAATTATAACGCCATTGCAGGATGCCATTATCATATTTCTTTCGCCTGAGAGCTTGCTTATTCCGTACACCGAAAGTGGATTTGTGGGATCGTGTTCTTTGTAGGGTTTGAAGTTTCTTCCATCAAAAACATAATCGGTAGATATGTGTATCAGGAAGATATTTCTTTCGTAACATTGATTTGCGAGGTTTTCCACAGCTTCGGTATTTATCAAAAAGGCAGTATCTTGATCCTCTTCGGCGTTATCAACGGCAGTGTATGCAGCACAATTTATTATAATATCAGGCTTTATTTTGTCCAATGCTGAACTTACTTGGTCGAAATCTGCAATATCAAATTCTTCAGTATCGGTATAAATAAATTCATATTTATACTTTTTTGATACATCTTTTATGGCTCTGCCCAACTGACCATTGCCACCTGTTACTAAAACCTTACACATTTCTCTCATTATATTATGGTTTTAAAATATTTAATTGTCTCTTTTAGCCCCTCTTCTAGCACTATTTTGGGTTCCCAATTTAAAATTTCTTTGGCTTTTTCAATATTGGGTCGTCTTTGCAATGGGTCGTCTGCTGGAAGTGGTAAATATACAATTTTAGATTTTGAATTGGTGAGCTTCAAGACCAAACTTGCTAATTCGTTCATGGAAAACTCTACGGGATTGCCCAAATTTATGGGGTTTGATATTTCGTCAGGGCTTGCCATCAACTTCACTAAGCCATCTAAAAGGTCGTCAACATAGCAAAAACTTCTGGTTTGTGTTCCATCTCCAAAGATTGTAATATCCTTATTTTGAAGTGCTTGCACAATAAAGTTGGATACCACCCTACCATCATTGGGGTGCATTTTTGGTCCATAAGTATTAAAAATTCTTGCTATTTTTATTTTCACATCATTTTGCTTATGATAGTTCACAAAGAGTGATTCGGCACATCTTTTGCCCTCGTCGTAGCACGAGCGTTCGCCAATGGGGTTTACATTTCCCCAGTACTCTTCGTTTTGGGGGTGCACATCGGGGTCGCCATATACTTCGCTGGTGGAAGCCTGCAAAACTTTTGCCTTAATTCGTTTTGCCAAACCCAACATATTTATTGCTCCCATAACGGAAGTTTTGATGGTCTTTATGGGGTTATGCTGATAATGTACTGGCGATGCTGGACATGCCAAATTGTATATTTCATCAACCTCAATATAAAAAGGCATTGTTATATCATGGCGAATTAGTTCGAAATATGGATTGGACAAAAGATTGACCACATTCTGCTTTTGACCAGTGAAATAGTTGTCCAAACAGACCACCTCATTGCCCTCTTGGAGTAGCTTTTCGCACAAATGCGAACCCAAAAAACCTGCTCCACCCGTAACTAATACTCTTTTCTTCATTTGGTTTCCTTTTGTGTATCAATTCCAATGCAGTAATAATCAAAGCCAAGCTCTTTCATCTCATCTCTGTCGTAAATATTTCTGCCATCAAAAATAAGGGGGTTCTTCATTCTGTTTTTCACCTCTTTCCACTGTGGCAACCTGAACTCGCCCCACTCTGTTACCATAAAAAGGGCATCGGCATTATCTAAAACGTCATACTGATTTTCAGCAAATTCTATTTTGTCTCCCAAACGTCTTTTAGCCTCGTCCATAGCCACAGGGTCGTAGCCTGCCACCTTGGCTCCGTGAGCCAATAAAAGATCAATCAAAACTAAAGATGGTGCCTCGCGCATATCATCAGTATTGGGTTTGAAAGATAGACCCCAAAAGGCTATTTTTTTATCCTCTAAATCTCCATCAAAGTGCTTATAGAGCTTATGAAATAAAACCGACTTTTGGTCCTTGTTGACATCTTCCACCGATTTTAAAATCCGCAATTCGTAGCCGTTATCGGAGGCAGTTTTTATAATTGCCTTCACATCTTTGGGGAAACAAGAGCCACCATAGCCAATTCCGGGGTATATAAATTTATTTCCAATTCTGGAATCAGTGCCAATACCCCTACGCACCATGTTTACATCAGCCCCAACAATTTCGCACAAATTGGCAATATCGTTCATAAAGCTAATTTTTGTAGCCAACATAGCATTGGCTGTATATTTTGTCATCTCCGCCGATGGCACATCCATAAACAGCACTGGATGACCGTTTAGGGTAAAGGGCTTGTAAAGTCGTTGCATAATCTCTTTTGCCTTTTCCGACTCTGTGCCAACAACAATTCTATCAGGTTTTAGAAAATCGTTTATGGCATCACCCTCTTTCAAAAACTCGGGATTTGAGGCCACATCAAACTCAATTTCCACCTCCCTTTTATCCAGTTCCGCTTTGATTGTCTCTTTCACTTTCCTTGCTGTTCCTACGGGCACAGTACTTTTGGTAACCACAAGGGCATATTTTTGAATATTTTGTCCAACAGCTTTTGCCACCTCCAAAACATACTGCAAATCGGCACTGCCATCTTCGTCAGAGGGCGTTCCTACGGCACTGAAAATCACATCTGCCTCTTTTATGCTTTCAATAATATCAGTTGAAAAGTGGAGACGCTCTTTTTCCATATTTCTAATTAGCATCTCATCAAGTCCGGGTTCGTAAATGGGCGATTTGCCCTTGTTGAGCATATCTATTTTTTCTTTGTCAACATCAACACATCTAACGTTCATTCCCACTTCGGAGAAACAAGTTCCAGTTACAAGACCCACATAGCCAGTTCCTACTATAAGTATTTTCATTCTATTCTTTTTTCGATTTTTTATTAAAGTAAACAATTCCTCCAATTTGCAAACCTCTATGGTCCAAGAAATTGTTGAAGTATGATTCATCTTCGCTCACTCTGCCCGACACATTAAGCTTTCGCACAGAATATCTCACCGAATGTCGCGAAGGCACAAGTGCACTATGCGAAATTGTTATTCCAAATTTATTTGCAAATAGCAACTGCAATCCACCACTATAACCCAAATAGCCGAAAGAGCTTTCGCGACTGCGATACGACACTTCGGTGTAAATATTATCAAGCTCACTATAAAACAAATCTATTTCGGGAATAGTCATTGTTCTGCCACCCATATTTCCCTCCAACGAGAGTATTAAAGTGAATTTATCTTTTATTATCTCTATGGGTAAATTATATTGAATATTGGCTCCAATTTTATTGGATAAAAATCCTCTTGAAATCCTATATTGTGCTGGATTGGCATATTTCAGAAACTCCTGTTCGTTGAAACCAAATTTGTTGAACTCATAATTAAAACCTATGGCAAATCCATGCGAAATAATATAGTTTAAATCGAAGCCTATTTGGAAGCCATTTTTGGCAAAAAGTCCATCTACATCTTTGCTGGCAAAGTTCTCTCCCGGGATGGTTGTTCCACCATAAAAACCAAAACTTCCACTCTTGTCAAACTGCGTTATATCAATTTGTCCATGCAGCGAAACAGCCACCAAGGAGAAGAAAAATATTGCGTATATCTTTTTCATATTTTATCTATTAATATTTCACATAAAGGTCTATAAAAACATCATTAGCAGCTGGCACGGTGCTGATATTAAAAATTCTTCTTGGATAGAAATCATTTTTAATGCTATACGACGACAAATCTATTTCGAAGAGGGGTATGGGCGGATCATCATAGCTAACGCCTTCATTAAGAACTACGAATCTAAAGACCTCATTATTAGAAAATTGCACATAGTCGAAAAAATATGAATTTCCGATAAAACCATCTGAACGTCTGAACTTAACCGGAAACGAACCTGAATAGCTTACAGTTCTTCCAACGTAGGTGTTGTTGTGCCACAGCTCTACAAAAACAGTTCTGTTTTTAAAACTGCTTGGCAACATTAAATTTAGTGAATCGATAAAAATTCTTTCGGGTGGACTTGTAATTAGCACTTGCTGCGAAACTTCATGTTCGGTGCCATTGGTGCATGTTCCTCTTAGTTTGACATTATACGTTCCTGCCGAATTGAATACATGAAACGGCTCCTCATCTGTGCTTTGCTGACCATCGCCAAAATTCCAGTGAAACTGGTTTGCACCTTGTGAGTTGTTTTTCATCAGCACCTTGTTGGGTGCAAAAACATTGTCGTTGAAATGAGAGAAATTAAAGCTCGCCACCACTGATATGGAGGCATTTGCCAGTTCGGGCAAAGTCAAAACACTTGTATCGGAACCCAATTCGTTGGACACAATAAGGGTGATGGTATAGTCGCCCGGGTTTTGATAAATATGAACTGGGGCAATGTCGCTTGAAGTGGCACCATCGCCAAAATCCCAACTATAAACCACATTCCCCAACAGATTGTTTACCTGCGGTTTGAAGCTCACCGGATAGGGAGCTTCGCAATTTTTAATAACTGTAGAAACCCTAACAATGTGGGGTGCCGATGGCTCATCGTAATAAAAATCCCAACCCTTAGGACCCTCTTTTCTACATTGAGTAAAAATCAGCATTGTTGAAATTAACAACAATAGACCTATTTGCCTCTTTATTTTTATTTTCATAAGAGAAGATTTGCATTATAACTAAAGGCAAATATAATTTTTTTTTTAATCTTTTCTATTAATATTGTAAAAGATTTGACATTTTTCCACTTTTTTTGGTCAAATTACAGCTTTTGGGCTTTAATCATTCTTTTGTTGGATCTAAAATCTATTCTCAACTCAATGTTTTCAAATTTATTAGTCTGCATCAATTCCATCATTTCGTTTGCCAACAGATGATTTATTTCCATGTAAATTGTTCCACCTTTTCTAAGTTTTTTTTGGGCAAATTCCACAATGGCTTTGTAGAAAATTAAAGGATTTTCGTCTGGCACAAAAAGTGCCAAATGTGGCTCATAATCCAACACATTGGCATCGATATACTCTTTCTCATACTCTTGCACATAGGGCGGGTTGCTAACAACCACATCAAACTGCTGATTTTCAAATGCTTGGGTCGAAAAAACATCATCTTGAAAAAACTCCACATTCACGCTATGTTTTTCAGCATTTATGCGAGCTACATTCAAGGCATTTTCGCATATTTCGGAAGCTGAAATTTGGGAGTTTTTCAATTTTTTAGCAAGGCTCACAGCAATGCAGCCCGAACCTGTGCCAATTTCCACAATTTGGGCATTGCTGACTTCGCCCAAATCTTCAACAATCCACTGCACCAACTCTTCGGTTTCGGGACGTGGAATTAAAACCCACTTATCCACAAAAAATTCCAAATCATAAAACCAAGCTCTGCCTGTAATATATTGTATAGGCTTGTTTTGCTTTAGTCTGCCAATTATATTTTTAATTCTAACCAATTGCGATTCATTAAAAAGATAGTCGGTTTTTATAAATCTATCGGTTCGTGAAAAATTTGCCACATCATACAAAATATGGTCGATAATAATATCAGATTCTTCTGCAGAGAATGTTTGTAAATTTTGCTTTAAGTGGGATAATACCTCTTTTAAACCATTTCCTTTAGGCCACATAAGTCTATTAATAAATTAATTTAGATGAAGCTTTTTGAACTTCGTAATATTGAATATTTTACAATTTTAAAAGTAGCGATGGATTAAAACTGAGCATCAAATATGCCCAATTTTGAGCTAATTTTTCATTACCACCCTTAAGAACTTTCATGTTTTCAGATATAAAAATTTGAGAATATCCCAACTCCAGATTCATCATATTTGAAACAGCATATCTATAAACCAAATCGATTTCTGTTCCCAAATATTTACCTGCTTTTTCTTGAGCTATGGGTATTCTGTAAAACTCCTCTGCCGAATTAAAGTAGTGAAATCTCACAAGTCCAAAGTGCGATTTATTTGCATATGAAGCCGACAAATAGCTGTCTAATAGCCCCACACTATTCAAATGATTTTTTACGTAGAAATAGTCAATATTTCCATTAAACTTGTGATTAGTTCCAAAAATTGGGGTAAATGCCTGATTTTTGGAATTTGAGCTCACTCCACTATTTCCCGAAAGATATTCGGCACCAATGCCCAATTTATAATTTTTGTTGAGCTTATAATTAAAATCTAAGGCTGCAAAATAGGCCGCTAGGGCATCATTATTGGCATTGCGTCCACTTTGATAATAGAATCTTTGAACGATTTCGGCATCTTCGCTTGGTTTTATAGTAAAGTGATTTCCAAACATTTGCATATTTCTGGTAGCAGTTTTAGACAACGGCGACTGCCAACCAATATTTGATGTCAAAAGACTTAAATTTCCGAAGCTAAACAGTCTGTCGTACCACAACACTTGCATGGTTTTATAATTTCCGCTTACATTATAATATATAGAATTGAGCTCTTCGGTGGCTTGGTTGAATGCCAAAAACATTCTAAACGAATTCAAACTATCCTTGAAGTTCAGATTAAGTCCGTCGTGAACCCTGCCTTGCTGATTCCAATTGGCAGCACCAAAAACACGTTCATCGTTCAGGCTCAACTCCTGTCGTCCAAGCTGAATGTTGAGTTTTGGGCTAAAATTATACTTTGCCCATGCTTCGTAAACAGAAAAATGTCCATCACTCAAAGTTTGCAAAGGAGCACTTCCCCAAACTCTAATATCCTGTCCAGTTAATTTCACTTCTACCTTAGATTTTTCAATTCCTAGGAAAATTCTACTCCTTTGTGAAGTAAAAAATGCGTACTCATTGGCACTGTTTATGGGCAAATTATAGCCATGTCTGAACTCTGTTCGAGGCCTAATTTCTGTTCCAAATTTCAAAACACTTTCTTGCGACTGTGCAACTGCCTGATTTACAAGCAAGAAGACCACTATTAAGAAGCCCTCTAAATTTCTTTTAATGTATTGTTTCATAATTCACAACGTTATATTTTTGTTGGCATGAAAATAATTACAAATATAGTAAAAAGTATAAGAAGTGTATATCCTCCAGAAAAATGGCGAATTTCTGTTATTATTCTTTTAGGAGTTATAACTGGAATGGGGTTTTACATTTTTTATGTATCAAAGGCTTGGACATATTTGTCTGATGATCCTAAAACCTGTGTCAACTGCCACATAATGCGTCCCGAGTATGTTACTTGGCGTCAGTCGTCTCACAACGAACGTGCTGTGTGCATGGATTGCCATGTTCCGCAAGACAACTTTTTCAGGACGTATTATTTTAAAGCCAAAGATGGTTTGCGACACTCCGCAATATTTACCATACGTGGCTACGATCAATCCATTAGGATGTTGGAACCTGGTCGCAAAGTTGTACAAGAAAATTGCATTAGATGCCACGAACGAACTGGCGAGCTGGTAGGCACCAACGTTTCGTACAAAGATGTTAAACACGGCAACGGCAAACAATGCTGGGATTGCCACCGCGAAGTTCCGCACGGACGTGTAAAAAGCTTGTCGGCAACGCCATATAGCTACGCACCAGTGCCTGAGTCGCCAGTGCCACAATGGCTACAAAAACTTACAGGAACAAAAAGAAAATAAAGTAAACATTAAAACAACAAAACATAAAAACGTATTATGAAGTTTAATCTGAACAAATTAGTTAGCGATAAACCTTGGATAGGATGGGGTTTATTTTTTGGAACAGTATTTATAGTTTTTGTATTGGGCTTATTTGCCTCTACAATAATACAAAGACGAACCGAAGCAACAGTGATGAACGTTCCACAATATGAATTGGACGAATTTGAACCACGCAACGAGTGGTGGGGAAAATCATATCCTCGCGAATATGCAACATATATGCAAATGACCGACACCTCTTTTACATCTAAATATAATGGTAGCTCCATGAGAGACGTTTTAGGTGAAGACCCAAGAGTGGTAATTCTATTTGCTGGATATGCATTTGCCATGGACTACAACCAACCACGTGGACACGTTTATGCCATTACCGACATTCACAACACTCTAAGAACTGGAACTCCACAAAATGATGAAGATGGACCACAATTCTCCAGCTGCTGGACATGTAAAGGACCCGATGTGCCAAGAATGTACAAAGAGATTGGTGCCGAAAACTTTTTCTCATCAAAATGGGCTTCTAAACTTTCAGAGGTGGTAAACCCAATAGGCTGTGCCAACTGCCATAACCCTGAAAATCAAGAATTACGTGTTTCGCAACTACCCCACATTGAAGCAAAAGATCGTATGGGTATCGATTATAAAAAATATACCATGAACGAAATGCGTACAATGGTTTGTGCCCAGTGCCACGTGGAATATTACTTCAAAGATGAAAACAAATATGTTACATTCCCTTGGGATAATGGTTTGACAGTGGAAGGTGCTGAAGAATATTACGATGCCATTGGTTTCACCGACTGGACACACCAATTGAGCAAAACACCCATGATTAAAGCACAACACCCCGACTATGAACTTTTTACACATAGTATTCACTACGAGCGTGGAGTTTCGTGTGCCGACTGCCATATGCCCTACAAAACAGAAGGTAGCCAGAAAATAACCGATCACAAAATTCAAAGTCCTTTGAACAATATAGAAAACTCTTGTATGGTTTGTCACCGCGAAAACAAAGATGAACTTATTAAAAATGTTTACGACAGACAAGATAAAGTTTTTGAACAAAAAATAGCTTTGGAAGATATGCTTGTAAAAGCTCATATCGAAGCAGCATTTGCACTGGAAAAAGGTGCTACCGACGAGCAAATGAAACCAATTCATAAACATCTGCGTGCAGCTCAATGGAGATGGGACTATGTTGCAGCCAGTCATGGTGGCGCTTTCCACGCCCCTGTTGAGTGCTTGAGAATACTTGCTGCCGGAATGGACAAAGCATCTATGGCAAGGGTAGAAACTGCTCGCCTGCTGGCAAAATTAGGATATACAGATGAGGTGAAAATGCCCGATATTAGCACAAAAGAGAAAGCTCAAGTTTACTTAGGACTTGATATTCCAAAACTGAAAAAGGAAAAAGATGAATGGCTTGCCACTAAACTTCCAGAGTGGCTGAAAAAAGCTGAAGAACGTGAAGCCAAAATGCCTACACCAAAAAGGATAAATTAATATTTGAACATAACACAAAACATAAAAAAAGACCAAAATCAATTTTGGTCTTTTTTTTGCACATCAATATCCTATCACTATTTTCACTAATATTGCAAAGAGACTTAATACCGATTGGAAAAACATCACAGTTTAGGCTAATTATTTATCACAATTGGCACAACTAAAAACAGCTATTTTCACTCACAAATTTGCTTAGTTTATTTCCATTAAGAAAATTAAACGTATTAGTATATAGGAACGACGTGTTCTGGAAAAAAACATTATTAATTAAAAACACGAAAACATGAATAACGTAGAAGATTTAATCAAAAAAAGTTTACTAGAATTGCGAAATATTAGTTGTGAAAATGAAATAAAATCACATGAAAGCAAATTGATATTCCCAAAATATCGTGATAACTCAATACGAATCAGCGAACAAGAAGCTAGATTATTGCTTGTGCGAGAAATTGAAAACCAAAATGAGTTTTATTATTCTATAGAAACACCAACTATAGAAAAATATTCTGGATTTAGTACTGACAAGCCCAAGATAGATTCAAATGGCAGATCTGCTAGTGTTGACTTAGCTCTATACAAAAAATACGAGAAAGAGTTTAAAAGAACTCATTTGATTGAGTTTAAATTTGGCAATGTAAATACTTGCACAAAATATTTTCTAAAATTATTATGTGATGATGAAAATTGTGGAATAAATTACTATATCAATATTATCAAAAATAGCGATAATACAACAGAGGTAAGATTAGAAAACACCATAGAAAATTTAGAAGGGAAATACCAAGATGCATTAGATTATTTTTCCAGAAACGAGAATAAGATAAAGTTTAAGATAAAGTCTAAATTAAAAATATTTGTATGCATTCTTAATAATACTCTTATTTACGAAAATAATATTATCGAATATCAAATAATTGATAAGGAAAACCTAAGCATAGAAGCAATAACAGAAAGAATAAAGTAATATTCAAAATACTACTAAAGCTTTAGATTAACACAACTTATAATTATACCTCTGAAAAAAATCTAAAACCCTTGATAATATGAAAATCCAAATCCATAGAGGCAGCAATCAAATTGGCGGTTGCGTATGCGAAATTGAAAGTAGCGGCTATAAAGTTTTTATAGACTTTGGCGAGCAGCTGCCGGGTGCAGAGAAAATTTCTTTGCACCCCATTGAGGGTCTTACATGCGGCGATAGCTCAAAGTCCGCCCTATTTATCACCCACTACCACGCCGACCATATTGGCAAAATTATTGAAGCACTTGACGACTTGCCCATCTATTTAGGAAAAACGGCACTCGAAATTTACCAACATTATACAAAGAGACTTACCTACATTAAGGATCGGACTGAATCTGATAAAAACAAAAATCTACTCCAACGTACAAAAACAATTACTACTTTTGAGGCACTTCAAAAAATCAAAGTTGGCGGAATTACCGTAATACCCCTACTTGTTGACCATTCAGCTTTTGATGCCTATATGTTTATTATAGAGGCCGAGGGCAAACGCATACTTCACACAGGCGATTTTCGAGGGCATGGTTTTAGGGGTAAAGCTTTGCTAAAAACATTAAGAGCTTATGCATAAAACATCGATTATATTATCTCCGAAGGCTCAAATATTCAACGTACAAAAGCACCTGAGAAATCAGAAATGGAGTTGCAAAGCCAATTTGTAAAAGAGTTTGAAAAGAACAAATACAATTTTGTTCTTACTTCTTCTACCAATATTGATAGAATCTTCGGACTTTATCACGCTACTAAAAAGAGTAAACGCAGCTTTGTTTGTGATAAATATCAGGCTGAAATTTTAAAAATCGTCTCAAAAAATCACAAACATCACTCCTCTTTCTATGATGTAGATTATGAACAGGTGGCAAATCCTGCAGCACGTTTTTTCGATTTAAATAGACGAAATAATGTGTACTATTTCAATGAAGGACTTGAATCCTACCTAAACAGACATGGATTTTGCATGCTTATTCGCTCCAACCAAGCCTTTAAGCCACTATTGGACAAATATTCCAAACTTGATAAAACAAAGTTATATTTCTCAATGTGGAGCGGATACTTGCATAGCGAAAGCTCTGGCTACAACAGCGATATGGCTAATTTTCTTAGACCATACGATTTAACACATTTGCATACTAGCGGTCATGCTGATATTGATACATTGAAATCTGTATTTGACACCATTAATCCCAAAGTGGGAATAATTCCCATCCACACCGAAGCACCCGAAATGTTTGAAAAGATATTTCCCGAACACAATTTCATAGTGCTACAAGATGGTGAATCTTATAATACCAATTCTAATAATTAAATAGTCCAAACTATTTAATTATTCTACTAATCGGTAAAACTAATACAGATATACAAGCGATATAAATAAATAGTCGTCCCTTAAAAACCACACATCTATTTGATTATCAATAATTTAACACACAAAAGGCTTTGATATTAATGCAAGATTTTGTATCTTTGTAATCTAAAACTTGCAAATTTATATGATGCCAAAGCCAATAAATCGTAATCAAATTAGCTTATTTTCTTCCTTTGAAAAGATGCTAAATCACGAACATCCTTTATTC
>LSQX01112561.1_pt1 | contig 38316 bp, 30 predicted proteins | sample 654561 | NCBI WGS metagenome assembly LSQX01 (sample SAMN04489861, study PRJNA283612) | anaerobic digester metagenome | isolation source: 4 biogas reactors fed with cattle manure at either 37C or 55C with and... | place: Denmark: Kongens Lyngby | collected 2014 | reverse complement strand
CGCGCGCAGCGCGCGACTAATTACGCCGCGTCTGCCGGCAATCCGGCAAAGAGCCATCAGAACTAGCCCTCCCGCTATTCATCGCTCGTCGCTCGCTTGCATGCACAACCTTGCCGGCGAAATCCTGCTTTTTACTGAGCCACGTGAGCCCGGAAACAGACAGCCGGCGTCTCCTCCCGCGGGTAATCCAGGAAAACCGTGTCTTCGCTGGCCAGGACCTGCCAGAAATCGCCGGCGATCACCGTCTCCACCTTCCCCTGGATCTGCCCCTTCCGCACCAGGAGGCTCTGGTCCGCGACGAGCGAAAATTTCCCGGCTGAATAATCCTGGGTATGCAGGCCCAATACGGAATAAACGATCAGGCCCTCCTCCAACTCCCCAAGGAAACCATCGAAGCTCTCCCGTTGCGGCAGGTCAATCACCAGCCCATAGCCGCCGGCCACCGGAATCGCCGTCGGCTCCATCCCCAACTTCTTGGCGTACTTCAGGGTCAACACCGGCGTTACCAGCCTTCCCTCCCGGACCAGGTCCGCACGGCCGGTGGGCACCCCTTCCCCCGTACACCGGTACGAACTATAGCGGTAGGGACGGGTGCCATCCACACTGATCGTCAGGTCCTCCCGGAAAACCTTCTTTGCCTCCTGGAAATCCTGGGCCGCAAAAGCGCTCTGCCGGTTGGCCACCAACCGGCCGCTCAAATTGCTGAGCAAGTAATGCTCAAGAAAGGCCTCAAAGACACTGGGCGTTAAGATAACCGCCATCTCACCCTCCCGGGGCAGGGTTGCCCTTTTCTTTAACTCCCTAACCGTCCGGCCGGCATAAGCGGCAAGCCCGGTAAACTCCTCCTGGTCCGGCAGGCGTTTTTCCGCAAAAACATCGCCGAAAAGGTCGTCTCCCCCCAGGTAGATCTGGACCGGCGTCTGCTCGTAAGCAACCCACAGGCCTTCCGAGTTGGCCACGAGCCGGCGGTCGCGGGAGATCTTCACCCGCCCGTCCACCTTGTTTATGCCGTAACCGGTCATGATCTCCAAACCCTCGGCCAAATAAGTAAAGGCCGGTGTAAACTCCCCGTTCAGGATGGCCGTGGCGCCTTCGTGGGCCAGGGGCACGGCCGGGGGTTCATAGGGCTTGACCAGTTCCGGCCCGTACGGGTCTTTGTAGGCTGTCTTCTCCCAGAGTTCCAGGTGGGCCTGGAAATCCTCGAGTACGCGCCGTTCAATCCGGGCAATAGTATATTTCTCATCCTCCCAATGCAGGCAGATCTCACCGCTACTTTCTTGTTTTAAACCCGGGGCCGTATAAGGACCGCCAATTTTATTATTTTTCACCCCGACTTCCAGGTCTTCCGTTTCGTGCAGGTCAAACCGCCAGCCGGTCAGGGTTAACCCGGAAGCGAGCCGCTTCCCCAGGAGCGTATTCAAGCGCTCCTGCAACTGTTCGCCAAAGACGCTCACCTGCCCTCACCTCCAAGCATAATCCCGGGGTTTTTATCCAAAACCAAGAAATAGTGGGACCCGCCGCTGGACGGCACCCCTTGGGCCATCTTCCCGCAAGTCCCCATCGCATCAATCTTTAACGGGCCGAGGCCCGCCCGGACCGCCCGAAGCGCCGAAAGGACCTTCCCGGAGAAGATGGCCGGTTGGTAAAGGCGGGGTTCCGGCCCCAGCAGGTAAATACCGGCGCAGTTAAAAACAAAATTACCCTCGGCGGAATTGACCTGGCCGCCCTTGAAACCGGAGAGGTAATAGACCTCCTCCCCTTCTTTCATGAGGCCCGTCCGGAGCATAATCTCGTAGAGTTTTTCCGGGGTTATCTCCTCAAACTCTTCCTCAATGGGCCAGGGGTCCTTCACCTGGATCCGGATATTCGACATCCGCGCCAAAGGCAGGTGTTGATAGGACTCGGCCCTTCCCGCACCAGTAACGGGGACTCCCGCCGCCTCCGCGGAAAAGAGGTCGGCCAAGCCGGCTTCGAGGATCCCGTCCCGGACGATATAGACGGTCTGCCGGTCAATGCCGTTGGCGCTGACCGGCTGGTAGGCATAGTCCCCTTCCACCGGGCCGTCAATTATCGAAACGATGGGGGAGGCCACCTCCATTCCCCGGCGCAAGCGGCCGTTCTCCCCCAGGATGGAACTTTCCATCTCGTCGGTCTCCGCAGCGTGCCCAAAAGCCTCATGGGCCAGTACTTTGGCCAGGGCATAATCGATTACCAGCTTGTAAGAGCCGCTCTTCACCGTCCCGGCGTGCAGGAGGTCCAAAGCCATCCTTGCCGCACGCACCGACCGTTTATATAATTTGGCGGTTTCCGCCGGTTCCAGGAGAATCGAGAGGTCGGTCCCTGGCAGGTTACAGTAGGTAGTGGCCGTCTTCCCGTTCTCGCGGGCGGTGAAGGTATTATAAATAAAGGAGCGGGGTGTCATGAAAGCGGTATCCGTCCCGTCGTGCCGCACCACCCGCCATTCTTCATCCACCAGCCGGTGGACGGTGCGGACGGAAAGCCGGGGGTCCAGGGCCAGGCTCTTATTCAACTTCACCAGGCGTTCCTCGATCTCCGCCAATGAACACGAGCCGTATGGGTACTTCAGGGGCACAACCACCCGCCGGTTGTTGGGCGGCGCGCTAAAAAGCGCCTTGTTGGCCTCGCCTTTCATTGCCTCGACTCTTTTGGCCAGCTTCAAGGCTTGCTGGAAAAGCTCCGTGACGGTCGAAGGGTCGATCCGGTCGGAAGAAGCAAATCCGGTGTACCCCTCAGGTGTACAGACCTGGATCCCCATTCCCCGTAGGGAAGTGGTGGCGATCTCTTCCGTTTCCCCATTATTCAAGTTGAACAAGAGCTCTTTTTTCTCCTGAATCCTCAGGATAAAACCCACTTGCTCCCTGCGTCCCATCGCTACTGCGGCTTCCACCGTTTCATCATAAGCATCTACCCGCAGGCTCCTGGTCATCTTCTCCCTCCTCCAGTTCTTCTTTAAGATATATCTTTTTTTCTATTCTATCCATCCGGTCCCTACTTTCCCTTTTTCACCCGGGGCTCCCCTTTTCCCCCTGGGACAGGCAGGGATTTACCTGCAAATCCCCGGCTGAAAACTGTCAGCAAAAAACACCAGGAGGAAACAGCCGTTTTTTGGAGAATAAAATATATTTGTCAGCATAAAACCGGTAAAGTAAAGGCCAACTATTGCACTGGTACGGATTGGCTCGCGCACGGGGGTTCCCGTACTAATTTTCGGGAGGATCCTCTTATGGAAACAGGAAAACTGTCGGTTTCATTCCTAAAGAAAGGGCTTGCCTTGGCCTTGATTTTTAGTTTGTGCACCTTGACTTTTCTTTTTTTCCATTCAGCAACCCCTGATACCTGGCGCAGCATTTTCTATTTTAACCCGGAAATCATCTTTTTCCTCCTGATTCTGGTGATTGCTTCCTGGCTTGTTGAAGCCCTAAGGGTTAAGTTAATCGCCGGAACCCTCGGCGAGGAAGTGGGGTTTTCAGATATCCTCCGTATTAATATGGCCGGACTCTTTACCGGGAACATCACCCCTTTTACTTCCGGAAGCGTTCCCACCCAGGTCTACCTCTTCCACCGCCTGGGGATCTCCCTGGGGAAGGCCACCGCCATTGTTACCACCCGGATGGTCTTTACCTCCCTTTTCTTCATGGTTGGCGGGCCGGTCGCCCTCTATTTATTCCGCCGCCGGCTCCTGAAGGAACTGGGGATTGAGCATTTAGCAGTCATCATCAACGCCATGCTCCTATTTCTTCTGGTTCTCTCCTTCGTTTTCCTGCTGGTCTGTGTCTGGCGGCCCCATTATGGAAGAATCCTGGTGAAAAAGGTCTTCTCCCTCCGGCTGGTCCAGAAAGTCCTGGGATCCCGGGCTGAGGCCATCTCTGACCGGTTTCTCTGCGAATTGCAAGAATTCCAGAGTTGCCTGGGAACGATCCTCCGCCACCGTTTTCTCCCGGTGGTCGGGGTTATCTTCCTGACTATTCTTTACTGGATTATCAACCTTTCCATCGCCCCCGCTGTTTTGAAAGGCTTCGGCGTGAATATCGGCAACCGCATCTTCCGCCTGCTTCTTCTGGAATTCGCCATTCTTTTCCTGGTCTCCTTGATCCCGATCCCCGGCGGGAGCGGATTTACGGAAATGGGCCTCTATTCCCTCTTCTCCTTCTACCTCCCCAAGCACCTCTTGGCCGTTTCCGTGGCCATCTGGCGTTTCCTCAGTTACTACCTGACCACTTTAGTTGGGGGACTCTTCTTCCTCCGCTACCTGATGCACAAGTAACCTGCATACAAATAATTACCCGGGCAAATAAGAAGGGCAAATAAGAAAGCCATAATAAAATCACGCGTTTAAAGCGTGAAAACCCATTGCATACCTGCGGGATTGCCTATGGCATTACCCATGGAACTTGCCGCCCATGGCATACCCATGGAATCACTACCCAGGCATCAGCCAGCGGCATATGCCGGTAGTGCCGGTATGGCCTTTACGCCCGGGGGTGGGCTTTGTCGTAGACCTCTTTAAGCCTGTTCTTGGTGAGTTGGGTGTAAATCTGCGTTGTCGAGATATCGGCATGTCCCAGCATTTCTTGGACAGACCGGAGGTCCGCCCCGTTCTCCAACAAATGAGTGGCAAAGGAATGCCGGAGGGTATGGGGGGTTATGGAGCCGGGGAGATCCAGCTTCTCCGCGTACTTCTTGATGATCTTCCAAAAGCCTTGCCGGGTAAGACTATGCCCATGGTGGTTCAAGAAAAGGGCGTCTTCCGCCGGATTCGAAGCCAAAAACTTCCTGGCATGATTGAGATAGGACTTTAAGTATTTAACCGCTTCCGACCCCAGCGGGATGATTCTCTCTTTTGAACCCTTGCCCACGCAGCGAAGGTATCCTTCCTCCAAATTGACATCGGAAATCTTCAACGAAACCAGTTCGGAAACGCGGAGCCCGGTGGCATAAAGGACTTCCAGCATTGTCCGGTCTCTAATCCCCGAGGGTGTTTTCAGGTCCGGTTGTTGCAGGAGTCTTAAGACATTTTCCACAGAGAGGATCCGCGGCAGCTTTTTCTCTTGTTTCGGGGCGTCCAGGTTAATCGTGGGGTTTCTCGGGATGATCTCCTCCGCCACTAAAAAATGGTAATAACATTTGATCGAAGCCAGCATCCGGGAGATCGTGGATGTAGCGCGCCCTTTGGCTTGGAGATGGAGGAGAAACCCGACAACAGTGGCTGGAGTTGTCTCCGCCGGCGTCATTTTTTTCTTTTCCGTCAGATAGGCCAGGTACTGGCGGAGATCCCTGCCGTATGACTCCAGGGTATTAGCAGCCAACCCCCGCTCGACCGCCAAATAATCAATAAACTCTTTTAAATAAGGATACAAGACAGCCAACCCCTTTTCCTCGGAATATCTCCTGGTTCTCGCTGCTCGTCGTAGATCCGGCGCGCAAGAGAGAAAGCGGCGCGTACGTATGAAGTGCTCGCGCGCCCCCTGTTTCTCTCCTCTCAGTTTCGACATATTAATTGGGAATTCCTTTTTTAAAATTAAGAGAAAGTTTTCCACCTAAAAAAGCCGCGCCACCCAGTAGATCAGGTACGGGGCAAGCACCCCTTCCACCAACCCTGCAATGAGCAGGAGAAGAAAAGAAGCGCCGTTCAACCCCAGGCAGCGCAGTAATTCCCCGGCCAACGGGTACGGGACCTTCTTTCCCCAGCGCCCTTTCAAGAGCGCGCCGGCAAAATCAATATTGGCCACGGCCGCGATCAAAACCGCCGGCACAATCAGGATATGGTGGGGGAGGAGAGAAGCAATGACAAAGAGAAACCCCCGCCCCGCCCATTGTTTCAAGATAAAACCGGCGGTAAACCCGAGGATGAAACCTTTAGTGAAAACAAGAAAAAGAATGGCCGGGGCGCCGATGACACTGAACCCGAAGAGAAAAAAGAGAAAAAGGGTTTTCAAATGGGAAAGGACGATCTTCCCGGCCGGCGCCAGTTCCACCGCTGGCTGGCTCTCTCCCTTAAACCCTTGAAAAAACAGATGAAGGTATTGGGTTAACTCCAGTTTCTGCCCTTCCCGCAGCCCGTTGACGGCAACCGCGCCGCCGATAATGCCGGTGATAAAAATGAGTGTAACCAGGAGAAAGATGAAGATACGGTCTTCTATATATCTGATCACGGCTTCCCGCCGGTATTCGGAGAGCAAATCCCCACCCCCTGTCCCGGTTACATAATTATGAAAGGACAAGGGAGGATATGCCAGTAAGTTAATATATTCAGAGCAAGCCTTTTCTTTGCGCCAGGAAAAAGGCGATGATCGTCTTGGCGTCCAGGATCAACCCCTCGTCAATCATCCGCAAGACCTCGGAGAGCGGGTGAATGACCACGGAAAGGTGCTCGTCCTCATCGGGGCCTATCGCCCTTTGCCGCCCGGAGGGGCCGGGCGCAAGGTCGGCGGTGTAAAAGAGATGGATAATTTCATTGGTAAAACCCACAGTGGTCAAGAAAGCGCCAAGATTCTGCAGGGAGTTGAGGTAAAAACCGGTTTCTTCCGCCACCTCCCTCTTGGCGCATTCCGCAGGTGATTCCCCCGGATCCAGCTTCCCGGCGGGTATCTCCAGCGTCTCCCGGCCAATGGGATAGCGGAACTGCCTGACCAGTACCACCCGGTCCCCGGGGAGTACCGGGATGACCGCTGCCGCCCCCGGATGATCAATCCACTCCCGCGCCGATTTTTTCCCCCCGGGGAGAAGCACCTCGTCCCGGTGGACTTTAAGCAAACTCCCGTCATAGACCAGGCTTCCCCGGAGTTTCTTCTCTGTCAAATCCGGTTTTTCCATTATCTTTTCTTTCTCTCCTTCCTGACTCCTTTTCCTCCTCTTCTTCCTGCCCGTTTCCTTTTCTCTTTCCTAACCCCTTTTCCTTCTCTCCTTCCTGACCCCGGTCAGTTTTCCATTCTTTCCAGTTCACCCTCTTTGCCGGCGGCCAAGGCGGCGGCCAGGACACCGGCGGCGGCGGCGGTTTCAAAAAAGGACGGGTCCTCCTGCCAGGAACGGCCCATAGTCTTTACCTCCAGGTCATAGCCGGTAAAAAGCCCGGCCAGCGGCGGGGGGTTAACAAAGTAAACCCGGTGTTTCCCGGCCAACTGTTCCGCGCGGATCTGCCCGGCCAGGAACTGCCCGCGCTCATCATGCCAGCGGGGAAAGGCCACATATGCCCTGGCGTAAGTGAGCTCCGCCAGAACGGTCCGGCTGTGGTGACTGAGCCCGCGGTGCCGGGGCCGGGGGTCGGCAAAGCTGACCCGGGGGATGGCCACCGGTTTTCCGCCCAGCCTTTCCACGGCCTCAAGCATGTACGCCTGTTCAATCCCGGAAAAACCGTACCTGGTTTTTGTCCCCACAATCCCCGGGCCCATCGCCGCCAGGATCAAACCGGCGCCGGCCGCCGCTTTTGCCGCCGCCAGCGCCGAATAGAAGTTCACCGTCTCCAGGTCACCCCCGAAGGCGTGGCCGCAGGTGATGGTCGTTTGCAGCAGCCCGTATTCTTTTAACTTCCGCACCAGCCGGCTGAAGGGGAGCGGCAGGGCCGCGCTGTCCGTCATGATGTAGGCCACCCGGACCGGGGCAGGCTGCAGCGCCCGGTAGGCCAGGAGCGCCGGGGCAATCATACTGTGCAGGCCGCCGATGATCACCGGGATACCCCCCAGGGAAGAAAAATCCTTTATCCTCTGGTGGTATGGGGATTCTTCCTCTTCGGCGGCGCTCACCTTAATCTGCCAGGGGGTGTACCGCAGCTTCATAATGTGTCCGCCCGCGGCCACTCCCTTTTCCCCCGCTCCCTCGATTCCCATGATAAAATGGTAGCCGCCTGTTCCCAGTTGCAAACGGACGGCTGTGGTATTAAGGAGAACCCGGTCGCCCTTTTTGATCCGGCCTGTCAAGACCGGGTAATTGAGGGCCCGGGCGGTTTCCTCTCCCGCCTGGACAACGACCTCCTGCAGGTCGGGCAGGTCCCGGATGATCCGGATGACCACCCCATATTCTGCCTGGAACATCCAACCACTCCCCCGGTATTCGCCGGTAGTCCGCTTTGACAAAAGCTATGCGGCAAAAAACTCTCCTCTACAGTTTCTCCGGTAGCCATAAAAAGCATGGGCAAAAAAAAGAGGGAGTACTTCCGTTACTCCCTCTTTTTTTATTTACCCTTTTTAGTTCCGCGGTTTTGTCAACTGGGCCTGCGCTGCAGCCAGGCGGGCCAGGGGCACCCGGAAGGGCGAACAGGAGACGTAGTTCATACCCACTTCGTGGCAGAACTTCACCGAATCCGGGTCGCCGCCGTGCTCGCCGCAGATCCCGATCTTCAGGTCGGGCCTGGTGGCGCGCCCTCTTTCGACGCCGATCTTCACCAGTTCGCCAACGCCCTCCTGGTCCAAGGACTGGAAGACGTCAAAGGGGAGGATCTTCTTCTCGACATAGAGGGGGAGGAACCTCCCGGCGTCATCCCGGCTGTAACCGAAGGTCATCTGGGTCAGGTCATTGGTGCCGAAGGAGAAGAACTCAGCGTCTTTGGCAATCTCACCGGCGAGGAGAGCCGCCCGCGGGATCTCGATCATGGTTCCGATCATGTACTCGACTTTTACACCGGTTTCCTTCATGACCGTTTCCGCTACTTCAATGGCATACTCCTTGATCGTCTTCATCTCGCCGGTGGTCCCGATTAACGGGATCATAACCTCCGGCAGGACCTTCTTCCCTTTCTTGGCCAGCTCGCAGGCGGCCTCAAAGATCGCCCGGACCTGCATCTTATAGATCTCCGGATAAACCACGCCCAGCCGGCAGCCGCGGAAGCCCAACATGGGGTTGAATTCCGAGAGGGATTCCACTTTGGCTGCAAGCACCGACGGATCGAGCCCCATCTCTTTGGCGATCTCCGCCTGCGCCTTGGCATCATGCGGCAGGAACTCATGGAGCGGCGGGTCCAGAAGCCGGATGGTCACGGGCAGGCCTTCCATCGCCTCAAAAATCCCGATAAAGTCTGCCTTCTGGTACGGGAGGAGTTTGGCCAGGGCCGCTTCACGGTCCTCGGTGTTATCGGCCAGAATCATCTCTTGCATATACTTGATCCGCTCTTTTTCCGGGCCGAAGAACATGTGCTCCGTCCGGCAGAGCCCGATGCCTTCAGCGCCGAACTCCCGGGCCACTTTCGCGTCGTGCGGGGTATCGGCGTTTGTACGGACCCGGAGGTCGCGGTACTTGTCCGCCCAGGACATCAAAATCCCGAAGTTCCCGGTGATCTCCGGTTCTACCAGGTCGGTTTGGCCGAGGATCACTTCGCCGGTGGACCCGTTCAGGGTCAGCCAGTCGCCTTCCTTCAGGACATGGCCGTTGAGGTTCAAGGTCTTTTCAGCGGTATTAATGATGGCATCGCCGCACCCGGCAACACAGCATTTACCCATTCCGCGTGCGACCACCGCTGCGTGGGAGGTCATGCCACCGCGAGAGGTCAGGATCCCAACGGCCGCGTGCATCCCGCCGATATCATCCGGGCTGGTCTCCGGACGGGCCAGGATCACCTTTTCACCGCGGGCCGCCCATTCTTCGGCATCGGCTGCGGTAAAGACCACCCGGCCGACAGCGGCGCCGGGCGAGGCCGGCAAGCCCTTTGCTACCGGAGTAACCTTGGCCTTGGGGTCAATCATCGGGTGCAACAACTGGTCCAACTGTTCCGGCTGGACCCGGAGGACGGCGGTTTTCTCGTCAATCAAACCTTCCTGCTGCATCTCCACGGCGATGCGTACAGCGGCCGCCCCGGTCCGCTTACCGGCACGGGTCTGCAACATATACAACTTTTTATCCTGGATTGTAAACTCCACGTCCTGCATCTCGCGGTAGTGTTTCTCCAGCTTTTCCCTGATCCCTAACAACTGCTGGTAAATCTCGGGCATGTACTCTTCCAGGGACGGGTATTTCTCTTTCCGCTCTTCTTCGGAGATCCCATTGGCTTTCGCCCACTCCCTGGAGGCCTCCAGGCTGATCTGCTGCGGCGTCCGGATCCCGGCCACCACGTCCTCACCCTGGGCGTTGATGAGAAACTCGCCGTAGAATTTATTCTCACCGGTGGCCGGATCCCTGGTGAAGGCCACGCCTGTGGCGGAACTGTCGCCCATATTACCAAAGACCATCGCCTGGACGTTTACAGCGGTCCCCCAGTGTTCCGGGATCTTATTCAAACGCCTGTAAGTAATCGCCCGCGGGTTCATCCACGAAGAAAAGACGGCATTGATGGACCCCTTCAACTGCTCCCACGGGTCGGACGGGAAGTCCATCTTCATTTCTTCCTTAAACAACTGCTTGAACTGGACCACCATATCCTTCCAGTCCTCTGCCGTCATATCCGTGTCAAGCTTGTACCCTTTCTCTTCTTTCCTGGCATCGAGTATCGCCTCGAACTTGTCGTGGTCAATCCCGTAAACCACATTGCCGTACATCTGGATAAACCGGCGGTAACTGTCATAGGCAAACCACTTGTTGCCGGATTTTTTAATCAGGCCCTGCACCGTCTCGTCATTGAGACCCAAGTTCAAAACGGTATCCATCATACCCGGCATGGAAACCCGTGCGCCTGAACGTACAGAAAGCAGCAGGGGGTTTTCTGTATCGCCAAACTTGGCGCCCATAGCCTCCTCCACTTTCCGGAGGTTCTCTTTGATCTCGTCTTCCAGCCCTGCCGGCCACTGTTTATTATTTTCGTAGTAAGCCGTGCAGACCTCTGTGGTAATGGTAAACCCGGCCGGAACGGGTATGCCGAGATTGGTCATCTCAGCCAGATTGGCGCCTTTGCCTCCTAAAAGGTTTCTCATTTCCGCGGTGCCGTCCGCTTTCCCAGCGCCAAAGAAGTACACCATTTTCTTTGACATTTGCCGTCCTCCTTCTTTTGCCTTTATTGATTTCTCATCGGCAACGCGCGCACAAAACGTCCGGCGCACCCTTTTGCGGGCCTGCCCGCAGCGGGCGCCCCGGCGTACGAAAGTGCCCGCGTAAAACAACGAAAAGCTTCACCGGCAGGTAAAACCGGCATTTTTACGCGCCTTTGGCTACATTTAAATTTTATTCTGTATTTTCCCCTATTCTCCTGCCATTTATGAAATTTTAGCCTATTGATAACAATTTGCTAATCCAATGTTTGCACAGTACGGCGCGCCGCTGTCACCGTGTTCTTCATCAGCATGGCGATGGTCATCGGCCCCACCCCGCCGGGAACCGGGGTGATCGCCCCGGCCTGCTGCACTGCGGAGGCGAAATCCACATCCCCGGTTAGTCTGCCCTCCGCCGTCCGGTTGATCCCCACATCAATCACGACCGCGCCCGGTTTAATCATCCCGCCGTGCACCAGCCCGGCCCGGCCGGCGGCGACAACCAGGATATCGGCCCGCCGGCAAACCTCCTCCAGGTTCCGGGTGCGCGAGTGACAGATCGTTACCGTCCCGTGTTCCTGCAGGAAAAGGAAGGCCAGGGGTTTGCCGACAATATTGCTCCTGCCCACAATGACGCATTCTTTCCCGGCAATCTCGACCCCGCTCTCCTTGACCAGTTCGATGACGCCCGCGGGAGTGCAGGGGATGATCCCCGGCCGCCCGGCCGCCAGTAAGCCGAGGTTGACCGGGTGGAAACCGTCCACATCCTTTGCCGGGTCAATCGCATCCAGCACCGCCTCAGTCTTGATCTGGGCGGGCAGCGGCAGTTGTACCAGGATCCCGTGGACCTCCGGATCGGCGTTAATTCTTTTCACCAGTTGCACCAGGTCCTCCTGGGAGGTATCCGCCGGCAAGTGATGCTTCCAGGAGTTGATCCCCAATTCCGCACAAGCCCGTTCCTTGTTCCGGACATAAACCTGGGAAGCCGGGTCCTCGCCGACCAGGATAACGGCGAGGCCGGGTGTGAGTCCTTCCGCCGTCAACTGCGCAACTTCTTTTTTCAACCCTTCTTTAATCCGGGCGGCCAAGGCCTTGCCGTCGAGTATTTTTGGGGAGACGCTATCCACTCTTATGAATCCTCCTTACAAAAAAAATTTAAGAGAAAATTATGTTTATGTTATTATCATTCATCAACTGGTATTACCTCCGGCACCGGTCTTGGCCATAAACGCCTGAGCACCGGGGCGACCCTTTCCGGAAGACCACTGGTAAAGAACGACTCCTTTCCTCCTTCCTGCCGTGGTGAAAGAAGCCCGCGTCTTTCCAAGACCCTCATTACCTGCCGGGCCACGGGTTTTCCCGTATCCAGGACCTTGATTTCCGGGCCGGCGATCTTCTCCACCAGGGGGCGGAGGAAAGGGTAATGGGTACAACCCAGGACGATAACGTCCACATCATGGTCGAGCAGGGGTTGAAGATACATCTTGAGCAGCGTTTCGGTCTCTTCTGCCTCCAACCTCCCTGCTTCGACCGCTTCCACCAGCCCGGGAGAAGGCTGGGTGACAACGGTCAAGCCGCTGGCGAACCTCTCCACCAGGGCGGAGAAACGGTTCCCGGCAAGGGTCAGGGCTGTAGCCAAAACTCCAACCCGCTGTTTTTTTGTGTGTAAGGCGGCCTGTTTCACTGCGGGCTCCACCCCGACAAAGGGGACCGCGGGAAAAGCATCCCGCAGGGCGCTCAAAGCCGCCTCGGAAGCTGTATTGCAGGCGACGACAATCATTTTGCAGCCGCGGGCAAGGAGAAAGCGGGTGATGGCAAAGGACCGTTCCCTGATGAAGTCCGGGGGTTTCTCCCCGTATTGGCAATAACGGGAGTCGGCAAAGTATAGAAGGTCCTCTCCGGGCAGGAGTTCCCTGATCTCCTTGGCAACCGAAAGCCCTCCCACCCCGGAATCGAAGATCCCGATAGGCTGTGCCGGTTCATCCCGTCTCCCTGAAAGACCCGGTTTCTGCCTGCCGGTTGTCACGCCCATCCTCCTTCCGCCCGCGGAAAAATAACCATTATCTATCCTATTTTACCAAAATACCTTTGTAAATACCACCGGTTTCTTTTTCACGCAAACCGGCGATGGAGAAGGTAAAGGCCCTTCCCGTAAAGGGTGGTTGGTTTTTGGCCGTCCGCAGAAAAGAGCTCCCAACCCGCCGGCTGGGAGCCCTTTTTCATTTGCGCATCCGCGCAAAGCAAAGCCCTATGTATACTGCCTATCTTGTCCAGGTGTATTTGACCATCTCGTTGTTTCTTGTCCACTCTTCCGCCGAACCGTCATATAACCGGACCTTATCGTACCCCAAGACCCGGCCCAGGACAAACCACCATGAACTGGCGTAACCGCCGACACCGCAATAAACAATGATCTCCCGTTTCCCTTGCTTGCCGATGACCCCGGCAGCCATCTCCTTGAGGGTATCTATGGACTTGTATGTCCCGTCCTCATTCCACATCCAGGGCGTGGGCAAAGAACGGGCGTTGGGGATATGGCCGGCTTTCGGGGCGTAGGGTTCGATTGTGACGCCAAAATAGACATCGGCATCCCGGGCATCGATAATAATAGCCTTCTTCAAGCTTTTCTTGACGTACTCCTCGGTAACGAGGAGCTCCTCATTTACTTTCCCGTTGTAAGCCACGGGCTTTACTGCGGGGACGACGTTTGTCACAGTCCTGCCCTCCGCCACCCATTTGTTATAACCGCCATCCAAGATCGCCACATTTTCAATGCCTGCATAGAACAGGGTAAAGGCGGCACGGGTTGCGTTGGCGGACGGGTACGGCGGGGCCGGCGGTTCCGCGATCTCGGTGACGATAACAACCAGGGAATCTTTGGTGATCCCGCAATTTCCGATCATGGAAAAGAGTTCGGCCTCATCCGGTACTTCCATTAAAAGGTCGTTCCTCATGGTTGTCCAAGCGGAAAAGGGCACCTCCAGCGGGACATTGACGGCGTTGGGGATATGACCTTGTGCATAAGCATCGCCGCTCCTGATATCGATAATCACCAGGTTCTCACGGTCAAGGTTCTCCGCCAGCCACTCTGTGGAGACAATCGGCTCAATACCTTCTTTTGCTTCACCAGTAACACTAAACAATACCAACATCGCCAATACTAAAAATCTAGTTGTTGTAATAAGACGCTTCATTTTTTCCTCCTTTCTTTCATCATAAAAAAAAAAGCAGCGAAACCACGGCCATCCCGGATGGATGGAAAAAATAGCTATAACTAAGTATAACAAAAGAGAAAAAACTTGTCAATTTACCGGGTTTATGTGATAGTGTCAAGACACTGTAGGTTTTTAAACCTCACATTCAGCAAACATGCACTAAANNGGTTTATGTGCATGTTTCTTTCCCTGTTTCCACAGGGAAAACCCTTTGCCGGATAAGACCCGGGCCGGGACTATAGTTTTTGGAGGATTTTTTCCTTCTTTTCCTCCTGGTCAAGCAACCCGGGGAAGACCGGGGCAGCGGTGAGGACATCCACCACCGCCGGCTCACCGCAGGCCACTGCCTCCTGGAGAACCCGGTCCAGTTCATCGCTGTCTTCCACCCGGTAGCCAATACCGCCGCAGATCTCGGCAAACCGGGCGAAGTCGGGGTTGGTCAGGGAGGTGGCTTCATACGCCATATCCGCCAGCTGCATCCGGCCTTTCTCCATCGCCAGGTAGCCGTTGTTGGCCACCACCACAACCACCGGCAACCGGTAACGGACGGCGGTGGAAAACTCCGCCAGGCTCTGGGCCATTCCCCCGTCGCCCACCAAGGCGATTACCTGGCGGCCGGGTGCGGCCACCTTGGCGCCGATCGCCGCCGGGAGGCCAAAACCGGTGGACCGCCAGTTCCCGGAGGCCAAAACCGTCTGGTTTGTCCCGGAAAAGATCCGGTTAAACCAGACTGTATGGTCCCCGACATCCAAAGCGACCACCGCATCATCGGCCATTGCCCTTTCCAAAGCGGCAACCAGCCGGGCCGGTGGCACCGGCCTACCCGCTGCGGTCATCTCCCCGGCAATCCGCTTGGCCCAGTCGCTTTTCAACTGCGTTAACCGCCCGCGCCAGGCCGGCCGTTCCCGGTACTTAATCCCCCGGCTGATTACGGGCAACACCTCTTCAACCCGGCCAACCAAACCGTAAGCAACCGGTGTGTTGCGGCCGATATTTTCCGGGAGGATATCCAGTTGGATTACCCGTCCGGGAAAAGGAAGGTACGGTTCAGGCCACCAGGTGGCGCCGATCATGAAAATGATATCCGCCTCGTTCAGCAGGGCGGTAGAGGCCTCGCTCCCGCCTTCCCCCAGCCCGCCCATGACCAACGGGTGTTCCCCGGGCAACCTCCCCTTGGCCGGCATCGTCAGGGCAATGCCGCTTTGCCATTTTTCCGCCAGGTCAAGAAGGAGCTCCCCGCTTTTCCCGATTCCCCGGCCGGCAAGGATCGCCGGGCGCTCGGCCTCATTAAGGAGGTCGATGGCTGCCGCGATCGTTTCCGGGGAAGACTGCGCCGGTGTTTGCAGAAAAGGTTCAAAGGGACGGACCGCCCCTTCCCCTTTGATCTTTTGGGACCAGAGATCCGCCGCCACCCCGATATGGGCGGGGGTTCTTCCGGTCATGAGACTTCTTAAGGCAGTGGTTGTCACCGCACTGGCGGCTTCCGCATGGATGATCATCCCGGAATAACCGGTGACCGCCCCCAGCAACATTCCCTGGTCAATATACAGCTTGTAGTTGGTGGAGAAATTGTAGGTCTCCACCTGCCCGGTAATAGCCAAAACCGGCGCCCGGTCGTTTTTGGCGTCAGCCAGCCCGTTGATGAGGTTGGCAGCCCCCGGGCCGCTGGTGGCGGTGCAAACCCCGATCTTGCCCGTGAGTTTTGCACCGGCGGAGGCCATAAAAGCCGCGGCCGTTTCGTGTTTGACGCCATAAAAACGCAACTGCGGGTGGTTCTCCACCGCGTCGATAAAGGGTAGAATCGCATCCCCCGGGACCCCGTAAACCGCCTCTACCCTCCAGGCCGCCAGTTGGTCGGCGATGTAACCCGCCACGGTTTTCTCCATTTTCTTGCCTCTTTTCTAGTTTCTCTTGTGCTTATTTTTTTCCGGGGGGTAGAGATTATACGGGAAAAAGGCCTTCTTTGCCAGGGAAAAAAAGCAATTAAATGGCTGGTGCTGCCGGCGACGGATAAAGGTAATCGCTCTCACCCAAATTGATGTTTCCGTTCGAAGTCTTGACCTCCAAATACATGCCGCCCCCGTGCAATTGGATCTCCATGAAGTCCCGTTCCGAACGGAGGAGAATGGCGCCGGGCATATGGTCGATAAGAATATTACCGTTGAAGGTTTCCAGGCGGAGAATCCCTTGCGTCCAGGAGGGCAGTTTGAGGTCAACCGGTCCGTTGCTGGTACGCAAGGAAAAATACCCGGTGGACGGGAACATGACGTCCGCTTCAATCCGGCCGTTGGTCGTCACCACCCGCCCTTTTTCCCCACGGAAGCGCAGGCGGCTCAAGACAACTTGCCCGTTGGTGGTCTCGAGGTCGATCTCCCCCTCGCAATCCTCCACCGTAATCCGGCCGTTGGTACTCCTGCCGGTAAGCGCCGACCGGAGATTATAAAAACCCAGCGCCCCGTTGCTGGTTTCCACCGTAATTTCTTCGATTCTCTCCGGCACTTCCAACTCCAGGCTGACGCTGGCTGAATGGATATACGGGGGCCGGGACGGGTAGGAAACGGTGAGTTCGAGAAGGTCCCCCTGCCAATCGGGGATCACCTTAATATTCCTGCCGTATTCCAATAGCCCGTTTTCGGTCTCGCCCTGTACCATCCAGGTCGCCCGCAGGCGCAGGTAATTCTCTTGCCAGCCGGTGACCTTTACCGAACCGTTTTTGGTAATAACCCGTAGCCTGGAAGCCCCTCGCAGTTGGTATTCTTCAGTAAAACCGTCCCGGGCGGCGGAACACCCTCCCAGGCCGGTGATGAGGATTAAAAACAAGAGCAGCAAAGGAAAGGGTCTTTTCATCTTAACTCCTCCTGACTGCACGCGCAGGGGTTTTCGGTATGATTTCGCCTGAAAGAAAATAATTCCTTCCCGCAAAAAAAGACCGCCCGGGAGGCGATCTTTTCTTAGTTGGCTTGAAACAAAACGGGAGACGCGGCGGACTCCGGCCCGGTTGCAAACCGGTCTAAAACCGACCTAAAGCCGGTCTCAACTTCAGCCGCCCATTAACAACGAGGGTAAAAAGGTGGCAATTTGGGGAAAAGCGATGAGCAGGAGAAAGCAGACGGCGAGCGCGGCCAGGAAGGGCCAGATCCCTTTGAATATGGTTTCCAGCGGTATATCTTTGGCCACACCCTTGATGATATAAACGTTCATCCCCACCGGCGGGGTAATGACCCCCATCGCCACAACCAGCACGATGATCACGCCGAACCATATGGGATCGTAACCCAGGATCTCGACGACCACCGGGTAAAAGATGGGGATCGTCAAGAGGATTAAAGCCAGGGCATCGATGAAGAAGCCTAAAATAAGGTAGATCAAGAGGATGAGCAGGATGATCAAAAAGGGTGGCAGCGCCAGGCTTCCCGCCCAACCGGCCATGGCAAAAGGGAGACGGCTGAGGGCGATGAACCGCCCAAAGACAATGGCCCCGGCCACCAGGAGCATGATCATGGCGGAAGTCCGGGTGGTATCGGCCAAAGACTTCAAAAAACCCTCCCAGCTCAACCGCTGTTGCACTAGGCTCACAAGGAGAACCCCGGCCGCCCCCACGGCCCCGGCTTCGGTTGGGGTGAACCAGCCGGTGATCAGGCCGCCGAGGGAGATGGCAAAGATGATCATCACTTCCAGCACACCGCCGCGGAGCGCCGCCAACCGTTCCCGCCAGGGCGCCCTCTGCCCGGGCGGTCCCAGTTCCGGCCGGCGGGCCGTCCAGAGATAGATGGTGAGCATGTAGAGGGCCATGAGGAGGATCCCGGGAAGAATCCCGGCCAGGAAGAGCCGGCCGATGGATTGCTCGGTGGCGATCCCGTAGACAATAAAAATCACACTGGGCGGGATCAAAACCCCAAGGGCGCCGCCAGCTGCCACACTGGCGGTGGAGAGGGAATCATCATAGTTGTACTTGCGCATCTCCGGCAGGGCAATGGCGCCAATGGTGGCTGCGGTGGCGGTGTTGGAACCGCAGACCGCCCCGAACATGCCGCAGGCGGCCTGGGTGGCCACGGCCAGCCCGCCCGGAAGGTGCCCCAGTACCTTGTAGGCCAGGCGGTAGAGTTTCGTCCCGATCCCGGAGTAGTAGGCCAAAAAGCCCATCCAGGTGAACATGGGAATAACGCTTAAAGAATAGGAAGAAAAAGTGGCATAAATCTCCGAAGCCATAATATGACGGGCGGCAGTGGGTGAGGTCAGGCAAGCGATCCCACCCACCCCGACGATGGCCATGGCCAGGGCGATTGGTACCCGTAAGGCCATCAACAATAAAAAGAGGAGAATTCCTATTATCCCGGCAAAAACTGGCGTCATTTCTTCTTCACGTCCTGTATAGATTGGAATCCACGGCCGAGCGCTGTCAAGCTCAGCATGAAAAAGCCCCCGGCCACAAGATAGATAAAGAAGTGGAACGGGACCTCACAGGTCTGCGAGACCTGCCCGTTGATGCGGATACCCCTGGCATATTTAACCAGGTACCAGGCGACCAGGGATAAAAAGAGAAAGAGGAGAAAACCGGTGACAATCTCCAAAACAACCCGCGCCTTCCGGGGCAGGCGGGCAAAGAAAAGATCCACGGTAATATGGCCTTCTCTTACCGCGCAGTAGGCCAGGGAAAAACCGATGGCAACCGCGGTCAGAAACCCCACATACTCATAGACCCCCAAAAACGGGCTGTTAAAGATCCGCCGCGCGATAATATTCGCGACCACCATCACCACCACCCCGGCCAGGCAAAACCCGGCGATCCGGTCCATGACCCGGGAGATACCGGCCACCACTTTTGTAAACCGCTCCATTGGTCACCTCATCCCCTTTTCAGTTATCACCATAGACTTGTTGCAGTCATCGCCAGAGGCCTGTTTTAGTTATCACCATAAACTTGGTTGTAGCCATCAGCCAGCTCCTTAATGGTCGCAAGGACCGTCTCCCCGTCTATGCCTATTTTCGTCATTTTCTCCACAAAGTCATCCTGAACGGGTTTGACCAGCTCAATCCAGCGTTCCGTCTCCTCCGGCGACAGCTCAATCACTTGCATCCCCATCTCTTCCACCGCCCACCGGAGCGCGGATTCGTTTTGCCAGTCCCAAAGCCCGTAGGCCACCTCTTCCAGGTACTCTTCTGTCACTTTACTGAAGACCTCCTGCAATTCCGGGGAAAGCCTCGCCCAGGCCTTGTGGCTCATGGTCATAAAGAACAGGGTGTTATAGAGGAAAGGAGTTATCGTAACATAACTGGTAACCTCCGCGTGCCGCCAGCCCTCAAGAACCTCGAGGGGCGAGAGGTTCCCCTGGACAATACCCCTGGACAAGGCCTCATAAGCCTCGGGCTGGGCCATGGCTACCGGCGAGGCGCCCAGGGTTTCCAGGGTTTTGGCACTGAGGCCGGTGGCCCTGATCGTCATCCCCCGTAAATCCTCGAGGCTGCGCACGGGGGTTTTGGAAAAAAGCGCCCCGGGGCCGGTGGAAAAGACCATCAACAAGCGGGTATCCTTTACCTCTTCCGGGTCAAGGAGGTTTATCCCTTCCCAGGCCACCTTACCGGCGACTTTGGCGCTTAAATAGGTAATCCCCGGCAATTCAAAGGCCTCAAGCATGGGGAAACGCCCCCGCGTATAGGCAAAACAAGAGATGCCGATATCAGCAACGCCGGTGACCACCCCGCTGTAAATCTCCGCTGCATTGGCCAGGGTCTCCCCGGGGTAACTGGTGATCTGCACCTGCCCGCCGGTGGCTTCCGCCACCGCCGCGATCCATGGCTGCACCAGTTGTTTTTCTACCGGGTGGGCGGCGGGGAAGAAGTGGGCCAGGTTCAACCGGACCACCCGGTCGTCTTTGGGACGAAGAGAAACCGCTGCAAGCACGGCAGCTACTGCCAACACCGCCACAACCAGCAGAACTGCTGTTCTTTTCCGCATTTAGCAACCTCCCTTTCCCGGCTTTCTTTGTTTTCTCCGGTGAAAGCAAAAGAAAAGACGCTCCGGTAGGAGCGCCTTTTTTACACAGGCATGCTTGGGAACAATTCCCGTAATACCATGATTCCCGGGAATATCCGCGCGCGGATGTCACGCGCTGTCCCTGGTTTTCCTACCATTCTACCTGACTGCCATATTATCAAAACCATTCTACTATATACTTCCCCTACTGTCAAGGGAAGAATGGGGGTACGGACCGCTTGTAACCGGTTGCTTCCCCAGTTTCTCCTCCTTGTTGCAAAGAATCCGGCAGTCCTCCTTTCCCCCTTTTCCCTTTTTATTCCAAAGGGTTTCCCAGGTTCCCGCTCATAAGGAGGAGAGAGAGCAAACGCAGGGACGACTGGTAATAGGCTTCCGGGTTATCCATGGCCACTGTCTGCTCCCAAATCTCCCGCCGGTACTCCTGATCAGTGGCAAAAAGGGCCGCCGCCCCCGCCGGACCGGTAAAGCAGACGTCGGACCAGTCATGAACCACCTGCCCGTCCAGGGTGTACCCGGCCTTGATCTTGCCGGCGCCGATCCCCGCGAAGAAGTTGTTCATCCTTTCCAACTGGGCTAGAGCCCGCCGGTCGCCAAACCAGACGGCATCCATGGCCAGCCGCAAGGGCACGCGGCAGGCATCATAGGTATAGTCAAATCTGAAGCCCGGAGCCGGTTCCCCGTCGGCCCTGGTCCAATCGGGGAGGAGGCCGGTCCGTCCGGCCCCGGTTTTCTCGTTGAGGCGGGCAATCATCTCGTACCCGGCATCAACCACCCGGCTCCATTCCGGGTTGCCGGTGTACTGCTGAAAGATCTTGTAGTAGCCGGGGGCAAAATAGGAGGGGTTGGTGACCTCCGCCCCGCCCCAGTGGTCCCCGCCCTTCACAATATAGGTGCCGGGCTCAATCTGATGCTGCCAGATACTCTCCACCAAACGCACGGCGTCCTCCCGGTAGCCGCCCCACTTCAGGTCGGCGGTGATCAGGGCATAAGCCATATCCTCGTCGCCATCGGTGGCGGAGTTTTTCCCGTCGGGCATCGGTTGGTTATCGGGGCCGATCTTCCAGTCCATCAAGCCTCTCTCATTATGATGGGATTTGGCATACTGCCACAGCCCGTCAAAGGTCTCCCGGTCGTTAAAGCAAACCGCCAGGATCATCCCGTAGCCGATTCCCTCGGAGACCGTCTCCCCGTCCGGTTTTCCCACCCGGAGAAAACCGCCGGCCCCCTCCCCGGTCATCTGGTATCCCTTATAATTCTCCCAGGCCTCTGCCAAAAGCTGTTCGGCGGCGGCTTCGTCCGGGGCCATGCTGGAAGGGTAGGGGTAATGGGTGCGCAGGGACCAAACCACCTGCCGGTATTCGGGGGTACCGGGTAAAATCTGGTCCTCGGCCACCTCGGCCATGAAGACCTAGTACCGCAGGCCGTCGGCGTAGAGTTTTCTCAGGCTCTCTCCGGTCAGATATTCCTGGACAAACCTGGCGGTTACCTGTGCGCCGGGATTCTCCGCATGGCCCTCCTGCCAGAACTTAAAATGGGAAACCATCACCGGCAAACCATACCGGCCCAACTGGGCAATGGATTTTGGCACCTGTTCACACATAAGAGGATAATTTACATAATCATGCATCTGCTGCACGCAAGCGATATCCGAATGGTATCGTAAAATCTCCTCGTAAGGGGAGAGGTCAACTTCACCCCGGCCCAACCACGAGTAGCCGCCGAATCCCAACCCTACGCTGGCATCGGGCGCTACCTCCTTAATGGTCTTCCGGGCCTTTTTGTAGGCCTCCAGTATCTCCTCTCTGGTCAGATGGTTAGGATAAGTCTCGAACTCGGTGAAAAGCCCAAAAAAGAGCCGGTCGGAGCAGTAACCATTCCCCGACCAGATCCGGGCCAAACGGGCCGCATCCTCCCGGAGAAACTTCCCCGTCAAGTAGCCGGGATTCTTCTTTTCATAATCAGCAAGCCAGACAATGATCTGGATCGACCGGCCGTTGTCATAATGCTCACGGATCTTCTTCTGATCCTTGCTGCTTTCATACCCCCACTGCCAATCCTCGGGCCCGTTGAACCAGTGGGAGATAATCTCCATGCCGGCGTCGGTAAACAATGGCTGGGCTTTAGCGGCCGACTCCGTATCGCCAAGGCCCCAAACGATGACCGGGTCCGGGAGATCCGGGCCTGGAAAGTGCCCCCCTCCGGTTTGGAGCCGGTGGCGGCAGCCAAGAAAAAAGAGGACGAGGAGGAAAAGAAGGGGCAGGAAAAAGTGGCATTTACTCCTGGAGCAATTCATGGTGGACCATCCTTTGCTGTTATATCTGTAGTGATGTGGTAATACATTTATCGGCATTTCCTGCCTGTCTCTTCAACCAGTCCATTCCAGCCCTTTTTCGAGCTTGCCCTCTTCCTTTTCTTTTATATTTACCGCTGTCGCCGGTTTCCCGGACCCCCCGGCAGCGGCCCGGCACCCGGCAGCCCCGGCCGCCTTACCCCTTCCGGTAATGGAGCCCGCATTCCTTATGTTCCGGCGCCTCCCACCACCAGCGCCCGGCGCGGATATCTTCACCGGGTTTTACCGCCCTGGTACACGGCGCACAGCCAATGCTGGGATAACCCCGGTCGTGCAGTTTGTTGTAGGGTAGCTGGTGGGTGCGGATATACCGCCACACCTGTTCCTCCGTCCAGTCGGCCAGCGGGTTTAATTTCAACAGATTATTGGTCTCGTCCCATTCGACCTTCTGGATCTCCCGCCTGGTAACGGCCTGCCCCTTGCGGAGGCCAGTTATCCAAACTTCCAGCGTCCCAAGGGCCCTGGCGAGCGGTGCAATCTTCCGCACCTGGCAGCAACGCCTCCGGTTTTCCAGGCTTCTATAGAAAAGGTTCGGCCCCAGGCTGCTTTCCATCGCCTCCACCGCGGCGGTCTCCGGGAAGTAAACCTCAAAGCCCCGCCCATAATGCTCCATGGTCTCGGTCATCACCGCGTAGGTCTCTTCCGGCAGGCGCCCGGTATCGATCGTAAAGATCCTGGCGTTGGCGTCGATCTTTAGAATCAAATCGGTCACCACCTGGTCTTCCCCGCTGAAACTGGAAGCCAGGGCGATCTTCCCCCGGTAGGCCGGGAGGAAAAACCGTAAAATTTCTTCGGCCGGGCTCTCTTTGAAAGAAGAAAGCAAATCCGCCAATTCCTTTTTCTCCATTGGCAACCTCCCCTTTGCCTGCGCCCGCGGATTCACCTCTTTCTTTTTGAAAGGCCTTTAGTTTTGAAGGACCCTTTGCCCGCGCGCGCTGCGTTTCTCCCTATTCATTATGCGGGGGCGGGGCCGGGTATTCGTAGCCCAAACAACGTGGATGCATAGTCCTCCTTGGAGCCGTAAGAACAGAAAAAACCCGCTTTCCTTTTCCCCTTGGAAAAGAGAGCGGGATGAATATATAGGAAAATAGATAAAGAGATAAGAGGATAGTCTCTTCTTAACCGGGTGGTTGGCGCCGGCCGGCGCAGGGGCTTGCGCGGCCGGCGGCGGGTGGTTCTTAATCCTCTTTGGCAACGAAAAGGATCCCGACGGTTCCGGGCCCGCAGTGGCTCGAGATTACCGCCCCCGCCTTGGTAAGGACCACTTGCTTTGCCACTCCCATCTCCCGCAGGATCCCGGCGATCTCTTCCGCCTCCTCTTCGGCGTCGCAATGGGCCACGGCGACCAAGAGGGGATCGATCTTCTCCGGCTCTGCGGTCGCCCAATCAACAAGGGCCTTCACCGCCCGGCGTTTCCCGCGGATCTTATCGGCTGCGAATAATTTCCCGTCAGCCATGGCGATCCGGGGGTGGATATTCAGGACATTCCCGAGGACAGCCTGGGTTTTCGATAGCCGGCCCCCTTTGTATAAATAATCCAGGGAATCAACGATAAAGGAGACCCTGATCCGCGGCACCATCTTTCTCAGTTCCTCCGCGATCTCCTTCAGCGTCATGCCGCGGGCCACCATCTCCCCGGCGTGGACGCACATGACCCCAATCCCCATGGAAAGGCTGTAGGAGTCAACCACTTCAATGGGGGCGCCGGGAAACTCCTGCTGGGCAAGGAGCGCCGAGCTGATCGTCCCGGAAATGGTTGAGCCAATCCCGATAAACAAAATCTCATGGCCTTCATCCAGCAGGCGCCGGTAGACTTCCATGAAATCGGCCGGGCTCGGCTGGGCTGTGCGGGGGAAAACATCGGTGGTTTTCAATTTCTCCCAAAACTCTTCATGGGTGAAATCCACGCCGTCCCGGAAGCATTCTTCCCCGAAAAAAACATAAAGCGGAACCCGCTCAATCTGGTAAGCTTCAGCGAGTTCGGGTGGAAGGTCCGAAGTGGAATCGGTCAAAATTCTGATCATGAAAGTACCCTCCCCTTTTTACTTTTCGCTTTTTTCAGAATATTTTTTCTATTTTCCTTTTGAATATTTCCATATTCGCCGGGTATCCGGTTTTTCCTGCCCAATAATGACAGTAAAAATTATACCGGCCTCCAGTAAGGCCGGTATAGTTCATTATTCGCCGTCCTCTTCCCCCCTGGGAAGCGGCTGCCAGGGGAGAACTGCCGGGCCGGAATACTGGGAACCGCCGTTCTTTTTTGCCCGGTACAATTCGGCATCGGCTTTCTTCGTGAGCAGCGTGGCCATCTCTTGAAAATAAGCGGTGGGAAAAGGCCGCGGCGCCTCATCAAGGCAGAAATCGCACTCGGGAAGGGTGCTGATCCCGATACTGCATCGAAGCGGAATAAAACCGTTGTTAACCTTCACTTTCTTATCCTTTAAAGATTCAAGGATCCGGTTGGCGGCCACAACCGCCCCCTCCGGATTGGCACAGGGCAAGATGACCGCAAATTCATCTCCCCCGTACCGGGAAGTGATATCCGTACTCCGGGTGGTCTCACGCAGGATCCGGCCGACCATGACCAGGGCTTCATCACCCGCCTGGTGCCCCCCGGTGTCATTGATGGTTTTCATCCCGTCAAGATCAATCATTAACAAGGATAAATCGCGGCCGGTGCGAAACGCCGTCCGTACTTCACGGATGAGGCACTGTTCAAAAAAGCCCCTGGCAAATAACCCGGTTAACTTATCCTCTGTGGCCATATGGTACAGGCGGGTGTTTTGAATGGCCACCGCGGCCTGGTTGGCAAAGACCTGTAACAGCTCCAGTTCTTGACTGTCGGTTACCTGATAATCCAGGTAGATCAGGCCGATCCTTGTTTCGCCGACCAAAAGCGGGATCACGGTAGCGGTCTCCAAAATCTGAATCGCCCCGGTTTTTAACGCCTCCCGGATCTCCTGCATATTCCCCAGGCCCAGTTGATCCAGGTCAATCCTTTTCATCTCGGAAAAACGGCCGGTTGCCGCCTGGACAATCAGGTTGGTATCATCCTCCAGCATCACCAGGAAGCCTCCGGCGAGTTCCGGATCTCCCTCCTGTTCCGGGAGGGGTTTTCCCGGGACAACCGCCAGAAATGAGTGGACCACTCCCAAAAGCCCGGAGATTTGCAGGAGGACTCCGGTCAATAAATCCTGCAGGGGCTGGATTTTATGCAGATCCGGCGTGATATTCAGGATATATTTTAACTCCTGGCGGCTTTTGTTTAACAATTCAATAAAATAAGCCGACTTTAACCCGGCGTCCACCCATAGCAATAGTTTCTCCGGCCCCTCGCTCTTGTCATAATAACCCTGGATATCAAGGCGTTTCAGCAGTTCCCTGGGGGGCTGCTCCCCTGCATATCCCGTCTGGATTATGATCTGCAGATATGGCCGGAACTTCCGTACTTGCCGGACGAGATCTTCCCCGGTCATCCCGGGCATGAAATAATCAACGAGCATAAGGTCGACCCGTTTTTCTTTGGCGATCGCCAGTGCTTCCTCCCCGCTGGCCGCTGTCAGTACCGTATGCCCCTCCCGTTCCAGGAGTTTCCCGGTGGTCTCCAGGTATTCCCTGCTGTCATCAACCAGCAAGATAGTCCGCCCTGTCTTGGGCTGCTGCATATATCTTTGCCGCAAACCTTCTCCCCCTTCAGCACCCGTCAGCGGTACGCGCCAAGAAATCCCCTTTTTTGTAACCGGGAGGGGAAAAGTCCCGCACGCGCCCATTATTCACAGCGGGGCCAGTCGATCTCCGCGACATGCACATCTTCCCCGCCTTTTCTCTTCGAAACATAAAGCATTTCATCGGCTTTCTTGATCAACAGTTCACCGGCGTTCTTAAAATAAGCCGTCGTCAGGTTCTCCGGGGGTATCTCCCCTGCTTTAAACGTATGGGGCCTGATCCCGCAGACGCCGATGGAAGCACGGAGCGGGTAGCGTTTCCCCTTGTCCTCAATAACCTCCTCCTGTAACAGGTTGAGGATCCTCTCCGCGATCTTCTTTGCCTTGTCCACCGGTGTATTCGAAAGGAGGATGGCAAATTCGTCCCCGCCGTACCTGCCGACAAAGTCCGTTCCCCTGGTGGCTTTCATTAATGCATCGCCGACCGCCGCCAGGGCCCTGTCCCCGACCAGATGCCCGGCGGAATCATTGATCGCCTTTAACCCGTCAACATCAACCATTAACAGACTCAGCGTGGTCTGATCCCGGAAATTCGTGCGTAAATCACGCAACAGCAAACTGTCGAAAACCCGCCGGACAAAGACGCCGGTAAGCGGATCCAAGGTAGCCATCTCATAGAGGGTGGCGTTTTGAATGGCCACCGCGGCCTGGTTGGCAAAGACCTGCAGCAACTCCACATCCTCAGGGGCATGTACCGGCTGGTCCAGGTAGATGCAGCCGAGACTTTCCTCGCCGATCACCAGCGGGATGATGGTTTTTTCTTTGTTAATGTGGATCCTTTTTTCCTTCAAAACACCATGCAGTTCTTTTAGTTCGCTTTCCGACAGGTACTCGGCGGTCTCCTTCCCCTTGGCGAATTTCCCGGTGGCCGCCTGGATCACCAATTCTGAATCCTCAAAGGTCGCCACAAAACCGTCCAGGTACAAAGAGGGTTCATCCCCGGCCGCCATTGGAGTTGTGGCGATAAAGGCGTTGACGATCCCGACCAGCCCGGCAATCTGGTACAGGATCCCCTGGCAAATATCATGGATCTGCTGGATCTTATGGAGTTCGGGGGTAATGTCAAGGATATACTTCAGCCCGGTTTTGCTTTTTGATAAAAGCTGCACCGTACGGGCGGCCTTTAAACCGATTTCCACCCACATCAAAAGCTTTTCCGGGCCGTCGGTCTTGTCGTGATACCCCTGAATATCCAGTTTTCGCAGCATCTCACGGGGCGGGTGCTCCCCGGCATAGCCGGTCTGCAGGACAACCTGGGTATGCCGGTTAAATTTCCGCAGCTCGTTGACGACTTCTTCGCCGGTCATCCCGCCCGGCATGTAGTAATCGACCAATAGCAGGTCAAAATGGTCTTTTCTCAGTAATTCCAATCCTTCTTCACCGCTCGTTACCCCCACCACCTCATGGCCTTCCCTCTCTAAAAGGGTGGTGGTGGAGTCCAAATAATCCTGCTGGTCGTCGATGAGGAGAATCCTCATGCCGGAGGGAGCAGCGGTTTTTCGTTTGATTCTTGCCATTTCAACCTATCCCCTTCTTTCCGGGAAAGCGGATGGAAAACTCCGTCCGTCCCGGAACGCTGTCTACAGTGATATTGCCGTTGAATTCTTTAACCAGATCATAGACGATGCTCAAACCAAGACCTGTCCCCTCGCCAAAGGATTTGGTGGTGAAAAAGGGATCAAAGATCTTGGTCATATTCTCTTTACTAATCCCGGCTCCATTGTCGATTACCCGTAAATCCACTGTCTTTTCTTCCAGGTCTTCCGTGAGCAAGACACGGATCTCCCCGGGTTTCCCCTTACAGGCATCAATCGCATTAACCAGCAAATTTACAAGTATCTGGCTGAACGCCTGGGGGTCGCCGTAAAGGCTGAGGTCTTTGGCGAGTTCCTTATGCAATACGCATTTGTTCTTTTTAAACTGGTGTTCGAGGACGACAAAGACGTCTTCTGCCACCGCCGCCGCGTTGAACAACTCCTTTTTCTTCCCCAATTGCCCGTGGGTCTGCGCTTTCATCCCCCGGATGAACCCGGCGCTTCTTTCCGCCGCCCGCATGGCAAGGGCGGTATTTTTCAGGATCTCCCGGGCGATCTCGTGATGATCCGCCGGTTCCACCTGCGGGCTGTCGATGGATTGTTCATACTCCTCAGCCAGCAGCTGGATCTCGAGTAATGCCGCGCGCACCGTGGCCAGCGGGGTATTCATTTCATGGGCAATCCCGGCGGAAAGCCGGCCCAACGAGGCCATTTTTTCCGAGGCAATCAACCGCTGTTGGTTTTCTTGCAGTTCACGATAGGACTGTTCCAATTGGACATTGGCTTTGGCCAGATCCCGCATTTGTTCTTCAATCTTGTTAACCAGGAAAACACCCTGCAAGGCGCTGCTCAGCTGGATACGCAGGGTATCAAAGACGTCCAGTTTACGGGGGACCGCATCAAAAACGATAAACCCGATCTGGTTTTGCTGGAAGTACAAAGGATGGACCGAGAAATTAACCGCCCGGTCTTCCGGCCAAAGCTCCTCCGGGACAACCTCCCGCGAGCGGTACCTCAGCCCTCCGGGTTCCAGTTCTACCCGGCCCTGATCATTATAGGCCAGTACCAACCGGGAAGTCTCGGGAACCGGCGCCGGGTAGCAGTAAAAAACCGGGTTCTCATAGAGGGAAACATAAAACCCGGAGATGCCAAGGGCCGGCAGGCTCTCGGCCAATAAATCCATCAGTTGGTTCAGGTCAAAGGTGGTAATCAACCCTAAACCCAGTTGGCGCTCGCGGTTAAGGGTCTTCTCCATCTCCCCCCATCTGTTTTCCTGGGCCCGGATGGCCATGTTGGCGGCCATTACCCGCGCCTGCCGGCATAAGATATCCGCCTTCTTCCTTGCCTTTCCCCTTAAGAAAGCGGGGACCGCCAGGTTTTGCAGGAGGGAAATCACATCCTGCCAGAGAACCAGGTTTTTGCCGGCCTTGTATTCGGATTTCAGGATCTTTTCGAACCTGTTCAAGAAGAGCCCCCTGCCGGATTCTGCCTCCACCAGCAAAGCATCGAGGAGTTCCGCAGCCGGGCCGTGCGGTTCAATGAACCTCTCTTCTCCCAGGACTTTATTGATCTCGGAAACAATCCTCTTCTTCCTGGTGGTGAAAACAGGGTTTTTGGGACCGTAGCCGCCGGCAAGGGCGATGTTTTCTTCCCGGCAACCGCAGGTCCGGGCGACAACCAAATGGGCCTCGACTTCCGTCTTTTCCGGAACGGGTTTGCCATCAAGGATATCCAGGAGCACCTTGATGGTGGCTCTGCCCAATTCCGTCCAGGAGGGGTCGACAGTGGTAAGCGGGAGAATACTGCTTTTCCCTGCCGACGAATTGTCGAAGCCGGCAACAGCCAGATCATACGGGACGGAAAAACCTAACTTTTCCAGGTGTTCCATGACCCAAATGGCTGTAGGGTCGGAAATCCCGATAATTGCTTCCAGTTCGGAAGCGACGCCGCCCTGTAACCACTCATCCAGCAGTTCTCCGGGGGGGCGGCCGTAGAGATCCTCCCAAGGGCGCCAGGGTTTGACCCAATCCGGATCAACCGGCAGCCCGTATTCTTGCATTGTATCATAATAAGCGCGGTAGCGGTCTTGAAAGACCTCATGGGTTTCGTTCTCCACATCTATGCCAACAAACCCGATCTTTTTATACCCGTGGGTCTCGATGAGATGTTTTACAACCATCCGCATACCGCTGTAATTCCCGTAAGTAACCGAAGGATAACCCGGGAAAGAACCCTCGATGGTCACAAAGGGTATACAATATTGCTGGCAAAAGGCTAAAAACTCCTCATCGCTTAAGTTTGCGGAGAAATGGCCTTTCCAGATGATCAAGCCGTCCAGCTTCCCCCGCCCTTTGCCAGGTCGTAGAGGATGTTCCCCTGTTCCTTATAGTTCTCCTGGTCAAGGATGGCATTCCCGTAGAAGGAGATGAGATCCACATCATACTTGCGGGCTGTTTCAACCGCGCCGAGCCATGGGGGGAACGACCAGTATTCGCCCAGTATTTGGTTGAAATAACCGATTCTTATCCGCTTTTTCCTTTTTTTCATCCGGTTTTCATCCGCTTCATGCGCTTGTCTTCTTCCACACCCTGCCCGGTAAAAAACTCCAAATTATACTGCCTTGTATAAAAAAATACCCCGCAACAAACGAAATCCAGGTCTTATAATATTACAATATTATGAAGGTCTTCAGTGCAAAGTATAACAAAAGCCGGAGTCGCTGTCAAACGCCTTCCTGTAAAACATAGGTGTAATCCTCTGCCTTGTTCACCTCTCCCGCCCGGCTGATCGCCACCTTCACGCAGAAGGGACCAACAATCTCATAGATCACCACGGAAGCCAGGATAACAGGGGTGATGATCCGGACAAAAGCCGGGAAATCGTTCTGCAGGAGCAGCGTGAGCCCGATCGCCACCCCGGCTTGCGGGATCAAACCGAGCCCCAAGTATTTCCGGACAACCGGGGCAGCCCGGCCGATCAGGCCGCCCAAACCGGCGCCGGCCACTTTCCCCGCGACGCGGGCGATGACGTAAACCGCTCCTACCGCCCCCAATTTTGCCAGTTCAGAAAGGTGCAGGTTGGCGCCGGCGGCCACGAAAAACATGAGATAAACTGGGGTGTCCAGGGATTTGATTATCCGGAAGATCTTCCCCGTTTCTCCGGGGGCCAGGTTGACCGCGGAAAAGCCCAAACTCATGCAGACAAGAAGCGGGGAGAGACCCACAAGTTCAGCCCCGCCGGCCAGAAGGAAGATCACGCCCAAGGCCAGGATCAGGCTGTCATCGCGCTCCCCCATTTTTTTACTGAGCCAAACCAGGAAAAACCCGGCTATCGCTCCTGCCAGTAAAGAAACGGCCAATTCCCAGAAGGGCCGGAGGATGGCAGCGGTTATACTGATATTCTCCCCCACCATCACCTTGGCCGCAGCCACGACTATGGCATAAAGGACCAGGCAGACGGCGTCGTCCAGCGCAACAACGGCCAGAAGGTTATCTGTTAGTTCTCCCTTTGCCCTGTATTCCCGCAAAACCATCATCACAGCCGCCGGGGCCGTGGCGCAGGAAATAGCCCCAAAAAGCAGTGCGACAGGGAGTTCAATATTGACCAATAAATACAAGGAGAGAGTGACCAGGAAAAAAGCCCCGAACGCCTGGGAAAAAGTGATCCACAAGACGCTCCGCCCGCATTTGCGTAAATTGGCTAAAGAAAGCTCACCGCCGATCAAAAAAGCGATTAACCCCAGGGCGATAGTATTTATAGGCGCCAGATTGGCCACTGTGGACGTATTCAAGATATTCAATAATGAAGGGCCAATCAGCATCCCAAGGATCAGGTAACCCGTGACCGCCGGCAATTTGCAACGATAAATTATTTTCTCCGCTGTCAAGCCCAGCAAGAGGATTAAGCCAAGATAAAAGACCAGTTGCATGCTTCTTCCCTTCCTTATTCCTTATCCGACATACCCGGTGTTTTTTTACCGCCTGGTTGTTCCCTGAAGTTTCTTTTCCCCAGCCCGACAGCGTTTAATACCGGGATTGTAAACATCAGGCCGGAACAGGGTTCTTCAAAATCATGGAACTTCTCGGCGATCTTTTTCATGGCCCGTTCAAACTTCTCCGGATACTGGGAAACCGTAAAGATGGTCTTGTTCTGCTTGCGCTCCCCCAACAACCCGCTTAAGCCGGCAAAAAAGGGAACCCGGGAAGATAAAACCTTCGCCATTCCCTGGCTGTCGATGATAGTCGCTCCCCGCAACTCACATTCCAGGAGGATCTCCAAAACCTCCTCCAGGCGGTCCGGCTCATCAAGAACGATAAACAAAGCCTGCAGGTTTTTTCCTTCCATAAGTAAGTCACTCCTCCTATTATCAGTTGGTTAATCCTCTCTCTCCACCGGCGGCATCAACCACTTGATACCAGCCGGATAAACAACTGGCTACCAGCTTAATTTTATCACAAAAAAAGAGCATCGACAACAAGGGTTTAATTTTTGTTTTTTACAGCTCTTTTTGTCACAGACTAAGGGTGTAAAGGAAGAGGCTGCCGGGGAAGGCGCCAGAGCAAGCGGCTGGGAGAGGACGCCGGCAAGCAGCCGGGAAAAGCCGCCGGCAAAGGAGAAAGACCGGCGGCGCAACCGGGAGGGGATATAAATGAAAAACATTGTTATTCTCGGCGGCGGGGTGGGGGGCCTGGCAACCGCCACCAAGCTCCGGCGCCTTTTGTCCCGGGAGAACCGGGTGACCGTCATCGACCGCCAGGAAAAGCAATATTACTACCCGGGGCTCGTCTGGTTGATCTCCGGGACCAGAAAACCGGAGGCCCTCTACCGCAGCCTTTCCATTCTGCCGGAGAAAGGGATCGAATTTATCCATGATGAGGCCGTCAACATTGACTTTAAAAAAAGGGAAGTGGTCTGTAAGAAAAACCGGGTTCCCTACGACCTCCTGGTGGTGGCCACCGGCGCCGACTACGACGACCAGGCCTATCCCGGCCTGGCCGCCGATGGTTATAATATCTGGACCATGGAAGGGGCCACCGCCCTCTGCCAGGCCCTGACCTCCTTCTCCGGCGGGCGGATTGCCCTTGTCCTCCCCAGGTTGCCGGTGAAATGTGCCGGCGCCATTTATGAAGTGGCTTTCATCCTGCAGGATCGTTTCCGGGCAAAGGGTAAAGCAACGGCAAATGCCGTAGAAATTACCATCTACACCACAGAAAAATCCCCCATGGAGAACTTCGGCCCGCGGGTTTCCGCTTTCCTCACCGGCCTGCTGGAAAAGGCGGAAATCCCGGTGGTGACCGGTTGCTCGATCCGGGACGCCGACCCTTCCCGGAAAAAGCTCCTAACAAAGGACGGCGAATACCCTTACGATCTGATTTTATATGTCCCGGTCCACCGGGGCAGCGCGGTGGTAAAAAAAAGCGGCCTTGGCAATAAGGAGGGCTGGATCCCGGCGGACCTCTACCGCCTGGAGACCGCCAGGGAAGGTGTTTTCGCCATGGGCGATGCCGCAGAGATAAAGCTCCCGGGAGGCGGAGAGCTTTCTAAATGCGGCTCAATCGCTACCTTTCAATCACAGAAACTCGCCGCCAATATCGCCGCCCTCCTCTCCGGGAAAAACCCCAAGGCCCGTTATAAAGGGACGGCCGCGAGCTTTTTTGAGGCGAACCACGGCGTTTTCTACCCATTTTTCGGCAGCTTGTACGGGGAACCGGATCCCAGGATCCACATTCTGCCCGGTGGCAGGTGGTGGCGGGCGGCCAAAATCCTTATTGAATACATGTGGCTGCATAAGGGCAGGCCATGCCCAAAAGATGGGGTCACCCCTTAAAGCAGATTCGTCAACCCCAGCTCTTTTGCATGCCGGACCGCGTCGTAATATTCTTTCCCCGTGATCCTGACAGCCAATTCCGGAAAGTTATAAGCCTGGTGCGCCGGGTAATACTGGGCCATGATATTGACCGCCGTCTCCTTGGGCAATTCTTCAGCGATGAACCTTAAAACCCGGTCCGTGGCCGCCAGGTTATTCGGGAGCACCAGGTGGCGGATTAAAAGGCCCCGGTACGCTATTTGCCTTTCGTCCAGTTTAAGGCAGCCGACCTGCCTCTGCATCTCTCTAACGGCGGCGGTTGCCAGGTCGAAGTAACACGCGGCCTTTGTGTATTTCTTGGCCCTTTCGTTATCGCCGAACTTCAGGTCCGGCATGTAAATATCCACAATCCCCTCCAGTAGTTTGAGGGTTTCCGGATCATCATAACCACCGGTATTGTAGACCAGCGGCAGGGTTAGGCCTTCTTTTACCGCCAAGCTAAGGGCGTGGACGATTTGGGGAATATAATGCGTCGGGGAAACGAGGTTGATATTATGGCAACCTTTCTCTTGCAGGGAAAGCATGATCAAGGCCAGTTCGGAAGGGGAGACCTCATCACCCATCCCGTAGTGGCTGATCTCGCAGTTCTGGCAGAAAACACACTGGAGTGTGCAATAGGCAAAAAAGATGGTCCCGGAACCGCCCCGACCCACCAGGGGCGCTTCTTCGCCAAAGTGCGGCCCATAGCTGCTGACAACCGCCCGGGCGCCACCCCGGCAAAAACCCAGCTCACCCTCGAGCCTGTTTACCCGGCAATGGTGAGGGCAGATAACGCAGCTTCTCAATTTTTCGTTAAGAAGGGTCACCCTCCGTGCCAACTCGCCACTCTCCGCCAGCCGGAGATATCCCGGTTGCCGCTCCCTCATATCTCCTCTCCCTTTCGCCTATGGCCCATTATTCACGTGTCATTCATTACTCACCAATAATCTTTATCAATACCCGTTTCGGCCGCCTCCCGTCGAATTCCCCGTAAAAAATCTGTTCCCACGGGCCGAAGTCCAATCTCCCGCCGGTAACGGCAACCACCACTTCCCTCCCCATGATCTGCCTTTTGAGGTGAGCGTCGCCATTATCCTCACCGGTGCGGTTATGTAGGTACTGGGAGACCGGTTCATGGGGCGCCAGCTTTTCCAGCCAGTTCCGGTAATCCTGCCAGAGGCCGCTTTCGTGGTCATTAATAAAGACACTGGCCGTGATATGCATGGCATTGACCAAGCAAAGGCCCTCCTTGATCCCGCTCTCCGCCAGGGCTTCTTCCACCTGGTCCGTGATGTTGATAAACTCCACCCGCTCTTTGGTCTTAAAAACCAGTTCCTTACGGAAGGACTTCATGAAAACCACCCCTTTTCTGCTTTCATCTTAACATTACCACCGGGTTTTCACAATCCCGGCCCTAAAAAGCGTTGATAAGCAGAAAAAAATATTATATACTAGGTTTTGTGGTTTACAAAATTGTTATAATTATTTAAGGTTCCAGGCGAACCGCCCAATTTCTGTACTAAAAGCAATAGAGGAGGTTGAAAAGTGAAGTCAAGAGAAAGGTTCGCTTCCCGCTTGGGATTTATTTTAATCTCAGCGGCCTGTTCTATCGGGTTGGGTGATGTCTGGCGTTTCCCCTACATTACGGGGCAGTACGGCGGGGGACTATTTGTCCTTATCTATCTCATTTGTATTTTTGCGATTGGTTTGCCGATCATGACCATGGAGTTGGCGGTAGGACGGGCCAGCCAGAGAAGTATCGCCACCTCCTTCCATGTGATGGAGAAAAAAGGTCAGAAGTGGCACCTCACGGGGTATATGGGCATAGCCGGTAACTACCTGCTGATGATGTTTTATACCACTGTGGCCGGATGGATGCTGGCTTATTTCTACAAGTTTATGATTGGCCAGTTTAGCGGGCTCAACACCGAGCAGGTGGGAGGGGTTTTTGGCAGTCTGATCGCCAACCCCTTGGAAATGTTCATTTGGATGGCGATTACAACCGTGTTTTGTTTTGGCGTCTGCTCCCTCGGCCTGCAGGAAGGCGTCGAAAAGGTAACCAAGGTCATGATGGTCTTATTGCTGGCGATCATCATTGTACTGGCGGTAAAATCCATGACCCTCCCCAATGCCAGTGAAGGCCTGAAGTTTTACCTGTTGCCTGATCTCAGCCGCGTGCAGGAGAAAGGAATCTGGGCAACGATCTTTGCCGCTTTGAGCCAGGCCTTTTTCACCTTGAGCCTGGGCATCGGTTCAATGGCGATCTTCGGCAGCTACATCGATAAAGACCGCAACCTTTTCCACGAATCGATAAACATCGCCTCCCTGGATACTTTTGTCTCGCTGGTCGCCGGGCTGATTATCTTCCCGGCCTGCTTCGCTTTTAGCGTTGATCCCGGTGAAGGACCGGGTCTTATCTTCGTCACCCTGCCGAATATCTTCAATTCGATGGCCGGCGGGAGGATCTGGGGTACGCTCTTCTTTATCTTTATGACCTTCGCCGCCTATTCGACGGTAATCGCGGTCTTTGAAAATATCATCGCCTTTGGTATGGACCTTTGGGGCTGGAGCCGCAAAAAGGCTTCCATAATTAATGCCTTCTTAATTATTGTCCTTTCCATCCCCTGTATTTTAGGGTTTAACGTGCTCAGCTGGTTCCAGCCTTTAGGAAAGGGTACAATGATCCTGGATCTGGAGGACTTTATCCTCAGCTACAACCTGCTTCCCCTCGGCTCCCTGATTTACCTTCTCTTCTGCGTCACCCGTTACGGGTGGGGTTTTGACAACTACCTGAAGGAAGTCAACACCGGTAAAGGCGTAAAATTGCCCCGCGCCCTTAAAGGCTATTTCCAGTGGGTACTGCCGGTTATTATCATAATCGTGCTGATCCAGGGGTATATCAACTTCTTCAGCTGAGCAAAAACCTTCAGTTGAGAAAGAACGCGCCGGTAATTGAAACCAATAAAGAAAGCGTGCAGGCCTTGGAGCCCGCACGCTTATTCCCGCTGCTTATCAAGATCAATCACGCAGGCGGCTGCGAAGACCTTGTTTATTATCTTCTACTACGAACTTATCAACCAAGGAGTGGAGGCTATTGGCTTCTATATCCAATGCCTGGCTGGAGGAGGCAAGTTCCTGAACCATGGCGGCATTTTGCTGGGTAACCTCATTCATCTGTTCAACCGCCGACTGCATCTGAATGAAGGCGTCTGCCTGCTCCCTCATGGCGGCCGCCACCTCTGTATTCGCCTCGAACGTCTCCTTGGTATTCTCAACAATCAGATCAAGGGTTTCCCCGGCTTTTTCCACCATTTGGTTGCCGTTTTCGACCTTGACCACACTCTCAGTGATTAAATCCGCAATTTCTTTGGCTGATTCCGCAGTCCGGCTGGCCAGATTCCTGACTTCGGCCGCAACCACAGCAAACCCGCGACCCTGCTCGCCTGCGCGGGCGGCTTCCACCGCTGCGTTTAACGCCAGGAGGTTGGTTTGATAGGCTATATCATTGACAACCTCGACAATCTCCGCAATCTGATTGCTGCTCTCGGATATCTCCTCCATTGCCCTGATTGTCTCGGCAATGACTCTTTTCCCTTCTTCCACCGCATTCAATGTGGCTTGTGAGAGTCCTTCCCCCCGTGCCGAGTTTGCTGCCACCATTTGGATGGAGGCGGTCAACTCTTCCAGGGTTGTGGAGATTTCTTCCAAGGTGGAAGCTTGTTCCTGGGTACGCTGGGAAAGGTCCTCATTGCCCTTGGAGATCTGCATGATGGCATCGTGAATCCGTGTCGTGGCATTACGGACCAAAAGCATGGACTCCCGCTGTTTTTTCAACATGCTATTGAATTCCCGCGCCAAACCGCCAATTTCATCCCTGGTGATAACCGCCACCTCCGTTGTTAAATCCCCTTGGGAAGCCCGGTTAATCGCGGCTAATAAATGGGGGATCGGCCTTAATACAAATCTGGCAAATACCAATGAGGCCAAAACCCCCAGCACAATACTGCCGAAAAGAACCAAACCGATGAGCCTGTTCAGTCGAGCGACAACCCGGCCGGCCTGTTCTTTCTCGACACCAACAAACCACATGCCAATTACCTTTCCTTCTCTTGACCGGATCGGGGTATATGCCGTTAAAAACCGCTTGCCAACCACATCCGCCTCGCCGATGAAGTCCTCACCACCGCGGAGGACTTTGGCCACAACCTCCGGCGCGGCTTTGGTTCCCAGCGCCCTCCTGCCATTCTCAAGGGTCACGTTGGTGGCAATCCGGGTATCACCCAGAAAAACAGTGGCCAGGGCGCCCGTATACTCCTTGATAGTATCCACAACCAGAAAGTTATTGTTAATCAGTTCGTTCCCCTTGTATAAATTATTATTTTCCACCCGCCAATCTCCCGGATAAATCGTATCTATAAGCTTATATCCTAATCGTAAATTGGAAGAAAGTTCATTTAGCAAACTCCTCTGCACCAAATTGTCAACCTGGCGGTTTACCACCAAATACGTGCTCAACCCGAAAATACAGAGAAGGCCGATAATTCCCAGAGAAATCTTCTGTCTCAGCTTCATCCTCTGCCCGCCTTTCGTCTGACTGTTTTAGTGAATAGTTAAAGCAAGTATTTAAGTGCGACTAATAAAACGGATCAAGTCCAAATTAGTGTGTAAATTCCTCAGTTATCATTATGCTTATCCGATATAAGCAATATTACTTCGATCATTGATTTGTTTTTGCTCTTCTTGC